>Ga0164242_10000007_pt1 | contig 306297 bp, 287 predicted proteins | sample OricomgcompostMG_FD_108783 | JGI IMG/M metagenome (GOLD analysis project Ga0164242, IMG submission 108783) | Miracle-Growth compost microbial communities from Emeryville, California, USA - Original compost - Miracle growth compost (MG) ...
CAGAGCGTACGGGTTCAGAAATTTTGAGAATTACCGCCTGAGAGTCTTGGCTCAATGCGGTTGGAATGGTGTAATTAACCGAGTTTGAAGAATGCCTCCATCCCCCGATAGTGGGGAAGAGCCCAACACGCCACATCTCCTGTATCACGGACGCTCAAAACATACCTCAATGGGGTGTGTATGTCGTCGTCAACACCGGTGTGATTAGCCGAGTGTGATGAGTGCCCAGCCCCGTTTATGGGGTAGAGCCCAAATACTGGCGGACAGGGTGAGATTCGAACTCACGGTACGCCTAAACGTACACTGGATTTCGAGTCCAGCGCATTCGACCACTCTGCCACCTGTCCTGTGGGGATTGCCCGCTGTTGTTCAAACGCAACCGTTCAAGCAACAAGCCGCCAATAGGTCATGGATCTTGCCGCCCCAGCCGGGCCGATGGCCAGGGGCTATCCAATAAACCGAAGTCCGCTATTCTAGCAAGGAAAGGAAAAATGTGCATGGGCGGGGTCCCGCCCGGCGCCGGGGCGCATGGCCCCTGATCCGGCGCGGTAAACTTCCAGTTGGCCAGATGGATTGTCTTGAATGAAAAGTGAAAGGAAATGACATGCTGAAGGGTAAACATGCGGTAATCACGGGTTCCACAAGCGGCATTGGCATGGCGATTGCGCGCGGGCTGGCGGCCCAGGGCGCCAATGTGGTCATCAATGGGTTCGGCGATACCGATGCCATCGAAAAAGAGCGCGCGGGCATCGAGAAGGAATTCGGCGTCAAGGCGTTCTACATCAATGCGGACCTGATGCAGGCGGGCGCGACGCGCGAATTCATCGCCGAATCGGTCAAGGCCCTGGGCGGCATAGACATCCTGGTCAATAACGCCGGCATCCAGCATACGGACCTGATCGAAGATTTTCCCGTCGAAAAATGGAATGCCATCATTGCGCTGAACCTGTCGGCGGTGTTTCATGGCACGGCCGCCGCGCTGCCCTACATGAAAAAGCAGGGCTGGGGGCGCATTATCAATATCGCGTCGGCGCATGGGCTGGTGGCCTCGGTCAACAAGTCGGCGTATGTGGCGGCCAAGCATGGCGTGGTGGGCCTGACGAAAGTCACGGCGCTGGAAAACGCCGGCCAGGGCATCACCTGCAATGCCATCTGCCCGGGCTGGGTTCGCACGCCCCTGGTTGAAAAGCAGATCGAGGCGCAGGCCAAGAAAAAGAACATCCCCACCGAGGACGCCGCGCGCGAAATCCTGATGGAAAAACAACCCTCGCTGCAATTCGTCACGCCGGAACAACTGGCCGGCGCGGCGGTGTTCCTGTCGTCGGACGCGGCCGATCAAATGACCGGCACCACGATGACGCTCGACGGCGGCTGGACCGCCCGGTAAGTTCCGATAGTCAAAAGGCCAAGCATGTTGCTGCTATTGTCGCCGGCGAAAAAGCTGGACTACGATTCTCCCGTGCGCACCACGTTGCACACCCAGCCGCTGTTCGTCGACCAGTCCGCCGCCCTGATCAAGGTGCTGAAGAAGAAATCGGCCGCCGACGTGGCCGCCCTGATGTCGCTCAGCGACGCGCTGGCCGACTTGAACGTGCGGCGCTACGCCGCCTGGAAGCCCCGGTTCGACCCGTCGAATTCTCGACAGGCGGTGCTGGCCTTCAATGGTGACGTGTACGAAGGGCTGGACGCGCCCAGCCTGTCCGACGCCCAGTTGAAGTGGGCCCAGGAACACGTGGCCATTCTAAGCGGCCTGTATGGCGTGCTGCGTCCGCTGGACCTGATACGGCCCTATCGCCTGGAAATGGGCACGCGTCTGCAGACCGTCAAAGGCGGGAACCTGTACGAATACTGGGGCAGTTCGATCGCCGATTACCTGAACGAGCGCCTGGCCGCCGGTGCTAGGCCGCTGGTGCTGAACCTGGCGTCCGAGGAATACTTCAAATCGGTCGATCCGCGCGTGCTGGATGCCCGGGTGGTGCAGTGCGTGTTCCAGGACTTCAAGAACGGCGCCTGGAAGGTGATCAGCTTCTATGCCAAGCGGGCGCGCGGCCTGATGGCGCGTTTCGTCATTGAAAATAAAATCGCCGACCCGGCCCGGCTGCGCGAATTCTCGTCGGAAGGCTACGCGTTCGACGAGAAGGCCTCGGCGCCGGACAAGCTGGTGTTCAGGCGAGCCCAGGCCGGGAAATAATTCACGCCAGGCCAAGCGTGTTCGATTCCTGCCGGATCAGCTGGGCGGCTTTCACCATTTGCTTCAGCGGGTACGCCAGCGTGGCGAGTTCGCCGTCGGTTTCGATGGATGCCGGCGGCGTGGCGTCGCGGTCGTCCAGCATGGCCTGTATGGCGTCCAGCGACTTCTGGACATTCTCGGGCACGTTCTCCAGCGCGGCCAGGATGGGCACGGACGCGCTGATCTGCGACGCCAGCACGTGGTTCTGGATCAAAAGGTTGTTGACGTTGGGCACGTTGCGCTGCTGGGTCACGGGCTCTTCCATCATGCGGTAGAACGCCGCGGCGAAATTGCCAAAGGCGGTCAGCACGTTCTTGCGCGCCACCCGCCAGGCCACGTCGGCTTCGTGGTATTGGACTTCGTCCTCGGCGGAAAACCCGCCGTCCCGCCGGGCCCGGCTCAACGCCGCGTAACGCAGGCCGCAAGCAAGATATTCCTGGTTGGCCGTCTTGGCGGCCTGGGCCAGCGGGCCCATGAAATTGTGTTCCCACCAGGGCAGCACGTAGCTGCATATCAGCGCCAGCGCGCAGCCTATCACGGTATCGGCCAGGCGCTCGCCTATGACCAGGGTGACCGACGGCGACAGGAAATGGAACACCAGCAGCACGAACAAGGTATTGAATACCGAGGCGACGGTGTAGTTCAGCAGCACCAGGCTGTTGCCCAATATGCACGAGACGATCAGCGCCGCCAGGTAGAAGTCCGGATTCTTCGTCAGGCCGAACAGCACGAAGGCCGCCGCGCAGCCTATCAGGGTTCCGGTCAGGCGCCAGCCGTTGCGCTGGCGCGTCAGCGCGAACCCCGGTTTCATGACGATCAGGATGGTCAGGATGATCCAGTAGCTGTGCGCCATCAGCGTGGGGGCGACGTCCTTGCCGGAGATGAACTGCGCCAGCACCGCCGTGATGGTCATGCCCAGAAGGGCCGCGACCGTTACGCGTATCGCGTAGCGAAAGTGCGAGGAGTCCAGGCGCAGGTTGCTGGTCAGCATGCCGACCCGGATTTCCTGGCGCGTCAGGAAGCGGGTCAGCGATTTGTCCAGGCGCGCGTCCACCGATTCGGTCGATGGCGGCGTGCGCATGTAATCGGCCATGCGCTCGACGATGCGCGCGGCGTTGCGCAGGCGGCGCAGTATCTGCACCAGCAGCGCGTAGACTTCGGGCTTTTCCTTGTCCAGGCCGTGCTTGCGGTACAGCTCAAGTTCGTATTCGAATGCGCGCAATTCGGCCTTGACGCTGCTGCGCCGCACGATCTTCCTGTTGCGCGAGATGTTCAGGGCGATGCGGCCGATGTTCAATGAAATCTTGTACAGGGCGTCCTGGGCGTACAGCAGCGTGTCGCTTTCCGGCAGTTCCCGGCGCAGCGTGGCGTAGTCGGTGTGGGTGGCCACCATGTTGTCCAGCAGGTTGACCATGTCGACGAAAATATTCAGCAGGTTCGCGCGCAGGAGGTCGCCGCGCCCCCCGTGTCCCTTGGGCAGTTCGCGCAGCACCATGTCGCGCGCGGTCTGCTGCTTGTCGGCCATGTCCGATTGCGCGCGGATCAGGTTGCGATAGCAGACGTCCAGGTCGGCATGCACGTCGTAGAAGTGCGAGCGTGTGGCGATATAGTCGGCGGTGGCGAACAGCGCGACGGACAATGTCTGCTGTTCTTCGCGATACCACAGCAGCCGGCTCAGCGCGACGCTGAACACGAAATAGAACACGCCGCCTATCAGCGAATACGCGCTGTAGATCAGCACGCGCTGCGGCGGCAGCGGCGTGTGCATGGTCAGCGTCATCAGCAGCAGGCAGGCAAAGCCGATCAGGCCGCCGCGACGGCCGAACACGGTGAACATGGAAAACAGGAAGCACAGCGCGGGCACCACGAACCAGATCAGCACGGGATGCGACGACGAGAACCCGGTGATGGCCACGGTCAGCGCGCCCAGCACGATGCCGCCCAGCATTTCGTTCTTGCGAAAGCGCCTTGGGCCGCCCGGCTGGTCGATGATGCCCACGCACAGCGCGCCCATGGCCGCGATCATGCCCACGTCGTAATGCTTGAAGACTCCGCCCAGCAGAATCACGGGCAGCAGGGTTCCCAGCGACTTGCGCAGACCGCCGTAGAAATAATGGCTGTAGAAGAAACGCTGCAGTTGCGGAATACGTGGAGCCATGCGAAATAGGCAAGGGTAGGGGTTGCAGTGCGACAGGGACAAGTATAGAGGGATTATCCCGCCAGGTTGCATCCTATTGTGCGACGCGGTAAAGTATGCGCTTGGCTCGCCCAGACACAGGGCGGGCCGTCAAAGGCTCTGTCGCCCGGGCTATCCGCCCGGTTTTTTGCGCCTGTATCACCTGCTGCTGGCCGCGCCACAAGCGTGTGTTGCCGAAGCTTCCGTTTCTACCTCCCGCGTTCGCTGCGAACGCTCGTGCTGAATTTCGATGAGATCGTGTCGGCTCGACAGGGTATCCGGGTGGCGTGGCTCCGTGAGCCATAAAGCGCCGGACTATGTTGTCGTGATCGTCCCGCCTCGGGCTGGCTCCAGCCAATCGAAGTGGCAGCGCCGGTTATGAAAGGAATACAACATGGAACTCAATGGCGCCGACATCGTCGTCCGTTGCCTTGCCGAAGAAGGGGTCGAGCACGTGTTCGGCTATCCCGGCGGCGCGGTCCTGTACATCTACGACGCAATCTACAAGCAGGACAACTTCAAGCATATTCTGGTCCGGCACGAGCAGGCCGCCGTGCATGCCGCCGACGCGTATTCGCGCTCGTCGAACAAGGTCGGCGTGGCCATCGTCACCAGCGGCCCGGGCCTGACCAATGCCGTCACGGGCATCGCCACGGCCTACATGGATTCGATTCCGCTGGTCGTCATCAGCGGCCAGGTGCCCAGCCACGCCATAGGCGAAGACGCTTTCCAGGAATGCGACACGGTGGGCATCACGCGCCCGTGCGTCAAGCACAATTTCCTGGTGCGCGACGTCAAGGACCTGGCCGAAACCATGCGCCGGGCCTTCTACATCGCCCGCACGGGCCGGCCCGGCCCGGTGCTGGTCGACATTCCCAAGGACATCTCGATGCACGTGTGCAAGTTCGCGCCCAGGCGCGGCGACGTGCACATGCGTTCCTACGCGCCGGTGGTCAAGGGCCACCAGGGGCAGATCAAGAAGGCCGTGCAGATGCTGGCCGCGGCCGAGCGGCCCATGATCTACGCCGGCGGCGGCGTGATTCTGTCGGATGCCGCGGCCGAGCTGCGCGAACTGGTCGAACTGTCGGGCGCGCCGTGCACCAACACCTTGATGGGCCTGGGCGCTTTCCCCGCCAGCGACGCGAAGTTCGTGGGCATGCCGGGCATGCACGGCACCTACGAGGCCAATATGGCCATGCAGAATTGCGATGTGCTGATCGCCGTCGGCGCGCGCTTCGACGACCGGGTCATAGGCAACCCCAAGCATTTTGCCCAGACGCCGCGCAAGATCGTCCACATTGACATCGATCCGTCGTCCATTTCCAAGCGTGTGCGCGTCGACGTGCCCATTGTCGGCAGCGTCAAGGAAGTGCTGCATGAATTCAACAGCCTGTATCGCCAGGCCGAGCATCCCGGCAATGGCCCGGAACTGGCCAAGTGGTGGCAGCAGATCGATGCCTGGCGCGCCCGGGACTGCCTGAAATACGATCATTCCGACACGGTGATCAAGCCCCAGTTCGTGGTGCAGAAGCTTTGGGAAATCACCGGCGGCGACGCGTTCGTCACCTCCGACGTGGGTCAGCATCAGATGTGGGCGGCGCAGTACTACCGCTTCGATCAGCCGCGGCGCTGGATCAATTCCGGCGGCCTGGGCACCATGGGCGTGGGCCTGCCCTATGCCATGGGCGTGCAGATGGCGAATCCGGGCAGGCCGGTGGCGGTCATCACGGGCGAAGCCTCGATACAGATGAACATCCAGGAATTGTCCACCTGCAGCCAGTATCACCTGACGCCCAAGGTACTGTGCCTGAACAATCGCTATCTGGGGATGGTGCGCCAATGGCAGCAGATCGACTACGGCGCGCGCTATTCTGAATCGTACGTCGATGCCCTGCCTGATTTCGTCAAGCTGGCCGAAAGCTATGGCCACGTCGGCATGCGCATAGAAAGCCACGCCGACGTCGAACCCGCCATCCGGGAAGCGTTCGGCAAGCACAAAGACCGCCTGGTGTTCATGGATTTCATCACGGACCAGTCCGAAAACGTCTGGCCCATGGTGAAAGCGGGCCGCGGCTTGACCGAGATGCTGCTCGGCTCGGAAGACCTATAAGGATAACGACCATGAAACACGTAATTTCCATTCTTCTGGAAAACGAGCCGGGCGCCCTGTCGCGCGTGGTGGGCTTGTTTTCGGCGCGCGGCTACAACATCGAAACCCTGACCGTGGCGCCCACCGAGGACGCCACCCTGTCGCGCATGACCATCGTGACCACCGGCTCGGACGAAGTCATCGAGCAGATCACCAAGCACCTGAACCGCCTGGTCGACGTCGTCAAGGTCGTGGATTTGTCCGAGGGAGCGCACGTCGAGCGCGAACTGATGCTCATCAAGGTGCGCGCCATCGGCAAGGAACGCGAAGAAATGAAGCGCATGGCCGAGATATTCCGCGGCCGCATCATCGACGTCACCGAAAAGGTCTACACCATAGAACTGACCGGGGTGCAGGACAAGATCAAGGCGTTCATCGATGCGCTCGACCGCAGCGCCATTCTTGAAACCGTGCGCACCGGCGTCTCGGGCATAGGCCGGGGAGACCGCGTGCTGAAGCTTTGATGCCGTCTTCCCATTCCCTTGTTTTCCGCATTTGCTTGTTTTTTTCCCGAAAATTTCCGGAATTTTTTCAATTCATCCGCTTACGCTATTGGAGCTCACAAAATGAAAGTTTTTTACGACAAAGATTGCGATCTGTCCCTGATCAAAGGCAAGACGGTTGCCATCATCGGCTATGGTTCGCAAGGCCATGCCCACGCGCTGAACCTGCATGAATCGGGCGTCAAGGTCGTCGTAGGCCTGCGCAAGGGCGGCGCGTCGTGGAACAAGGCCGTCAACGCCGGCCTGCAGGTCAAGGAAGTGCCCGAGGCCGTCAAGGGCGCCGACGTGGTCATGATGCTGTTGCCCGACGAGCATATCGCCGACGTCTACCGCACGCATATCGCCGGCAACATCAAGGCGGGCGCCGCGCTGGCGTTCGCTCACGGGTTCAACATCCATTACGGCCAGGTTGCGCCGCGCGACGACATCGACGTCATCATGATCGCGCCCAAGGCCCCGGGCCACACGGTTCGCAGCACCTATGCGCAGGGCGGCGGCGTGCCTTCGCTGGTCGCCGTGCAGCAGGACAAGTCCGGCGCCGCGCGCGACGTGGCCCTGTCGTACGCCTGCGCCATCGGCAGCGGCCGCGCCGGCGTGATCGAAACCAGCTTCCGCGAGGAAACCGAGACCGACCTGTTCGGCGAACAGGCCGTGCTGTGCGGCGGCACGGTCGAACTGATCAAGGCCGGTTTCGAAACCCTGGTCGAAGCCGGCTACGCGCCGGAAATGGCCTATTTCGAATGCCTGCACGAACTGAAATTGATCGTGGACTTGATCTACGAAGGCGGCATCGCCAACATGAACTATTCCATTTCGAACAACGCCGAATACGGCGAATACGAAAGTGGCCCCAAGGTCATCGGCGAAGAAAGCAAGAAGGCCATGCGCAAGATCCTGGCCAACATCCAGTCCGGCGTCTATGCCAAGAGCTTCATCCTGGAAAATGCCGCCGGCGCCCCCACCCTGGTTTCGCGCCGCCGCATCAACGCGGAATCGCAGGTCGAGCAGGTGGGCGGCAAGCTGCGCGCCATGATGCCCTGGATCGCGGCCAACAAGCTGGTCGACCAGACCAAGAACTGATACGGATCAACTCTTGGTTTTGCGCCGGCCCAAATAGTATTGGGTTTACCTTTGGGCCGGCCGTGTCGGCTTGCTGAAGCCGCACCCGCGCCCAAGTCTACTTGGGGCCTACGAAATGTCGAAGTTCGGCATGAGCCGAGAACGCCGCCGCGGTTAAGTCCACGTCCGCACGCGCGATATGCGCTCGTCGAGCCGCGTCTTGCCAGCCGTCGACAACTGCTGCGACTTCTTCCACGATTTTTCGAGCCTGACCGTCGTCGAGCCCATAGAATGCCGCCGTGTTCAGCACGGTCTCCAGACTGGGCCGGTTATCCGCATCATCGATGTTCAGGACGTGTTCCGCCTTGTCGATGTTGGGGTTGACATCAAAGGCCGGCGCAAGCCGCCACCCCGTCTTGCCAAGCACAAAGCCATGATTACGCAGATGATCGTCGCGGTTGCCGACCGCGACGTTGAAGGCGACGCGTCGGAATAGCTGCGCCAGATCAGCGTCCGCATGCTTGGCATCGCCTTGGGATCGAATGAACTGCGCCAATTCCAGATAGCTCGTGCCCTCGCTCTGCGTCTTGCGCAGCAGGGTCATTGCAGAGGCGTAGAAGCGTCGAGCCCCATTTACGCGATCGAACCGTTGTACGCAGAAGGTGTGGAAGTCGTTATTGAACTTGATCAGTTTTGCGAGCGGTACGTTCACGCCAGCTTTTCCAGCCAGTTGGTGGACGATATATTCCCAGGCTCCCGCGTCCCGGTCGTCGTCCCGGGCTGGAAACTTGCCGATCCAGAGAGAGCCATCGGTTTCCGTGAAGTTGGCCTTTGGCCGTGCGCCGCCAAGAGAAGCACCGGGGGCGACAAGCACGGCGAGCCACTTGCGCAAGGCATCGAGGTCGTCGATGTGGCGATTGCTGAGTTGGTAGGCTACGGCTTCCAGTTCGCGCAATGTCGTCGCGGGTGGAGCCGCCATCTTCTCGTCGTCGAGGAACGTGTCGGTGCCCGGCCGGCGAAAACGCAGGGCGCCCTGGCGGGTGAGGTCCTGCACGCCGATGAGGAAGTCCCAGGCGTAAAGGGTGCGGGGTGGGCGCTTCTCGTCCCTGGCCTGAAGCGCCTCGCGGCGTTTCATCAGGGTCTGGCCCCACCGGTCGGGCGATGAGTCCAGAAATATGCCGAAATTGCCCAGTTCCGGTTTGGGAAAGAAGGGGTGTTCGTCCAGGGAGAGGTCGGGATCGAGCGCGAAGGCACGGGGATCTTTCAACCAGTCGCGCTTGTAATGAAAGCGGATCTGGCCACGGTCGTGGGCCAGGGTGCCAACCTGGCATGCGGCGACAGGGTCGTCGTCCAGCCAGACCTCCATCGTATTGTCCTGCGCGCTCATGTCGGCCCTTCATTGTCAGATGTGGACGAAGGCCTGGCCGTTTTTTCCCGGTTATCCGTGCGGCGTCTGGGTGCCGGCTGTGGCTCCAGCGCCAAGTCTTGCAACTTGCGTCCGACCTTATCGTCCGCGGCAAGCTTGTTGAGATCGCTTTCCAGACCGAGCACGGCCAGTGCCCGAACGTAAGAACCCAGCGTAGCGCCGGGGTCGCCTGCTTCGACCTTGTACAAAGTGGTTCGTGAAATGCCGGCTCGTTGCGCCACTACAGCGTTGCTCAACTTGCGTCGTTTGCGGGCAAGGCGTAGCCGCTCTCCGAGGTCGGAGAGCAGGCGTTGCTCTTGAGGGAAAACAGTGGGTGGTTTGCTCGGCATGTCGTCTATTATAGGCAATAAAATATATTTTTGTCCATAATAGAGTAATTTATTGAGCCGACAGTGGTGTATCGCTCAGTTACCCATGCCGACGATCATGCCGAATGTCGCAGCCCCGAAATTTTTCCTTTTTACCTCCTGGTTGGAAATATTTGATTGAAAGTGTAAATAAAAATAGTTATCATTTGCACCTTTAGTAAATATTAAACCGATCAGGGAAGCCATGAAGAGGAATTCGACGATTTTGTGGGTGGGCGCGGTCGCGGCTGTTCTTGCGGCGCCGATGGGTGTATGCGCGGCGGCGGGCGCAAGCGGGGCCGCGGCAACAGGCCAGGACGCGCAGGCGGTAACTCCGGCTGCAGCCACCACGGCGGCGCCCGATTCCGACTCTGGAAAGATATCGACCCTGGCGCCTATCGTGGTGAAAGGGGAAACGGTACAGACCCAACTGCCGGCGGGCACCACGGTAACGACGCGCCAGATGCTGGACGATCGGGCCATCGACAGTTGGGAAGATTTTTCAAAACGTGGCGAACCGGGCGTGAACTTCAGCCGCCAGAACAACAGTGTGAACATACGCGGCATGGATGAGGACCGCGTCATCACCAAGGTCGATGGCATCGCCATTCCCTGGCTTACCGACGGCGCGCGCGGCGTCATGGGCGGTCTGCGCGCCATCGATTTCGACACGCTTTCAGCCATAGATATGGTGCGTGGAGCGGGGGCCGCCGAATCGGGAGCGCTGACCGGCTCGCTGGAGCTGCGCACCCTGGCTCCGGACGATCTGCTCGAACCAGGCAAGGATTTCGGGACATTGACCAAGACCGATTACGACGGCGCGGACAATAGCTGGGGCGTGAACACCGCCTTGGCGGGACGCATAAGCCAGGGGACCAGTTGGCTTTTGCAACTGGGCCAGCGCAAGGGCCACGAACTGGACAACATGGGTAGCGTGGGCGGGTATGGGGAAAACCGCGACAAGCCCGATCCGGCGAACTATTCACAGCACGATCTCAGGCTGAAACTGCAGCACGAATGGGACGGCGTGAACAAGCTCACGCTAAGCGGCGAATCGTTCCGGCGCAAGACATACACCGATGCTTACTCGGAGCAGGGGCCCGGCCAGGACTATGAAATCGGCGCGGCCGATACGCAGGAAGACATCTCGCGCGACCGGGTCGTGCTGGGTTACGACTACAAATCCACGAACGCGCGCAATGCGCTGGATTCGGGCCAGCTCAAACTGTACTGGCAGCGCATGCGCCTGGAAGATTCGGTCGACGGCACGCGCAATGTCGACGCCCGCGCTTCTGCCATTCCCGGCGACCCTTTCATGTACGGATACCCCAGCGGCGACTACAGCCGGTCCAATTCCATGGAAGAATCCGGGTTCGGCGCCACGACGCGCTGGGACGGCTATCTGAATACGGCCGTGGCGCAGCACTGGATGGTGGGCGGCGAAATTTTCGGCAGCCGCACATGGCAGGAATCGTCGGGCTACGATAATTGCCCTGAAATACCGGCCGGGTTGCCCGCGTTCATGGGGCCGCGCACTTGTGATTTCCTGCATACCAATCAGTCCGACATGCCGCGCGTAAAAGGCCTGAAGTGGGCTGCATGGGCACAGGACGAATTTTCCTGGGCGAATGGCAAATACGCTTTGACCCCCGCGCTGCGCTTCGATTCGTACCGGTATACGCCTGAAGCGGACGGGTCGTACAACAGCAACCCGAATGCCGGCATCACCACCCAATCGTCCAACAGCGACCAGCGGGTGTCGCCATCGCTGCTGGCCACCTATAAACCCGGGGAAGACCTGTCGTTCTACGCCAAGTACGGTTACGGCTACAAGGCGCCCAACGCCACGCAGCTGTACCTGAATTACGGCTCACCGGGCACGTATCTTAGCGTGGGCAACCCCGACCTGAAGCCGGAAATCAGCCACGGCTGGGAACTGGGCACCGATGTGGGCAACAAGGATCTTGGCGGGCGCCTGTCGTATTTCGACAACCGCTACCGCGATTTCATCGATGACGTGGCCATCACGCCCGACTCGCCCGAATGGCAGGCGTCGTGGGCCGGACAGTATCCGTATGGCGTCACGGGCTATACCAACCGGGCCCGGGTGCGCATTTACGGCCTGGAATTCAGCGGCCACTGGTCCATTACCGACAACTGGTATACCTGGGGTTCTTTGGCGTGGTCGCGCGGCCGCGACCAGGACACCGATCAGTATCTGAACTCGGTGGCGCCGCTGAAAGCCGCAATCGCCCTGGGATACCGCACGCCGTTATGGGGCGCCCAGGCTTTGCTTAGCGCCGCGGCGGCACGCCACGACGTCGAATATCCGAATGCGACGGCTGACGTGTCCCAACCCGACTTCCAGGCGCCGGGCTACGGCGTGGTCGATTTCTCGGCATGGTGGAAGCCGCCCGTGGTCAAGGGGCTGCGTGTGCAGGCGGGCATATACAACTTGTTCGACAAGAAATACTGGAATGCGCTGGACGTGCCGTCCACCGACGGCTCCACCGCAATTCCCCGACCCATCGACTACTACACCCAGCCGGGGCGCAGCGTGCGCGTCTCGCTGACCTACCAGTATTGATAGTGAATGACCAACAGCAAACAGGGAGAACAGCTATGACAACCGAATTCGACACCCACGGCCAGCCTTTGCGCGCACGCTACGATGCGTATCTGGCGGAAAATCCCAAGACCCGCATACGCACCGTGGCCGGCGCCCTGGGCGTCAGCGAAATGGAACTGGTGGCCGCCGGCTGCGGCGGCATCCAGTCCACCTTGCTGACCGAGCCGGCGCAAGACATTTTCAAGGAACTGGGCACGCTGGGCACGGTCAGGGCATTGACGCGCAACGAGTGGTGCGTGCACGAACGCAACGGCCGCTACGAAGACATTCGCGCGGGCAAATCCATGGGTATCGTGGTCGGGCCCGACATCGATCTGCGCATGTTCTTCACCGACTGGAAATACACCTTCGCCGTCAACGACGGCGGGCGCCGGAGCATTCAGTTCTTCGACCGCGCCGGCATGGCGATCCATAAAGTATTCTGCCTGGAAGAATCCGACCTGGCCGGCTACCAGGCGCTGGTCGAAAAATTCACCGACGCCGATCCGCAATGGCCGCGGACCGAACCGGTGGAACCCGCCGTCTGGCGGGACGAGGTCGACCAGCCCGACGCCTTGCGCGAACACTGGCTGGGCATGAAAGACACGCATCAGTTTTTTGCGATGCTCAAGAAGTTCAACGTGTCGCGCCTGGCCGCTTTGGGCGCGGTGGGCTCCGACCTGGCGCAGAAGGTGTCCAACGATGTCGTGGAAGCCATGCTGCATGCCGTGGCGGACCGCGACATTTCGTTCATGTGCTTCGTGGGCAATCACGGTTTGATCCAGATCCATTCCGGCCCCATCAAGAAACTGCTGCGCACCGGGCAGTGGTTCAACGTGCTGGAGCCGCACTTCAATCTGCACCTGGATACCACGGTCATCGACTCGACATGGATCGTCAACAAACCTACATCCGAAGGCTGGGTCACGTCCATTGAATGCTATACAAAAGACGGCGAGATGATTGCCCAGTTCTTTGGCGCCCGCAAGCCCGGCATACCCGAGCTGACTTCGTGGCGCGAACTGCTGGTGGGCTACTGCCCGATTCCCCTGGCTGCGTAGGTATGGCGAAGAAGTGGATTCTTGCCGTGCTGCTGGCCGGCTGCTGCGCGGCGCCGGTCTGTGCCCGGCAAGCCCAGCGCGTGGTGTCGTTGGGCGGAACCGTGACCGAAATCGTGTACGACCTGGGCGAGGGCGGCCGGCTGGTCGCCGACGACCTGTCCAGCCTGTATCCGAAAGCGGCCACTCTTTTGCCCCGGGTCGGGTATTACCGCGCGGTGCCGCTCGAAGGCGTGCTGTCCATGAAGCCCGACCTGGTGCTGGCATCGGAGAACGCCGGGCCGCCAAATGTGCTGGACCGCATTCGCGCGCTGGGCGTTGCGGTAAGCACTATTTCCGACGCGCCGTCGCTTAGTTCGCTGTACAAGCGTGTCGGGCAGGTGGCGGCGCAATTGGGCGTGCCCGCCAAGGGCGAAGCGCTGGCGGCGAAGATCCGGGGCGGCATAGAACAGGCCAGGGCGCTGCCCGGCGAGTCGCGCCGGGTTCTTCTGGTCATGAACCGCACCGGCCAGTTGCTGGCGGCCGGCGGCAACACGGCCGCCAACGAGATACTGACGCTGGCGGGCCTGCACAATGTCCTGGCCGATCAACAGGGGTACAAGCCGGTTTCGGCCGAAGGCGTGGCGGCGCTTGCGCCCGATATGATCGTCATCACCAGCGCCTCGCTCAAGGCCAGCAACGGGTTGGCCGCGTTTCTTGCCAGCCCCGGCATTGCCATGACGCCGGCCGCGCGGCACCGGCGCGTGGCGGTCATGGACGACCTGCTCATCCTGGGGCTGGGCCCGCGCACCGGGCAGGCCATACGCGAATTGAAAAAGGCGGCTGAATAAATCATGGCGTCAGCTCCTCCGATATCCGGCACGGGCCGGCTGGCGCCGCGGCCGGTACTGTGCGTACTGACGTGCGCCCTGGTCCTGGTGGCGTTGGCCGCCAGCGCCAGCGGGGCGGTGCATATTCCCTGGGATCGCATTCCGGGCCTCCTGTGGGGCAGTCCGGCTCCGGGTGAAACGCTGCTGCGCAACGTGCTGTTCGATATCCGCGTCCCGCGCGTCCTGTTCAGCGCCATGGCCGGGGCGGCGCTGGCCGCCACGGGTGTGACCATGCAGGCGTTGTTTCGCAACCCGCTGGCCGAGCCCGGGCTGGTCGGCATCTCGTCGGGCGCGGCGCTGGGCGCGGTGTGCGCCATTGTGCTGACGGCGGGCAGTTTCGTGCTGGTCGCGGGTTCCGCATTTATTGGCAGCCTGGCGGCCACGTTCCTGGCGTACGCCATTGGCCGCCGGTACCGCGGCGTGGCCGGGCTGCTGCTGGCCGGGGTCGCCATCAACGCCATGGCCGGCAGCGGCATCGGTGTGCTGACGTACATGGCCAGCGACAGCCAGCTTCGCGATCTTACCTTCTGGAGCATGGGCAGCCTGGCCGGCGCCACCTGGCGCACGCTGGCGACGGTGGGTCCCTGGACTCTTCTGCTGTTGGGGTATCTGTGCACGCAGTGGCGCGTCATGAACGCGCTTCTGCTGGGCGAGCGCGAAGCGGCGCACCTGGGGTTCGAACTGGCGCCCGTGCGGCGCCGCCTGATCGTGGTCACGGCGCTGGTCATAGGCCCGCTGGTGGCGGTGACCGGCGGCATAGGCTTCGTGGGCCTGGTCGTGCCGCATCTGGTGCGCATGATCCTGGGGGCGCATCACCGCTATCTGCTGCCGGCTTCGGTGGTGGCGGGCGCCTTGCTGCTGACGCTGGCCGACTGGGCCGCGCGCCTGGTGGTCAGCCCGGCGGAATTGCCCATAGGCCTGGTCACCAGCCTGGTGGGCGGTCCGTTTTTCTTCTGGTTGCTGACGCGCGCGCGCAGCATACCGGCATAGGGGCGGTCATGTTGCAAGCCAATGCCATCACTGTGCAGCGCCGCCGCCGCACCATACTGCGCCAGGCCAGCCTGGGACTGGAACCGGGCCAGGTGCTTGGCCTGCTGGGCGCCAATGGCGCCGGGAAATCCACTTTCCTGTCGGTGCTGGCCAGCGAATTGCGGCTTGACGCCGCGCGCCACGACCCCGGCGCGGTAACGATCAACGGGGTTGCGCTGGCCACGCTAAGCGCCGCCGCACTGGCGCGGTCGCGCGCGGTGTTGCCGCAAAAACCGGGCCTGGCGTTCGACCTGGACGTGCGCGATGTGGTGGGAATGGGCGCGTACCCTTTTCCGGAGCTGACCGTGCGTGACGTGGATGTGCTGGTCGACCATGTGCTGGACGTGGCCGACATCGTCCATTTGTCGCAGCGCCGCTATCTGGAACTGTCCGGTGGCGAGCAGCAGCGTGTGCAGTTCGCGCGGGTCGTATTGCAGGTGCTGGCCAATCGCGATGCCGACCCCAAGGCCCGGTTCATGCTGCTCGACGAGCCCACCGCAAGCCTGGACCCCCTGCATCAGCAGGGGTTGCTGCGCGCGGTCGTGGCCCTGGCCCGCCGCGAACGGGTAGGCGTGCTGATCATCCTGCACGACGTGAATCTGGCGGCTCGCTACAGCGACCGGATCGCGCTGCTCTCGCAGGCCGGAATCGTGGCCTGCGGCAGCCCCGCTCAGGTCCTGACCGAACAGAACATCAAGCTGGTGTACGGCGTGGACGCGCATGTCATGGCCCATCCGCGCCTGTCGGACAGGCCCCTGGTGGTGTTCGATTAGGGAGCGTCGCGCCATTTCGGTTATTCTTCATCCTACGATGAATAAACCCGCTTATCCCCACCCCGTCATTGCGCGCGAAGGCTGGCCGTTCCTGGCCGGAATCGTGCTTATTTCCATCCTGGTCTGCCTGTGGTCGGGCTGGGCGTCCATACCCTTCTGGCTGCTGTCGCTGTTCGTGCTGCAGTTCTTCCGTGACCCGGCCCGCATTGCGCCCGACGGAGACGCCAATGTGCTTTCGCCGGCCGACGGCCGCGTCGTGGCGGTGGAAACCACCCGCGACGCCTACGCCGATCGCGACGCGCTTAAAATCAGCGTGTTCATGAACGTGTTCAATGTCCATTCGAACCGCGCTCCGGTACGGGGAACCATCGCCAGCCTGGCGTATTTCCCGGGTAAATTCTTCAACGCGGCGCTTGAAAAGGCCTCGCTCGAAAACGAACGCAACGCCATGGTGATTCATACCGCGCAAGGCCATGCGGTAACCGCCGTGCAGGTCGCGGGCCTGGTGGCCAAGCGCATCCTTTGCTATGTGAAGCCCGGCGATTCCCTGTACGGCGGCCAGCGCTACGGCTTCATCCGCTTCGGCTCGCGGGTGGACGTCTACCTGCCGCCGGGCTCGCGCGTGCGTGTCGCCATCGGCGACAAGGTCCAGGCAACCAGCACCGTGTTGGCCGAATTGCCTGAACTCATCGACAAGCAGCCATCATGACGAATTTCTCTTCCGAAGAAACCCGGCGCAGGCGCAGCATCTATCTGTTGCCCAACGCGTTTACCACGGCGAACCTCTTTTCCGGGTTCTACGCCGTCGTGCAGGCCATGAACGGCCGCTTCGAGATCGCCGCGATCGCCATTTTCGCGGCCATGGTGTTCGACGGCATGGACGGGCGCGTGGCCCGCCTGACCAATACCCAGTCCGCGTTCGGCGAACAGTACGATTCGCTGGCCGACATGGCGTCGTTCGGCATTGCGCCGGCGCTGGTCATATATGAATGGATGCTGCACGGGCTTGGCCGCTGGGGCTGGCTGGCCGCGTTCGTCTACGTGGTGGGCGCGGCCCTGCGCCTGGCCCGGTTCAACACCAATATCGGCGTGGTCGACAAGCGCTTCTTCCAGGGGCTTCCCAGTCCGTCGGCGGCGGCCCTGGTGGCCGGTTTCGTCTGGCTGTCGGTCGACAACAAGTTCGCCATGCACGACGGCACGCTTGCCTGGACGGCTTTCGTCGTGACGGTGTATTCAGGCATCGCCATGGTGACCAGCGTCCCGTTCTACAGCGGCAAATCGTTCGCTCTGGGCCACAGCGTGCCGTTCTGGGTCATTCTGGTCGTGGTGGCGGTGTTCGTGTTCGTCTCCAGCGACCCGCCCGTGGTGCTGTTCGGGCTGTTCGTGATCTACGGCGTGTCGGGCTGGTTCATCTGGTTCTGGCGGTGGCGCCGCGCGGCCAAGCTGAACCGCCTGCGCCAGGATGCGGGAGACATCGCGCCCGGGCGCGACAATTAGAAACGCCCGAACATGTGCTCGTCGTAGGTCAGGTCGGGACCAGGATGGAAATGCGTCACGTGCGAGCCGTCCTTGCCGAAGTACACGTACATGAATGAATTCCAGACGTGGTCCTGCTTGTACCGGTAGCTCCAGACGATCTGCCGCACCGAGGGCAGCCCGACTTCGTCCTTGATGGCGGGCGGGCCGAATTCGCACAGCACTTTCTCGGGCGTCCATACGCCTTTGGCCAGAACCTGGAAATGCGGGTCGGTCAGCAGCGCGACGATGCGGTCGGTGTTGCCCGACGGGTCCACGTTCGTACCCCAGGCGTACTGTCCGGCGGGTTGCGCCGTCCAGATGGCTCGTTCTCCGCCATTGGGCAGCGGACAGGTGTAATCGGGCCGGCCGAATCGGGCTTCGACCTGGGCGAAAGGCGTTCCGGGCGGGGTGTCGGTCATGTTGGCGCACGCCCCCAGCAGGCAGGCCAGAACGGCGGCAAGGCCGATGCGCACGCCGCGGGCCGGTAATGTGTCCATGTCGGACTCCTGTGCGAATTACGTCATTCTAGTCAATCCGCTATAATGCGGCCAGCCTGGCGTGTAAATATGTCCGGGCTGTCACATTTTCTGAAACAATCACGTCAGGGCGCCTCGGCTCTGGCGCTCGTCAAAGAGGCTTGAACAATGTCTGTCGCTGACATCAAAAAATCCGATATCGTCTCGCAATATCAACGCGCCCAGGGCGATACCGGTTCCCCCGAAGTGCAGGTGGCGCTGCTTACGGCTCGCATCAACGAACTTACCGACCATTTCAAGACGCATCTGAAAGACCACCATTCTCGTCGTGGTCTGCTGCGCATGGTCAGCCGTCGCCGCAAACTGCTGGATTACCTCAAGGGCCGCAATCCCGATTCGTATCGCGCGCTGATCGAAAAGCTCGGTCTGCGCAAGTGACACGCGGGGCTGGTTCCCCATGATGCAGCCGTGCACGCCGCGACTTGGGTCGCAGTGTGCACGGTTTTTTTAATTGTAAGGATATTCCGCAATGTTTAATAAAGTGACCAAGTCGTTCCAGTACGGTCAGCATACGGTGGTTCTCGAAACAGGCGAGATTGCTCGCCAGGCCTCGGGCGCCGTACTGGTTTCGATTGAAGATACCGTGGTTCTCGCGACCGTGGTCGCGGCCAAGAAAGCCAAGGCCGGCCAGGATTTCTTCCCCCTTACCGTGGACTACATCGAAAAAACCTATGCCGCCGGCCGTATTCCCGGCGGTTTTTTCAAGCGCGAAGGCAAGCCGTCGGAAAAAGAAACGCTGACTTCCCGCCTGATCGACCGTCCGCTGCGCCCGCTGTTTCCCGAGGGCTTCTACAACGACGTCCAGGTCATCATCCATACGGTCTCGGTCAATCCCGAAATCGACCCGGACATCGCCGCCATGATCGGCGCCTCGGCCGCGCTGGCCATTTCGGGCATCCCGTTCAATGGGCCCATCGGCGCGGCGCGCGTGGGCTATGTCAATGACCAGTACGTCGTCAACCCGACCACCGCGCAGCTTGCCGAGTCGAAATTGAACCTGGTGGTCGCCGGCACGGAAACCGCCGTGCTGATGGTCGAATCCGAGGCCCGCCAGCTGTCCGAGGAAGTCATGCTGGGCGGCGTCGTCTTCGGTCACGAACAGATGCAGGTCGCCATCAACGCCATCCACGACCTGGTGGCCGAGGCCGGCAAGCCCGAATGGGATTGGCAGCCGGCGCCTCGCAACGAAGCGTTGGTCGCGGCCATCACCGCCGCCGCGCAGGAAGGCCTGCAGGCCGCCTACCAGATACGTGAAAAGCAGGCCCGCACCACGCAATTGCGCGACGTCTACGCCGGCGTCAAGGCCGCGCTGCTTGAGCAGGCCACCGCCCGGGGCGAGGAAGCGCCCGACAGCGTCGAAGTCGAAAACATCCTGTTCGACCTGGAAGCCGCCCTGGTCCGGGGCCAGATACTGAACGGCGAACCGCGCATCGACGGCCGCGACACCCGCACCGTGCGTCCGATCAGCGTACGCCTGGGCGTGCTGCCGCGCGCGCATGGCAGCGCTTTGTTCACCCGCGGTGAAACCCAGGCCCTGGTGGTCGCCACCCTGGGCACCAAGCAGGACGAACAGATCATCGATTCCATCATGGGCGAATCGCGCGACCGCTTCATGATGCACTACAACATGCCTCCGTTCGCCACCGGCGAAACAGGCCGGTTCGGCGTGCCCAAGCGCCGCGAGATCGGCCACGGCCGCCTGGCCAAGCGCGCGCTGATCGCCTTGCTGCCCGACCACCAGGACTTCCAGTACACCATACGCGTGGTTTCTGAAATCACCGAATCCAACGGGTCCTCGTCCATGGCGTCGGTGTGCGGCGGTTCGCTGGCCATGATGGACGCGGGCGTGCCCATCGCCGACCACGTCGCCGGCGTGGCCATGGGCCTGATCAAGGACGGCGGCAAATTCGCCGTGCTGACCGACATCCTGGGCGACGAAGATCACCTGGGCGACATGGACTTCAAGGTCGCCGGCACGGTGCAGGGCATCACTGCCCTGCAAATGGACATCAAGATCCAGGGCATCACCAAGGAAATCATGCAGGTCGCCCTGGCGCAGGCGCGCGAAGGCCGCCTGCACATCCTGGGCAAGATGAAAGAAGCCCTGGACGGCTCGCGTACGGAACTCTCCGAATTCGCGCCGCGCATGCTCAGCATCAAGATCAATCCCGAGAAGATCCGCGACGTCATCGGCAAGGGCGGCGCCACCATCCGCGCGCTGACCGAAGAAACCGGCACCCAGATCGATATCGGCGACGATGGCACGATTACCATCTCCAGCGCCGACCTGGATCGCGCCCGGGAAGCCGAGCGCCGCATCAAGGAACTGACCGCCGACGTCGAAGTGGGCCAGGAATACGAAGGCCCCGTGCTGCGCCTGCTAGATTTCGGCGCCATCGTGCAGGTGCTGCCGGGCCGCGACGGCCTGCTGCACATTTCCGAGATCGCCAACTACCGCATCGCCAACATCAACGACGTGCTCAAGGTAGGCCAGAACGTGCGCATCAAGGTCATCGAAGCCGACGACAAGGGCCGTCTGCGCCTGTCGATGAAAGCCATCGGCGGCATCGAGGCCCAGGGCGGCCCGCAAGGCCCCGCCGTGGAAGCGTAAGACCGTGCGGCCGTAGCAGTCCGGCCGCTGCTGGTTGCGCGGGCTTAGGCCCGTTCCGCCACACCGAATCCCCGCGAACAGATTTGTTCGCGGGGATTTTTCATTGAAGGACGCCGGCGCCGCATCTTGCCGGACTTCGGCAGGGAAGTGTCCCGGTAGGCTGGAAAGCTCACACTACGCATTGCCATCATTGCGCCATGCGGGGAATATCTGACTGATGGCGTACTGCCGTAAGAGACATTGTGGCTTATTGTCGAACTGTCAGGACTCGTGCTGTTTTGATCTCTTGACCTTATTTCGTTTATAGACGAAAATAATCATGTACCGGATCGAGCACTACCTGACCGCCGACGGACAGAAGGATCTTTACATCGACTGGCTTAGGCGCGTGTTCGACAACCGGGCCAAGGTGGCGATCATCCGGCGCGTCGCCCGGATCGAACAAGGCAACTTTGGCGACCACAAGTTCTGTCGCGAGGGCGTCTGGGAACTGCGTATCGACATGGGACCGGGATACCGGGTGTACTACGCTATGTCCGGCCAGCGCGTGGTATTGCTGCTGTGCGGTGGCGACAAGCGCATGCAAGGCGAGGACATCGACCGGGCGGTGGATTGTTGGCACGACTGGCAACGGAGAAACGACGATGAGAAGTAAACCTCATGACGAGGCGATGGCCGAGTTGTATTACGATGCCCCCGCGCTCGCGCTTGATGTCATCAACAGTATTTTGGAAGACGGCGATCAGGCCGAGTTGCTGGTCGTGCTACGTCACTTTGCGCAAGCTTTCGGTGGTGTACAGGCGGTGGCCGAACAGGCGCACCTGAATCCGACGCAACTTTATCGCACACTCTCGCCAAAGGGCAATCCGGCATTGAGCAGTCTGACGGCAATCCTCAGGGCGATGGGACTACGGCTGGCGGTGCGACCGCTGACCTCGTCGAGACCGTCTCACGCCACCTGAAACGGTGCATGTCTTCCACGCCGCCACACCGAATCTAGGGATAACCATAGCGCCGCAACTCTTGTATTCGGATCTCGTCTCCCTATAATTATGAATTATGAATTATTGAGTGACACCAGCGGGAGAGGCGTGTCGTGGCTGCTCGGATTGTCCAGAAGATTCTTTACCAGGAAGTCGCCGACCAGCTGCGCGCGATGATCCAGGCCTGCGAGCTGCAGGCAGGCGAATGGATCGACGAGATCAAGCTGACCTCGGCGCTGGGCATCTCCCGCACGCCGCTGCGCGAAGCGCTCAAGGTGCTGGTGGGGGAAGGGCTGCTGCGCATCGAGCCGCGCCGGGGGTGCTTCGTCAATGAATTGTCCGCCCGGGACCTGGACGACATTTTCCCCCTGATGGCCATGCTCGAAGGGCGCTGCGCCTACGAGGCGGCGCGCAAGGTAAGCCAGGACGATCTGTTGCACCTGGAGCCTTTGCATCGGCAATTGCAGGCTCATGCCGCGGCGGGCGACGTCGACCAATACTATGCGGCCAATGCGAAGATCCACGAGGCGATCCAGGCCCTGGCCGATAATCGCTGGTTGTCCGATCTGATCGATAATCTGCGCAAGGTGCTCAGCCTGTCGCGCCATAGAAGCCTGGTGTATCCGGGCCGCGTGGGCGAATCCTGCGCCGAGCATCTGGCTATTTTTGCCGCCCTGAAGGCGCGCGACCCGGAGGGGGCCGAGACCTTGACGCGCAAGCATCTGATGCGCCAGCTCGATGCCTTGCATGCTTTGGCCAGCCAGGAATCCGGCGAGAATACGCGCGCTACCGCGAACCGCCAGCGTGGAGCCCGGTCATGACGACGCAAGAGGCATCGAAAGCCTTGATGACGCCGGATGCTTCCGCCACCGATGCGCCGGAGAAAAATGATGCGTCGAGCTTGCTGGGACGCCTGAGCCGATGGCTGGAACGCGACCATTTGCCCAGGGAATCCGAGGTGGGGACGCTGTATCGCGCAAAATTGACCGATGTGGCCGCCAACAAGCTGGCCAAGCAATGGGGCTTGCGCTATCAGGAAGCCGAAGGCCCGGAGCGCTGTTCCCTGCTGGCGGGCCTGGTGCAGGCCGGCGTGGGGCTCGAACCTCGCGGCGACCAGGGTTTGCGCTTGTTTCGCCGCCTGTATGCGCAGACAGACAGCCTGCAACTGCTGGTCGAACTGCGCGCGGATATGCTGCGTTGGCGCAATCAGGTGGCGGGACTCACCGTGCTGGAGCACGAGCTCGAGAGCCTGCTGTCGAGCTGGTTCGACGTGGGCATGCTGGAGCTGCGCCCGCTCAATTGGGACTCTCCGGCTTCGCTGCTGGAAAAACTTATCCAGTATGAGGCGGTGCACGAGATTCGTTCGTGGGACGATTTACGTCATCGGGTGGCAAGCGATCGGCGCTGCTATGCCTTCTTTCACCCGCGCATGAATGGCGTGCCGCTGATTTTCGTCGAGGTCGCGTTTGCCCAGCAAATGGCCGACAACGTGCAGGCCCTGCTCGATCCGGCCAAGCCCGCCGACAATCTAAGCAAAACGCGCTGGGCGATTTTTTATTCTATTTCCAACACCCAGCCCGGCTTGCGCGGGATCAGCTTCGGTAATTTTCTGCTCAAGCGCGTCATCGACGAACTGCTGCGCGAGCTTCCCCGGCTCAAGTTCTTTGCCACGCTTTCGCCCATTCCGAAATTCGTGGATTGGCTGGGCAAGCAAGACGGTGCGGCCATCCAGACCCTGCTCAGCGACAAGGGCGAGAAGCAGGCCGTGCAGGACGATCCCGCGGCCGGTGCGAAATGGGTCGAGCGGCTGCGCGCGGCGGCGACCGGGGCGCATGCGGACACCGTGCGGCGCAGCGGCCTGCGCCTGGCGGCTCATTACCTGAAATCCATGAAAAACAATCAGTTGCTCGATCCCGTGGCGCGCTTTCATTTGGGCAATGGCGCGCGCATCGAGCGCGTGAACTGGGCCGCCGACATATCGGCCAAGGGGCTTGTCCAGTCCTGCGGCATGATGGCCAATTATGTCTACGAACTGGATCAGCTCGACGATAACCTCAGTCAATTGACGGCGGGCAAGCCCAAGGTCTCGAGGGCGATCCAATGGTTATGAACGCCGACGCCACGGAATCGACGGAGACAGGCCGCGTCCAGGTCGCGTCGGACGGCGCCATCGCCACGGTGACGCTCGATCATCCGGGCCGGTTGAATGCGCTGACCGTGCACATGTGGCGCGAACTGGGCCAGGCGTTTGCCAAGCTATCTGCCGATTCCAGCCTGCGCTGTGTCGTGCTGCGCGGGGCGGGGGGGAATTTCGCGGCCGGCGCGGATATCCACGAGTTTCCCCGCGAGCGGGCCGATCTCGATAGCGTCATGCATTATCACCTGCAGGTCATTGCGCCGGCCCTGGCGGCCGTCCGGGGGTGTTCGCATCCCGTGGTGGCCTCGATAGACGGCGTCTGCATCGGCGGCGGATTGGAACTTGCCAGTCAGTGCGACCTGCGTATCGCGGGCGGCTCTTCGCGGTTCGGCGTGCCCATCAACCGTTTGGGTTTCCCCATGGCGCCCGACGAAATGCGCGGCATGCTGGCGCTGGTCGGAAGGGCGGTGACGTTGGAGATATTGCTCGAGGGACGGGTGTTCGATGCGGCCGAGGCCCTGGCGAAAGGCCTGTTGACGCGTGTCGTGCCGGACGACGAACTGGCCGGCGAAGTGGCGCGCAGCACACAGCGTATTGCGCGTGGCGCGCCCTTGGCCGCCCGCCTCAATCGGCGGATTGCCGATCGGCTGTGCGCCGGGCCGCAGCCCCTGACCAAGGCCGAGCTGCAGCTGTTTTTTGGTTATGCCGATAGCCGCGACCATCGCCATGGCGTCCAGGCGTTTTTGACCGGCGTGGAACCGGTATTCACAGGAGATTGACTTTGGAAGCTAACGCCAACTTGTATGCCTTGCTCGCGTCCGGCTTTCCCCCCGACCGTCAGGCCGTGGCGATCGAGACCCCCGCGCGGAACTACAGTTGGGACGACATCGAGCAGGCCAGCGCCCGCCTGGCGAATTTACTGGATTCGCTCGGTGTGCCGCCGGGTTCGCGCGTCGTCGTGCAGGTCCATAAGTCTCCCGAAGCGGCCATGCTCTATCTGGCGACGCTGCGGGTGGGTCTGGTCTACCTGCCGTTGAACACCGCTTATCGCGCGGCCGAAGTGGAGTATTTCCTGGCGGACGCCGAACCCAGCGTGGTGATCTGTGACAGCGCCAATCAGGAATGGATGGCCGAATTGGCCGGGAAGGCCGGTGTGGCGCACGTCTATACGCTGGACGCGAACGGGGAGGGCAGCCTGACGGCCGCCGCGGCGGCCCATGACACGGCGTTCCAGACGGTGCGCAGCCAGCCCGACGACGTGGCCGCCATTCTTTATACCTCGGGCACGACGGGACGCAGCAAGGGGGCGATGCTCTCGCACCGCAACCTGTCTTCCAACGCGTTGACGCTCAAGGCGTACTGGGGCTGGCGCGCCGACGATGTCTTGCTGCATATGCTGCCGATCTTCCATGTGCATGGTTTGTTCGTCGCCTTGCATGGCGCCTTGTTGGCGGGAGCCAGAATGATCTGGCTGCCCAAGCTCGATATCGACCAGGCTGTGCATTACCTGCCCAGGTGCACCCTGATGATGGGTGTGCCGACGTATTACGTGCGCTTGCTGGCCGATCCGCGGTTTACCCCCGAAGTGTGCCGTTCCATGCGCCTGTTCATCTCGGGCTCGGCGCCTTTGCTGGAAGAAACCTTCCGCCAGTTCCAGCAGCGCAGCGGCCTGGAAATACTTGAACGCTACGGCATGAGCGAAACCGGCATGATTGCCTCCAACCCTTACGATCCGGCCTTGGGCAAGCGCCTGGCCGGTACGGTGGGGCCCGCCTTGCCCGGCGAATCCGTGCGCGTCGTCGACGACCAGGACCGTCCTGTCGCCGTGGGCGAGACCGGCCACGTGCAGGTGCGCGGTCCCAATGTGTTTGCGGGCTACTGGCGCATGCCCGAGAAAACCCGGCAGGAATTCACCCAGGACGGCTGGTTTCGCACGGGCGATCTGGGCGTGTTGGGCGGTTCCGGCATTCCGGACCATTACCTGAGCATTGTCGGGCGCAGCAAGGACTTGATCATCTCGGGCGGCTATAACGTCTACCCCAAGGAGGTCGAACTCGTCATCGATGCCTTGCCCGGCATCCAGGAATCGGCCGTGATCGGCGTGCCGCATGCCGATTTTGGCGAGGCGGTGGTCGCCGTCGTCGTGCCCCAGGCGGGCTGCACCCCGGATGTCCAGGGCATATTGGCCAGCCTGAAGGCGCGTCTGGCCAATTTCAAGCTGCCCAAGCAGATTCACGTGATCGACGCGCTGCCGCGCAATACGATGGGAAAAGTGCAAAAGAACGTGCTGCGGCAGCAGTACAAAGATTCGCAACCATAAAGAGAGGTGATCATCACCCGTGATTCCGGCTGCCCGTTGTAGCCGGGAATGGAATGTCCAAGAGTTGGTGCAGGACCGCAACCCGCAGTTTGCTGGCAAATGCTATTACAAACGAAGCCAGCATTCCATTTACTGATCGAGAGATCTAGAGGAGGCTTTATGATGAACAAGAACTTTCGCTGCCTGATTCTGGCGGCAATGCTTGGGGGCTACGCCACGTTGTTCGGCGCGCCGGCTGTCGCCGCCGGCCCGATGGTGCTTAAGATTTCGCACCAATTCCCCGCCAACACCGATTTCCGCGACCAAGTGGCGCGCAAATTTGCCGCTGAAGTCGAGAAACGCACCAACGGCGCGCTCAAATTCCAGATATATCCCGGGTCGTCCCTGTTCAAGGCGAAGCAGCAGTTCGACGCAATGGCCAGCGGTTCGCTGGACATGTCGGTTTATCCGCTGGCGTATTCCGCCGGCAAGCTGCCCGCCGCCAACATCACGTTGATGCCCGCCCTGATCAGAAACTACAAACAGGCCTACAACTGGGAGAACGCGCCGATAGGAAAGTGGCTGGGGAAATACCTTCAAGACCATGGCGTGGTGCTCATCAGCTGGATATGGCAAGCCGGCGGCGTTGCTTCGCGCGACAAGGCGATCCTGGTGCCTGACGACGTCAAAGGGCTGAAGGTGCGCGGCGCCGGCAAGATGATGGATCTGATGCTGCAGTCGGCCGGCGGCGCGATTGCCTCCTTTCCGTCGAACGAGTCGTACAACGCCATGCAGTCCGGCGTGGTCGACGCCATATGGACGTCAAGCGCGTCGTTGATGAGTTTCCGGATGAACGAAGTGGCCAAGTTCATCACGACAGCCCAGGACCATACCTTCTGGTACATGTTCGAGCCGTTGCTGATGTCGAAAGCGACCTACGACAAGCTCACTCCCAAAGAGCAGAAAATCGTGATGGAAGTGGGTCATTCGCTTCAGGAATTCTCGCTTGAATCGTGCAAGAAAGATGACACCAAGGTGGCCCAGCTTTATGCCAAGTCGGGCGATAAAGTCTCCACGATGGATCAGAAACAGTTCGATCTGTGGAAGGCGGCAGCCGAGAAAAGCGCCTACAAGAATTTTTCCGGACACGTCAAAAACGGCGCGAAGCTGCTCAAAATGGCCGAAGCCGTTCCCGCGCAATAAGCGCGCATGACGCCAGATGGCGAATTCTGTTGGTTATGATGGGGGGAGAATTATGGTGACGAGATTGTGGCGCGTTTTCGGCCAAGCGATGGGGGTCGTCAGCACGGTCTCCGGATACTTTACCGGCGGACTCATCGTGGTGTCCGCCGGCCTCATCACCTATGAAGTGATCTGGCGCTACTATCTGGTGCGGCCCCATACCTGGTCAATGGAAGCCAATATTTTTCTATTGATCGGGGCCACTTTCCTGGCGTCGTCGTTCACACAGCTCAAGCGCGGCCATGTCGGCACGGAAGTGCTCGATCTGCTGTTACCGAAAAGCTGGATTCCATGGCGCGTGGTGCTGGGCGATATCCTGTCCTGCGCGGTCTGCGGGTTTATCGGAGCCAGCGTGTCCTTGTACGCGGTGCAGGCCTGGAACGAGGGCTGGACGACCGATTCCCTCTGGGCTCCGCCTCTGTGGATTCCGTATACGCTGATTGCCGTCGGCATGTGGCTGACCGCGTTGCAGGGCCTGGTGCAGATCGTCGAACAGCTTGGACGTCTTCTGGGTAAAGGGCACGGGGAGGGCGCGCGATGAGCGAGATCCATATCGGCATGCTGTTCGTGGTGGGAACGCTGGTTTTGCTGTTGTCCGGGATGCCGGTCGCGTTCGCGCTTGGCGTGATATCGCTGTTGTTCATGATCGTCGTCATGCCGCCGACGCTGATCCTTACCTTGCCGGAAACGCTGTACGGCGGCCTCGACAACTTCACCTTGTTGGCCATCCCATTGTTCATTCTCATGGGCGAGGCGATAGGCAGGACGCGTGCTTCGGTGGACTTGTACGAGTCCGCCTATCGCTGGCTCAGCAGGCTGCCCGGAGGGCTGGGAATCGCCAACGTCGTGGGTTGCGCGATCTTCGCCGGGATGTGCGGCTCCAGCACGGCCACCGCGGCGGCGATGGGGTCGATGGGCATCCCCGAGATGAAGAAGCGCGGGTATTCGGGCGGGCTGGCCGGCGGCCTGATCGCGGCCGGCGGCACGCTGGGTATCCTGATTCCTCCGTCGATCACCTTCATCCTGTACGGGATCGTATCCGAGCAGTCTATCGGGAAACTGTTCATCGCCGGCATCATTCCCGGCATTCTGCTTGCCACCTGGTTCGCAGTATGGGTCGGCTACAAGTCCCATCGCGACGGCAAGCAGGCGTTGATTCACGGCGCCGACACCACGCGTTTGCGCATCCAGAAAGAAACCTTTACCTGGCGCGAGCGCTTCGAGTCGCTGCCAAGGCTGGTGCCGTTCGCCGTCATCATCTTCGTGGTCATGGTGGCTCTCTATGGCGGGTTCGCCACACCGTCCGAGGTAGCCGGCGTCGGTGCGTTCGCGACCCTGGTGATGGTGATGGTGGTCTATCGCTGCTATCGATGGAAAGATTTAGGCCCCATCCTGCTCGGCACCACCAAAGAATCGTGCATGCTCATGATGATCATCGCGATGTCGTTTCTCTATTCCAACGTGATGAGCTACCTTCACGTCACCCAAAGCGCCACGCAGTGGCTGGTCGGGCTCGACATGTCGCGCTGGGAGTTCCTGTTCTGGATCGACGTATTGGTGCTTGCCCTGGGCTTTTTCCTGCCCCCGGTGGCGATCATCCTGTTCATTACGCCGGTGTTGTTGCCCGGGCTGCAGGCGCATGGCTTCGATCTGGTCTGGTTCGGCGTGCAGATGACGATCCTGATGGAGGCCGGGTTGATTCATCCGCCGATCGGACTCAATCTGTTCGTGATACTGGGCATCGCGCCGGAAATCTCTCTCAAAGAGCTGTTGTGGGGCGTGATGCCGTTCATTATTCTTATCGTGCTGTTCATCGTCCTGATCTCGGTGTATCCGCAGATCGTGTTGTGGCTGCCCAGCCAGATGTAGGGGCCTGCCGGGCGTGTCCCGGCAGGCCGAATTCTGCCGCGAGGTTTTTCGGGTAGAATAATTTCTTCCTTTTTCGCGGCCAGCCGCATGCCTCTCACCGCCGCGACGCCCGTTCGTCGAAACACTGTTTTTGTCATTGTCGGCGCAGCCCTGCTCATGATGTCGATCGACTCGACCATTGTGGCTACCGCGCTGGACGCGCTTCAGCAAGGCCTGCACACCTCGATCAATCTCGCAGGCTGGACCATGACAGCCTATTCTTTCGGCTTCGTGCTGATGCTGCCCATCAGCGGCAAGCTTGCCGAGCGCTTCGGGCGGCGCCAGGTATTTTTGGCATCTACCGCGGTGTTCACGCTGGCATCGTTGGGGTGCGGAACAGCCGACAACATCTATCTGCTGATTCTGCTCAGAGCCGTGCAGGCGGCTGGCGGCGCAGGCTTCACGCCGACCGCCACGGGCATTATCGTGGATCATTTCGGCCCTGCGCGTGATCGCTATGTAAGCCTTTTCGGCAGCGTCTTTCCAATCGGCGCAATGATCGGCCCGATTTTCGGCGGATATTTTGTCGGCTACTGGTCCTGGCGCGACGTATTCTACGTAAACGTACCCATCGGCCTGATCATCTTCCTGTTTGCTTGGCGCTTTATCCCGTACGATCCTCCTCGACGGGCCAATCGTTCTTCCAAAAGCATGGACATCACGGGAGTAGCCCTGTTGGGCTGCGGCCTTTTGGCCGGCATGCTGGCGGTCAGTACATTGGGCGAGAAGCTGCCGGCCGAGGGCCTGTGGCCGTCTCTGGCTCTCCTGCTTTTTGCGTGCGGCATGATCGCGGCCTTCTTCGGCCATATTCGGCGTACTGACACGCCTTTCATTGCCCCGCGACTGATCTACGGCCGTGACTTCGGGGCGGTGAATCTCGTGAACATGCTGTATAGCGGGGTAGTCATCGGTGTGCTGGCGCTGATACCGCTGTATGCCATGAGCCGCTACGACATTGGCGTGCTGCAATCGGGCACGCTGCTCTCCGCGCAGGGCCTTGCCACATTCATCTGCTCGCTGGCCGCCGTCGCGCTGCTGCGCCGCACGGGTTACCGTCTACCCCTGTATCTGGGAAGCGTCGTCACGATAATGGGATTTGTGCTCCTGGCATTGCCGCCCATTTGGGGCATCTCGCCATACGTCTGGTTGGCGTTTGCCGCCTTTCTTGTCGGCGCGGGCAGCGGCGCCATCAACCCCGCGACACGCAACGCGGGGCTGCAGCTTGCGCCGGAATCCTCTTCGATGCTGGCGGCCCTGCGCTCGTTGTCGCTGCAGATCGGCTCGATCGCCACTATTTCTATCGTGACCGCCATTCTGTCTCGCCGGGGCGACACGGGCCAAACCCTTGCATGGGTTTTTGCTTTCCTGGCGGTGCTCAGGGTGCTGGCCATGCCGCTGGTCAGACGGATACCGGAGCAGCGCGGAGCCTGGTAGCGGTTGTTGGCCACTCTTGATGAGACCATAAGGCGCCTGGGGGCATTTGCCGCTTCCCGCATGAATACGTGGTGCACCCAGCCGGAATCGAACCGGCACGATCAGTGATCGAGAGATTTTAAGTCTCTTGCGTCTACCAATTCCGCCATGGGTGCGCGAAAAGAAGGGGATGCGGCCGGCCGCCATGTGGCGGAAGCGGTGAGATTCGAACTCACGGACGGGTTGCCCCGTCGCTGGTTTTCAAGACCAGTCCATTCAACCGCTCTGGCACGCTTCCGTAATGCTGTTTTGTCATGGACGCCGTGTCCATGGACCCCGCAAGCACGCAAGTTTAGCGCATGCCGGCGGCCTTGTGGGACCGGCGGCCTTGATTCGTCCGATGCGGACCGGTCCGGCCTGGACGCCGTGATGGGATAATGTCGTTTCAGAATCCCGATCCGTCGCGCATCCGGTGGCGCCCATCGCCCGGCGCGCGACGCTTCCCAACAGGAGTCCCAACCATGAAGGCGATTGAAATTTTGCAACCCGGCGGTCCCGAAGTCCTGGCGCTGGCGCAACGCCCCGATCCGCAACCCGGCGCGGGGGAAGTCTTGATCAAGGTCTCCGCCGCCGGCGTGAACCGTCCCGACGTGTTCCAGCGCCAGGGGCGATACGCGCCGCCGCCGGGGGCGTCGGACATTCCGGGCCTGGAAGTGGCGGGGACCATCGTGTCGGGCGATGTGGAGGCGGGCGGGCTTGCCGTCGGCGACAGGGTATGCGCCCTGGTGGCCGGCGGAGGCTATGCCGAATATTGCGTGGCGCCCGCGGCGCAGTGCCTGCCGGTTCCCGCGGGCCTGTCCGACGTCGAGGCGGCGGGCCTGCCGGAAACCTACTTCACGGTCTGGAGCAACGTCTTCGACCGCGGCGGCTTGTCCCAGGGCGAATCGCTGCTGGTGCATGGCGGCGCCAGCGGCATAGGCACCACGGCCATCCAGCTGGCTTCGGCCCTGGGCCATACGGTCTATGCCACGGCCGGCACCGACGAGCGCGCCCGCGCGGTGGAAAAACTGGGCGCGGCGCTGTGCATCAATTACCGCACCCACGACTATGTAGAGGAAATTCGCCGTGCCACGGACGGCAAATGGGTGAACGTGGTGCTGGACATGGTCGCCGGCGACTACATCAACCGCAATATCCAGTGCGTGGCCGACGATGGGCGCATCGTCATCATCGCCCTGCTGGGCGGCGCCAAGGCAACGATCGATTGCGGCCAGGTGCTGCGCCGCAGGCTGACCATCACCGGGTCCACCTTGCGTCCGCGGCCCGTCGCGTTCAAGGCCGCCATCGCCCAGTCGCTGCGCCGGCACGTGTGGCCCCTTCTGGAAGCGGGCAGGATCCGGCCCGTCATCCACTCTCAGTTTCCGCTGGCCCGGGCGCGCGATGCGCACGCCCTGATGGATGCCGGCGAGCAGATCGGGAAAATCATCCTGACCGTCTAGCCCGGGGCCCAACGCATCGCCGTCGAACACGCTACAATACCGGGTTTACTCAATGCCCGGTCGACGGGAATCCGTGGTCCGGCCTGTCCGGGCAATGGATGCAAGCACTGAATCGATGACTATTGACTCTGCAACGCGCAAGCGCCTGGTAATAGGCAACTGGAAAATGCACGGCAGCCTGGCGGAAAACGCCGCGCTGCTGGCGGGCCTGCGCGCCGGGCCCGTCGCTTCCGATTGCCGGCTGGCCGTATGCGTGCCGTTTCCGTATCTGGCCCAGGCCCAGGCGGCCCTGGACGGCAGCGGCATATCGTGGGGCGCCCAGGACGTCAGCGCCCACGAGCAGGGCGCGTATACGGGCGAAGTCTGCGTCGGCATGCTGGACGATTTCGCCTGCCGCTGGGCATTGGTCGGGCATTCCGAACGCCGCGGCATGCACGGCGAAACCGATCAAGCGGTGGCCGACAAGGCGCAGGCCGCGCTGCGCGGCGGTATCACGCCGGTGGTATGCGTGGGCGAATCGCTGGCGCAGCACGAAGCGGGACAGGCCCAGGCCGTCATCGCGCGCCAGCTTGCCCCGGTGCTGGCGCTGGGCGCCAAGACGCTGGCCGGCCTGGTCGTGGCGTACGAGCCCATCTGGGCGATAGGCACCGGCAGCACCGCCTCGCCCGAACAGGCTCAGGCGGTGCATGCCTATATACGCGGCAGGCTGGCCGAACATGGGGCGCCGCAGGTTTGTATTTTGTATGGCGGCAGTGTCAAGGCATCCAATGCCGCCAGTCTGTTCGCCATGCCGGATATCGATGGCGCCCTGGTCGGCGGCGCTTCGCTCAAGGCTGAAGAATTCTTACGTATTGCGGCCGCATAGGCTTCGGAGTTTTTACATGCAATGGTTGTCACCCACACTTCTCGCAATCCAGGTTATTTCCGCGCTGGCCATTATCGTGCTGGTCTTGCTGCAGCAGGGCAAAGGCTCTGAAATGGGCGCGGCGTTCGGCAGCGGCTCGGCCGGCAGCCTGTTCGGCGCCTCGGGCGCGGCGAATTTCCTGTCGCGCACCACCAAGTGGGCGGCCATTGTGTTTTTCATCGCCACGGGCGGCCTGGCCTACCTGGCGCACCATCCCAGCAATTCCATTCTGAATGGCGGCGTCATGCAGGGATTCAAGTCCGCGCCGGCGCAGGCGCCCAAGTCCGCCCCGGCGCCCGCCCCGGCGGCCTCGGCCGTGCCCAGCGTGCCTCAGGCGGCAGCCCCGGCTGGTAATTCCGGTAAGGCGGCGGCGCCTTCGTCCGCCGCGCCGGCGGGCGCGGCCAAATCGGCGGCGCCCGATTCCGTGCCGTCGGTCAACGCTCCGGCCAGCCCCGCGAAAGCCCCCGATCACGCCAAAGAGCAATAGGTTTCATGCTAGAATGGCGCTCCCTGTGACCGGGGGCGCTTGTTGTGCCCATTGGGGCGGTCTGCGGCGGTGCCGAAGACATGGCCCCGCCTGACAGGTCATTCGTGCCGACGTGGTGGAATTGGTAGACACGCTATCTTGAGGGGGTAGTGGCGAAAGCTGTACGAGTTCGAGTCTCGTCGTCGGCACCACGCTATTTCATGCCGTCTCATACGGTCTGATGAAGCAACAGGAAACCCGTATTCATTCTGGTGATACGGGTTTTTTTGTCGTCGTGTTTTCGCTCTCGTCAGCTTGTTGATCCGCATGATCGTCTTCGAAATGAAAACAGAGCGTCTCGAACCCGTCCGTTTTGGGCCTTGGCAACATATTGAAACGGTGCGTTTACAGGCTGTCTTCGGCATTTCGGCGCGTCTTTTGAATTTTATAAAGATTGAGCAAAAACAGGCTATTACGCGTTACAGTTAAATCATCGGTTAATGGTTTTTCGTGTATCGGAACGTTGTGTGGCTGCGACACAAAAACTGCGGGTAAACCAGTACGTTTTAAGGGCAAAACAGGGGTTATGTTGCTGCAAACCAACAGGACGTCCGGAAAGATGGACATTTGCCTTCACGACAATAGCCATAGCCCCTGAATTTTGATGCAATAGCACCAACTTCCCATTGCGGAGTTAAAAAGGGCGGCGGGATCATGAACATTTGTCACTGCCGCTCTCAGTTACTCAAATCTACGGAGATTTCTTACATGAAAAAGACTCTGCTCGCTGCTGCTCTAACCGTCGGTTTCTTCGGCGTTGCTCAAGCAGAAACGTCGGTTACCCTATACGGTATTCTCGACGGCGGTATTGGCTATCAACACACGTCCGGCACGCTCAAGGGCGCTGACGCCGGTTCGACCAAGACCGGGATGATCAACGGCATTCAGTCCGGCGACCGCTGGGGCCTGAAAGGCACTGAAGACCTGGGCGATGGCCTGCACGTGGTATTCCAGTTGGAAAGCGGCTTTGATCTGGGTACTGGCAAGTCCGCTCAAGGCGGCCGCCTGTTCGGTCGTCAAGCCACTCTGGGTCTGCAGGGCGATAGCTGGGGCCGTTTGGATATCGGTCGTCAAACCAACATCGCGTCCAAGTACATCGGCGCATTCGATCCGTTCGGCGCCAGCTTCAGCCGCGCCAACGCCGGCACCACGTTCGGCTCGGCCAACACGTACCGTGTCGACAACATGGTCATGTACCAAACCCCCAACTTCTCCGGCTTCCAGTTCGGCGTGGGCTATTCGTTCAATACTGACGGTAGCATCAATGCCGGCGACGAGGATACGTCCCAGAACGATAACAACGCCCGGGAAATCACCACCGGCCTGCAATACGTCAACGGCCCCATCGCGGTTGCCGCTACGTATGACCGTTTGATGCTGGGTCAAGGCATTAACAGCACGTCCACGACGACAGCTAACACCACTACTGGTGCGATCACGACCACCACCACTCCTGGCGACAAGATCAACGTCAGCGAATGGACCTTGGGCGGCAGCTACGACTTCGAAGTCGTCAAAGCGTACTTGGCCTTCAGCCAGAACCGCAATGGCGTGTTCGCCGGCGGCGACACCACAGTTGACGGCGGCACCATCTTCGGTACGCAGGGTGCTTTGGACGGTTTCCGTGCCAATTCGTACTTGGTCGGCTTGAGCGCTCCCCTGGGTGCCGGCAACCTGATGTTCTCCTGGCAGATGTCCGACGCCAACCGCACGGACGATTCCGTGAAGGACGCCAACGGCATCACCAGCAAGCAGAACATCTTCGGTCTGGGCTACACGTACAATCTGTCCAAGCGTACCAACCTGTACGTCTGGGGCGATTACACGAAGCACGCTCTGTATCAAGACGACCTGAAGACGTCTGAAGTCGGCGTCGGCCTGCGTCACCAGTTCTAATCGGTTCGCATGGCTCGTCCATGCAAGCCGGGCAGCCCGGTTCGCCGGGCTGCCGCCTGAACTGCAAGCAAATTTATTTGCGCAAAAAACCACCCTTTAGGGTGGTTTTTTGTTGGGCAATGTTCAGGCGAATGACATGCTTGAAATGCTACAATCTACAAGTTTACATATCGCGACCGGATGCCTTGTATGAACCTGCAGCAGTATTTCCCAGTTTTGCTGTTTATCATCGTCGCCACCCTGATCGGTTTTGCGCTGCTGCTGGGCGGGCGTGTGCTGGGGCCGCATCGTCCCGACGCGGAAAAATTGTCCGCCTACGAATGCGGTTTCGACGCGTTCGACGATTCGCGCATGAAGTTCGACGTGCGTTATTACCTGGTCGCGATCCTGTTCATCATGTTCGATCTGGAAATCGCGTTCCTGTTTCCCTGGGCCATCGCCAACGGTGCGGTGGGCCTGGTCGGTTTCTGGACGGTGATCGTGTTCCTGGCCGTGCTGACGGTCGGGTTTCTGTACGAATGGAAAAAGGGCGCCCTGAACTGGGAATGATTCCCGTCCCCGTCTTTCGTCGCGCGCGGCGCGCCGGCGTCCGGTTTGAGTTATAGGCAATATTATGGCTATTGATGGCATTATGAAAGAAGGGTTCATGACGACCAGTGCGGACAAGTTCCTGAACTGGGCGAAAACGGGTTCGCTGTGGCCCATGACCTTCGGCCTGGCCTGTTGCGCCGTCGAAATGATGCACGCGGGCGCGGCACGCTACGACCTGGACCAGTTCGGCATTATTTTCCGGCCCAGCCCGCGCCAGTCCGACCTGATGATCGTGGCAGGCACCCTGTGCAACAAGATGGCGCCGGCGTTGCGCAAGGTGTACGACCAAATGCCGGAACCCCGCTGGGTGCTGTCCATGGGTTCGTGCGCCAACGGCGGGGGCTATTACCATTATTCGTATTCCGTCGTCCGAGGGTGCGATCGCATCGTTCCCGTCGACGTCTATGTGCCCGGCTGTCCTCCCACGGCCGAAGCCCTGGTCTACGGCCTGCTGCAGATGCAGAACAAGATCCGCCTGACCAACACCATCGCCCGCTGACCATGACGGGTTGTCATTCTTTTCACGTTCAACGGCTGGTACCATGACGCGGCTTGAAACGCTAAAAACCAACTTACTGGCGCAATTCGGCGATGCGATCGCGCTGACCGAAAACCTGGGCGAACTGACCCTCGTCGTACCGGCCGACGCCTGGGTCGACACCTGTACGGTTCTGCGCGACCAGCCCTCGCTAAGGTTCGAAACCTGCATCGATCTGTGCGGGGTCGATTATTCCGCCTGGGGCGCGCCCACGTATACGCCCGAACACTCGCCGCATCCCCACCGGTTCGCCGTGGTGGTGCATCTGCTGTCGGTGACGCACAACTGGCGTCTGCGGGTGCGCACCTGGGCCGTGGACGACAACTTCCCGATCGTGTCGTCGCTGGGCGGCGTCTGGCCCGGCACGAGCTGGTTCGAACGCGAGGCCTTCGATCTGTTCGGCGTGGTGTTCGAAGGCCACCCCGACCTGCGCCGCATCCTGACCGATTATGGCTTTATCGGCCACCCGTTCCGCAAGGACTTCCCGCTGTCGGGCAATGTGGAAGTGCGCTACGACACCGAACAAAAACGGGTCATTTACCAGCCCGTCACGATCGAACCGCGCGAAATCACCCCTCGCGTGGTGCGCGAAGAGAATTACGGAATGGGGCGCTAGCATGGCCGAAATCAAGAATTACACCCTCAACTTTGGCCCGCAGCACCCGGCGGCGCATGGCGTGCTGCGCCTGGTGCTGGAACTGGACGGCGAAGTCGTGCAGCGCGCCGACCCGCACATAGGCTTGCTGCATCGCGCCACCGAAAAGCTGGCCGAACACAAAACCTATATCCAGGCGCTGCCGTACATGGACCGCCTGGACTACGTGTCCATGATGTGCAACGAACACGCCTACGTCCTGGCCGTGGAAAAGCTGCTGGGCATCCAGGTGCCGCTGCGCGCGCAGTACATCCGCGTCATGTTCGACGAGATCACGCGCCTGCTCAACCACCTGATGTTCCTGGGTTCGCATGCGCTGGACGTGGGCGCCATGGGCGTGTTCCTGTATGCGTTTCGCGAACGGGAAGACCTGATGGACTGCTACGAGGCCGTGTCCGGCGCGCGCATGCACGCGGCGTATTACCGTCCCGGCGGCGTGTACCGCGACCTGCCCGATTCCATGCCCATCTACGGCGAAACCAGCAAATACCGCAGCGAAAAGGAATTGCGCGCCATGAACGACGCGCGTTCGGGTTCGCTGCTGGATTTCATCGACGATTTCACCAAGCGCTTTCCCACATGCGTGGACGAATACGAAGTGCTGCTTACCGAGAACCGCATCTGGAAGCAGCGCCTGGTGGGCATCGGCGTGGTCGCGCCCGAACGCGCCAAGGCGCTGGGCTTTACCGGCCCCATGCTGCGCGGCTCGGGCGTCGAATGGGACTTGCGCAAGATGCAGCCCTACGAAGTCTACGACCGCCTGGAATTCGACATTCCCGTGGGCACCAATGGCGACTGCTACGACCGCTACCTGGTGCGCATCGCCGAAATGCGCGAAAGCAACCGCATCATCAGCCAGTGCGTGAACTGGCTGCGCAACAATCCGGGTCCGGTCATTGTGGAAAACCACAAGGTGGCGCCGCCCAGCCGCGAACGCATGAAAACGGGCATGGAAGACCTCATCCATCATTTCAAGCTGTTCACCGAAGGCATGCACGTGCCCGAAGGCGAGGCCTATGCCGGCATCGAGCACCCCAAGGGCGAATTCGGCATCTACATCGTCTCGGACGGAGCCAACAAGCCGTACCGCCTGAAGATCCGGGCGCCGGGCTTCGTGCACCTGCAGTCGCTGGACGAAATGTCGCGCGGGCACATGATCGCCGACGTGGTCACGCTGATCGGCACCCAGGATATCGTGTTCGGCGAAATCGACCGGTAAACGGCCAGGCATCAAGGAAAATACCAGGTTCAAACTATGCTGCTTTCTGAACAAGCCTACAAGAAGATCGACAGGGAACTGGACAAGTTCCCCGCCGATAAAAAGCAATCCGCCATTCTGGCGTCGTTGACCATTGCGCAGGACGAAAAAGGCTGGGTGTCGCCCGACGTCATCGAGGACGTCGCCGGCTACCTGGGCGTGCCGCCCATCGCCGTGCAGGAAGTGGCCACCTTCTACAACATGCTCAACACCTCGCCGGTGGGCTGCTACAAGCTGGCGGTGTGCACCAATCTGCCCTGTGCGCTGCGCGGCTCGGAACAGGCGCTGGCGCACCTGCGCGAAAAACTGGGCGTGAGCCTGAACGAAACCACGGCCGACGGCCTGTTCACGGTGATCGAGACCGAATGCATGGGGGCCTGCGGCGATGCGCCGCTGGTGGTGGTCAACAACAAGCAGATGTGCGTGCGCATGTCCGAGGACAGGCTCGACGCGATGATCGACACGATTCGCCAGGAGGGCAAGGCATGACGGCGCCCCGGCTGCAACAGTTTTCCCAGGGCCTGGACGGCAATCCGGGCAACGATCTGTCCAACAGCATGATGTTCCATGGCCGCCACATCGGCGCGCAGATCCTCGACGGACTGGACGGCGAGAACTGGCGCCTGGACGACTACGTCAAGCGCGGCGGCTACGAGGCCCTGCGCAAGATACTGTCCACGGGCATGAAGCCCGAGGACGTCATCGCCGAAGTCAAGGCCTCGGGCCTGCGCGGCCGCGGCGGCGCGGGCTTTCCCACGGGCCTGAAATGGAGCTTCATGCCGCGCACCCTGCCGGGCCAGAAGTACCTAGTGTGCAATTCCGACGAAGGCGAGCCGGGCACGTTCAAGGATCGCGACATCCTGCGCTTCAACCCCCACATCGTCATCGAGGGCATGATCATCGGCGCCTATGCGATGGGCATAGACACGGGCTACAACTATATCCACGGCGAAATCTTCGAAGTCTACGAGCGCTTCGAAGAGGCCTTGGAAGAGGCCCGTGCGGCGGGCTTTCTGGGAAAGAATATCCTGGGCTCGGAATTCACGTTCAACCTGCACGCGTTCCATGGCTACGGCGCCTACATCTGCGGCGAAGAAACCGCCATGCTGGAATCGCTGGAAGGCAAGAAGGGCCAGCCCCGGTTCAAGCCGCCGTTCCCCGCCGGCTTCGGCCTGTACGGCAAGCCCACCACCATCAACAACACCGAGACGTTCGCGGCGGTGCCCTGGATCTTTCGCCACAGCGCCAAGGAATACCTGGAAATCGGCCTGCCCAACGCGGGCGGCACCAAGATATTTTCCATCACCGGCGATGTGGAACGCCCGGGTAATTATGAAATTCCCCTGGGCACGCCGTTTGCCAAGCTGCTGGAGCTGGCCGGCGGCATGCGCGGCGGCCGCAAGCTCAAGGCCGTGGTGCCCGGCGGCTCCAGCGCGCCGGTGCTGCCCGCCGACATCATGATGGACCTGACCATGGACTACGATTCCATCGCCAAGGCCGGTTCCATGCTGGGCTCGGGCGCGGTCATCGTCATGGACGATACCCGCTGCATGGTCAAGTCCCTGCTGCGCCTGTCGTATTTCTACTTCGAGGAAAGCTGCGGCCAGTGCACGCCGTGCCGCGAGGGCACAGGCTGGCTGTACCGCATGGTCAATCGCATCGAACACGGCGAAGGCCGCCAGGAAGACCTGGACGTGCTCGACTCCGTGGCGCACAACATCATGGGGCGCACCATTTGCGCGTTCGGCGATGCGGCGGCCATGCCGGTGCGCAGCTTCATCAAGCACTTTCGCGACGAGTTCGCACACCACATACAGCACAAGAGCTGTGTGGTGCCTAAATATTTGTAGGTCGGGATACGCTAATGGTTGAACTCACCATAGACGGCATCAAGGTTGAAGCCCAGGAAGGCAGCATGGTCATACAGGCCGCGCACAGCGCTGGGGTATACGTGCCGCATTTCTGTTATCACAAGAAGCTGACCGTGGCGGCGAACTGCCGCATGTGCCTGGTCGAGGTCGAGAAAGCGCCCAAGGCCATGCCCGCGTGCGCGACGCCCGTCACCAATGGAATGGTGGTGTACACCAATTCCCAGAAGGCCATAGACGCGCAGAAAAGCGTCATGGAATTCCTGCTGATCAATCACCCGCTGGATTGCCCGGTGTGCGATCAGGGCGGGGAATGCCAGCTGCAGGACCTGGCCGTGGGCTATGGCGCGTCGGCATCGCGCTACAAGGAAGAAAAACGCGTGGTCGCGGCCAAGGAAGTGGGGCCGCTGATTTCCGCCGAGGAAATGCAGCGCTGCATCCACTGCACGCGCTGCATCCGGTTCGGCCAGCAAATCGGCGGCATCATGGAACTGGGCATGGTCAACCGCGGCGAACACTCGGAAATAACGGCCTTCGTGGGCCGCGCGATCGATTCCGAACTCTCGGGCAACATGATCGACATCTGCCCGGTGGGCGCGCTGACGTCCAAGCCGTTCCGCTTCAATGCCCGCACCTGGGAACTGGCGCGGCGCCGCTCGGTCAGCCCGCACGACAGCCTGGGCGCCAATCTGGTGGTGCAGGTCAAGGACCACCGCGTGCGCCGCGTGGTGCCGTTCGAGAACGAAGCCGTCAACGAATGCTGGATCAGCGATCGCGACCGCTTCGCCTACGAAGGCCTGTACACCGAAGACCGCCTGACGCATCCCATGATCAAGGGGGCCGACGGCCAGTGGCGCGAAGCGTCCTGGAGCGATGCCCTGCAGGAAGTGGTCAAGGGCGTCAACAAAGTGCGCCAGCAGCACGGCAACGACCAGTTGGGCGCCATTGCCAGCCCCGTGGCCACCACGGAAGAATTGGCCCTGATGGCCAGGCTGACCCGGGCGCTGGGTTCGCAGAACGTCGATTTCCGCCTGCGCTACCTGGACCCCGGCCTGGACCAGGCCGTGGCCGGCGTGCCCTGGCTTGGCCTGCCGGTGGCCGAACTCGAACAGCTCGACCGCGTATTGGTGGTGGGCTCGTTCCTGCGCAAGGATCATCCCCTGATGGCGCATCGCCTGCGCCAGGCCGTCAAGCGCGGCGCCCAGGTATCGTTCATCGGCGCCGCGGCGGCCGATCCGCTGTTTTCCGTGTACGGCCAGCTTACCGTGGCGCCCAGCGCGTTGCCCGGCGCCGTGGCCGAAGTGCTGGCGGCCGCCGCGCAGGCCGCGGGCCAGCCCGAGCCCCAGGCCCTGGCCGGCGTCTCGCCTTCGGATGAGGCCAAGCGCATTGCCGCCAGCCTGGCCTCGGGCCAGAAGGTGGCCGTGCTGATGGGCAACATGGCCGTGACCTCGGCGCAGGCGTCGCTGATCGCCGCCAACGCGTCGGCGCTGGCGGCGGCGGTCGGCGGCCGCTTCGGCTTCCTGACTCCCGGCGGCAACACCGTGGGCGGCTACCTGGCCGGCGCCACGCCGCGCGACGGCGGTCTGAGCGCCGAACAGATGCTGGACAAGCCCCTGAAGGCGTACCTGGTCATGCATGCCGAACCGCTTCTGGACGCCGATAACGGCGCGCGGGCGGTACAGTCCCTGAAATTCGCCGAATTCGCCGTGGCGCTCACCTCGTATCGCTCGGCGGCGCAAGACTGGGCGCGGGTCATGCTGCCTATCGCCCCGTTCACCGAAACCTCGGGCACGTTCGTCAACGCCGAAGGGCAGGTGCAAAGCTTCAAGGGCACGGTGCTGCCTTACGGCGACACGCGCCCGGCCTGGAAGATCCTGCGCGTGCTGGGCAATCTGTTCCAGTTGCCCGGCTTCGACGACGAAACCTCGGAATCGGTGCGCGACGGCGTGCTGGTCGACGGCGTGCAAGGGCGGCTGTCCAACGACATACGCGTGGCCGTGGGCGCGGGCAAGCCCCAGGGCGGCCTGGAACGCGTGGCCGACGTGCCCATCTACCGCAGCGACGCCATGGTGCGGCGTTCCGCGCCATTGCAGGAAACCGCCGACTCCCAGGCGCCGCAGGCGCGCATGGCGGCGGCCACGCTGCGGGAACTGGGGCTCGAGCCCGGCGCGGATGTGCTGGTCAAGTCCGGGCAGGGCCAGGTCGCGCTGAGCGCCCGCCAGGACGACGCCGTGGCCCCCGGGTGCGTCCGGATCGCCGCGGGGTTCGCTGAAACGGCCGGCCTGGGCAGCGCTTTTGGACAACTTACCGTGGAGCATGCGGCATGAATTGGCTAACCGTGTTCGAAGGCTACGGAACGGAACTTCTGGGGCCGACCGCATGGCTTGTGGTCTGGACGCTGATCAAGATTCTGATCATTGCCGTACCCATCATCCTTTGCGTGGCCTATCTTACCTATTGGGAACGAAAGATGATCGGCGCCATGCACGTGCGCCTGGGGCCCACCCGCGTGGGCTATCGCGGCCTGCTGCAGCCGTTCGCCGATGTGTTCAAGCTGCTGACCAAGGAAATCATCGTTCCCACCCGCGCCAACAAGGTGTTGTACATACTGGCGCCGGTGGTCACGCTGATGCCGGCGCTGGCCGCCTGGGCCGTCATCCCCTTCGGCCCCGAAGCGGTGCTCTCCAACGTCAATGCCGGCCTGCTCTACATCATGTCGCTGACCTCGCTGGGCGTGTACGGCGTCATCGTGGCCGGCTGGGCGTCGAATTCCAAATACGCTTTCCTGGGCGCGCTGCGCGCGGCGGCCCAGATGGTGTCGTACGAACTGCCCATAGGCTTCGTCATGGTCACGGTGCTGCTGGTGTCGGGCACGCTGAACATGAACGGCATCGTGGCCGGGCAGGCGCACGGCTGGTTCGCCGATCACGGCATCAGTTTCCTGTCGTGGAACTGGCTGCCGCTGCTGCCGCTGTTCGTCATCTACGTCATTTCGGCGGTGGCCGAAACCAACCGGCACCCGTTCGACGTGGTCGAAGGCGAATCGGAAATCGTGGCCGGCCACATGGTGGAATATTCCGGGATGGGCTTCGCGCTGTTCTTCCTGGGCGAATACGCCAACATGATCCTGCTCTCGGCGCTGGCGTCCATCATGTTCCTGGGCGGGTGGTCCTCGCCGCTGGATTTCGCGCCCTTTACGTGGGTGCCCGGCTGGATCTGGCTTGGCATCAAGACATTCATCGTGGTTTCGATGTTCATATGGTTTCGCGCGACGTTTCCTCGCTACCGCTACGACCAGATCATGCGCCTGGGCTGGAAGATCTTCATTCCCCTGACCGGCGTGTGGCTGTTGATCGTGGCGATCTGGATGCAAACGCCTTGGAATATCTGGCACTGAACGTGCCTGGAGGCTGACTGATTATGGAAGCAATTAAAGATTTTTTCGGCAGCTTGATGCTGACCGAAATGTTCAAGGGCCTGAAACTGACCGGCAAGTATTTTTTCCGCCGCAAGGTCACGCTGCGCTATCCGCACGAAAAGACACCCAAGTCGCCCCGTTTTCGCGGGCTGCACGCCTTGCGCCGCTATCCCAACGGCGAAGAGCGCTGCATTGCCTGCAAGCTGTGCGAAGCGGTCTGTCCGGCCCTGGCCATCACCATCGAATCGGAAGAACGCGAAGACGGGTCGCGGCGCACCACCCGGTACGACGTCGACCTGTACAAATGCATTTTCTGCGGCATGTGCGAAGAAAGCTGCCCGGTCGATTCCATCGTTGAAACGCATATATCCGAATACCACGGGGAAGAACGGGGCGACCTGTACTTCACCAAGGACATGCTGTTGGCCGTGGGCGACCGCTACGAGGCCGAAATCGCCAGCCGTCGCGCCGAAGACGCTCCTTATCGCTGATGCCAGGACCCGAACCCATGATTTTCAACTCTGTCCTGTTTTACCTGTTCTCGCTGGTGCTGGTCGTCGCGGCGTTCCGCGTCATCATCGCGCCCAATCCGGTTACCGCCGTCCTGCACCTCATCCTTACGTTCTTCACCGCGGCCATGCTGTGGATGCTGCTCAACGCCGAATTCCTGGCGCTGCTGCTGGTGCTGGTATACGTGGGCGCCGTCATGGTGCTGTTCCTGTTCGTGGTCATGATGCTCGACTTCCGCCACGGCACGGCGCGCACTGGCCTTAGAACGTACCTGCCCCTGGGATTCGTGATCGGCCTGATCATGGTGCTGGAAATGGCGTTCGTGGTGATCAAGTCGTGGGTGGGCGCCGGCTCGCCCGCGCCGCAGCCCGCCAACTACGACAACACCCACGCGCTGGGTGTCGTCATGTATACCCAGTATGTGTTCGCCGTGGAAGTGGGCGCGGTGGTGCTGCTGGTGGGCATGGTCGCCGCCATCGCGCTTACCCTGCGCCACAGGCGCGACGTCAAGTACCAGCGGCCCGTCGACCAGATCAAGGTGCGCGCGCGCGACCGGCTGCGCCTGGTCAGCATCGCGTCGCAGACCGAAACGCCGGCCGCGCCCGAAGCGCCGGCCCAGGATCAAGGGGAAAGCAAATGACCATCACGCTAGCGCATTATCTGGTGCTGGGCGCCATACTGTTCGCCATAGGGGTGTTCGGCTTCTTCCTGAATCGCCGCAACCTGATCATCCTGCTGATGTCCATCGAACTGATCCTGCTGGCGGCGAACATGAATTTCGTGGCGTTCTCAAGCTGGTCCGGCGATGCGGCGGGACAAGTGTTCGTATTCTTCATCCTGACCGTCGCGGCGGCCGAGGCGGCGATCGGCCTGGCGATACTGGTATTGCTGTTCCGCAATCTGAATACGATCAACGTCGAAGAACTTGATCACCTGAAGGGCTGATGGGACGGCGCAGACTATGAATTCACCTATGCTATATCTTGTGATTGCCCTGGCGCCGCTGGTGGGCGCCTTGCTGGCCGGGCTGTTCGGCACCGGCTTCCTGGGCCGCCAGTTGGGCCGCCTGGCATCGCACCGCGTCACCATCACCTGCGTGTTCATCTCGTTCGTCGGCTCGGTGGCGGTGTTGTTCCAGGTCCTGGCCGGGCACACGTTCGACGGCACCATCTATACCTGGACGCTGATCGGCAAGACCCACCTGGACATCGGCCTGCTGATCGACCCGCTGTCGGCGCTGATGATGGCGGTGGTCACGTTCGTGTCGCTGATGGTGCACATCTACACCATAGGCTACATGGCCGACGATCCCGGCTACAACCGTTTCTTCGCGTACATTTCGCTGTTCACGTTCTCGATGCTGATGCTGGTCATGTCCAACAACATGCTCCAGCTGTTCTTCGGCTGGGAGGCGGTGGGCCTGGTGTCGTACCTGCTGATCGGCTTCTGGTTCACCAAGCCCACGGCCATTTTCGCCAGCCTCAAGGCGTTCCTGATCAATCGCGTGGGCGATTTCGGCTTCATCCTGGGCATAGGCCTGTTGTTCGCCTACGCCGGCAGCATGCATTATGCCGACGTTTTCGGCCATGCCGACAAAATGGCGGCCATGACATTCCCGGGCACCGACTGGCACCTGCTGACCGTGGCCTGCATTTCGCTGTTCGTGGGCGCGATGGGCAAGTCGGCCCAGGTTCCCCTGCATGCCTGGCTGCCCGATTCCATGGAAGGCCCCACGCCCATCTCGGCGCTGATCCACGCGGCCACCATGGTGACGGCCGGCATCTTCATGGTCGCCCGGTTCTCGCCCGTGTTCGAGCATTCCGACACGGCGCTGTCGCTGATGATCGTCATAGGTGCCATAGGCGCGCTGTTCATGGGCCTGCTGGGCATCGTGCAAAACGACATCAAGCGCGTCATCGCCTATTCCACGCTGTCGCAGCTGGGGTACATGACGGTCGCCCTGGGCGCCTCGGCGTATTCCGTGGCGATCTTCCACCTGATGACGCACGCCTTCTTCAAGGCTTTGCTGTTCCTGGGCGCGGGCTCGGTCATTCTGGGCATGCATCACGACCAGGACATCCGCAACATGGGCGGCCTGGGCAAGTACATGCCCGTCACGGCCATCACCTTCCTGCTGGCCACCCTGGCCCTGGTGGGCACGCCGTTCTTCGCCGGGTTCTATTCCAAGGAACACATTGTCGAGGCGGCGGGCGCGGCCAACGTGTGGGGCGCGCATTTCGCCTACTACGCCGCGCTGGGCGGCGTGTTCGTCACCTCGCTGTATTCGTTCCGGGTGTATTTCCTGGTGTTCCACGGCAAGGAACGCTTCCATGACCCTCAATACGGCGAACACGCGGCCCACGCCCACGACGATGGCGGCCACGCCGGTCACGACGGCCATGGCCATCACGGCGCGCCGCACGAATCGCCCTGGGTGGTGACATTGCCGCTGGTGCTGCTGGCGATACCGTCCGTGGTGGCCGGCGCCATATTCATCAATCCGCTGCTGTTCGGCGGCTATTTCAAGAACGCCATCGCGGTGCTGCCCAGGCATCCCGCCATGGCGGACCTGGCCGAGCACTGGCACGGCTGGCTGGCCTACGCGCTGGAAGGATTCACGTCCACGGCGTTCTGGCTGATGATCGCCGGCCTGGTGGTGGCCTGGTACTGCTACCTGATCAATCCCAGGGTGCCGGCCGCCATCCGCGGCTCCCTGTCCTGGATCAACAAGGTGCTGGACAACAAATACTACGACGACTGGTTCAACGAGCAAGTGCTGGCGCGCGGCGCGCGCCTGCTGGGACGTGGCCTGTGGCAAGGTGGCGATCGCGGCCTGATAGACGGCATCATCAACGGTAGTGCCCGCGTGGTGGGCTGGACCGCGGCGGTGGGCCGGCGGGTCCAGACCGGGTTCATCTATCACTACGCTTTTGCGATGATCATCGGCATCATGGCTCTTATAACCTTTTTTGTGCTGACGGTTCACTGATGGCTAGCGATATGGCGTCTTCTACTCTTCCCTGGTTAACGCTTTCGATCTTCGTGCCGATCGTGGCCGGCCTGCTGGTGCTGGCCCTGGGCCGCGACGACCGGCCCGATTTCACGCGCAAGCTGGCCCTGGCGGGAGCCGTCCTGGGCTTCCTGGTCACCATACCTTTGTACACGGGCTTCAATCCGGCCACGGCCGACATGCAGTTCGTCGAGAACGTGCCCTGGATCACATCCCTGGCCATCAACTATCACCTGGGCGTGGACGGCATTTCGCTGTGGTTCGTGCTGCTGACGTCGTTCATCACCGTGATCGTGGTGCTGGCCGGCTGGGAATCGGTGACCAAGCGGGTGGCCCAGTACATGGCCGCGTTCCTGATCCTGTCGGGTTTCATGATAGGCGTGTTCTCGGCGCTGGACGGCATGCTGTTCTACGTGTTCTTCGAAGCCACGCTGATCCCCATGTACATCATCATCGGCGCATGGGGCGGCCCGAACCGGGTCTACGCGGCGTTCAAGTTCTTCCTGTACACCCTGCTGGGTTCGCTGCTGACCCTTGTCGCCTTCATCTACCTGTGGCACGCCTCGGGCGGCTCGTTCGACATCCTGACCTGGCAGCAGACCAAGCTGGGCCTGACCCCGCAAATACTCATCTTCGTCGCGCTGCTGGCGTCGTTCGCGGTCAAGGTGCCCATGTGGCCGGTGCACACCTGGCTGCCCGACGCCCACGTCGAGGCGCCCACCGGCGGCTCGGTGGTGCTGGCGGCCGTCATGCTGAAGCTGGGCGCCTACGGTTTCATGCGGTTCTCGCTGCCCATCGCGCCCGACGCCTCGCACAGCCTGGCCGGCCTGATGATCACCCTGTCCATCGTGGCGGTCATCTACATCGGCCTGGTGGCCATCGTCCAGGACGACATGAAGAAGCTGGTGGCCTATTCGTCGGTCGCGCACATGGGCTTCGTCACCCTGGGCTTCTTCATCTTCAACACCGCCGGCCTGGAAGGCGCGATCGTGCAGATGATCTCCCACGGGTTCGTCTCGGGCGCCATGTTCCTGTGCATCGGCGTCATGTACGACCGGCTGCACACGCGGCGCATTTCCGATTACGGCGGCGTCATCAACACCATGCCGCGTTTCGTCACCTTTTTCGTGCTGTTTTCCATGGCCAATTGCGGGCTGCCGGGCACCAGCGGGTTCGTGGGCGAATTCACCGTCATCATGGGCGCCGTCGAGCACAACTTCTGGATAGGCCTGCTTGCCGCGACCGCGCTGATCTGGGGCGCGTCGTATTCGCTGTGGATGCTCAAGCGCGTGGCCTTCGGCGCCATAGGCAATGACAAGGTCCGCGCCATGCCCGATTTAAGCAAGCGCGAATTTTTCATCATGGGGATCATGGCGATTCTGGTGCTGTACATGGGGATCTATCCAAAACCCTTTACGGATGTCATGCACGTGTCGGTACAGGCCTTGCTGCACCACGTCTCCATCTCGAAACTGTAGGCCTAGATCATTATGCAAAGTCCATTTCAATTAGCTCTTGCGACCCCCGAGATTCTGCTTCTGATTCTGGCCGCGGTGGTGCTGCTGGTCGATGCGTTCGGCAAATCGGCGCAACGCCGCGCCACGTTCGCGCTGACGCTGGTGTCGCTGCTGGTGCTGACGCTGGTGTCGCTGTGGCAATGGAGCGCCGGCGTGCATGGCAGCACGTTCCATGGCCTGTATGTGGTCGATTCGCTGTCGCACCTGCTCAAGATCGCGTCGTACATCGCCGTGGCGCTGGTGCTGGTCTATGGGCGCGACTACGCCGAACAGCATGAAGTGCTGCAAAACGGCGGCGAATTCTATTCGTTGACGCTGTTGACGCTGCTTGGGCAGATGGTCATGATTTCGGCCGGCAACCTGGTGACGGTGTACCTGGGCATAGAACTGATGTCGTTCTCCCTGTACGCCCTGATCGCGCTGCGCCGTGAACAAGTGGTGGCCACCGAGGCCGCCATGAAGTATTTCGTCCTGGGCGCCCTGGGCTCGGGCATGCTGCTTTACGGCATGTCCATGATCTACGGCGCCACCGGACATCTGGACCTGCACCAGATCGCCCAGGCGGTGTCCGGCGGCGGCGCCCACCGGCTGCCCCTGGTGTTCGGCACGGTGTTCATCGTGGCGGCCTTCGCCTTCAAGATGGGCGTGGTGCCGTTCCACATGTGGGTGCCGGACGTCTATCAAGGCTCGCCCACCTCGGTCACGCTGGTGCTTAGCACCACGCCCTACCTGGCGGCTTTCGCCGTCATCCTGCGCCTGCTGATCGTGGGCCTGCACGGGGTGGCGGCCGACTGGCAGCCCATGCTGCTGATCCTGGCCGTGCTGTCGCTGGCCGTGGGCAACATCGTGGCGATCGCGCAAACCAATTTCAAGCGCATGCTGGCGTATTCCATGATTTCGCACATGGGCTACGTGTTCCTGGGCCTGCTCTCGGGCGTGGTGAACCATCACGCGCCGGCCATGGACAAGGCCTACGGCGCGTCGCTGTTCTACTTGCTCATCTATGTTTTCTCCACATCGCTTACGTTTGGCCTGATCGTGATTCTCAGCCGCAAGGGGGTCGAATGCGAGGAAATCGCCGACCTCAGGGGCCTGAACCGCCGCAACCCGCTGCTGGCCGGCGCGCTGCTGCTGTCCATGTTCTCGCTGGCGGGCATACCGCCGCTGGCCGGCTTCTATGCCAAGCTTAGCGTGCTGCAGGTGCTGGTCGGCGCCGGCCACGTCGCCGTCGCGGTGGTGGCGGTCATGCTGTCGCTGATAGGCGCTTTCTTCTATCTGCGCATCGTCAAGGTGGCTTACTTCGACGAGCCCGAGGGCGACTACGTGCCCGGCACGGCGGGGGCGGTGGCCAATGGGCTGCTGTCTCTCAATGGCCTGCTGCTTCTGGCGCTGGGCATCCTGCCGGGCGGCCTGATGGCCTTGTGCATCAAGGTCGTCGGCAATTCGCTGGGGTTCTAGGAAAGTCATGAATCAATCGATGGCGGTCTGGTTCATCATCGCGCTGGCGCTGGTTACGGCGAACCTGCCGTTCGCGCTGCAGCGTCATTTGCTGGTCCTGCCCTGGGCGCAGGCCGGCGAACGGGACAGGCCGTTCTGGACGCGCTGGCTTGAATCGCTGGTGTTCTTCGTGCTGCTGGTGGCCCTGGCTTATTTCACGCGCCTTGTCATCGGCAAGGCCGTGTTCTCCGGCGGCGATCCGGTATCGGTGCTGCTGTTCCTGGCCAAGCTGGCGGGCGTGTTCGTGGCCGCCGTCGTTCTGCTGTCGTATGCGGGCTGGCGCCATCGCGGGGCCGGCGTGCGCAAGCCGTTTCTGGCGCGCCTGCTGGAACTCGTCATGTTCTATGCCCTGGTGGGCATGCTGGGCTTCGGTTTCGAAATGAACATCGGCAATCCCTTCGCGCAAGGCTGGGAATTCTACGCGGTCACCGCGTGCCTGTTCCTGGTCCTGGCCTATCCCGGTTTCGTGTATCGCTACCTGCTGCGCACCCACGGGCGCCGCAAGAACATTCCCACCGCCCCGGTTTCATAACCGGCGCGCCATGACCCATCTTATTCTTCAGGCCCCCAATCTCGTCGCCTCGAATATCGAAAAAGTGGCGGCCATCGCCAGCGCCGGCGGCGTGCAGCAGTTGGGCAACACGGCCGTGCGCCTGCTGGACGTGGATGCCGCCGAGAAGCCGGCGGTCCAGGCATGCTGCCGGGAATTCGGCATGGACTACGCGTTTTTCGAGAAGATCGCCCGATTGCGCGATTGCGCCATCCTGGCCATGGACATGGATTCCACGCTGGTCAGCATAGAATGCATAGACGAAATCGCCGACATGGCCGGGCGCAAAGCGCAGGTGGCGGCCATAACGGAAGCGGCCATGCGCGGCGAGATAACCGATTTTTCCGAAAGCCTGAGACGGCGCGTGGCCTTGCTCAAGGGCGTGCCGGTTTCCGCGCTGGAGCGCGTCTATGAAGAGCGCCTGAGGTTCAATCCGGGCGCCGAAAAACTGGTGGCCACGGCCAGGAAAACGGGGCTGCGGACCTTGCTGGTCTCGGGCGGGTTCACGTTCTTCACCGAGCGCCTGAAAGAGCGACTGGGGCTCGATGCCTGCCATGCCAATGTGCTGGAGACCGACCAGGGCAGGCTGACCGGGAAGGTGGTGGGGGACATCGTCGACGCCCAGGGCAAGGCCGACCATCTGCGGGCCCTGGCCGCCGAACTGAACGCCGGCCCCGAACAGATCATTGCCGTGGGCGATGGCGCGAACGACTTGAAGATGATGGCCCTGGCGCAGTTCTCGGTGGCCTATCGCGCCAAGCCCCTGGTGCGGGAACAAGCCAATTACGCGCTCGACGTCAGCCCCCTGGACGGCATTCTTAACTGGTTCCGCTTAGGCCATTGACGGTGCTTCAATTCCAGCCACTGTGAGGCCGGTGGGGGCCAAAACGGGCCGGTGCCGGCCCGTTTTGGCCCCCACCGGCCCTCAAGAACCCAACACGAACCCAACACCTATCACTAAACAAACCATGGCAAACCGCGCCCCGCTCCTGTTTTTATGCCAGGGCGCTTAGCACCGAACGTATGGCGTCGATGCGGGCGGCCGGCAGGGCGCCCTGCGCCAGCGTGATCCGAAGCTTGTCCTGGCCGGCCAGCCTGACGTGCTTTTGCGTCTGCACCAGCTCGATGATGCGCAGGGTGTCGACCTTGGGCTTGGCCGAGAACTGGATCATGGCCTGCGATTCGCTGGCGTCGATCTTTATGATTCCCATGGGTTCGGCGCGCAGGCGCAGGCGATGCGTCGTCAACAGGTTCTGCGCGGCCTCGGGCAGCCTGCCGTAGCGGTCGATCAGTTCCTCCTGGATGGCGATCAGGTCGTCTTCGCCGCCGGCGTGCGACAGTCTTTTGTACAACTGCAGCCGGGCGTGCACGTCCGGGCAGTAGTCGGCCGGCAGCAGCGAAGACGTGTGCAGGTTGACCTCGCATCCCAGGTCGAACGGGGATTCCAGGTCCGGCTCGTCGCCGGCACGCAGGGCGCGCACGGCGGTATTGAGCATGTCGGTGTACATCGAGAAGCCGATCTCGTGGATATTGCCCGACTGGGATTCACCCAGTATTTCGCCCGTGCCGCGGATCTCCAGGTCGTGCATCGCCAGGTAGAAGCCCGAACCCAGTTCTTCCATGGCCTGGATCGCTTCCAGCCGTTTCTTGGCATTGCCGGTGATGGCGTCTTCGCCCGGCGTAAGCAGATACGCGTAGGCCTGGTGGTGCGACCGCCCGACCCGTCCGCGCAACTGGTGCAGCTGCGCCAGCCCCAGCCGGTCGGCGCGCTGGATCACGATGGTATTGGCCGACGGCACGTCGATGCCGGTCTCGATGATGGTCGTGCACAGCAGCACGTTGTAGCGCTGCTGGTAGAAGCCTTTCATGACTTCTTCCAGCTCGCGCTCGGGCATCTGGCCATGGGCCACGGCCACGCGCGCCTCGGGCACGAGTTCTTCCAGGCGGGCGCGCCGGTTGTGTATGGTTTCCACCTCGTTGTGCAGGAAATACGCCTGGCCGCCGCGCTTGAGCTCGCGCAACAGGGCTTCGCGTATGGTGCTGCCGTCTTCGCGGCGCACGAACGTCTTGATGGCCAGGCGGCGCTGCGGCGCCGTGGCGATGACCGAGAAGTCGCGTATGCCTTCCAGCGACATGCCCAGGGTGCGGGGAATGGGCGTGGCCGTCAGCGTCAGCACGTCGACCTCGGCGCGCAAGGCCTTCAAGGTTTCTTTCTGACGCACCCCGAACCGGTGCTCTTCGTCGATGATGACCAGTCCCAGGCGCTTGAACTTCACGCTCTTGGACAGGATCTTGTGCGTGCCTATGACGATGTCCACACGCCCGTCGCCAAGCCCTTCGACCGATGCGTTCATTTCCTTGGTCGAACGAAAGCGCGACATCTCGACGATTCTGACCGGCCAGTCGGCGAACCGGTCGGCGAACGTCTGGGCATGCTGCTCGGCCAGCAAGGTGGTGGGGCAAAGCAGCGCCACCTGCCTGCCGTTCATCACGGCCAGGAATGCGGCGCGCAGGGCGACTTCGGTCTTGCCGAAGCCCACGTCGCCGCACACCAGGCGGTCCATGGGCCGCCCCGAGGTCATGTCCTCGATGACGGCCGTGATGGCGGCGGACTGGTCGGGCGTTTCCTCGAAGCCGAAGCCTTCGACGAACGCCTGGTAGTCGTTGGGCGGCAGCTTGAACTGGTAGCCCTGGCGCGAGGCGCGCAGGGCGTACAGGGACAGCAGCTCGGCCGCGGCGTCGCGCACCTGCTTCGCCGCCTTGCGCCGCGCCTTGTCCCATTGGCCCGAACCAAGCTGGTGCAGGGGGGCGTGTTCCGGGTCGGCGCCGCTGTAGCGCGCGATCACGTGCAACTGCGCCACGGGCACGTATAGCGTGCTGCCGTTGGCGTATTCCAGGTGAAGGAATTCCATCTCGCCTTCGCCCAGGTCCATGTTGATCAGGCCGCGGTATCGCCCTATGCCGTGCTCGGCGTGGACGATGGGGTCGCCCTCGCGCAGCTCGGACAGGTCGCGCACCATGGACTCGACGTCGCTGCTGCCTTCGCGTGCGCGCCTGGCGCGGCGCCTGGCCCCGTTCTGACTGGGGTACAGGTCGTTTTCCGTCAGAATCGACAGCCCCAGCGCCGGTACGCTGAAACCCGCGTCCAGCGGGGCCACGGTCATCGAAAAAGCGGTGGGCGCGCGCAGGAATTCCTGCAGCGAATCGGGCTGCGCGTCGGGTGCCAGGCCGAATTCGCCCAGCATCTGCAGCAGGGTTTCGCGCCTGCCCGGGGAATCGGCGCACAGCACCGTATGCCCCGGATTGCGCGAAACCAGCGCGCGCAGGCGCGCCACCGGGTCTTCGGCCCGCCTGGATACCGCCACGTCGGGCGGTGGTGAAAAATCGGAATGGTCGCCGCCCGCCGTCAGGGCCAGGCGGGGGAACGCCTTGAGCCGCGTATAGAAGGTTTCGTTGTCCAGGAACAGGTCGGCCGGAGGCAGGATGGGCCGTTCGCGGTCGCTTTTCAGGAACTGGTAGCGGTTTTGCGTGTCCAGCCCGAAAAGCCGTATGGCGGCATCGATGTCGCCGCGCGTAACGGTCAGCGTGTCCGCCGGCAGATAATCGAACAGGGTCGCGGTCTGCTCGAAGAACAGGGGCAGGTAGTATTCCACGCCCGCGAACGCGATGCCGTGGCCCATGTCCTTGTACGGCAGCGCGCGCGACGGGTCGCCTTCGAACACTTCGCGAAAGCGCGCGCGAAAGCGGTTCCGGGCATCCTCGTCCATGGGGAATTCGCGCCCGGGCAGCAACTGGATTGCCTTGACCGGGTACAGGCTGCGCTGGGTGTCGATGTCGAAGCAGCGTATGGATTCGATCTCGTTGTCGAACAGGTCTATCCGGTAGGGCAGGGCCGAACCCATGGGAAACAGGTCGATCAGCCCGCCGCGGATGCAGAACTCGCCCGGCGCGGTCACTTGCGTGACGTGGTTGTAGTTGGCCAGGGTCAGCTGGTGGCGCAGGCCGTCTTCGTCCAGCGTGTCGCGCTGCGTAAACGAGAAGGTGTAGGCGGCCAGGAATTCCGGCGGCGCCAGGCGGTACAGCGCCGTGGTCACCGGCACGGTCAGCACGTCCACCGTGTCCTGCATCAGGGCGTGCAGCGTGCGCAGTCGCTCCGAGATCAGGTCCTGGTGCGGAGAGAAGCCGTCGTAGGGCAGGGTTTCCCAGTCGGGCAGCTGCCTGACCCGCAGTTCCGGCGCAATCTGGGCGATTTCATCGGCCAGGCGCTGGGCGCCCAGCGGTTCGGCGGTGAAGACGACCAGCGTTTTTCGGCTTGCGCGGGCCAAGTCCGCCAGCAGCCAGGCATCGCCCGATCCGGGCGGCACCGGCGTGGCGTGGCGCACGCCGGGCTTCAGGGCGGTGATCAGGGCCGCGGTGCCGGGCAGGGAAGCGGGTGGGGAAATACCGGGATGGGACACGAGGGGGAGGGATTCTATCGACATTTAGCCTATCATTATAAAATCACCTGGACATGACACGAAAACTGATTGCCATCGTACCCGCCGCCGGTGTCGGGGAACGCGCCCGCGTGACCCCTTCCGGCGTGCCCGCCGCGCTCGAGCCGCCCCGGGCGCGCCTGCTGGCCGGGGCGCCCGACGCCTTGCTGCCCAAGCAGTACGGCCTGCTTTGCGGCGAACCCATGCTGCGCTGGGCCGTGCGCGCGCTGCTTGCCGACAAGCGCATAGAACAGGTCCGGGTCATTGCCACGGCCGGCGACGAACACGCCGGCGAGGCGGTGAAGGGCCTGCCGCGCACGGTGGTGCGTTTTTGCGGCGGCCCCACGCGCGCGGCAACGGTGACGGCGGCGCTGGAAGATGCGGGATTCGATCGGGACGATGAAACCTGGGTGCTGGTACACGACGCGGCGCGCCCCGGATTACCCGCGGATGCGCTGGCGCGGCTTATCGACGTCTGCGTCGAGCGCGGCCAGGGCGGGTTGCTGGCTCAGCGCGTGGCTGACACCGTGAAACAGGGGCGGGAGGCCGCCCCGGCGGGCGATTCCGCCTTGCAAGACGATGCCGCGCCGCGGGACCCGGCCAGACCCGCCGGCCGCCGCGCCGCCGCCGACGTCGGGTCCGTGGCGCAAACGCTGCCGCGCCAGGGCCTGTGGCTGGCCCAGACCCCGCAATTGTTTCCCGCCGCGCCGCTGCTTGCCGCCCTGTGCGACGCGAACCGCGCCCTGGCCGATGTCACCGACGAAGCCTCGGCCATGGAGCGCGCCGGCCATACGCCATTGCTGGTGCCCGGTTCTGCGCGCAATTTCAAGGTGACCTGGCCCGACGATTTCCAGTTGATGGAGAAATGGCTGTCATGAGCATGGCATTCCGGATCGGCCAGGGTTCCGACGTTCACGCGCTGGTCGCCGGTCGCGCGCTGGTCATCGGCGGCGTGACGATTCCCCATACGCACGGGCTTTGGGGCCATTCCGACGCCGATGTATTGCTGCACGCCCTGACCGATGCGCTGCTGGGGGCGGCCGGCCTGGGCGACATAGGCCGGCATTTCCCCGATACCGACCCCGCGTATGGCGGGGCCGACAGCCGGGTCCTGCTTAGAGCCGCCCTGGAAAAGGTCGAGGCCGCCGGCTGGACGGTGGGCAATGTGGACGCCACCATACACGCCCAGGCCCCGAAAATGGCGCCGCACATTCCCGCCATGACGGTCAATATCGCCGCCGACTTGCGCCTGACCCCCGCCATGGTCAACATCAAGGCCAAGACGGCCGAAGGCCTGGGGTATCTGGGTCGCAAGGAAGGCATCGCCGCCGATGCCGTGGTGCTGCTGGCCCGGAACACGGCCGGCGGTATTTAGGCCGCCGTAGCGGGGCCCATGCTTTTTTGCGGGGGGGTTACTTCCCCTCGGCGGCCAGGACCTGCGCGGCCGCGTTGACCACGGCGGCAATGCGTCCCACGTCTTGCAGCTGTTCCGACGTGAAGCCTTCCTTCTTCAGGTTGTCGTAGTGCGACTTCACGCAGAAGTGGCATTTCCCGACCACCGACGCCCCCAGGGCGAAGAGTTCGAAACGGTTCTTGTCGACTCCGCCGTGCGTGGCGTAGGCGTTCATGCGCAGCCGCGCCGGCAGCGGGGCCAGCTGCTTGTCCCCCGTCATTTCGACGAACGGGTAGTACACGTTGTTCATGCCCATCAGCGCCGCCGCCGTCAGCACGCCGTCGGCGTCGGCGGCGGACAGATCGGCCTTGAACGCGTCGACCAGCGCCGGGCTGCGCGCGGCGAATGCCGCCGCCAGGGCCACGCCCACGGCGTCTTCGGGCTTGAGCGAGGACCGCGCGATTGTGCCGTCCAGGTTCAGGCGTATGTCCTTGGCCCAGTCCGGGATCAGCGCCTTGATGGAGGCTATGCTGTTCATGGATTACAGCGTGTCGCCGCCCACGGCCCGGTTGCAGGGGCAGAGCTCGTCGGTCTGCAGGCCGTCGAGCACGCGCAGCACTTCTTCGGGACTGCGCCCCACGTTCAGGTTGTTGACCGAGACGTGCTGGATGACGTTGTCGGGGTCGACGATGAAGGTGGCGCGCAGCGCGACGCCTTCGTTCTTTTCCCGTATGCCCAGCTGGTCGACCAATGCGCCGGTCGTGTCGCCGAATTGATAGTGGCCCAGCTTGTTCAGATCGGGGTGCTCGCGGCGCCAGGCCAGCTTCACGAATTCATTGTCGACCGAACCGCCCATCAGGATCGCGTCGCGATCGGCGAAGTCCTGGGCCAGGTTGTTGAACCCGACGATTTCGGTGGGGCAGACGAAGGTGAAGTCCTTGGGGTAGAAGTAGATGACTTTCCATTTCCCGGGAAACGAGCTTTCGGTGATGTCCTCGAATGCCGATACCCCGTTTTCCTCGGGGTGGTTGAAACCGGGTTTCACGCCCGCGACCTTGAACGGTTCCAGTTTATCGCCAACGGTTTTCATATAAAAAGCTCCTGTCGTGGATTTGCATAGGGAGGCAGGCCTCTCGTCTACACAATTCTACGCTATTAGACATTGCCGTCTAATTGGAAATTCCTAAGGCGAGTCTGGGGGATTTCGATCTGCGCGGTCAGCCCGTTGGGCGGCTGGGAAATCAGTTTCAACTGGCCGCCGACCTGTCCCAGCAGGCGTTCCACGATGGCCAGGCCCAGCCCCGCGCCGCTGACGCCGGTGCGCGCCAGTTCACCCCTGGAAAACGGACGCAGCAGGCGTTCCACGTCGGCCTCGGCGATTCCCACGCCCTGGTCGGCCACGCGTATCGTCAGCAGGTTGTCCTCCGCCTGCAGCGACAGATGGATGTGCGGCAGCCCGTCGTCGGGGGAGCGGCCGTAGCGGCGCGCGTTTTCGATCAGGTTGCTGACCACGCGCTTGAGATCGTGCGCGGTGATGCGCGCGCGCAGGCCGGGGACGATAGAGGCGGTAAGTTCGCCGCCCAGCGACTCGGTATGGCTGCGTTCCCGTTCGTACAGGTTCTGCAGCGCTTCGGATACGTCCGTGCCCTGTTCGGGCACGACGCCCGCCGGCCGGGCGTATTCCATCAACTGGCCGATACTGTGGTCGATCTGTCCCAGGTCCTCGTCGATGGCCTGGCGCGCGTCGTCGCTGACCGCGCTCATTTCGATTTCCAGGCGCATGCGCGCCAGCGGCGTGCGCAAGTCGTGCGAGATGCCCGCCAGCATGATTTCGCGGTCCACCTCGGTTTGCCGTAGATCCCGCGCCATGCGGTTGAAGGCGATGTTCATTTCGCGGATTTCGAGCGGGCCTTTTTCCGGCAGCGGGGACGGGCTTTCGCCGCGGGCCAGTTGCTGCGCGACCTTGGCCAGCTGCGCCAGCGGGCGGTTGACGAAGCGCACGCTGACCGCCGCGCCGATCAGCGCCAGCAGCAGGGCGGTGGCGCCCCAGCCGAACCATTCGATTCCGGCGGTCAGCCCCAGTTGCTCGCGATCGAACACCAGCCAGTATTGGTCCTGGTTGATCTCGAAGCTGACCCAGACTCCCGGCGTCTTGTTGACCATCCATTCGATCCGGGTGTCGGGGCCCAGACTGCGCTTGATGTCGTGGGCCACCCGGCGCCAGTAGTTCGAGCTGGGCAAGGGTTTCATGACGTCGGTTTCTTCACGGGGCTGGACGCGCAGGCTTTCCTTGGTGGCAAGGTCCAGGAGCAGGGCGGGCCGCACGCTGTCGGGCGCGTAGATAAGCGCCGAGCGCGTGATGCTGACCGCCGTGGTGACGCGCTGGGCCATCTGGGTGGCGCGCGGGCCCTCTTCCATGCTGAAGAAGACCTGCAGCCACGCACCCAGGCTGACCAGCATCAGCGCGGCCAGCAGCAGGAACGAGCGGCTGAACAAGCCCAGTCGAAGGCGCGAGGCGGCCTTTTTCAACCACTTTTGCGGGTGCGGCATTATGTCGTCCGGTGTGCCGTACCCCAGCGTGTCTTGCGGCTAGTGGCCACCGTCGGGTACGAAGACATAGCCCAGGCCCCAGACGGTTTGGATGAAAACGGGCTTCGACGGATTGGGTTCGACCAGTTTGCGCAGTCGCGAGATCTGCACGTCGAGGCTGCGGTCGAAGGCTTCGTATTCGCGGCCGCGGGCCAGCTCCATGAGCTTGTCGCGCGAGAGCGGGATTTTCGGGTGGCGGGCGAAGACCTTGAGCACGGAGAATTCGCCCGTGGTGATGGGCACGGGCTCGTTGTTGCGCGTCAGGGTACGGGTCGACAGGTTCAGGACGTACGGCCCGAATTCTATGGATTCGTTTTCCTGGCTGGGCGCGCCGGGGTGTTCTTCTGTGCCGCGGCGGCGCAGTATGGCGTTGACGCGGGCCAGAAGTTCGCGCGGATTGAACGGCTTGGACAGGTAGTCGTCGGCCCCCATTTCCAGGCCCACGATGCGGTCGATTTCCTCGGCCTTGGCCGTAAGCATGATGATGGGCGTGTTATCGTGGCCGCCACGCAGCCGGCGACAGATCGACAGCCCATCTTCGCCCGGCAGCATCAGGTCGAGGACCAGCAGGTCGAAATGTTCTCGCTGCCAGAGCTTGCTCATTTCTTTGCCGTCTTCGGCGACGAAGACGACAAACCCCTGTTCCGACAGGTATCTGCGCAGTAAATCGCGTAGTCGCGGATCATCGTCGACGACCAGGATTTTGCGGGATAAGGTTTGGTTCGATGTATTCATGGTGGAAAATGTAACAGGCTAGAGTTAACCCGTATAGGGGTATGTAGCATGATATTACATATTAAGTGTTTGGTAGAGAATGGTTTACATTGGCATCTTTGTTTTTAACGAAAACGTCATTCTGTAATATTTGCTTTCTCAAGCTTAGCACTACATGGTGCGGTTTGGGTGATTTTCCGATGGGTTTCCGGCCCCGGGACCCCGGGTTCGCCCGATCGCCGGTCCCGTCCGGCCGCCCCGGTTTTTTTCCTTAAAATGGAACCCAACGCATCGCCCTGAATCGAAACGCCGCTATGGACGCTTATATACTTTCCCTGGAAACCTCGTCGCGCCTGTGCGAGGCCGCGTTGCTGTCCTGCGTGGATGGGCGGGTCGAGGTGCGCGCCCTGACGCAGGATGCCGTGGGCGAACACGCCGAGCGTCTGCTGCCCATGGCGGATCAACTATTGGCCCAGGCCGGCCTGGGCCGCGACAGCCTGGACGCGGTGGCCTTCGGCCGGGGACCGGGCGGGTTCACTGGGCTGCGCGTGGCATGCGGCGTGGCTCAGGGAATAGGTTATGCCCTGGGCATACCGGTACTGCCCGTGGTTTCCCTGCTTGCCGCGGCGGCGCGCGACGCACAGGCCCAGGGGGCCGTGCCCGACCCGGCGCAAGAGCCCGTGCGCGTGCTGGTGCAGGATGCGCGCATGGAAGAGGTCTACCTGGGGGCGTACCGCTACACGCCCGCCGTGGACGCCGCAGCGGGACAGTGGCAGGTGCTGCAGGCGCCCATCCTGATGGGCGTGGCCGACGTGGGCCCCTGGCTGCGCAGCATGCGCGGCGACTGGCGTGACGCCTCGGGCCGGTTGCTGCCCGTGCGAATGCTGGGAGACGCGCTGGATGCGTATGCGCCGCTACGGGATCTGGTCGCCGACGGCGCCGCCGGACTTGAAGACGTGCAGCTGGGCGCGGCGCTGCGGCCCACCGCCGAGGCGATCGCCCGGCTTGCGCTGGTCGACTGGAAGCTGGGCCGCGCCATTGCGCCGGAACAGGCTTCGCCGCTGTACGTGCGCGACAGGGTCGCGTACACCACGCTGGAGCGCGCCCAGGGTCTGGGCGGCAATCCCCGGGCGGGCGCGTTTCGGGATCTGGCCATCGAAACCATGACGTCCGGTCATCTTGATAGTGTGATCCGCATCGAGCGCTCGGTGCAGTCGTTTCCCTGGACGGCGAAAAACTTCCAGGACGCCTTGCAGGCCGGCTACGGCGCCTGGGTGGCCAAACGGGGCGACGCGGTGGTGGGGTTTTTCCTGGCCATGCATGCGCCCGACGTCACGCATTTGCTGCTTATCGCGGTAGATCCCGACGCGCAGCGCCAGGGCGTGGGCGCGTTTTTGCTGCGTCACTGCGAGCACGAGGCGCGGGAGCACGGCCTGAACCGGGTCATCCTGGAAGTGCGTCTGTCCAACCAGAAGGCGCTTGCCTTCTACGGCAAGCACGGTTTCAGCGTCCTGACCATGCGCAAGGACTATTACCCCGCGGGGCGCAACGAGCGCGAAGACGCGCTGGTCCTGGAAAAGAGTCTGGACAAAGGCGCCCGCCCATGACCGGCACCGGGTCCGCGCCACGCATCAGCGCGCTGCAGCGGGCGTGGCTGGGTGAACTGGGCATACCGAAACCGATGCTGGCCCGTTATCTCCAGGCTTGCCTTCCCGGGCCGGCCGTTTCCGCGGCGGCGTCGCCCGCTCCGGCGTCCGATTCCGCGCCCGAGGCCAAAGCCCCGGCCGCGCCGCGCCGGTCCCGGCCGGATGTCCCCGGACGGGACCGGCCTGCAGCCACGCCCGCCGCACCTGTGCCCGCGCCGGCGCCCGCGGCTCCCGCCGCCGGGTTCGCGCCCGTCGTCCGTCAGGGCGGCCTGCCCGAAGACCTGGCCGGACTGGCGGGCGACGCGCGGCAATGCCGCGCCTGCCCGTTGTGCCAGGGTCGCAGCCGCGTGGTGTTTGGCGACGGCCAGGCGCCCTCGCCCGAATGGATGGTGATAGGCGAGGCCCCCGGCGCCGACGACGATCGGGCCGGCCTGCCTTTCCAGGGAGATGCCGGCGAATTGCTGGCGCACATGCTGCGCGCGATAGGAATAGACGCGGGCCGGTCGGTGTATTTCACCAACCTGGTCAAGTGCCGGCCGCTGGGCAACCGCCCGCCGTCGGTCGATGAAATCGCCGCCTGCCTGCCGTATCTGCGGCGCCAGATTGCGCTGGTGGCCCCCAGGCGCATATTGGCCCTGGGGCGTCTTGCGGCGCAAACGCTGGTGGGCGAGGGCGATTTCGACCAGTTGCGCGGCGCCGTGCATGAATTCCACGGTGAAACCGGGGAGGGCATCCCGCTGGTCGTCACCTTCCATCCCGCGTCGCTGCTGCTGCATCCGCAGCACAAGATCGACGCCTGGCGCGACTTGAACCGCGCGCGGGCCGGGGTCGTTTAAGGTTTGCCTGGGGTATGGGCCCCGGGCAGGGGCGGCAGCGCCTGGCCGTGTCCGTGCAGTCCGATCAGGCTGTCCAGGCCCGGATCGGCCTTGTGGTTGAGCCGGTTCCAGTATATGAACGCCAGCATCAGCACCGCCACCAGCAGCCCGAAGATCACGATGATCACGTCTATGGGCAGGTTCAGCCACAGCATGATGCTGTAGATGGCCAGCATGAGCAGGATATTGAGCTGTTCGTTGAAGTTCTGCACCGCGATCGAATGCCCGGCCGACAGAAGCACGTGGCCGCGATGCTGCAGCAGGGCGTTCATGGGAACCACGAAGAACCCCGAGAGCCCGCCGATGAGCAGCAGCAGGACGTACGCGAACCACTTCGAATACACCAGCGGCATGAACAGGACCACTATGCCCATCAGGACGCCGACCGGCAGTACGTGCAAGGCCCGTTTCAACGATACGCGTCCGGCGCAACTGGCGCCGATCACGGTGCCGAAAGCGGCCACGCCCATCAGTATCGACGCCTGGTCCAGCCTATAGCCCAGGTGATGCGCGCCCCATTCGATGACGATGAATTGCAGTGTGGCGCCGGCCCCCCAGAACAGGGTCGTCACGGCCAGCGAGATCTGCCCCAGCTTGTCGCTCCAGAGTATGCGCACATAGCTTTTGAAGGTGCATATCAGGTGAATGGGATTGGTCTGCTGTTTGGGATACCGGGCCAGGGTGTCGGGAATCAGCAGATTGCAGATCGCCGCCAGGAAATACACGACGGCGATGATGAGAATGGCGGCTTCGGAACGGGTCTGGGCCAGGCGGTGGATCCAGGGGTGGGCAAGCAGGGTGTGCGCCACCTCGGGGTTGATCAGCACCCCGCCTATCACGGTGCCGATGATGATGGACAGGACCGTCAGGCCTTCGATCCAGCTATTGCCCTTGACCAGCAGCACCGGGTCGAGCATTTCGGTGACGATGCCGTATTTGGCCGGGGAATAGGCGGCCGCGCCTATGCCGACCAGGGTGTAGGCGCAAAAGACCAGGAACAACTGGTGGTCGGTGCCCAGGCCCAGGCTGTGGTAGCTGAACATAAGCAGGCAGCCCGCGATCTTCACCGCGTTGGTGGCGAACATCACCCGGCCTTTGGGGAAGGAATCGGCGAAGGCGCCCACGAAAGCGGCCAGCAGCACGTAAGCCAGGGCGAACCACCATTTCATCAGCGGCGCCATCCAGTCCGGGCCATTCAGGTCGGCGATCAGCGCGATGGCCGCGATAAGCAGCGCATTGTCCGCGACAGAAGAAAGCGCCTGGGCCGCCATGACCAGATAAAAGCCTTTTTTCAATCGAATGTCCAGGAAAAATGATCGGGAGGCGCAAAGCCGGGCACGCGCGCCGGCCCGCTCGGGACGCCAGCGCCCGACGGATCGGCGAAAAGTGAAATTAAACAGCAAAAGTTGTCAATGAGTATAGCGTCCGTATCCGGGGTGTATCGAAATGCGTGGCCGGCGCGTTTTTTATGCGGGTGGAATCGACGGTGCGTTATCATACGAACCAATCCTGTTTTCCGTGCATTTTTCTTTTTCATGACCCGTCCATCGTGCGCTTGACTCAAATAAAACTTGCCGGTTTCAAATCGTTTGTCGAGCCGACGGTTATTCCCACGCCCAGCCAATTGGTGGGCGTGGTGGGGCCCAACGGCTGCGGCAAATCGAACATCATCGACGCCGTGCGCTGGGTGCTGGGCGAATCCAAGGCGTCGGAGCTGCGCGGCGAATCGATGCAGGACGTCATATTCAACGGCTCGGGCCAGCGCAAGCCGGCCGCCCGCGCCTCGGTCGAGCTGGTATTCGATAATTCCGAAGGGCGCGCCGCGGGGCAATGGAGCACCTATGCCGAGATCGCCGTGCGCCGGGTGCTGACCCGCGACGGCGCCAGCAGCTACCTGGTCAACAACCAGCAGGTGCGCCGTCGCGACATCCACGATATTTTCCTGGGAACCGGCCTGGGCACGCGCGGCTATGCCATTATCGGCCAGGGCATGATCAATCGGCTGATCGAGGCCCGTCCCGAAGAACTGCGCGTTTTCCTGGAAGAGGCCGCCGGGGTGTCGCGCTATAAAGAGCGGCGCCGGGAAACCGAGAACCGGCTGGGCGACACGCGCGAGAACCTGACCCGCGTCCAGGACATCCTGCGCGAGCTGGCCTCGCAACTGGAAAAGCTCGATGCGCAGGCCGAGGTCGCGGGCCGTTATCGCGCCTTGCAGGACGAAGGCGAACAGAAACAGCGGGCGCTGTGGTACCTGAAGGAAAACGGTGCGCGCGAAGACCAGCAGCGCAGGTTTCTGGCCATCGGGCAGGCCCAGACCGAACTTGAAGCGGCGCAGGCCGAATTGCGCGCCAGCGAATCGGCGCTGGAATCGCGTCGCCAGGCCCACTATGCCGCGGGCGACGCGGTGCACGCCGCCCAGGGCAAGCTGTTCGAGGCCGGCGCCCAGGTCAGCCGGCTGGAGGCGGAAATACGCCATGTGGTCGACTCGCGCAACCGCCTGCAGGCGCGTCGCACGCAGTTGCAGGAGCAACTGCAGGAATGGGCCCGGCAGAAGACCCACTGCGCCGAGCAGGCCGAGCAGGCCCAGGCCGAGCTTGAAGAGGCATGCGTGCGCACCGAAGAAGCGCGTGCGCGCGTCGACGATGCGCAGGCGGCGCTGCCCGGTGTCGAGACCCGGGTGCGTACGGCGTCGTCCTCGCGCGACGAGATGCGCGCCGCCCTGGCCAAGATAGAGCAGAATCTTGCGCTGGCGGCGCAGGCCCAGCGCGATTCCGATCGGCAGTTGCAGGCGCTGGAACTGCGCCGGGAACGCATAGAGCAGCAGCGCCGCGAACTCTCGGCGCCCGACCCCGCCGAAATCGAGCGCCTGGAAGGCGACCTGGCCGCCATGGGCGAGCAGCTCGAACAGGCCCAGGCTCAGTTGGTCGAGCTCGAGCAGCAGTTGCCCGAACTGGACCAGCGGCGCGGCCAGGCCCATGCCGCCGCCCGCGACGAGGCCCAGGCTCTGGCGCGCCTGGAAGCGCGCATGGCGGCGCTGGCCAAGCTTCAGGAAGACGTCCAGAAGCAGGGCGCGCTGCAGCCCTGGCTGGAAAAGCACGAACTGTCCGGCCTGGGGCGCTTGTGGCAAAAGCTGCATATCGAACCCGGGTGGGAAACCGCGCTGGAGGCAGTCCTGCGCGAGCGCATGTCGGCGCTGGAAGTGCGCCAGCTGGAACACACGCGCGCGTTCGCGGGCGAGGACGCGCCGCCCGCGCGCCTGGCGTTCTATCAGACGCCCGCCGCCGGACCCGCGCCGGCGTCCGCGCCGGGGCTGGTGCCGCTGGGTTCGCTGCTGCGCATGACCGATCCCGATTTGCGGACCCTGCTTGCCGACTGGCTGGCCGGCGTCTACGTGGCCGATGACGTGGCCCAGGCCCTGGCGCGGCGCGCGGACCTGCCGCCCAACGCATGCCATGTGGTCCGGCAAGGCCATCTGGTCGATGCGCACAGTGTGCGCTTTTATGCGCCCGATTCGGAACAGGCCGGCCTGTTGGCGCGGCAGCAGGAAATCGAGCACTTGCAGCGCGAGATCAAGGCGGGGCAATTGATGGTCGATCAGGCCACGGCCCAGGGCGCTCGCGCCGAAGCGGCGTGGCAGCAGGTGTCGCAGGCCATGGCGCCGGCGCGCGGACGCGCCAGCGAACTGACCCGGCGCCTGCACGACGTGCAGCTCGATCATTCGCGCCTGAAGCAGCAGGCCAGCCAGTCCAGCGAACTTCAAGCCCGTCTTGACACCGACCTGGCGGAAATCACGCAGCAGTCCGAAGAGCTGCGCGCCGCGCGCGAAGAGGCGGAGGCCCGCTTCGAGCAATTCGACGTCGAACTGGGCGAACATCAATCGCGCTTCGCCGAGGCCGAGATGCTGGGTGAGGACCTGGCCAACCAGGCCGAGCAGGCGCGCCAGTTGCTGCGCGACGCGGAACGGGCCGTGCACGAATGCGAATTCGCCGAACGCGCCCTGCAGACGCGCATCGCCGACCTGCGGCGCAACCAGGAACTGGCGCAAGAGCAGATCCAGCGCGCCGAGGCCGAGCTCAACGGCCTGCAGGGCGAACTCTTCGACCTGGACGAGACCGCTTCGCAGGCGGGTCTGCAAGACGCCCTGGAAGAGCGCGCCGGACATGAAGAGCGCCTGAGCCAGGCGCGCATCGAGCTGGACAATCTAGAGGCGCTGCTGCGCGGCGCCGACGAGCAGCGCGTGACCCTGGAGCGTTCCCTGGAGCCGCGCCGCGCGCGCATCACCGAGCTTCAACTGCAGGAACAGGCGGCGCGGCTGGCGGTCGAGCAATTCGCCGAACAGCTCGACGCCCGGGAGGTCGACCGCGAACAACTGCGCCAGTCGCTGGAAGGCCTGTCCGACGAGTGGCGGCGCGCGGGCTGGCTGCAGTCCGAAGTGCAGCGCATTTCAAGGCTGGTCGAAGGCCTGGGCCCGGTCAATCTTGCCGCGCTCGACGAACTGAAGACGGCGCGCGAGCGCAAGGAATTCCTGGACTCCCAGTTCCAGGACCTGACCGAGGCGATCGAGACCCTGGAGGACGCGATCCGCAAGATCGATCGCGAAACCCGTCAGCTTCTGCAGGAAACGTTCGATACCGTGAACACGCATTTCGGCGACTTGTTCCCCCGTCTGTTTGGCGGCGGCGAGGCCAGGCTGTCGATCACGGGCGATGAAATCCTGGATGCCGGCATCCAGGTCATGGCCCAGCCGCCAGGCAAGCGCAACAGCACCATACATCTGCTTTCGGGCGGTGAAAAAGCGCTTACGGCCACGGCGCTGGTGTTTGCGCTGTTCAAGCTGAATCCGGCGCCGTTCTGCCTGCTCGACGAAGTCGACGCGCCCCTGGACGACGCCAATACCGAACGCTATGCGAACCTGGTCTCCAGCATGAGCGAACAGACGCAGTTCCTGTTCATCTCGCATAACAAAATCGCCATGCAGATGGCCAGGCAGCTGATAGGCGTGACCATGCAGGAACAGGGCGTCTCGCGCATCGTCGCGGTCGATATCGAATCGGCGCTTCAACTGGCCGAGGCCTAGCGTGGGCGCGCCTGCCATTCCCGGAAAAACATCAATGATCCTGTGGGGCTGAAATGAGTGATCTTCAAATCGGACTGATCTCCCTGGGCATCGTACTGATTCTGATTGTCCTGATCTTCAACTGGTGGCAGGACAGGCGCGTGCGCGGGAAAATGCGCGAACATTTCCCCGAGGCCGACCAGGACCCCCTGATGGGCGGGCTCTCGCCCGTGGCGGGGCGCCGCGAACCAGGCCTGAACCTGGCTCCCGCCAGCGATCCGGATGCCGAGGACACCGTCGATGTGGATCCGCACTGCGAGGCGGTGATCGACATCGTCTTCGCCCAGCCGGTGCCGTCCCAGCAACTGCATGCCGCCACGCATGCCCTGCGATGGGCCGGCAGCAAGCCGGTGCGCGTATTCGCCAAGAGCGACGGCGGCGGCCACCGCGCCCGCCTGCGCCAGGACGAACTGTACGCCTCCATGCAACTGGCCGTGCTGCTGGCCAACCGGGCCGGCCCCCTGACCGACATCGAGTGGTCGCACCTGTGGACCACGGCGCAGGATCTGGCCGAAAGGTTCGATGGCACGGTGGAAGGGCCCGAGCAGTCGCAGGTGGTGCGCCAGGCGGCCAGCCTGGACGAGGTATGCGCCGAACTGGATGCGCAGGTGGCCCTGGCCTTGCGCCTGGGCGGCACCCGCCCGGTGGCCGATGTCACCCGCCAGGTCAAGGAGGCGGGCTTCCTGCCGTATGGTCGGCAACTGGCGTGGCTGGCCGATTCGGGCGTGCCGCGCTTCATCCTTCTGTACGACGGCGTGCATGTGCAGGACGTGCAGTCGGCGGGCGTCGATCGCATCGATCTGTTGCTGGACGTGCCCAACAGTCCCGCCGACGGGCAGGCCTTCAGCCGCATGGCCAGCGTCGGGCGCGACCTGGCCGCGCGCCTGGGCGCCACCCTGGTCGACGACCAGGGGCAGGCCTTGTCCGACGCCGCGGACGCCGCCATAGACGAACAGTTGTGCCAGATGTACGGCAAGCTGGAACAAGCCGGTTTCCCGGCGGGGGGCGAGCGTGCCGTGCGGGTATTCTCCTGATGGGAGCGTCCGGCGCCGAGGGCGCGGCAGGGCGGCGCATCCGGGAACTGCGCGAGACCATACAGCAGCATAACCACCGCTATTACGTGCTGGACGACCCGGTCGTCTCGGATGCCGAGTACGACCGCCTGATGGCCGAGCTCGCCGGCCTGGAGCAGGCCAATCCGGACATGATCACGCCCGATTCGCCCACACAGCGGGTGGGCGGCCAGGCGCTGGCCGCGTTTGCCAGCGTGCGCCACGCCATGCGCATGCTTTCCTTGAACAATGCCTTCGCCGACGAGGACATCCACGCGTTCGACAAGCGGGTGGCCGACACGCTGCGTTCGGCCGGGCTGCTGGGCGAATCCGAGCCGGTGCGGTATGTGGCCGAGTTCAAGTTCGATGGCCTGGCCATCAACCTGCGCTACGAGCGGGGCAGCCTGGCGCAGGCGGCGACGCGCGGCGACGGCCAGACCGGCGAGGACGTCACCAGCAATATCCGCACGTTGCGCTCGGTGCCCCTGCGCCTGGCGCCGGGCTGTCCGGATGTGCTGGAAGTGCGCGGCGAAGTCTTGATGCATCGCTCCGATTTCATCCGTCTGAACCAGGCCCAGCAGGCCGCCGGCTCGAAGGCCTTCGTCAATCCGCGCAATGCCGCGGCCGGCAGCCTGCGCCAGCTCGACCCGCGCATCACCGCGACCCGGCCCTTGCGCTTCATGGCCTACGGCTGGGGCGAAATCCACGGCGCGGCGCTGCCCGCCACCCATGCGGGGATGCTGGACTGGTTCGAGCGACTGGGCCTGCCGGTGGACCGCAACCGGCGCATCGTCGCGGGCGCGGCGGGCCTGCTGGACTTCTACGCCACGGCCGGCGCGCGCCGCGCCCAATTGCCTTTCGACATCGACGGCGTCGTCTACAAAGTCGACTCGCTGGATGCCCAGGAAGTCCTGGGCTACGTCGCGCGCGCCCCGCGCTTTGCCATCGCCCACAAGTTTCCCGCCCAGGAGGAAACCACGAAGCTGCTGGGCATCGAGGTTCAGGTCGGGCGCACGGGCGCGATCACGCCCGTGGCCCGCCTGGCGCCGGTGTTCGTCGGCGGCGTCACCGTCACCAACGCCACCCTGCACAACGAGGACGAGGTGCGCCGCAAGGATGTGCGCATCGGCGATATGGTGGTGGTGCGCCGCGCCGGCGACGTCATTCCCGAGGTGGTCGGGCCTGTGTTGGCGCTGCGGCCCGACGACGCGGCCGAATTCGTCATGCCCCGGTCCTGCCCGATCTGCGGTTCGGCCATAGAGCGGCTCGAGGACGAAGCCGTGTCGCGCTGCACGGGAGGGCTGTTTTGCGCCGCGCAGCGCAAGCAAAGCATCACGCACGCCGCGGGCCGCAAGGCCCTGGATATCGAAGGGCTGGGCGAGAAACTGGTCGACCAACTGGTCGACAGCGGCCGCGTGAAGTCCCTGGCCGATGTGTTTTCGCTTTCGGCCGATGAATTGGCGGCGTACGAGCGCATGGGCAGGAAATCGGCCGAGAACCTGGTGGCGGCGATCGACGCGGCGCGCACGCCGGCCCTGGCCAGCCTGCTGTACGCCCTGGGCATACGCCACGTGGGCGAGACCACGGCGCGCGACCTGGCCCGCCGGTTCGGGTCGCTGGACGCCGTGGCGCAAGCCGACGAGGACCAGCTTCTGGGCGTGCCCGACGTCGGCCCTGTGGTGGCGGGGTCCCTGTCGCGGTTTTTCGCCGAGCCTCACAATCGCTCCGTCATCGCGGCCTTGGCCGAAGCCGGTGTCAGCGCGCGCGCGCCCGATCCCCGCGACGCATCCTCGCGCGCCCGCCTGGACGGCAAGACGCTGGTATTGACGGGAACCCTTCCGAACTGGTCGCGCGACGAGGCCACGCGCCGCATTCTGGCGGCCGGAGGCAAGGTCAGCGGCTCGGTGTCGAAAAAGACGGCCTATGTAGTGGCCGGCGAGGAGGCCGGCAGCAAGCTGGCCAAGGCCCTGGATCTGGGCATTCCCGTGCTGGACGAGGCCGGCCTGATGGAATTGCTGGATCGCCGGTGACGGCCGGGCGCCCGCGATGAAAAAGGCAGCCGCGTGACGGCTGCCTTTTTACGCGGCGCGGCGCGCGGATCGGCCCGCGCGCCGCGGATACGGCCTTATTTGATCTTGGCCGCGCTCATCAGGCTTTCCTGGTACTTGGACAGGGCTTCCTTGTGCAGCATTTGCTCGATCTGCCCTTTTACGTCTTTCAGTTCCGGAAAGGCGATGGGGCGGGTGTCTTCGACTTCGATGATGTGCCAGCCGAACTGGGTGTGCACGGGCTTGTCGGTCATCTGGCCTTTTTTCAGGTGCTCGACGGCCTGGGCGAATTCGGGCACGTAGTTCGACGCGGGGCCCCAGCCCAGTTCGCCGCCATTCTTGCCGCTGCCCGGGTCGATGGAGTCTTTCTTGGCCGCGGCCGAGAACGTGATCTTCTTGCTTTTGATCTGGGCCGTCAGGTCGTCGGCGGTTTTTTCATCCTTGACCAGGATGTGGCGCACCTTGTATTCCTTGCGCCCGGCCTGTTCCTGTTTGATCTTGTCGTATTCGGCCTGGACCTGGGCGTCGGTGACCGGATGCTTTTCCAGATAACCGGCCATCAGGGCGCGTACCAGGATGTTCTGGCGCGCGATGGACATTTCCTGCTTGATTTCGGGCTTGTCGGCGATGCCGGCTTTTTCAGCGGCCTGCACCGCCACCATGCGGCTGATCATTTCGTCTTTGACCTGCGCGCGCAGTTCCGGAGTGTCCTGCGCGCCTTTGCTGACCAGCAGCGCCACGAATTGGTCGAGTTTTTCCTGCGTCAGGGGCTGCCCGTTGACGGTGGCGATGTTTTTCGCATAGACGGGGGCCGCCAATACGCAGGCAGCGATAAATACGGCGAATCGTTTCATGTAGTTCCTTTGATTGAAAAAGACTTAGACCGCGCTGGCGAGAATGGCGAGCGCATGAATGGGGAAGGGGATCTGGTCTTGCAGAAGATCGTACACCAGCCTGTGGCGGGCAACGGGAGCCAGCCCCTGGAACCGCGTCGAGGCGATGATAATACGAAAATGGCTTGCGCCATTGCGGCTGCCGGCGTGCCCCGCGTGCAGGTGGGATTCGTCGATGATCTCGAGCCGCTGCGGGTCGAGGACCGTCAGGCGTTCCCGGATCAGGTCGGCGCGTTCGGCGTTCATCAGGTGCGTTCCTTGGCGTCCGACGACGGTATGCCCGGAGCTTGTTCGGCGTCGCCGTCCATGTAGCGGTGCAGCCACAGGGACTGCAGCACCACGAAAACCAGCAGCAGGACCATCAGGCCGAATACCTTGAAGTCCACCCACTGGTCCTCGGTGAAATAGCCCGAAAACGCCACGTACAGGTTCAGCGCGCCCGATACGATGAAAAAACCGGCCCAGCTGTACATCATTTTGTCCCAGGCCACCTGCGGCAGAACCACTTGCGTGCCCATGACTTTTTCCAGCAGGTTGCGCCGGAACACCCACTTCCCGGCCAGCAGGATGCCGGCGAAAACCCAGTACAGCACCGTGGGCTTCCATTTGATGAATACGTCGTTGTGAAACAGCAGGGTCGCCCCGCCGAACAGGATGATCACGGTCAGGTTGATCCAGTGCGTGGCCTCGATGGGCTTGCGGCGGATCTTGAGCCAGGCGAATTGCGCTATGCCCGCGGCAATGGCGATGGCCGTGGCCCCGTAGATGTCGGAAAACTTGAATGCGACGAAAAACAGGATCAGCGGGAACAGATCGAACAGGAATTTCTTCATGTGTTGGGTTCGAATTTCAGCGACAGGGAATTGATGCAGTAGCGCAGCCCGGTGGGGGCGGGGCCGTCCGGGAACACGTGCCCCAGATGCGAATCGCAGACGTTGCACAGGATTTCCGTGCGCACCATGCCGTGGCTGGCGTCGGTTTCCTCGCGCACCTTTGCCGGGTCCAGGGCCTGGAAATAACTGGGCCAGCCGCATCCGGCGTCGAATTTGGTGTCCGAGGCGAACAACGGCGTGCCGCACCCCACGCAGCGGTAGATGCCGGACTCGTTCGTGTCCCAGTAGCGCCCGGTGAATGGGCGTTCCGTGTGTTTTTGCCGGGCCACGGCGTATTCTTCAGGGCTGAGCTGCGCACGCCATTGAGCGTCGGACTTGACGATTTTTTCCATGACTTGCACCTTTCGTGCGGTTCACTTCGACATGTCCCATAGTAATCGACTTTTCCCCGGCGCAGGGAATCCCCTAAAAGACTTTGCCCCCGTAGTTGGCCATAATCCCCGTTACGGCTCTAAAATGATAGAAACCTAAACTAATTTCCCGGGGATCGGCTTTTTTTTCGATTCCATCTGATACATAAATTTGCGATATATTCGGTTTTTTGTATAACGAACACCACCGCATTCTCATCTTCCGTGCCGGGTCGGCACTTTGTCTGGAGACAAACATGAAAAACAGTTCCTTATTCCGGTTGACGCTGCTGGCCGGCGCGCTTGCCGTGTCGCTGCCCCTGGCCGCGACCGCCCAGATCAAGGTCGGCCTGACCTTGTCCAGCACGGGCCCCGCGGCGTCGCTGGGCATTCCGGAACGCAACACGGTGGCGCTGCTGCCCACGGAAGTCGACGGACAGAAAATCGAATACATCGTGCTCGACGACGGCACCGATACGACCCGCGCCGTCAAGAACATGCGCAAGCTCATCACGGACGACAATGTCGACGTGGTCGTGGGTTCGTCGGTCACCCCCAGTTCGCTGGCCATGGTCGACGTGGCCGGAGAAACCAAGACGCCCATGATCAGCGTGGCCGCCAGCGCCAAGATCGTCGAGCCGGTCACCGGTCCGCGCAAGTGGGTATTCAAGACTCCGCAAAACGATGCCCTGATGGCCTCGGCCCTGGCTGACGCCATGCACATACAGAAGGTCAAGACGCTGGGCTTCATCGGGTTCTCCGACGCCTACGGCCAAAGCTGGCTGCAGGAAATGACCAAGTACGCCCAGGCCAAGGGCATCAAGATCGTGGATGCCGAAAAATACGGCCGTTCCGACACCAGCGTGACCGGCCAGGTGCTCAAGCTGATCTCGGCCAAGCCCGATGCCGTGCTGATCGCGGGCGCGGGAACGCCTTCGGCGCTGCCGCAGCGCGAACTCAAGAGCCGCGGCTTCAAGGGCATCATCTACCAGACGCACGGCGCGGCCAACAACGACGTGCTGCGCGTGTGCGGCAAGGCGTGCGACGGCATGTTCCTGCCCGCGGGCCCCTTGCTGGTGGCCGACCAGCTGCCCGACAGCAATCCGGTCAAGAAAAGCGCGCTGCGATACAAAAGCCTGTACGAAGCCAAGTACGGGGCCGGCACCATGAACACGTTCGGCGGGCACGTGTGGGATGCCGACCAACTGATCGTCCACGCCATTCCGGGCGCGCTCAAGACGGGCGCCAAGCCGGGAACGCCGGCGTTTCGCGCCGCCTTGCGCGATTCGCTTGAAAAAATCAAGAACCTGGCGGCTTCCCAGGGCGTCTTCAACATGAGCCCCACCGACCATGCCGGGTTCGACAAGCGCGCGCGGGTCATGATCAAGGTGGTCGATGGCAAATGGGTGTATCAACCCAATCTGTAGCGCGTCGCATCGCCGGGCAGCCTGTAGGGCCGCCGCCCGGCGCTTCTGTTTCCAGGCATCGTGGGCGCTGTTCCCGGAATCCGGCCAGCGCCCGATGCTTCGTGTGTCCGGGCCGGGCTTTTCCCGCTTGATGACGTAATGGTGGTGCAATCCGAATGGATTCGACGATAGTACTGATCTTGTTGCAGGATGGCGCGCTAAACGGCGCCATTTATGCATTGCTGGGCCTGGCGCTGGTACTGGTGTTCGTCGTGACCCGGGTCATTTTCATTCCCCAGGGCGAATTCGTGGCGTTCGGGGCGCTGACCCTGGCGTTCATGGTCAACGGCAAGATACCCGGCACGGTCGACCTGCTGCTGATCGTGGGCGCGCTGGTGTTCCTGGTCGAACTGCTTGCCGCCTGGCGCGTGCGCAGCTGGCGCGGCCTGCCCAAGACGCTGCTGTGGACCGTGGCGCTGCCCGTGGCGCTTTATCTGGTCGCTCCGCTGATCGTCAGCAAGAACACGCCGTTCTGGATAGACGTGCTGTTCTCGATGGTGCTGGTGGTGCCGCTTGGGCCCATGATCTATCGCCTGGTGTTCCAGCCCGTGGCCGAAGCCAGCGTGCTGGTGCTGCTGATCATCGCCGTGGCGGTGCATTTCGTGCTGACGGGCCTGGCGCTGGTGTTCTTCGGCGCCGAGGGCTGGCGCACGCCTCCGTTCATGTCGGGCGACGTGCACCTGGGGCCGGTGACCTGGTCGGCGCAGACATTCTTCGTGCTGGGCACGTGCGTGGCCCTCATCTTCGCGTTGTGGCTGTTCTTTGGCAAGACCCTGTACGGGCGGGCGCTGCGCGCCACGGCGGTCAATCGGCGCGGCGCGCGCCTGGTCGGCATCAGCACCAGCCTGTCGGGAACGCTGACCTTCACCATGGCGGCCGCCATAGGCGCCTTGTCGGGCATGCTGATCGCTCCGGTCACCACCATCTATTACGACACCGGCTTTCTGATCGGACTGAAAGGGTTCGTCGCGGCCATTTTCGGCGGCATGGTCAGTTATCCGATCGCGGCCGCGGGCGCCTTGTTCATAGGCATCCTGGAAGCCTTTTCGTCGTTCTGGGCCAGCGCCTACAAGGAAGTCATCGTGTTCACCCTGATCATCCCGGTGTTGATGTGGCGCTCGTTCGGCGCGCGCCATACCGACGACGATGAGTAACGCCATGAACCGGATACTGACTCTCATCGTACTGGCCATTCTGGCGCTGGTGCCGCAATTCGCGGCCACGCCCGAGTTCTGGATCACCCAGCTCGACTACATCGGCCTGGCCAGCCTGGTCGTGCTGGGATTGCTGCTGCTGACCGGCGTGGGCGGCCTGACCTCTTTCGGACAGGCGGCGTTCGTGGGCATAGGCGCCTACACCACGGCGTGGCTGACCACGGCGCTGGGCTGGTCGCCATGGGCGGCCCTGGTGGTGGGACTGATCCTGACGTTCATCGTGGCGTACATCCTGGGGGCGATCACCTTGCGTCTTTCGGGACATTACCTGCCGCTGGGCACGATCGCCTGGTGCCTGTCCCTGTACTACCTGTTCGGCAACCTGGAGTTCCTGGGCCAGTACGACGGCATAGCCGGCATCGTGCCCATAGAGTTCTTCGGGCTGTCGCTGGGAACGGGGCGGCATATCTATTACCTGATCTGGATCGTGCTGCTTCTTTCGCTGTGGGCCACGCACAATCTGCTTGATTCCCGCCCCGGACGGGCCATACGGGCGTTGCGCAGCGGCGGCGGCATGGCCGAATCGTTCGGCGTGAACATGGCGGCCTACAAGGTCATCATTTTCGTGTATGCCGCCTTGCTGGCCTGCGTGTCGGGCTGGTTGTACGCGCATATGCAGCGCGCGGTCAGCCCCAGCCCCTTCGGCCTGAAGTACGGTATCGAATATCTGTTCATGGCCGTGGTGGGCGGGGCCGGCAGCGTGTGGGGCGCGGTCGTGGGATCGGGCCTGATCCTGGTGCTGAAAGACCAGATCCAGAACGTCTTGCCGCATATTCTGCATACCACGGCCAATTTTGAACTGATCGCCTTCGGCGTGCTGATGATCCTGGTGCTGCAGTATGCGCGCGACGGGGTCTGGCCTATCCTGTCGAAATGGTGGTCGGCGCTTGCGCCCGGCCAGGGCCGGCGCCGCGCGCCGCCGCCCGCGGCCGATCCGCTGCCGCGGCGCGCGCGCCCCGAACGCGGCTCGCTGGTGCTGCAGGTGGATGCCATCCGCAAGGAATTCGGCGGCCTGGTCGCCGTCAACGACATCAGTTTTTCCCTGAAGGCCGGCGAGATCATGGGGCTGATAGGCCCCAACGGAGCGGGCAAGAGCACCACCTTCAACCTGATTACCGCCGTGCTGCCCGTGACGCGGGGCGGCATACGTTTTCTGGACCATCGGCTTGAATCGCTGCCCTCCCGCGAGATCGCCAGGCTTGGCGTGGGGCGCACGTTCCAGCACGTGCAGTTGCTGCCCACCATGACCGTGCTCGAGAACGTGGCGCTGGGGGCGCACCTGCGCCGTTCCGTCAGCGTGGCCGCGGCGGCCCTGAGGGTCGATCGCAACGCCGAGGCGCAGTTGCTGCACGAGGCGGCGGTGCAGTTGAATCGTGTCGGCCTGGGCGACTACCTGTACGAGCAAGCCGGGAATCTGGCCCTGGGCCAGCAGCGCATTCTCGAGATCGCCCGCGCGCTGGCCGCCGATCCCATCCTGCTTTTGCTGGACGAGCCGGCCGCCGGCTTGCGCTACAAGGAAAAACAGGCGCTGGCCGCCGTGCTCAGGCAGTTGCGCGACGAGGGCATGAGCATTCTGCTGGTCGAGCACGACATGGATTTCGTCATGAACCTGACCGACAACCTGGTCGTCATGGATTTCGGCACCAAGATCGCCGAAGGCGTGCCGGCCGACGTGCAGCGCAATCCGGCCGTGCTGGAAGCCTATCTGGGCGGCATAGACGACGATCCCGACGACGAGACCGCCGGCGCCGTGTCACTCGGGGGCGCCTCATGAGCGAATCACAACAGGCGGTTCTGCAGGTCGGCAATCTGTCGGCCCGGTACGGGAAGGTCACGGCGGTCAGCAACGCCAGCATCACGGTCGCGCCGGGCAGTATCGTCACGGTCATAGGCGGCAACGGGGCGGGCAAGTCGACCCTGCTCAATGCCGTCATGGGCGTGCTGCCCCTGACCGGGCACAGCAGCGGCTCGGTGCGCTACCGCGGCGTCCAGATCGAATCGTGGCTGGCCGAACGGCGCGTGTTCGACGGTATTTCCCTGGTGCCCGAGCGGCGCGAGCTTTTCGGCAGCATGTCCGTCGAGGACAATCTGCTGCTGGGCGGATTTCGGCTTTACCGCGCCGGACAGCGGGACTGGAAGGACACCATGGGGCAGGTCTACGACCTGTTTCCGCGCCTGCGCGAGCGGCGCGGCCAGCAGGCGGGGACCTTGTCGGGCGGCGAGCGCCAGATGCTGGCGGTGGGCCGGGCGCTGATGTCGCGGCCGCGCCTGCTGATGCTCGACGAGCCCAGCCTGGGCCTGGCCCCCAGGATAGTGCGCGAGATCTTCCACATCATTGCCCGGCTGCGCCGTACCGGCGTGTCCATATTGCTGGTCGAGCAGAATGCGCGGGCGGCCTTGCAGGTCGCCGATTATGGCTATGTGCTGGAAACCGGCGAGATCGTGCTGGAAGGCCCGGCGCAAGACCTGGTCGGCAATCCCCGCGTCATTGAAAGCTATCTGGGTCTGGGCAATTCCGCGGATAAAGGCGAATAGCCGACGCGTTTGCGCGATGACCACTTCAAGCAGGAACTTCACCATGGCAACTCGTCTTTCCGTCATTGCAACCCGTACGGGCGATGCCGGCACTACCGGTCTTGGCGATGGGAGCCGCGTCGACAAGAACGCGCCCCGTGTCGAGGCCATGGGTAATGTCGACGAACTCAACAGCATGATTGGATTGCTGCGCACCGAGCCCTTGCCCGAAGAAGTGGATGCGCTGTTTTCGCAAATACAGAACGATTTGTTCGATCTTGGCGCCGAGCTTTGCATTCCCGGACATGCTGTCATCAGCCAGACGCATGTGGATTTTCTGGACCGGAATCTGGCGCACTACAACGCGGATCTGGAGCGGTTGAAAGAATTCATTCTTCCGGGCGGTTGCAGGAGCGCCGCATTGGCCCACCTGGCGCGTACGGTCTGCCGTCGGGCAGAGCGTTCCATGGTGACGCTAGGTCAAGGCGAAGCCGTCAACACACCGGTAAGGCAGTACTTGAACCGGCTTTCGGATCTTTGTTTTGTCATCGCCCGGGTTTTGAACCGTGAAGCCGGGGGGAGCGATGTGTTGTGGGGCCGGGGGCCCCGATGCCCCTGAAGATGTTTTATGCCGGCGGGGCGCCGGTTGCCCCGGGTTTTCGGGACCGGTAAAAATACAGCAGCTCGCCGATGATGCCGCGGCGAAATGCCATGACGCAGATGACGAAGATGAGCCCGATGACGATGGTGACCGATTCGCCCAGCGAAAGAAACCATTGCACACCCGTGGCGTTGGCCATGTAGTGGCCGAATTCGCCCACCTTGTTCTCGAGCACGACGACGATGATGGCGCCCAGCACCGGACCGGTCAGCGTGCCCATGCCGCCGATGAGCGTCATGAGGATGACCAGGCCGGACATGCCCCAGGTGGCGTCGGACAGCGTCGCCGAGGCGAACACCACCGCCTTGGTGGCCCCGGCCAGCCCGGCCAGCGCGGCCGAGAGCACGAACGCCAGCAGCTTGTAGCTGTTGACGTTGTAGCCCAGGGAGATGGCGCGCGGTTCGTTTTCGCGTATGGCCTTGAGCACCTGGCCGAAGGGCGAATTGATGGTGCGCCAGATCAGGGCGTAGCCCAGGACGAAAATCAGCAGGACCAGGTAGTACAGGTGGATGTCGACGCCGAAGTCTATGCCCAGAAGCGAGCCGCGCGGTATGCCCTGCAGGCCGTCTTCGCCGCCGGTGAACGGCGCCTGCAGGAAGTAGAAGAACACCATCTGCGCCATGGCCAGCGTGATCATGGCGAAATAGATGCCGCTGCGGCGTATCGCCAGCGCGCCCATGACCAGGCCCATGATGGCCGCCACGACCGTACCGAACAGGATGCCCGGTACGGTGGCCATGCCCCACGAGGCCAGGGCGTAGCCCGTGGCGTAGGATGCCCCGCCCAGGAAGGCGGCGTGGCCGAACGACAGCAGCCCGGTGTAGCCCAGCAGCAGGTTGAACGCGCAGGCGAACAGCGCATAGCACATGATCTTCATGATGAAGATGGGGTAGGCGCCTATTGCCGGCAGCAGGGCGAGAATGACGATAGCCAATAGATAAGCTATGAGTTGACGTTTCATTTTTCTTTCCCGAACAGGCCGGCGGGGCGCATCAGCAACACGATGACCATGATCATGAAGACGACCGTGGTGGATGCTTCAGGCCAGAATACCTTGGTGAAGCCTTCGATGATGCCCAGGCCCAGGCCGGTGACGATGGAGCCCATGATGGAGCCCATGCCGCCGATGACCACGACCGCGAAGACGACGATGATGAGGTTCTGGCCCATAAGGGGCGACACCTGCAGGATGGGCGCGGCCAGCACGCCGGCAAAGCCGGCCAGCCCCACGCCGAAGCCGAAGGTAAGGGTGACCACCAGCGGGACGTTCACGCCGAAGGCCTCGACCAGTTTGGGATTCTCGGTGCCGGCGCGCAGCAGCGCGCCCAGGCGGGTCTTTTCGATGATGAGCCAGGTGGCGAAGCACACGACCAGCGAGGCCACGATCACCCAGGCGCGGTAGATGGGCAGGTACATGAACCCCAGGTTCACGCCCCCCTGCAGCAGCTTGGGTGTGCTGTATGGCTGGCCGGAAACGCCGAAAAGGCTGCGGAAGAACCCTTCTATGAGCAGGGTCAGTCCGAAAGTAAGCAGCAGCCCGTACAGGTGATCGAGCTTGTACAGGTGCTTGAGCAGCAGGCGTTCGACGATGATGCCGAACACGCCGACGATGATGGGCGCCAGGATCAGCATGACCCAGTAGTTCAGGCCCAGGTACTGCAAGCCCATCCATGCCACGACCGCACCCAGCATGTACAGGGCGCCGTGCGCGAAATTGATGATGTTGAGCAGCCCGAATATGACCGCCAGACCCAGGGACAGGACGGCATAGAAGGAACCGTTGACCAAGCCCAGCAATAACTGCCCCAGGAATGCCTGTATGGGAATGCCGAATAGTTCAGTCATATTTGTTGAAAATCCAAGGCGAAGTATAGATTATCGCTGACAACAACAAAGCCTGCCCCGTGGACGGGAAGGAGGCCTTGTTTTGCAATGGGTTTATTTTTTGACGAATTTGCAGGTCGATTCAGCCAGCGACGTGTAGATTTTTTCGCCGGGCAGAGTCTTGACCAGTTTGACGTAATCCCAGTCGCGCTTGGATTCGGACGGGGACTTCACTTGCATCAGGTACATGTCGTGGATCAGGGTGCCGTCCTGGCGCACGTAGCCGTTGCCCGCGAAGAAGTCATTGACCTTGTGGGACTTGATCCATTTCATCATGGCATCGCCATTGTCGGTGCCCGTGGCCTTGACGCCGCGCAGGTAGAACGCCACGGCGGAATAGTCGCCGGCCTGCAGGAACGACGGCATGCGGTGTACTTTCTTGTAGAAGCGATCGGCCCACTTGCGCGAGGCGTCGTCTTTGTTCCAGTACCAGGCGCTGGTCAGGTACAGGCCTTGCGTGGCTTCCAGGCCCAGGGCGTGGATGTCGTTGATGAACACCAGCAGACCGGCGATCTTCATGGTCTTGGTGATGCCGAATTCCTTGGCGGCCTTGACGGCGTTGACGAAGTCGCCGCCCGCGTTGGCCATGGCCAGGACGTTGGCCTTGGAGGACTGCGCCTGCAGCAGGTAGGACGAGAAGTCCGACGAACCCAGGGGGACGTTGACGCTGCCCACGACATTGCCGCCGGCGGCCTTGATGACGTTGGTGGCGTCTTTCTGCAGGGCATGGCCGAAGGCGTAGTCGGCCGTCAGGAAGTACCAGCTTTTATCGCCCTTGTCGACCATGTAGTTGGCGGTGCCGCGGGCCAGGGCCACGGTGTCGTAGCCGTAGTGGATGGTGTAGGGATTGCAGGCCGAATTGGTCAGGGCCGACGAGCCCGGTCCGACCGAGAAGATGGGCCGGTGCTTTTCAGCGGCGACCGCCGACATGGCCAGGTTCACACCCGAATTCGTGCCGCCTATCAGCACGTCCAGGTGTTTTTCGTCGAACCATTGGCGTGCGCGCGCAGCCCCGATGTCGGCCTTGTTCTGGTGGTCGGCCACGAAGAGTTCGATTTTCTTGCCGTCGATCTGGCCGCCCGCGTCGGCGATGGCCATCTTGATGGCATCGACTCCGGCCTTGCCGTCGATGTCGGAGTACACACCGGACATGTCGGTGATGAACCCGATGCGAATGACATTGTCTGAAATGCCCGCTGCGTGGCTTAGCCCGGAAAAGCTAAGGCCCGCTACGGCAAGGGCTGCGGATAGGGTGCGCAGTTTCATTAAGGTCTCCTTGGAGTTGTTGTGCCGGTTGCTCCGGCTTTGGTCGTATCACACACCGAGTAGCGTGTTCAGGACATCTTGTTTGGCTGTCAATTCGGTCGCGTCGAACTGTTCGACGATCTGTCCATGTTCCATGACGTAGAAGCGGTCGGCCAGCGGGGCGGCAAAGCGGAAATTCTGCTCTACCATGATGATGGTGTAGCCCTTGGCCTTGAGCGCCTGGATCATGCGCGCCAGGGCCTGGACGATGACGGGGGCCAGGCCTTCGGATATTTCGTCGAGCAGCAGCAGGTTGGCGCCGGTGCGCAGGATGCGCGCCACCGCCAGCATTTGCTGTTCGCCGCCCGACAGGCGCGTGCCCGGCGAATTGCGCCGTTCCTGCAGGTTGGGGAACATGTCGTAGATTTCGGCCAGCGACATGCCGCCGCCCAGGGTGTCGCCCACCGGGGGCGGCAGCAGCAGGTTTTCCTCGCAGGACAGGCCGGCGAAGATGCCGCGTTCTTCCGGGCAATAGCCTATGCCCAGGTGGGCGATCTTGTAGGTGGGCAGGGCGATGGATTCGGTGCCGCCGATGCGGATGGACCCCTTGCGCGAGCCCGTCAGGCCCAGCATGGCGCGCAGGGTGGTGGTGCGTCCCGAGCCGTTGCGTCCCAGCAGCGTGACGACTTCACCCTGGGCCACGCTGAGGTTAACGCCGTGCAGGACGTGCGATTCGCCGTACCAGGCGTGCAGGTCGGAGATTTCCAGGACGGTGGCTGTCATGCATGCGCCCCTTCCAGTTCGCCGGCTTCGGTGCCCATGTAGGCCTGCATGACGTCGGGGTTGCTGGATACCTGCTGGTAGTCGCCTTCGGCCAGGACCGAGCCGCGCGACAGGACGGTGATTTTGTCGGCGATGGACGCGATGACCTTCATGTTGTGCTCGACCATAAGGATAGTGCGCCCGGCGCTGACTTTCTTGATGAGGTCGGTGACGCGGGCCACGTCTTCGTGGCCCATGCCCTGGGTGGGTTCGTCAAGCAGCATCAGTTCGGGTTCCATGGCCAGCGTGGTGGCGATTTCCAGGGCGCGCTTGCGTCCGTAGGGCAGGTTGGCGGTGTGTTCGTTGGCGTAGTCAGCCAGGTCGACCTGCGCCAGGATGTCCAGGGCGGCGTCGTTCAGGCTGTTCAGGCACTTGTCGCTGCGCCAGAAATGGAACGACTGGCCGGTGGCGCGCTGCAGGCCGACGCGCACGTTTTCCAGCACCGTCAGCTGCGGGAACACGGCCGAGATCTGGAACGAGCGGATGATGCCGCGGCGCGCGATCTGCGCCGGCTTTTCGCGGGTGATTTCCTGGCCGGCGAAGATGATCTTGCCCGAGGTCGGTTCGAGGAATTTCGTCAGCAGGTTGAAGCACGTTGTCTTGCCCGCCCCGTTGGGCCCGATGAGCGCATGGATGTTGCCGCGGGTTACCTGAAGATTGACGTCATCGACGGCGACGAAGCCGCGGAATTCCTTGGTGAGGTTGTGGGTTTCCAGAATAAGGTCGCTCATGCCAGCCAGTTGGGTCGAAATGCGTTATGAGAGTAGTTTTTGACAGCTGGAAGTATGCGGCGTCCTCTGTGAAAGCACCATGCGGGTTTGTCATAGGTCTAGGGTAAACCCTGTAAAAATCGAATCCGCGCGATTTGACAATGACTTGAAAATGATTAACCGGGTCTTCCAGCCCTAGGCGGCGGGCGTCTTGTGCCGGTAATCGCAAAGATCGGCGATGCCGCACTGGGGGCACTTGGGCTTGCGCGCCACGCAGATGTACCGGCCGTGCAGGATCAGCCAGTGATGCGCGTCCAGGGCGTACTGCGCGGGCACGGTTTTTTCCAGCTTGCGCTCCACGTCCAGCACGGTCTTCCCCGGCGCCAGGCCGGTGCGGTTGGCGACGCGGAATATGTGCGTGTCCACGGCGATGGTGGGATGCCCGAACGCGGTGTTGAGCACGACGTTGGCCGTCTTGCGCCCCACGCCCGGCAGGGATTCCAGGGCCTGGCGGTCGTCGGGCACCTCGCCCCGGTACTGGTCGACCAGTATCCGGCAGGCCTTGATGACGTTGGCGGCTTTCGTGCGGTACAGCCCTATGGTCTTGATGTAGTCGGCCAGGGCGTCCTGGCCCAGTGCCAGCAGCCCCTGCGGCGTGCCGTGAGCGGGGAAGAATTTCCGGGTGGCCAGGTTCACCGACTTGTCGGTGGCCTGCGCCGACAGCATGACGGCGATCAGCAGCTGGAATGTGCTGCCGTAGATCAGCTCGGTGGTGGGATGCGGGTTCGCGGCTTGCAGCCGGGCGAATATCTGGGCGCGTTTGGCGGCGTTCATCGGTGGCGGTTCCGTTGGGCGGGGACTAGGATTCGCGCCGACGCGCCCGCGCGCGCGCCAGCGCGTCGGCGATGGCCTTCTTCTTGTCGTCGGCGCCCAGGCGCGCGGCGGCGACCGGCGCCTTGTTCGACAGGGTCCGCCGCCCCGCCGGGCTTGCGGCTTCCGGGTGGCGCCGGGCCAGGCGCCGCTGCCGCTGCCGATGGCGGGTGCGCGCGGCCGCGGCGCGGACCGGGGTCCATTCGGACCCGGCCAGCACCATGACGATGCAATCGACGGGACAGGGCGCCACGCATAGATCGCAGCCGGTGCACAGATCCGCCACGACGGTATGCATGCGTTTGGCGGCGCCCACGATGGCGTCCACGGGACAGGCCTGGATGCAAAGCGTGCAGCCTATGCAATGCGCCTCGTCTATGACGGCCACGGTCAGCGGGCCGTGTTCGCCGCATGCGCCGTCCAGGGGCTGTTCGGGCCGGTCGAGCAGGGCGGCCAGCGCCCGTATGCCCGCCTGGCCGCCGGGGGGGCATCGGTTGATGGCTTCGTTCTCGTGCGCGATGGCCCGCGCGTAGGGCAGGCAGCCGTCGTACCCGCACTTCGTGCATTGAGTCTGCGGCAGGATGGCGTCGATGCGTTCGACGAGCGATGCGGGAATCATGGAGGCGGTGGACCGGGCCCGGCGACGCGACCGGGCCGGAAATACGGCGGGCGCGTCAGGCGGCGTTGCGGATGAATCGGGCTATTTTAGGACAAATCGCGGTGCGCCAGCGCCGGCCGGCGAAGATGCCGTAGTGGCCGCAGCCCGGCGCCGTGTAATGCTGCTTGAGCCGCTTGTCTATGCCCGTGCATAGATCCTGGGCGGCGCGCGTCTGGCCCTGGCCCGAGATGTCGTCCAGTTCGCCTTCTATGGTCAGCAGGGCCACGCCGCCGATCCTGCCCGGGTCGACTGTCTGGCCGTCTATCACCCACGTGCCCGAAGGCAGCTGGTATTCCTGGAAGACGATGCGTATGGTGTCCAGATAGAATTCGGCGGGCATGTCCAGCACGGCGTTGTACTCGTCGTAGAAGCGCCGGTGCGCGGCGGCGTCCTCGTCGTCGTTGCTCAGCAGGTGCAGGTAGAAATCGTAGTGCGAACGCAGGTGCCGGTCGGGGTTCATGGCGATGAAGCCGGCGTGTTGCAGGAACCCCGGATACACCGGCCTGCCCGCGCCCGGATAGCGGCCCGGCACGTTGTGGATCAGGTTGTCCTGGAACCAGGAATAAGGCTTGGTGGTGGCCAGCCGGTTGACCTGGGTGGGCGACTTGCGCGCATCTATGGGGCCTCCCATCATGATCATGCTGCGCGGCACGCACGGGTCGCCATCGGCCGCCAGAAGCGAAATGGCCGCCAGCACGGGCACCGTGGGCTGGCAGACCGAAATCACGTGCAGGTCGGGCCCCAGGAAGCGGATGAACCTCTGGATGGTGCGGACGTAGTCGTTCAGGTGGAACGGCCCCTGGTCGGCGGGCACCATGCGCGCGTCGACCCAGTCCGTGACGTAGACCTCGTGCGCCGGCAAAAGCGCGCGCACAGTATCGCGCAGCAGCGTGGCGTGGTGTCCCGAAAGCGGCGCCACCAGCAGAACGACGGGGTCGGCCTTGCGCGTCCTGGGCAGCCGTCGCTGGAAATGGACGAGCCTGCAGAACGGCGTGCTTTGCGCGTCCCGGCAGACGACGGGTACCTTCTTTCCGTCCATTTCGGTGTCGTCTATGCCCCAGGCGGGTTTTTCGTAGTCTTTGCCCAGGCGGTGCATCAATTCGTAGGCGGCGGCAATGTGGCGCGAGACGGGCGTGTACGACAATGGGCTGAACGGGTGCGAAAAAAGCTGCGATCCGGTATCGGTGAAGGCGGCCAGCGGGTTCAGAAATGAACGCTGAAGCTCGTGCAAGTCGTACAGCATGTATGAAGGCCTATTATTTTGATTCAAGTCAGTCATAAAACTAACGGGATGGCCAGGTGTTGAATATGGTTGAATTCCCTAGGCGGTCGGCGCCGCGCCAAGGAAAGGCCGGGTTCGGGGCGGGGAAGGGGGAGAAGAAATGTTGTTGCGATGCAACAAAACCGGGACGCCAACACGGTCCCGGGAGCGTCCGGTGAGCGGGGGGAAGCCTGGGATCAGCGTTCCAGGTACTGCAGCTTGCCGTCGACGCCGTTCCATTCATCGGCGTCGGGCAGCGCCTTGATGGAACGGCTGATGGTCTTGAATTCGGGGGAAAGATCGGCGTTGAGCTCGATGAAGCCTATCTGGTCCTGCGGCACGTCTTCTTCCGCGAAAATGGCGTTGGCCGGGCATTCGGGCACGCATACCGCGCAGTCTATGCATTCTTCCGGGTCGATCACCAGGAAGTTCGGCCCTTCGCGGAAACAGTCCACCGGGCACACGTCGACACAATCCGTGAATTTGCACTTGATACAGTTTTCGGTCACGACGTGTGTCATCTCTGGGGCTCCGGCTTGAAACGGGGCAACCGCGATTCCCGCCGGTTGCCAGACAACATGATTTTACCGAAATTATCCCCGGCTCCCCGGATAAACCCGATGTACCTGTCGGCCTTTGGCCGCCGGGCATGGCCCGGCCGCAGAAACCGCGCCGCCTATGCTATGGTTGCGGAAACACTGAGTGACTTTCGATGATTATCACCTCGCTACTCGATACCGACCTGTACAAATTCAGCATGATGCAGGTGGTGTTGCATCACTTCCCGGCGGCGCAGGCCGAATACCGCTACAAGTGCCGTACGCCCCACATCAATCTCAGCGCCTACCTCGATGAGATCCGGGCCGAGATCCATGCGCTGTGCAAGCTGCGGTTCACCGAACGCGAACTGGCGTATCTGGGCGGGCTGCGGTTCATCAAGAGCGACTTCGTCGATTTCCTGGGCCTGTTCCACTTGCCCGAAAAATGCATACACGTATCCGAAGGCGGCCAGCCGGGCGAAATCGACATCACGGTGGCCGGCTCCTGGCTGCACACGATCCTGTTTGAAATCCCGGTCCTGGCCATCGTCAACGAGGTCTACTTCCGCAATGTGTGCCGCGAGCCGGCCTGGGAAGAAGGGCGCAAGCGCCTGCAGTCCAAGATGCACCTGGTGACCGACGATCCCGCCCTGGCGGATTTCCGCGTCGCCGAATACGGCACGCGCCGGCGGTTCTCCAGGCAGTGGCACGAAGAAGTCGTCACCACCATGAAAAGCCAGATGCAGCCGCACTTCGCCGGCACCAGCAATGTGCTGCTGGCCATGAAGCACGGCGTCACGCCCCTGGGCACCATGGGGCACGAATACCTGCAGGCCTGCCAGGCCCTGGGCCCGCGCCTGCGCGATTCGCAGGTGTACGCGCTGGAAGTGTGGGCCAAGGAATACCGCGGCGACCTGGGCATAGCGCTGTCGGACGTGTACGGCATGGATGCGTTCCTGCGCGATTTCGACATGTATTTCTGCAAGCTGTTCGACGGAGCCCGGCACGATTCCGGCGACCCGTTCGTGTGGGGTGAAAGACTGCTGGCGCACTACGCGGCCAATCGGGTCGATCCGCGCACCAAGACGCTGGTGTTCTCCGACGGGTTGACGGTGCCCCGCGCCATCGAACTGGCCAAGCGCTTCGCGGGGCGCTGCAAGGTCTCGTTCGGCATAGGCACCAACCTGACCAACGATCTGGGCCACGAGCCGCTGCAGATCGTCATGAAGATGGTGCGCTGCAATGGCCAGCCCGTGGCCAAGGTGTCCGATTCGCCCGAGAAGACCATGTGCGACGACAAGGCCTACCTGGCCTATCTAAGGCAGGTATTCCAGCTGCCTCCGGCCTGACCCCGGTCGCGTACAATCCGCCAGGCCCCGCCCACGGGGGCGATTTCCACGATTATTCCGGAGCCAAGAAACCATGAGCAATGTCAAACGCATCCACCCCGGCAAACGCATGTCGGAAGCCGTCGTCCACAACGGCGTGGCCTATTTTTCCGGGCAGGTGGCCGACGATGCCGCGCAGGACGTCGAAGGCCAGACCGCGCAGGTGCTGGCCGCGATAGACGGCCTGCTGGCCGAGGTCGGATCGGACAGGACGCGCCTGCTGTCGGCCCAGGTGTTCCTGGCCAACATCAGCGAATTCGCCGGCATGAACAAAGTATGGGATACCTGGGTCGCCCAGGGCAATCCGCCCGCCCGCGCAACCATAGAAGCCCGCCTGGCCAGCCCCGACCTGAAGGTCGAGATCATGGTGACCGCCGCCGTCGACTGACGCGACGGGGTTTTCGCCTTTTAAGCGCCCCATGCCCACGACACGCCTTCCCGATGCCGATGCGCCATTCGATGCCGCCTGGTTCGAGGCGGTCTGCCTGGGCCTGGACGAAGCGGGAATATCCCTGGTGGCCAGGGCCGTGCAGTGGGTCAGGCAGCCTCTGGCCGGGGTCCTGGCCAGCACCGGCGAACCCCTGGACGAGCACTGCGCCGCGGTGGTGGGGGTGCTTGCCGAAATCGGCGCCGACGCGGCCACCCGGGCCAGCGCGCTGATCGCGGTCATGCCCGATGCGCCGCGGGACAAGGATGGCAACGCCGGGCACGACCCTTTGCGCCGCGAGTTCGGCGCCGAGGTCGTGTCCCTGGTGCAGGGTACGCGCGCCTTGCTGCGGCTGGGCGATCGCGCCGGGCAGTCCAGCGACAGCGCCGCGTCCAGCCTGGGCCAGAAGGAAATGCAGCGCAAGATGCTGCTGGCCATGGCCGCCGACTTGCGCATTGTGCTGATGCGGCTTGCCTCGCGCCTGCAGTCGCTGCGCTGGTACGCCGGCTCGCATACGGAATGCCCCAGGCGCTTCGCGCTTGAAACCATGGAGCTCTACGCCCCCCTGGCGAATCGGCTGGGCATATGGCAGGTGAAGTGGGAAATGGAGGATCTGGCGTTCCGTTTCCTGGAGCCCGACACGTATCGGGCCATCGCCCGCCAGCTGGAAGAAAAGCGCGTGGAGCGCGCGGCATTCATAGACGCCGTGGTCGGGCGCCTGCACGCGGCGCTGAAGCAGGCCCATATCCAGGCCGACGTGTCGGGCCGGCCCAAGCACATCTACAGCATCTGGAACAAGATGCGCATCAAGCACCTGGAATTCGGGCAATTGTTCGATCTGCGCGCCCTGCGCGTCATCGTCTCCGACGAGCGCGCCTGCTATGCGGTGCTGGCCCTGGTGCATTCGATGTGGACGCCGGTCTCGGACGAGTTCGACGATTACATTTCACGGCCCAAGCCCAACGGCTATCGGTCCCTGCACACCGTGGTCGCCGACGACCAGGGCAGGACGTTCGAGGTGCAGATACGCACGCACGAGATGCACCAGTTCGCCGAATACGGGATGGCGGCCCATTGGCGCTACAAGGAAGCCGGCGCCCGGGGCGGCGAGGTGGCGGCGGTGGGGGGCTACGATCGCAAGATCGCCTGGATGCGCCAGCTGCTTGCCTGGGACAGGGGCGAGGCCGGCGATTCCGCCGCGACGCCTGTCGTGGCCGCCTCGAAACACGCCGACGAACACATCTACGTCATGACGCCCCAGGCGCGCGTCATCGAACTGCCCGCGGGCGCCACGCCCGTCGATTTCGCCTATTACCTGCATACCGACCTGGGGCATCGCTGCCGGGGCGCCCGGGTCGACGGGCAGATGGTGCCCCTGCTGACCCGCTTGTCCACGGGCCAGACTGTCGAGATCATTGCCGCGAAGTCGGGCGGCCCCTCGCGCGACTGGCTCAATCCGCAACTGGGCTTCCTGGCAAGCCCGCGTTCGCGCGCCAAGGTGCGGGCCTGGTTCAACGCGATCGAGCTGCAGAACCGCATATCCCAGGGCCAGGTCCTGGTCGAAAAAGAGCTGCAGCGCCTGGGCAAGACGGCGGTCAATCTGGAACAGCTGGCCCAGCAACTGGGTTTCGCGCGCGCCGACGACCTGTACGTGGCCGCCGCCAAGGAAGAATTCAGCCTGCGCCAGATCGATTACGCGCTGAACCAGTCCGATGCCCCCGCGCCGCAGGCCGACGGACCCGCGGTGGCGCCGTCGGGCGCGGACAGCGTCGTCAAGACGGGCAGGAGCGGCGTGCTGGTGGTGGGCGTGGATTCGCTGATGACCCAGCTGGCGCGCTGCTGCAGGCCGGCGCCGCCGGATCCTATCGTCGGTTTCGTCACGCGCGGGCGCGGGGTGTCGATACACCGGCGCGATTGCGCCTCGTACGCGGCGATCCTGGCGCGCTATCCCGAACGCGCCATAGACGTAAGCTGGGGCGACACGGGCGAAACGTATTATCCCGTGGACATCAGCATTTATGCCCAGGATTACCCCGGCCTGCTGCACGACCTGTCCGACGTGTTCGCGCGCCTGCGGCTGAAAGTCGTCAGCATCAATACCCAAAGCCGGCGCTCGCTGGCCCATACGGTATTCACCATAGAGGTCAGGAACGGCGAGCAGACGGCCCGCGCCCTGGCGGCCTTGAACGAGCTTCCCGGCGTGGCGGCCAGCCGCTGACGGGCGGGCACTGTTAAAATACGCGTTCATGCGCGCGCCGGCTTGCTGCCTGGCCGGCGCCGCGGCTTTGCGCAACCATAGGGTGTTCCCTTGAAAAATTACTCCTTGCCCGACGAGAACGGGCACTTCGGGCTGTACGGCGGCTCGTTCGTGGCCGAAACGCTGGTGCATGCGCTCGACGAGCTGCGTGCCGCGTACGACAAGTATCGGACCGACCCGGAATTCCTGGACGAATTCGCCTACGAGCTCAAGCATTTCGTCGGCCGTCCCAGCCCGGTCTATCACGCGCGGCGCTGGTCCGAACGCCTGGGCGGCGCCCAGATCTGGTTCAAGCGCGAAGACCTCAACCACACGGGCGCGCACAAGATCAACAACTGCATCGGGCAGATCCTGCTGGCGCGGCGCATGGGCAAGCCGCGCATCATCGCCGAGACGGGCGCGGGCCAGCATGGCGTGGCAAGCGCCACCGTGGCGGCGCGCTACGGCATGGAATGCGTCGTGTACATGGGCAGCGAAGACGTGCGCCGCCAGGCGTCCAATGTATACCGCATGAAGCTGCTGGGGGCCACGGTGGTGCCGGTCGAATCCGGTTCGCGAACGCTCAAGGACGCCCTGAACGAAGCCATGCGCGACTGGGTCACCAATGTCGAGAACACGTTCTACATCATCGGCACCGTGGCCGGCCCCCATCCGTACCCCATGATGGTGCGCGACTTCCAGTCCGTGATCGGCGAGGAATGCCTGGAACAGATGCCGGCTGACGCCGGACGCCAGCCCGACTATATCGTGGCGTCGGTGGGCGGCGGCTCCAACGCCATGGGTATTTTTCATCCGTACGTCAACCATGACGACGTGCGGCTGGTGGGCGTGGAAGCCGCGGGCGACGGCCTGGAAACCGGCCGTCATGCCGCGTCGCTCAATGCGGGCTCGGTCGGCGTGCTGCACGGCAACCGCACCTACATCATGCAGGACGAAAACGGCCAGATCATCGAGACGCATTCGATTTCCGCCGGGCTGGATTACCCGGGCGTGGGCCCCGAACACGCGTGGCTGAAGGACTCGGGCCGCGCCAGCTACGAAACCGCAACCGACCAGGAAGCCCTGGCGGCGTTTCACGACTGCTGCCGCATCGAAGGGATCATGCCGGCCCTGGAATCGGCGCACGCCATTGCCTATGCCTTGCGGCTGGCCCCGACATTGCCCAAGGACAAGATCATTCTGGTGAACTTGTCGGGGCGCGGCGACAAGGACATGCACACCGTGGCCGAATTCAGCGGCATCACCTTGTAACGACACCTGGCAGACTATGGCGACTTCTCCTTCCCGACTCGATTCCGTTTTTCAGCGCATGGCCGGCCGTGCCGCGCTGATCCCCTACATTACCGCCGGCGACCCCTCCGTGCGCGCCACGCCACCGCTGATGCATGCGCTGGTGCGGGCCGGCGCCGATGTCATCGAGCTGGGCGTGCCTTTTTCCGATCCCATGGCCGATGGGCCCGTCATCCAGCGCGCTTCGCAGCGCGCCATAGAGCGCGGCGTGGGTCTGCGCCAGGTGCTGGACATGGTGGCCGAGTTTCGCCGCCAGGATGCCGATACCCCCGTCGTGCTGATGGGCTACGCCAACCCCATCGAGCACATGGGGCAGGCGGCGTTCGTGGCCGCCGCCGGGCAGGCGGGGGTCGACGGCGTGCTGGTGGTCGATTACCCGCCGGAAGAGGTCTCCGATTTCGCGGCCATGCTCGATGCCGCCGGCATCGCGCCCATATTCCTGCTGGCCCCCACGTCCACGGTCGAGCGCATCCGGCAGGTGGCCGCGGTGGCGCGCGGCTATGTGTACTACGTGTCCCTGAAAGGGGTGACCGGCGCGGGCAATCTGGACACCGCCTCGGTGCGGCAGCGCGTGGCCGAATTGCGCCAATACATTTCCATTCCGGTGGGCGTGGGGTTCGGCATCCGCGATGCGCAAAGCGCCAGGGGCATCGGCGAATTCGCCGATGCCGTGGTGATAGGCAGCAAATTGATCGAAACCATCGAAACCGCGGTCGCGGCGGTGCACGGGCAGGGGCCGGATGCCGTCGACGCCGCGGCGATAGAAGCGGCCGGGGCCTGGCTGGGCGGCATCCACGCGGCGCTGGAACAGGCCTGACGCGGGACGCACCGCTTAGCCCACACACTATTTTTACCAGGGATGCATCATAATGAGTTGGATTGAAAAAATTCTGCCGCCGCGAATCAACCGCAACAATGACGCGGGTGCGCGGCGCGTTCCTGAAGGCTTGTGGGTGAAATGCCCGGCCTGCGAATCGGTGCTGTACAAAGAAGACCTGCAGGCTACGCTCAATGTATGCCCCAAATGCGATCACCATATGCGGATCGGCGCGCGCATGCGCATCGATTCCCTGCTCGACGCCGACGGCCGGGTCGAGATCGGCGCCGACATACGCCCGGTCGATCCGCTGAAATTCAAGGATACGCGCAAGTACCCGGAACGCGTGGCCGAGGCCACCAAGCAGACCGGCGAAACCGAGGCCATGGTGGTCATGGCCGGCAGCATCCTGGCCGTGCCGGCCGTGCTGGCCTGCTTCGAGTTTTCGTTCATGGGCGGATCCATGGGTTCGGTCGTGGGCGAACGCTTCACGCGCGGCGTCAGGCACGCCATCGAGAACCGCACGCCGTTCATCTGTGTCTCCGCCTCGGGCGGCGCCCGCATGCAGGAAAGCCTGCTCTCGCTGATGCAGATGGCGAAAACCAACGCCATGCTGACCCAACTGGCCGCCGCCGGGCTGCCTTTCATCAGTGTCCTGACGGATCCGACCATGGGTGGAGTGTCCGCCGGCTTCGCGTTCATGGGGGACGTCGTCGTTGCCGAGCCCCGCGCGCTGATCGGTTTCGCCGGGCCGCGCGTCATCGAGCAGACCGTGCGCGAAACCTTGCCCGAGGGCTTTCAGCGATCCGAATTCCTGCTGGAAAAGGGCGCCATAGACATGGTGGTCGATCGCCGGCAGCTGCGCGCCGAACTGGCGCATCTGCTGGCGCTGCTGATGCGCCAGCCGGACGACGTGGTGGCCAAGGCGTGTTAGCCTGATGCCGGCCTGATGCGCGGGCGGTGGCGCCGCGCACGGGGAAGACGAAAAAAGGCCTTGTCCGTCGCGGACAAGGCCTTTTTCGTTACCGATTCCGCGCCGGCCGGCGCGGAATCGGGGTCGCGGAGCGCGTCAGCGCGTGTGGGTTTCCACTTGCTCCAGCGGAGCCGATGCGGCGGCCGCCGCCGCGGAGGTTTTGCGCGCCCGTCCCAGGCGGGGCGGTTCCGGCATGATCGCCGGCTGCGCGCTTTGCTTGGTTTCGACCCACTGCAATCCGGTCGCCGCAACGACGTCCTGCAGCGCGCCGTTGGCCGGCGCGGGGGTCTGCACGGCTTGCACCGCGATGGGCGCGACCGGGGGGTGTGCGGGCTCGGCGGGCATCGCGACGATGTCGGCATCCTGCGCCACCGCGTCGGCATCGGCATCGGCATCGACATTGGCGTCAGCGCCGGCATGGACGTCGGTATCGGCACGGGTTTGAACGCTGGCTTGCGCCGGGGCCGGGGCTTGGCGTACTTCGGCCTGTTCCAGGGCGTCGACCGAGGCCGCCGCCTGGGCAGGCTCTGGCTGGACCTGGACAGAGCCTGCGCTTGTTGCCGGCGTTTCGGGTTCCGGCGTTACGGCGGGCGGGCTGTCTTGCATGGCCGCTTCGGCGACATCCGGGTTCGTGGCGCTTTCGGTGGTCCGGGGCGCCTGTGCGTCGTCCGCGACGGTCAGCGCGTCGGGATTGAACGACGGCGTTTCATGCGGCACGTAGAACGGGTCGGCCTGGTCGGACGCGGATTGCGCCGTGGCTGCGGTTCCGGCTTCCGATGCACCGGCATCGGCGCCGCGGCGACCGCGGCGGCTGCGGCGGCGACGGCGCTTGCGTTCAGGGTCGAGCTGCTCGGCATCGACGGCCTGGATCGGCGCGGTGCCGTTGCCGGCGTCCGGCAGTTGCGCGTCCAGCGCCACGGGCGTGGGCTGTGCCGGCTGCGCCTGGGGCATGTCGATCACGGCGTTCTGGTCCAGATCCAGATTTTGCTGGGCCTCGTCGCGCCGGCCGCGTCCACGGCCGCGCCGGCCCCGTCCGCCGCGCGGCGTGCCGGTGGCGGTGTCTTCGGCGTCGGTTTGTTCGACCGTGCGTTTATCGGCGAGACCGTTGCGCGGCGGCGTGGCATCGTCGCCGGCATGGTGGCGCGACGGGCGCGGTGCCTGGCTTGCGCCGGCTTCGGCCGCGTTCTGCTGGCGCGGCTCGTTGCGCCGGCGCCGCCGGCGGTCGCCGGCGCCGTGTTCGCGCCGGTCGGGCGAGGATTTGGCCGAGGCGCTGCGGGCCTGGGCCGGGGGCTGAGCCTTGTCGGCCGGAACGGGTTTTTCGGTGGCGCCGCTGGTGCCGGTAAGCCAGTTGACCAGGCTCTTGAACAGGCCGGGACGAGCCGGTAGCGCCGGCATTGCCACGGGCGCGGGCGCCCGGGAGACGACCGGAGCCGGCTGCGAGGGGGTGATCCCCTTGACCAGGGCTTCGGGGCGGGACTTGGTTTCGCGCTCTTTGTTGGGCGACCAGGCGACGTCGCTTTCCGACGGGGTCGCCAGTTCGAAACTGGGCTTGATCTCTTCCAGGCGGGGGTCGTCGTGGCGCAGGCGCTCGATGATGTGGTGCGGCGTTTCCAGCGACTTGTTCGGGATCAGGACCAGGTTGACCTTGAGACGGGCCTCGATCTTGGCGATGTCGTTGCGTTTTTCGTTGAGCAGGAAGGTGGCGACGTCCACGGGCACCTGGGCATACAGGGCGACCGTGTTTTCCTTCATGGCTTCTTCCTGCAGCAGGCGCAGCACTTGCAGGGCGCAGGATTCGGCGTCGCGGATGACGCCGGTGCCGGTGCAGCGCGGGCAGGTGATGTGCGAGCCTTCGTTCAAGGCGGGACGCAGCCGCTGGCGCGACAGTTCCATGAGGCCGAAGCGTGAAATCTTGCCCATCTGCACGCGGGCCCGGTCGAAATGCAAGGCGTCGCGCAGGCGCTGTTCGACGGAGCGCTGGTTCTTGCTTTCTTCCATGTCGATGAAGTCGATGACGATCAGGCCGCCCAGGTCGCGCAGGCGCAACTGGCGGGCGACTTCCTCGGCGGCTTCCAGATTGGTGCGCAGGGCGGTTTCTTCGATGTCGGCGCCGCGCGTCGAGCGCGCCGAGTTGACGTCGACCGCCACCAGGGCTTCGGTGTGGTCGATGACGACCGAACCGCCGGAGGGCAGCTGCACCGTGCGCGAATACGCCGTTTCGATCTGGTGCTCGATCTGGAAGCGGGAAAACAGCGGGATGTCGTCGCGGTAGCGTTTGACGCGCTGGACGTTATCGGGCATGACCACGCTCATGAACGCCGTGGCCTGTTCGGCGATATCGTCGGTATCGATCAGGATTTCGCCGATTTCGGGGGAAAAATAGTCGCGTATGGCGCGAATGACCAGGCTGGATTCCAGGTAGATGAGGATGGGCGCCGAATTTTCGCGCGCCGCGCCGTCGATCGCCGTCCATAATTGCAGCAGGTAGGCCAGATCCCATTGCAGCTCTTCGACGTTGCGGCCTATCCCGGCCGTGCGCGCGATGATGCTCATGCCCGCGGGCAGGTCCAGCTTGTCCATCGTTTCGCGCAGTTCCTGGCGGTCCTCGCCCTCGACGCGGCGCGATACGCCGCCGCCGCGGGGGTTGTTGGGCATCAGGACCAGGTAGCGTCCGGCAAGGGAAATGAAGGTGGTCAGCGCCGCGCCCTTGTTGCCGCGTTCTTCTTTCTCGACCTGGATGATCAGTTCCTGGCCTTCGGCAAGCGCGTCCTGGATGCGCGCCGTGCGCACGTCCACGCCTTCCTTGAAATAGCTGCGCGCGACTTCCTTGAAGGGCAGGAAGCCGTGGCGTTCTTCACCGTAGCTGACGAAGCAGGCTTCCAGGCCGGGTTCGATGCGGGTGATGACGCCCTTGTAGATGTTCCCCTTGCGCTGTTCGCGCCCAGCGGTTTCGATGTCGAGATCGATCAGTTTTTGACCGTCGACGATGGCAACGCGTAGTTCTTCTTGATGCGTTGCATTGAACAGCATGCGTTTCATGAGTGGTGCTCTCCGTAGTCATGGCGCGCCGTTCATCGGCGCGCGACCGCGGGTCACTCGGTGTGTAGTACTGGATCTTGCTTCAGGCAGGGTAGGACTGACGGTATCAGACGCGCCCGTTCCGGTATCAGGTGGGCACGGCGTACCCATGGGCACGCGGTTCAGTCAGCAGGGAGGTCAGTTTCACGATAAGCAGTGGTTGACAAAAAATTGCTGGGAACGGGCAGACGCGCAGTGATGCGCGGCTGGTGCATTAAACGATAACCTGAGTTGCAAGAGCTTCAGTGCCGCACGCGGTTGGCAATCGGCCTGAACCGGCAGCGGGCATAGATGCCACACCACTGCCACGCAGGCCGGGACTGCCCCGGCGACCTAATGACCCAGAAGCTGAAACGCAGGCGGTACAATATTGAATTGGCCTTTCTGACCCGACGGAGGCGCATACCATTGCATCTCTACGCCAGGGCGTTTTTTTCAGCTTCTATAGGCTGACGCGATTATAGCCGCTTTTCGTCATGCGCATATCCACAGATCCGATTCCTCCCGTTCCAGCCGTACGCTTTTTTCGGATCGATACCGAACAAGAGGGGCAGCGCGTCGACAATTTCCTGATACGCGTATGCAAAGGGGTGCCCAAAAGCCACCTGTACAAGGCCATCCGGGACGGCCAGGTGCGCATCAACAAAGGCCGGATATCGGCCGACTACCGGCTGGCCGCGGGCGACGTGCTGCGGGTTCCCCCGCTGCGCCTGCCGCGGCCCGACGAACCCCGCAAGGTTCCCGCGGCGATGTTCCCCGTGGTGTTCGAGGACGATGCCCTGCTGGTGGTGGACAAGCCCTCGGGCGTGGCCGTGCACGGCGGCAGCGGCGTGTCGTTCGGCGTTATCGAACAATTGCGCGCGGCGCGCCCCGACGCGCCGTTTCTTGAACTGGCGCATCGCCTGGACCGGGAAACGTCCGGCCTGCTGATGATCGCGAAAAAACGCAAGGCGCTGCTGGCGCTGCACGACATGATGCGCCAGAGCCTGGGGCGCAAGCATTATCTGGCTTTGGTGGCGGGCGACTGGGTCAACGACAAGCAGCACCTGCGCCAGCCCCTGGCGCGGTGGCTCACGGCCTCGGGCGAGCGGCGCGTCCGGGTCGATCCGCACGAAGGCAAGCAGGCCCATACGATCATCACCCTGCGCGAACGCTACGGCGCCTGCAGTCTGCTGGGCGCCGAACTGCGCACCGGGCGCACGCACCAGATCCGCGTGCACCTGGCGTCTTGCGGGTTTCCCATTGTCGGCGACGAGAAATACGGCTCCGACGCCGTTCGGGCGAAATTTTCGGCCCTGGGGTTCAAGCGCATGTTCCTGCATGCGCACCGCCTCGAGGTGCCGCACCCGGTAACGGGCCAGGCGCTTGCGCTGCAGGCCGACCTGCCGCCCGAGTGCGCGCGCATCCTGGACCATCTGGAGCGGAATCGATGAAGCGCTACCGCGCCGTGGTGTTCGACTGGGATGGGACCGTCATGGATTCCACGCACTCCATCGTGTCCGCGATCCAGGGGGCCTGCGCCGACCTGGGGCTGCCCATACCCGATGCGTCGCGCGCCAGCTGGGTCATAGGCCTGTCGCTCGAGGCCGCCTTGTATCATGCCGTTCCCACCTTGACGGCCGGGCAGATGTCCGCATTCCTGGGCCGCTACCGGAAGCATTTCCTGGCCCGGGACACCGAAATGACGCTGTTTCCGGGAATACGCGGTTTTTTCGACGAATTGCGCGCGCGCGGAGTGCGGCTGGCCGTGGCCACCGGCAAGTCGCGCGCCGGCCTGGACCGTGTATTGAAGGCCGCGGGGCTGCAGGCGCTGTTCGAATGCACGCGCTGCGCCGACGAATCCATGGGCAAGCCCGATCCGGCCATGCTGCACGAGATCATGGCGGCGCTGGACCTGCCCGCGGACCAGTTGATCATGGTGGGAGACACGGCGCACGACATCCGGATGGCGGCCAATGCCGGGGTCGACAGCGTGGCGGTCGCCTACGGCGCCCACGACAAGCAGACCCTGCTGCTGGCCGAACCCACGGTCATGGTGGCCGACGTCGCGGAAATGCGGTCCTGGCTGCTCGATCGCGTCTAGGGCCCGGCGGGCATGCGGCGGGTCAGGGCAGCGCCTGGAGTATGCCCAGGGTTTGCGCATCGGGCACGCCGTCGTAGTTCTCGGGCCGGTAGTGCATCTGGAATGCCGAGATCACATTCTTCGTTGCCTGGTCCAGCACCCCGTTCTGGGGGCAGTCGTAGCCCACCCGCATCAATTGCCGCTGTATCCATGCGACGGACGGCAGCCCGTCGCGCTGGAATTCCCGGGTGTGGCGGGCGGCGGCATCGGCGTCGTACCAGCGCCCGATGCCCTGGGCGGCCAGTTCCTTCCAGGGAAACAGGGGGCCCGGGTCGATTTTCCTCTGGGGGGCGATGTCGCTGTGGCCGACGATGTCTTGCGGCTTTATCTGGTGGCGCCAGATGATGTCCTTCAGCAGCGCGGCCACGGCCCGTATCTGCGCCGGGGGATACGGCGCCCATTGTCCGTCGCGCCGGCCGGCGTTGACGATTTCTATGCCTATCGAGCTGGAATTCAGGTACGTGCGTCCGTACCACTGGCTGACGCCGGCATGCCACGCCCGGCGGTTTTCGTCGACCAGTTGGTAGACGCGGGGCCGGGGCTGGTCGGTGACCAGGTAATGGCTGCTGACGTTGCCTTGCGACAATACCTTCAGTGAAGTCGGGTCGTCGACCGACGTATAGTGCACGACGACGAACTGCACCCGGCTGTCCTGGCTCTTGGCCTGGACGTCGTGGTCGATGACCAGGCGGTCGGGATGGTAGGCGCTGCAGGCGGCCAGCGCGACGGCCGCGCCGCCCACGCAGGCCAGGCGCAAGCCCGCCCCGATCCGCGCGAAACGGCGCGACATGGTCAGCGCGCCGCCAGGAACAGGAAAATCGCCGGTTTTCTGGCCAGGTCCGGCGCCGGCTGCGTCTTCCAGTCCGATATGGCGTGCATCCGTATCCATTCCCCGGCCGTGGTCAGGTCGCGCGCCACGCAAAGCCGGGTGTGGCCCTTGAGCGATTGCAGCATGGTGTCGAACATGGCCGCGTTGCGATAGGGGGTCTCGATCAGGATCTGGGTCTGGAGGTGTTTCTGCGATTCGGTCTCCCAGGCTTTGAGCTGCCGCGCCCGCTGAGCCGGATCGACGGGCGCGTAGCCGTGAAAGGCGAAACGCTGCCCGTCCAGGCCGCTGGCCATCAGCGACAGCAATATGGACGAAGGCCCCACCCAGGGGACGACGCGCATCCCCATTTTATGGGCCATGGCGGCCACCTTGGCGCCGGGGTCGGCCACCGCCGGGCAGCCCGCCTCGGAAACCAGGCCTATTTCGCCGCCCTCCAGCACGGGGGCGAGCCAGCTTTCGATCTGCCGCGCATCGACCTTGTCGGTCAGGGTGTGTATGGTGATTTCCTGCAAGGGCGCGGCGGTGCCGACCAGCTTGAGGAAGGCTCTGGCCGTCTTGGCGTTCTCGGCTATGTAGACGGTCAGGCGCGATGCCAGCTCCAGGACGGTTTGCGGCAGCCAGTTCGATGGCGCCGCGTCGCCCAGGCCGACGGGAATCAGGTGCAGGGAACCGGGAGTTTTCATGGTTTCAGCGGATCAAGTCCAAAATTGCGCAACAAGCGGGCCAGTTCGATCAGGGGCAGGCCGATGATGGCGGTGGGGTCGTCCGAGCGGATGCTTTCCATCAGGGCGATGCCCAGGCCTTCGGCCTTGGCGCTGCCGGCGGTGTCGTAGGGCTGTTCGCGCCGCAGGTAGGTGTCGATCTCGCGATCATCCAGTTTGCGGAACCGGCATACCGTGACGATATCACTGACTTCGTGGCGCTGCCCGTCGGTTACGCACAGGGCGCTGTGGAATTCGACGGCCCTGCCGCTGAACCGGCGCAACTGCGCCTGGGCCCGCTGGAAATCGCCGGGCTTGCCTATGGGCTCGTCGTCCACGCAGGCCACCTGGTCCGAGCCTATGACCAGCGCTCCGGGGTGGCGGGGCGCGACGGCCTGGGCCTTGGCCAGGGCCAGGCGGCGCGCGAGCCGCCCGGGGGGCTCGCCGTTCAAGGGCGATTCGTCGATGTCGGGCGATGCCCACTCGAAAGGGATCTGCAGGCGGGCAAGCATTTCCCGCCGGTAGCGCGACCCGGATGCCAGAATGAGACGCATATGAAAGGGTATTTGCTGGTTTGACTGTGAATGACCCTACAGGTTATCATTTAATGTTTCTTTTGCCTTGCCCTATGTAGAACTGCGTGTAGGTAACTTTGCGCGGTGTGTACGCAACTGCGCGCAACTGCGTAGCTGGGAATGCTGCGAATGGCTTGCGTGGCTTTTAGGGATAGTGCTAGGGGGTGGTGCCGGGTGAATACGGTACAGTATGTCGATACGTATGAACTTGCACGATCGGGGGCGGAAATTTCCGGCAGTGTGTCGCTGCTGCGTTTTGGCCGGTTGCTTGCGGGCTTGCCCGAGCAGGCCGATACGCCGGTAGACTGGTCGGTGAAGGGAATGAAGAACGCCACGGGCCAGGTATTTCTTACGGTTCGCGTCAAGGCTTTGCCGCTGCTTGAATGCCAGCGCTGTCTTGGGCCTTTCGCGTGGCCCGTGGATGCGCAGACCCGGTTGCAGGTGGTGGCCGAATCGGAACTGCGCGACGACGATTCCGGCGATCTTGACGACCCCGACGATCTGATCGAGCGCATCGCGGCTTCACGCAGGCTGGATATCCTGGCGCTGGTCGAGGATGAAATCATCCTGAGCCTGCCTTACGTGCCCAGGCACGATGTTTGTCCGCCGGCATCGGCGCCATCTCCGGATGACGCCGATGCCGGTGAAAAGCGCCCATCGCCGTTCGCGGCGCTGGGCAAGCTTAGAAATTGACGTTGTAAACTTTAACCCTTGCGGGATCGTCGCGTACAATGGCGGCCCGCTTCCAGGAGTCATCATGGCTGTTCAGCAAAACAAAAAAAGTCCGTCCAAGCGCGGCATGCATCGTTCGCACGATTTCATAGGCGCACCGGCCACGGCGGTCGAACCGACCACGGGCGAACTGCATCTGCGCCATCACATCAGCCCCAACGGTATCTACCGCGGGCGCAAAGTGCTCCAGACCAAGAACGACGAATAATTGAGTTGGCAGCGGCGTCCTGACTGGCCGCGCATTTGATGTCCACAACCGAGATTCGAATTGCCATTGACTGCATGGGCGGTGATGTCGGCTTGCCGGTAACCGTTCCCGCGGCGTACAAGTTCGCGCAGCAGCACCCCGATACCCGCTTCCTGCTGGCGGGCGATGTCGCGTCCGTGCAGGCGGCCATACACAAGCTTGGCCACAAGCAGCCGGACTGGTACGAGATCCTGCCGGCCACGGAAGTGGTCAGCATGGACGATTCGGTGGAAATCGCCTTGCGCCGCAAGAAAGATTCGTCCATGCGGGTGGCGGTGCAGGCCGTCAAGGACGGCGCCGCCGATGCCTGTATCTCGGCCGGCAACACCGGCGCCTGGATGGCGATTTCGCGCTATGTGCTCAAGACGCTCGACGGCATAGACCGGCCCGCGATCGCCACCTCGATCCCCAATCAGAAGGGCGGGGCCACCACCGTCCTGGACCTGGGCGCCAACGTCGACTGCACGGCCGAACACCTGCTGCAGTTCGCCATCATGGGCGCGGCGCTGGTCACCACGGTCGATCGCCACGATCATCCTTTGATCGGGCTGCTCAATATCGGCGAAGAAATCATCAAGGGCAACGAGGTCGTCAAGCAGGCGGCCGACTTGCTGCGCGCCAGCGGGCTGAATTTCTACGGCAACGTCGAAGGCGACGATATCTGCAAGGGAACGGTCGACGTGGTGGTGTGCGACGGATTCGTCGGCAATGTGGTGCTGAAATCGATCGAAGGGGTGGCCAAGATGGTCGCCAGCATGATGCGCCATGAATTCAAGCGCGATGTCTTGTCGCTGACCGCCGGCCTCCTGGCCCAGCCGGTGCTCAACCGCCTGCGCGATCGCGTCGATAACCGCCGCTACAACGGCGCGGCATTGCTCGGCTTGCGGGGCATCGTCATAAAAAGCCATGGCTCGGCCGACGTCTACGCCTTTGGCTGCGCGCTGCAGCGCGCGCGCGAGGCGGTGCACAATGGCTTGCTTGACGGCACCACGAGTGCCATTGATCACCTTCGCCAGCGCCTGCAGGAATCCTCGGCCGAATCGGCGAAGCTCACCAACGACTTGTCGGACTCCGTGTCCTGACAGAAAGCCTGACGGATGCCAGCAATGCCTTATGCGAAGATAATAGGGTCGGGAAGTTATTTACCGCCCCGGGTGGTTTCCAACGACGAGCTTGCGGCCGAACTGGCCACGCGGCAGATTGCCACCTCGGACGCCTGGATCACCGAGCGCACCGGCATACGCCAGCGCCATATCGCCGAACCCGGCGCCAAGACCAGTGCGCTGGCCATCGAGGCGGGGCGGGCGGCGCTCGAGCACGCGGGTGTCGCGGGCGCCGACGTCGATCTGATCATCGTGGCGACCTCCACGCCCGACTTCATCTTTCCCAGCACCGCCTGCATCGTCCAGGCCGGCCTGGGCATTCGCGGCGGCGCGGCGTTCGACGTCCAGGCGGTATGCAGCGGATTCGTCTACGCACTGGTCACGGCCGATGCGTTCATTCGCGCGGGCCGCGCCCGCACCGCCCTGGTGATCGGGGCGGAAGTCTTTTCCGGCATACTCGACTGGAACGATCGCGGCACCTGCGTCCTTTTCGGCGACGGAGCCGGCGCCGTGGTGCTCAAGGCCAGCGACGAACCCGGCATCACCGGGGCGCTGCTCAACGCCGACGGCAGCCAGATGAATATCCTGTGCACGGCGGGCAACGTGTCCCGCGGCAAAGTGGTGGGCGATCCCTTCCTGCGCATGGACGGCCAGGCGGTGTTCAAGCTGGCGGTGACGGTGCTGGCCCAGTCGGCCCGCGACGTCTGCGCGCAGGCCGGCATCGCCTTGTCCGACCTGGACTGGATGATTCCCCATCAGGCGAACGTGCGCATCCTGAATCTCCTTGGCCGCAAGCTGGGCATACCCGAGGAAAAAATCGTGATCACCCTGGACAGGCACGCCAATACGTCGGCGGCCAGCGTGCCGCTGGCCTTCGACGTGGCGTTTCGCGATGGCCGCATCAAGGCCGGCGATCAGGTGCTGATGCAGGGCGTGGGCGGCGGCTTTACCTGGGGCTCGGTGCTGGCGCGCATCTAGGCCGGCGCCCGTACGGCGCCGGGTTCCGATAAGGGCGGTTCCGAATAATGATACCTATACTCTCCTTGACGCTATGATGAAAATCGCATTTGTTTTTCCGGGACAGGGTTCCCAGTCGGTGGGCATGCTCGATGCCTGGGGCGATGTTCCCCAGGTCGCCCAGACCGTGGCGCAGGCCTCGGCCGCGCTTGGCCAGGACCTGGGCGGCTTGATCGCCTCGGGGCCGGCCGACCAGCTGAACCTGACGACCAACACGCAGCCGGCCATGCTGACCGCCGCCGTCGCCATGTATCGCGCCTGGGTGGCGGCGGGCGGCCCCGAACCCAGTATCGTGGCCGGACACAGCCTTGGGGAATACTCGGCGCTGACCGCCGCGGGCGCGCTGGAACTGGACGATGCGGTGCGCATCGTGCGCATACGGGCCGACGCCATGCAGTCGGCCGTGCCGGTGGGCGTTGGCGCCATGGCCGCCATCCTGGGGCTGGACGACGAAGCGGTCAAGGCCGTATGCGGCCAGGCCGCCCAGGGCGACATGGTCGAGGCGGTGAATTTCAATGCGCCCGCCCAGGTCGTCATCGCCGGACACAAGACCGCCGTCGAGCGGGCCTGCGAACTGGCCGCGCAGGCCGGCGCCAAGCGCGCCCTGGTGCTGCCGGTTTCCGCGCCGTTTCATTCCCGCCTGCTCGAGCCTGCGGCGATCGCCCTGGGCAATGCCTTGGCCAAGGTTGCCATGGCCGCGCCGCGCATCGCCCTGATCAACAACGTGGATGTCGCCAGCCCCGGCGAACCCGCCGCCATCCAGGACGCCCTGGTGCGCCAGGCGTGGCATCCCGTGCGCTGGGTGGAAACCATACAGGCCATGAAGCGGCAGGGCGTGACGCACGTGGTGGAATGCGGCCCGGGTAAAGTGCTGACGGGCCTGACGCGGCGCATAGACCGCGATCTGGTGAATCTGAACATCGGCGATCCCGCTTCGCTTCAGGCCACACTGGCCGCCATCAAGGGGTAGGCACCATGCAGGAAGAACACAATCTGAAAGGCAGGATCGCCCTGGTGACCGGGGCCACGCGCGGCATCGGCAAGGCCATTGCGCACGAACTGGCCCGGCGCGGCGCCCATGTGGTCGGCACGGCCACCACGCCGGCGGGGGCCCAGGCCATTTCCGAATCGCTTTCGCAATTCGGGGGGCGCGGCGCGGTCCTGGACGTCACCGACGCGCCGGCCTGCGATGCGCTGGTCGCCCAGATCGGCAAGCAGGACGGCGCATCGCCGGACATCCTGGTCAACAACGCCGGCATCACGCGCGACAATCTGGCCATGCGCATGAAGCCCGACGACTGGGACGCCGTCATAGACACGAACCTGACCGCCGTGTTCCGGTTGTCGCGCGCGGTCATGAAGACCATGATGAAGGCCCGCTGGGGCCGCATCATCAACATCACGTCGGTGATCGCCTTCAGCGGCAACCCGGGCCAGGCCAACTACGCCGCGGCCAAGGCCGGCGTGACCAGCATGACCCGCGCGCTGGCGCGCGAGCTGGGCAGCCGCAACGTCACCGTCAATTGCGTGGCGCCCGGCTTCATCGACACCGACATGACCCGCGCCTTGAACGAGGCCCAGACCGCCGCCATCTTGGCCCAGGTTCCCCTGGGGCGCCTGGGCTCGCCGGCCGACGTGGCCAATGCGGCGGCATTCCTGGCTTCGGACCAGGCCGAATACATCACCGGAACGACGGTGCATGTCAACGGCGGACTGTATATGTAAGAGAAGGAACAGGGTAAAATCTGTTCATCCTGGAGGTGTTCCGACTGGACAGCTTGCGTAATTAATGCAAAATGTACCGGATACTTGGAAATGCCATTTGTTTGTCATAGCCTGCACCTTTGAACTTTTTCATTTGGCTATATAATTCGCGGGAATTTTCCCAATTTGGAGAACTGCATGGAAAGCATCGAACAGCGCGTCAAGAAGATCGTCGCTGAACAACTTGGCGTCAACGACGCCGAGATCAAAAACGAATCTTCGTTCCTTGACGACCTCGGTGCCGATTCGCTCGATATGGTCGAGCTCGTAATGGCACTCGAAGACGAATTCGAAACCGAAATTCCGGACGAAGAGGCCGAGAAGATCACGACAGTCCAGCAAGCTGTTGACTACATCACGTCGCATAGCAAGCAGTAACCATAAGTCTATAAATCTCGTTGGCCCGTCCGGCATGTCGGAGAGGGCCGCTCTACCCGTGGCGTGCCGGGGCTGGCAGGCTCCCGGTAACTGGACCGTACCGGCGCGCCTCAACCGTTCCCCATGGGGACTGGCGCCACGCCATTCGCACCGCCGCGCACAACCATGAGGAGTCTTCCGTGAAACGACGTGTCGTCATTACTGGACTGGGCATAGTTTCCCCGGTCGGCAACGATGTCGACAGCGCCTGGGACAGTATCGTCAATGGGCGCTCCGGCATTGACCGCATTACGCATTTCGATGCTTCCACGCTCAATTCCCAGATCGCCGGCGAGGTCAAGGGTTTCGACGTGACCGAATACATGTCCGTAAAAGAATCCCGGCAGATGGACACCTTCATCCATTACGGAGTGGCCGCCGGGATGCAGGCCTGGCGCGACTCCGGCCTTGAACTCTCCGAAGCCGAGGCCGAGCGCACGGGGGTGATCATGGGCTCGGGCATCGGCGGGCTGCCGCGCATAGAAGCCACCCAGATCGAAACCCTGGAACGCGGGCTGCGGCGCATTTCCCCGTTTTTCGTGCCCGGCGCTCTGATCAACCTGATCTCGGGCCAGCTCAGCATCATGCTGGGCCTGAAAGGCCCCAGCTATGCGGTGGTCTCGGCCTGCACCACCGGACTGCATTCCATAGGCGACGCGGCCCGGCTCATCGAATACGGCGATGCCGACATCATGCTGGCGGGGGGCGCGGAATCCACGGTGTCGCCGCTGGGCATAGGGGGGTTCGCGGCCATGCGGGCCCTGTCCATGCGCAACGACGACCCGGCCACGGCGTCGCGTCCTTTCGACAGGGATCGCGACGGTTTCGTGCTGGGCGAGGGCGCCGGCGCCCTGCTGCTTGAAGAATACGAACACGCCCGCCGGCGCGGGGCGCGCATTGACGGGGAATTCATAGGCTACGGCATGAGCTCCGACGCGCATCACATTACGTCGCCCGATCGCGACGGCCCCCGCCGCGGGGTGGTCAATGCCCTGCGCAATGCCGGCATCAATCCGGACCAGGTCGATTACGTCAACGCGCACGGCACGTCCACGCCGCTGGGCGACGTCAACGAAACCCTGGCCCTGAAGCTGGCGTTCGGCGATCACGCCGGGCGGCTGGTCGTCAACTCCACCAAGTCCATGACGGGGCACCTGCTGGGGGCGGCCGGAGGCGTCGAGGCGGTATTCACCGCGCTGGCCGTCCATCACCAGGTCTCGCCTCCCACCATCAATATCTTCAACCAGGATCCCGAGTGCGATCTGGATTACTGCGCCAATCAGGCCCGCGATATGAAGATCGACGTGGCGTTGTCGAATTCGTTCGGCTTCGGCGGCACCAATGGCTCCATGATCGTCAGGCGGATCTAGCCTGAAAGGCCGCCGCGTGCCCGGTATTTGCGCCTGGCCCCTGGACCGTCCGCGCTGGGTGGGTTTCCTGCTGTGCGGGCTGGGCGCGGTGGGCCTTGGGGGCCTGGCGTATTGCCTGCCTTTTACATGTGTTGTAATAATTGCCTTGTCGCTGTCGTGGGTGGGGCGGCGACGCCTGCCCGCGGGCGTGGCGGCCACGGGCAGGCTTTCCGTGAACCCCGATGGCCAGTGGGAACTGGCGTCGGCGCGCAGCGCCTGCGTGCGGGGCCTGCGGCCGGCCCGGGCCTGGCTGGCGCCGGCGTGGGTCACGATACGGTTTTGCGGCGCCGGTGCTGATTCAAAGGATACTATGCAACAGGTAACCATCTGGAAATCCAGTGTCTCGCCCGAGGCCTGGCGTCAATTGCGGGTGCGCCTGGCCGGCCTGGGCGCCAGGCCGGCATTCGTTGCCGCACGGGCGGGCTAGTGGGCGAGCGCGAAGTCGACGCCGAACTGGTCGCCCGCGTGCAGCGGGGCGACAAGCGCGCCTTTGACCTCCTGGTTCTGAAATATCAGCGCAAAATCATGCGCTTGCTCTCGCGCATGATCCGCGACTCGTCCGAAATCGAGGATGTCGCCCAGGAAGCCTTCATCAAGGCGTACCGCGCGCTGCCCCAGTTCCGGGGCGACAGCGCTTTCTACACATGGCTTTATCGCATCGCCATCAATACCGCGCGCAACTGGCAGGTGGCCAACGGACGCCGTCCCAGCACGCCCACGGCGATCGAAAACGAGGACGGTGAAACTTTTAGCCAAATCGACAACCTAACCGATATCAGTACGCCGGAATCGATGATGGCGAGCCGCCAGATCGTTGAAACGGTCAATACGGCCATCGATGCGCTGCCAGAGGACCTGAAAACGGCTATCGTCCTGCGCGAGATCGAGGGCCTGAGCTACGAAGAGATAGCCGAGAGCATGGGCTGTCCCATAGGAACCGTGCGTTCCCGTATATTTCGCGCACGCGAAGCCATTGCCGCTCAGTTGCGTCCAATTCTGGACACCGACACCGAACGTCGCTGGTAAGGAGTAAACAGATGAAAATTGCTACTCGATCAAAGGATGTAACAGAACCGGCTTCCTGGGAAGCGTCTGTATCGGCATGGGTCGACGGCGAAGAAACCATGCGCGCCGAAGAACTCGATTCCCCCTACGGGCGCCATGTCTGGGACACCTACCACCTGATCGGCGACGTCTTGCGCAACGGCGACCTGGGCATCAAGCCTTCCGACCGCTTCTATGCGCGGGTGTCGCGCGCGATCGACGACGAGCCCCCCATTCTCGCGCCGCATTCGCGCCGCCGCATTCCGGTGCGCCTTGGCCTGTCGGGCCTGGCGGTGGCCGCGGCGGTCGCCTCGGTGGTGTGGGTGGCCCTGCCTTATTTTTCGGGCCCCGGCGGCGCGTCCCGGGTGCAGGTCGTGGCCAGCGCCGACACCGACGCGGGCCTGCGCGACTATCTTGACGCCCATCGCCAGATCATCGGCATCAATCCGGTGCGGCAGGTATCGTTCGATGTAGGAGCGGCACAGTAATGGACCAGGCGTATTGTGCCGCGGCCGTGGGCCCGCGCGGCCCGCGTTTCGCGCGGCTCGGGGCCTGCCGCTGGCTTGCGGTGCTGGCATGCGCGGTGGCTCAGCCGGCGCTGGCCGCCGATTCCCCCGCGCCCGCGGTCGACCCCGCCCTGGCGATATTGCAAAAAATTCAGGCCGCGGCGCACAAGCTTGATTATTCAGGGGTGTTCACCTACCAGCAAGGACCCATCCTGCAATCGACCCGCGTCGTGCACGTGGTCGACGGCACCGGGGAACGCGAACGCCTGGAAATGCTCGACGGCGCGCCGGGCGAGTTCGTCCGGCACAATGAAACCGTGCAGCGGCTCATCCCCGAAAAGAAGGTCGTCATCCTGCAGACGCAGCGCTTCGATCGTTTTCCGGGGGTGCTGATCAACGACGGACGGAACATTCCCGCGCATTACAGTGTCAGAACAGACAAGCGGTTGAATCGCATCGCCGGTCGCGACTGCACCATGATAGAGCTCACCCCCAAGGATCATGAACGCTATGGCTACCGGTACTGCTCGGACGTCAAGACAGACTTGCTGCTCAAGGCCCAGACGCTGGGCTCGCATGGCGGCGTGATCGACCAGATCTCGTTCACCACGCTGCAGGTTGGCGAAAACGTATCGCCGGACCAGCTCGAGCCGCAGTGGAACACCAAAGGGTGGCGGGTGCTGCGCGCCCCCATGCGGGCGATCGATCTGGTCAAGATGGGTTGGCGTATTCCGGCCCCGGCGGGCTTTGTCGACATCACCCAGGTGCAAAGGCCCATGAAAGCCGGCAAGCAGGTCAGTCAACTGGTCTTGTCCGATGGCCTGGCCGCGATTTCGGTTTTTATCGAACCGTTCGATAAAACCCATAAACAAGCGTTGCCCAAAGGGGCCGTCCACAAGGGCGCCCTCAATATATACGGGACCCGGATCGGGGATCACTGGTTCACGGTGGTGGGCGAAGTGCCCGCGCAGACTTTGCGCGACATCGCCACACGTACCGAATATGTACCCTTGGCGACATCCAAGTAGTCCTGGTTTTTCATAGGAGTTTCATGATGCTTTCCACGTGTGCAGTTGATAGCAAAATTAGACGAATAATGGCGTCTGTATCGGCAGGCATGCTGTTGGCGTTCACCGCGGGAATGCCTTCGTACGCCGAAACGGCTCCCGCATCTACACTGTCCATGCCCGATTTCACTTCGGTGGTCGCCAAGACCGAGGGCTCGGTCGTCAATATCCGCACGACGGAAGCCGTGCCGGTGCGTACGCCCATGGGCGGCCCCGGCGGCGACGATCCGTACAACATGTTCAGGTGGTTCTTCGGCCCCGATTTCATGCCCCCGGGCATGAAGCCGCCGCGCAAGAATCCGAACCCGGCCCCGAATCCGAAAGAAAAGGAACGCACGGTTCCGCGTGGCGTCGGTTCGGGGTTCTTCATCTCCAGCGACGGCTATATCCTGACCAATAATCACGTGGTGGAAGATTCCAATGGCATTTTCGTCACCCTGACCAATGGCAAGGAATACAAGGCCAAGGTCATAGGCACCGACCCGCGCACCGACATCGCTCTCATCAAGATCGATATCAAGGGCGTGACGCCGCTGCCCATCGGCGATTCCGACAAGCTCAAGAAAGGGCAGTGGGTGCTGGCCATAGGCTCGCCCTTCGGGCTCGATTCCACGGTGACCGCCGGCATCGTCAGCGCCATCAACCGCGACACGGGCGACTACCTGCCTTTCATCCAGACGGACGTGGCGGTCAACCCGGGTAATTCCGGCGGCCCGCTCATCGACCTGGCCGGCCAGGTCGTGGGCATCAATTCCCAGATCATTTCCCAAAGCGGCGGCTTCATGGGCATTTCCCTGGCCATTCCCATCGACGAGGTGATGCGCGTGGTGCATCAGCTCAAGGCGCACGGCAAGGTCACGCGCGGGCGCATAGGCGTGCAGATCGGCGAGGTGTCCGACGATGTCGCCAAGGCCATAGGGCTGGACAAGGCCAAGGGCGCCATGGTCAGCAACGTGGCGGCGGGCGCGCCCGCCGACGAAGCGGGCGTGCAGCCCGGCGACGTGATCCTGAAGTTCAATGGCAAGGACATCGCCCACTGGACGGATCTGCCCCGCCTGGTCGGCGTCACCAAGCCGGGTACCCGGGTGCCGATGGAAGTCTGGCGCAAGGGCAAGACCGTGACGCTTAGCGTGAAAGTGGGCGAAATGAGCGACCAGAAAGCGGAAAAACCCTCGTCCGAGTCTCCCGCGCCCACCGCCAAGCCCCTGGATTCCCTGGGCCTGAAGGTCACGGACGTGCCGCAGTCGGTGCGCGCCAAGAAAAAGATCAAGGGCGGCGTGCTGGTCAGCGAAGTGTCCGATCCGGCCGCGGTGGCGGGGATCAAAGAGGGCGACATCATCCTGACGGTCAACAACTCCGACGTGTCCGGTCCCGACCAGTTCGCCAAGCTGGTGGCCAAGCTCAGCACGTCGCACGCCGCGGCGCTGCTGGTGCTGCGGGGCGATCAGACGCAATGGGTCACTGTCACACCTGAAAAATGATCGTCGCAAAACGGCTAAAATAGCCTGCCTGCCACGGAAAAGGGGCGCTCCATGCGCTCCTTTTTTTGCACGGCCGCAAACAGCGCCTTGCAGGCTGCCCGCCGTTTTCCACCCGCAGTTCTTACCACTTGGTTTATGGATCACATCCGCAACTTTTCCATCATTGCCCACATCGATCACGGCAAGTCCACGCTTGCCGATCGCCTGATTCACCGTTGCGGAGGCCTGGCCGATCGTGAAATGTCGTCGCAAGTGCTTGATTCCATGGATATCGAGCGCGAACGCGGCATTACCATCAAGGCACAGACGGCGTCGCTCACCTATAAGGCCCAGGACGGCAGGACGTATGCGTTCAATCTCATCGACACGCCGGGCCACGTCGATTTTTCGTACGAAGTCAGCCGTTCCCTGTCCGCCTGCGAAGGCGCGCTGCTGGTCGTGGACGCGTCCCAGGGGGTCGAGGCCCAGACGGTGGCCAATTGCTATACGGCGATAGACCTGGGGGTCGAGGTCATTCCCGTCCTCAACAAAATGGACCTGCCTTCGGCCGATCCGGAAGCGGCGCGCCAGGAAATCGAGGATGTGATCGGCATCGACGCCTCCGACGCCATCCTGGCCAGCGCCAAGACCGGGCAGGGCATAGACGAAATCCTGGAGATGATCGTCGCCCGGGTGCCGGCGCCGGCGGGCGACCCGGCCCAGCCCCTGCAGGCGCTGATCATCGATTCATGGTTCGACAATTACGTGGGCGTGGTGATGCTGGTGCGCATCGTCAATGGCCGCCTGCAGGCCAAGGACAAGATTCTGCTCATGGCTTCGGGCGTGACGCACTTGTGCGAGCAGGTGGGCGTATTCACGCCCAAGTCCGAGCCGCGCAAGGTGCTCTCGGCGGGCGACGTCGGCTTCGTCACCGCCGGCATCAAGCAGCTGGAAGACGCCAAGGTGGGCGATACCGTCACGCTGGCCGGCCAGCCCGCCGCCAGGCCGCTGGCGGGCTTCAAGGAGGCCAAGCCGCAGGTGTTCGCGGGCCTGTACCCGGTCGAGAGCAGCGAATACGATCAACTGCGCGATTCGCTGGAAAAACTCAAGCTCAACGATTCGTCGCTGATGTTCGAGCCCGAGGTCTCGCAGGCGCTGGGCTTCGGCTTTCGCTGCGGCTTCCTGGGGCTGCTGCACATGGAGATCGTGCAGGAACGCCTCGAGCGCGAATTCGACATGGACATCATCACCACGGCGCCGACCGTGGTCTACGAGGTCTTGCATCGCGACGGGTCGACGCTGATGATCGAAAGCCCTTCGCGCATGCCCGAGGTCGGCAGCATCGTCGAGATCCGCGAGCCCGTCGTCGCGGTGACGCTGTTCATGCCGCAGGAATACGTGGGGCCCGTCATGTCGCTGTGCATGGCCAAGCGCGGGATCCAGATCGACATGACCTATCATGGCCGCCAGGTCCACCTGCAGTACGAGATCCCGCTGGCCGAAATCGTGCTGGATTTCTTCGACAAGCTCAAGTCCGTTTCGCGCGGCTACGCGTCCATGGACTACGAGTTCAAGGAATACCGCGCCGCCGACGTGGTGCGCGTCGACCTGCTGATCAACGGCGACAGGGTCGATGCGCTGTCGATGATCGTGCACCGCGCCAACGCGCGGTACCGCGGGCGCGAAGTGGTCACCAAGATGCGCGGCCTGATTCCGCGCCAGATGTTCGATATCGCCATCCAGGCCGCCATAGGCGCCGAGATCATCGCGCGCGAAAGCGTCAAGGCTTTGCGCAAGAATGTGCTGGCCAAATGCTATGGCGGCGATATTTCCCGCAAGAAAAAGCTGCTTGAAAAACAGAAGGCCGGCAAGAAGCGCATGAAGCAGGTCGGTAACGTCGAAATTCCGCAGGAGGCATTCCTGGCGATTCTGCAGGTGGACGACAAGTCGTAGCAAACCAATAAGAAGGTGTAAGCATGAGCTGGGATTTTGCCCTGATTTTATTCATACTTCTGGTCATCACCGGGGTGGTCTGGTGCCTGGATTTCTTCTGCCTCCGGCGTCGCCGCCGCGCCGCCGGAGCCGCCGCCGCGGCAGCGTGCGAATACACGGTCGCGGGCATGGACCATGACGCCGCGCAGAAGGTGCGCGACGAGGCCTATGCCAAGGCCAGCCGCCCGTCCTGGCTGATCGAATACTGCGTCAGCTTCTTCCCGGTGATCCTGTTCGTGTTCGTGCTGCGCTCGTTCGTGGTCGAGCCGTTTCGCATTCCGTCGGGGTCCATGCTGCCCACCCTGCAGGACGGCGACCTGATCCTGGTCAATAAATTCCAGTACGGCATACGCCTGCCCATCGTGGACAAGAAAATCGTCAGCCTGGGCACGCCGCACCGGGGCGACGTCATGGTTTTCCGCTATCCTCTGGACCCCAGCGTGGACTACATCAAACGCGTGGTGGGCCTGCCGGGGGATAAAATACTGTATCAAAACAAGGTGTTAACCATAAACGGCAAGGTTGTGGAGCACGTGCGCAACGGCGACTTCTTCGAACCCGACCGGTCCGTCTACGTTGGGCGCTATACTGAACAGCTGGGGCCGGTGAAGCACAGCATCCTGCTCAACAAATACGCGCCGCAAGACTTCATGGCCATTGCCGACTACCCTTATCGGAAGAATTGCCAATATATCGAAAACGGCGTCAGTTGCACGGTGCCTCCCCATCACTATTTCATGATGGGCGATAATCGGGACAACAGTCTGGACAGCCGGTATTGGGGGTTTGTGCCCGACGCGAACATTGTCGGCAGGGCTTTCTTCATCTGGATGAATTTCAGCCACCCCAGCCGCATAGGTATTTTTCATTGATGATCAGTCACGCCAGCCTGGAACAGGCTCTCGATTACCAGTTTCGCGATGCGGCCCTGCTGGAGCAGGCGCTGACCCATCGCAGCCACAGCGCGCGCCACAACGAACGCCTTGAATTCCTGGGGGATTCGGTGCTGAATTTCGTGGTGGCGGCGTTGCTGTTCAAACGGTTCTCGAAAATCGACGAAGGCGACCTGTCGCGGGTGCGGGCCAGCCTGGTCAAGCAGGCGTCGCTGGCGGATATCGCCCAGAGGCTTTCGTTGTCGCAGCATTTGCGCCTGGGCGAGGGCGAGCTGAAAAGCGGCGGGTTTCGCCGGCCGTCCATCCTGGCCGATGCGCTTGAAGCGATATTCGGCGCCATATTCCTGGACGCCGGTTTCGAGGCCGTGCAAAAAGTCGTGGCGCGCCAGTATGCGCCCATGCTCGCGGGCATAGATCCCAAGACGCTGGGCAAAGATCCGAAGACCCTGCTCCAGGAAATTCTGCAGGGCCGCAAGTTCGAACTGCCCCTGTACCGCGTGGTGGCGACGCATGGTGCGGCGCACAGTCAAATGTTCGAGGTCGAGTGCTCGATTCCGGTGCTCGACATCACCGTCAGCGCGCCCGGGGCCAGCCGGCGCGCGGCGGAACAGTCGGCGGCGACGCTGGCGCTGGCGGCGATCAAGGCCGTGTCGCCCGTCAAGGCCGGCAAGGGCAAGCCCAGGGCGCGCAAGTCGGCGCAGTTGTCCCTGCCGGTGGCCGTGGCCCAAGAAACCAAATGACCGAACCCTTCCATTGCGGATTCGTCGCCATCGTCGGACGGCCCAATGTCGGCAAGTCCACCTTGGCCAATGCGCTGATAGGCAGCAAGATATCCATCGTCTCGCGCAAGGCGCAGACGACGCGCCACCGCATCCACGGCGTGCTCACGCGCGAGCACGACCAGTTCGTGTTCGTGGACACCCCGGGCTTCCAGACCCGGCATGGCGGCGCCATGAACCGCATGATGAACCGCGTCGTGACCCAGGCGCTGGCCGACGTCGACGTGGTCGTGCACGTGGTCGAGGCGGGCAAGTGGTCCGAGGGCGACGCGAAGCTTCTACCGCTTTTGCCCACGGGCGAAAAGACGATATTGGTGGTCAACAAGGTCGACGCGCTGAAGAACAAGAACGACATGTTCGCCTACGTCGGCAAGATCATGCAGCAGCACGCCTATTCCGCCGTCGTGCCGGTCAGCGCGCTGCGCGGCGTCCAGCTTGAACAATTGCTGGCCGAGATCGGCGCGCGCCTGCCCCAGGGCGAACCCATGTTCGAGGCCGACACCCTGACGGACCGGCCTGTGCGGTTCATCGCGGCCGAGCTTTTGCGCGAGAAGATTTTCCGGCTGGTGGGCGACGAGCTGCCGTACGGCTGCACCGTCGTCATCGAGCAGTGGGACGAAGACGAGCGCACGGCGCGCGTGGCGGCGTGCATAGTGATCGAACGCGAAAGCCACCGTCCCATTCTGCTGGGGGCCAAGGGCGCGCACATGAAACGCATTGCCTCCGAGGCGCGCCAGGACATCGCCAAGCTGCTGGACAAGCAGGTGTACCTGGAGGTCTACATCAAAGTGCGCAAAGGCTGGTCGGATCGGGAAGGAGCCTTGCGCGAACTGGGCTATGAGTAGACAGGCCCAGCGCGTGCACGACGCGGTCGGTTATCTGCTGCACGCCGCGGCATGGCGCGAAACGTCCCTGGTCATCCAGATTTTCGCTCGCGAGCACGGCAACGTCGCCCTGGTCGCCAAGGGCGCCAAGCGGCCTTATTCGGTTTTGCGGCCGATACTGACGGCATTCCAGCCGCTAAGCCTGTCCTGGACCGGTTCGGGCGAGGTCAAGACACTGTCGCGCGCCGAGTGCGCGGGCGTCAGGCCGCTGAGCGGCCGCGCGCTGATGTCGGCCTGGTACATGAACGAACTGCTTTTGCGCCTGCTGCCGCGCGAAGACCCGCACCTGGTGGTCTACGACGCCTACGACGCGGCCCTGACGCGCCTGGCCGGAGGGTCCCCCGCGGCCGGCGCGCTGCGGCGTTTCGAGTGGGTCCTGCTCAACGAGGCCGGGTACGGGCTGGACCAGGACCCGCCCGATTTCGAAAACCTGGATCTGGAACCGGCCTTGCGCGGTTCCCTGCGCCAGCGGCTCGACGAACTGCTGGCGGGGCGCCCCCTGCAAACGCGCAAAGTGCTCATGGAACTGCAGCGATATTGATGCCCGCCAACGACGATCTGCCCGATACGGTAGTGCTCGACACCTGCGTGCTGCTGTCCAATCCGTTGCGATGGCTGTTGCTGCGCCTGGGCGCGCAACAGTGTTTCCGTCCTGTCTGGAGTCCGGTGATCGGCGATGAATGGCGGCGCAACGCGGGGCGCGCCTGGGGGCTGGATCCCGCCGATGCCCGGGCGCGCTGGGATGCGCTGCAGCAGCTGTTTCCGGATGCCAGCCAGGAAGGTATCGAACCGTTCAAGGCGGGCATTGCGCGCAGCGACCCGAAAGACTGGCACGTCATTGCGGCGGGCCGCGCCGCGCTGGCGTTGCGGCCCGCCGCCCGGGTGGCGGTGCTGACCCGCAATATCAAGGATTTCAACCGCGCCGAGCTGCGGCGCCTGGGACTGGGCCTGTTCGACCCCGATCGCTTCCTGGCCCGTTGCCTGTGGCGGTATCCGGCGCTGCTGGCCGCGCTGCTCGATGAGATGCCGCAAGCCGCCGCCGCGGCCGGCAGGCCCGTCGAGCCCCTGGATGCGGTCCTCAGGCGCGAGCGCCTGTTCCGGGTCAACCGCCTGCTGGCGTTGCCGGACTACGGCATGCCGGCGGCCCCGCGACGGGACGCGGCGCCATGAAAAAAGGCATCGCGCTGGCGCTGGCGTCGCCGATGCTGTTCGCGGCGCTGTATTACTACTCGACGCTGCTCTCGCCTTTGGGCGGCGCCGAAATCTTCGCCTGGCGGGTGGTGCTGGCGGTGCCGGCCCTGGCGCTGCTGATTTCGCAGACCCGCGCCTGGCCCGAGGCGCGCCGCCTGTGGCGCGCCTTGCGCACCCGCCCCCTGGTGTTCGCGGCCCTGGTCGCCAGCGCATTGCTGATAGGCGTGCAGTTGTGGCTGTTCACGTGGGCGCCGCTGCACCAGAAGGCCCTGGACGTGTCGCTGGGCTATTTCCTGCTGCCCTTGATGATGGTGCTGACGGGGCGCCTGTTCTACAAAGAGCGCTTGAGCCGCTTCCAGTCCGCCGCCGTGGCGCTGGCCGCGATAGGCGTGGCGCATGAATTGATCCGCGTGGATTCGTTTTCATGGGCCACGGCGTTGGTCATGTTCGGCTACCCGCCGTATTTCATGTTGCGGCGCGCGCTGCGTTTCGGGTCGCTGGTGTCCCTGTGGGTCGATATGGTGCTGCTGGCGCCGCTGGCGCTGGGCGTGCTGATCGGGCATGGATGGATTCTCGGCCCCTTGCTGCACTACCCGCGCCTGTTGGGCCTGGTTCCCCTGCTGGGCGTGCTCAGCTCGGTGGCGCTGGTGTGCTATATCTCGGCAAGCCGGCTGCTGCCGCTGGGCCTGTTCGGCCTGCTGGGATACGTCGAGCCCGTGCTGCTGTTCTGGGTGGCCCTGCTGTTTCTTGGCGAGGACATGGCGCCCGGCGCCTTGTGGACGTACATACCGATATGGATGGCGGTCGGGCTGATCGTCGTCGAGGGCCTCAGGGCCTGGCTAAGGGAATCCCGCGTGGCGCGGGCGCCCGGCGGGCGCAAAAAAAACGGCCCTGACGGGCCGTATCCGAAATAACCTCGAAAAAGAGGAGACGCTTCAGTTGCGGTTGCCACCCAGTACGCCCAGCAGCATCAGCAGATTGACGAAGACGTTGTACAGGTCCAGGTAGATGGCCAGGGTGGCCGTGACGTAATTGGTTTCCCCGCCGTTGATGACGCGCTGCAGATCGACCAGCAGGAAAGCCGAGAATATGACGATGGCCAGCACCGAGATGGTGAGCATCATGGCGGGCAGTTGCAGGAATATGTTCGCCACCGACCCCACGATGAGCAGGATCACGCCGATGAACAGGAATTTCTGCCAGTGGGTGAAGTCGCGCTTGGTGGTGCTGGCCACGCTTGCCATGGCGCCGAACACGATGGCCGTGCCGCCGAAAGCCAGCATGATCAGTTGCGACCCGTTGCCAAGGCCCATGACCATGCCCAGCATGCGCGAGAGCATCAGGCCCATGAAGAAGGTGAAGCCAAGCAGCAGGGCGACCCCCAGGCTGTTGTTCTTGTTGCGCTGGATCAGGTACATGAGGCCGAAGGCGCCCACCAGGAAGACGATGGCGGATGTGCCCGGGTTGGCGTTCATGGCGTGGTCGGCGCCGAAGTACAGCCCGATCATGGCGCCCAGCACCGTGGGGATCAGGGACAGAGCCAGCAGCCAGTAGGTGTTGCGCAACACGCGGTTGCGCACGACTTCTCCGGGGGCGGCGGCATAGTTGCCGCGGTCCGGAAGGGAAGTGGGTCGGAAGTCGCTCATGGTGAATCCTTTTGTGTGGATGGATAGTGCTGTGTCGCAACGCACAGGGCCGGCAAAGGCTGGCCGGCTGTCGCGAAACCTGCCGCCAAGTATAGCGCGTTGCCGTATTCGGCTGGTTTCCCGTTTCCCCTAGCATACCTTACATTTTGCTGAATAATCAAGTCAGGATTCCGGTTCGGCCTGCGCCGATACGTCGAAGGCGCGCAGCGCATGGCCGGCCGCCTCGTAGTCGCGCCAGCGCTGGCGCCCGGCCTGTTTGTCGGCGTCGGCGCCGGAGACGATTTCCAGTATGCGTTCGAATTGCTCCGCATGCGGCGGGGTTTGGGCGTCCAGGTTCAGCAGCCAGGGCTGTTCGGCGGGCGCCGCGTCGGCGGGTTCGATGGCGGCGGCCAGCACCACCGGGGTATCGGCGGCCAGCGGGTCGCCGCCGGCGACGTGCGGCACGAAGGCGGCGGGGTCGAAGCGCCAGAGCAGGCGGTCGAACCGGGACAGCACGGCCGGGTCCCGGCTGTATACCAGGACCCGCCGGCCTGCGAGGTAGTGCTTGCGCACGACCTCGCAGGCCATGAGCAGGCGGTCGGGGGCGCCAAAGGCGAAGTCCACGCGGGCCATGGCGGCGAAGCGGCGCCTAGGCCTGGTCGATCAGGTACTGGGACAGCAGGGGAACGGGGCGGCCGGTGGCGCCTTTGTCGTTGCCGCTGCGCCACGCCGTGCCGGCGATGTCCAGGTGGGCCCAGGCATAGGCGCCGGTGAAGCGCGACAGGAAGCACGCCGCCGTGACCGACCCGGCGGCCGGTCCGCCGATGTTGGCCATGTCGGCGAAGTTGGAATGCAGCAGTTCCTGGTAGGCTTCTTCCAGGGGCATTCTCCAGGCCGGATCGTTGGCGTCGCGCCCGGCCTGCAGCAGGCTTTCGGCCAGGGCGTCGTCCTGCGAGAACAGGCCCGAATTGGCGTGTCCCAGCGCCACGATGCAGGCCCCGGTCAGCGTGGCGATGTCGATGACGGCCGCGGGCTTGAAGCGTTCGGCGTAGGTCAGGGCGTCGCACAGGATCAGGCGCCCCTCGGCGTCGGTGTTCAGTATTTCTATGGTCTGGCCCGACATGCTGGTCACGACGTCGCCCGGCTTGTTGGCGCGGTCGCTGGGCAGGTTCTCGCACGACGGCACCAGGCCGATCACCTCGCGGTCCAGGCCGATTTCCGCGATGGCGCGCAAGGTGCCCAGCACGCTGGCGGCGCCGCACATGTCGTATTTCATTTCGTCCATTTTCGCCGCCGGCTTCAGCGAAATGCCCCCCGCGTCGAACGTGATGCCTTTGCCCACCAGGACGATGGGCGCCTTGCGCGCCTTTTTGCCCGTCTTGCCGGCGGGAGGCGCGTATTTCAGCACGATGAACACCGGGGGCTCGCACGACCCCCGGGCGACCGACAGGAACGAGCCCATTTTCAGGGCTTCGATCTGCTTGCGGTCCAGGACGTCGGCCTTGATCTGCTTGAATTCACGCGCGAGCTTTCTGGCGGCGTTGCCCAGATACGTGGGTGTGCAAATATTACCCGGCAGGTTTCCGAGTTCGCGGGTTAAACTCATGCCATTGGCGATGGCCTGGCCGTACACCAGGCCTTGCCGGGCCTGGTCGGCCTGGTTGCGGGCGACGGCCAGCGTCAGTTTTTTCAGTCTGGGCGCCGCGTCGCGGTCGCGTTTGCCCAGCGTGGCGTCGTAATGGTAGGTGGCCTGGCCGGCCGCCAGCGCCGCCGCCTGAGCGCGCTTCTGCATGGTGGACCCCGCGCATTCGCCGGCGGCCAGCGTGGACACCCCTTCGGTCAGGCGGGCGCCGACGCAGTAGCGGGCGAAGGCCAGTTCGGCGCCGGCGTGGGTCTTGGCGTTATAGCTTTCCTGTTTGCCCAGTCCGATCAGCACGATGCGCGCGGCGCTGACGCCGGGCAGGTTTCGCAGTACCAGGTGCGTATTGGGCTTGGCCTGGAATTCGGTTTTCAGCACACTGCGCACGGCGCCGTTGCTGGCATGGTCGATGACATCGGCGGCGGGGGTCAGGATGCCGTCGGCGAATATCCCTATGGCCAGCGCGGCGGTTTTGATCTGGTGCGTCGAGCCGGTGGTCTGTGTGCTAAATTCCATTCCGATTTCCCATTAGTGGCTGTTGGATACTACCGATTATCTCGCATATTTTCTCATGTCTTTATTCAAACGTTCTGTCGTATCCGAAATCGTGAGCCATGCGGGTGTGGTCTTCTCCACGTTGCTGGTGGTGTGGCTGAGCGTACTGCTGGTGCGGCTGCTGGGCGAAGCGGCCAACGGCAATATCGGCGCCAACGTGGTTTTCGGCCTGGCGGCGTTCTCCAGCATCACCGCGCTGCCGGTCATCCTGTCGGTATCGCTGTTCATCGCGGTGCTCACGACCGTGACGCGCACGTTCAGGGAGTCGGAGATGGTGGTCTGGTTCGCCAGCGGCCTGTCGCTCAAGGACTGGATCGGTCCCATATTGCGCTGTGCCGTGCCGGTATCGGTCCTGATCGCCGTCCTGACCCTGTTCGCCTCGCCCTGGGCATATCGCCAGATAGCGGAATATCACCAGCGCTATTCGCAGCGCTCCGACTTGTCCAAGGTAAGCGCCGGCCAGTTCATCGAGACCGAACACGGCGACCGGGTGTTTTTCGCCGACGACCCCGACAAGCCCGGCGAGGATCTGGGCCGCATCATCGCCCGCGTGATCGGTCCCGAATGGCTCAGCGTGATCACCGCCAGCAGCGCCAAGGTCGAGACCGAACCCAATGGCGATCATTTCCTGGTGCTGGGCCCGGGCCGCCGCTACGACCTGAAACCCGGAAAGCCCGATTTCCGCCTGTTCGATTTCCGCCAGTTCGGATTCCGGCTGGAAAGCAACAGCGACGCCAATTCGCTGGAGGCCGCCCGCCAGGCCGCCGAAAGCAAAATGAAGGCGCGTCCCACATTCCAGCTGATGCGCGACAACAACAAGCATTCGCTCTCGCAGATCATGTGGCGCATTGCCTTGCCCCTGGCGGCCCTGAACCTGGCGCTGCTGGCCATTCCCCTGGGCTCGGTCAACCCGCGCCTGGGCCGTTCGGGCGATTTCCTCATCGCCGGCCTGGTGGGCCTGCTCTACATGAATCTGATCAACCTGTCGCGGGGCTGGATAAGTTCGGGCAAGCTCAGCTTCGGCCTGGGGGTCTGGCTGGTGCACGCCATCTTTTTCGCCCTGATGCTGTATATGCTGTGGCGCAAGCTGCGCGTCAAGCCGCCCAAGCCGCCGGCCCGCGCCGCACAGGCCTGAGGCGCCTCCAGGCGCGGCGGCAGTACGGCGGGAAGGCGCCACCGGCCTACGCGGCCCGGGGCAGGTACAGCAGCTGGCTGGATTCGCCGCGCAGAAGCGGGGTATTGAGCGGGACGGCTTTCTTGATGAAGTCCCACAGCGCCATGACCCGTTTCGAGCGGCGCAGGTCTTCGTGGCAGTACATCCAGAAGCTGCGCGTGACCATGATCTCGCCGTCCAGCACGACCTGCAGGCGCGGGTCCTGGGCGGCGATGAAGCAGGGCAAAATGGCCAGCGACAGGCCCTGGAGCACGGCGTGGTACTGGGCCACGACGCTGGTGCTCTTGAATATCACGCGGCTTGCCGGCACGATGTCTTCCAGGTAGCGCAGCCGGTCGCTGAACAGCAGCTCTTCGACATAGCCGATGAAACTGTGGCGCGCCAGGTCCGCCTTGGTCGCGATGTCCGGGCCGCGGTCCAGGTATTGCCGGGTGCCGTACAGCTTCAGGGAATAGTCGATCAGCTTGGTGCACAGATAAGGGCCGCGCTGGGGGCGCTCCAGCGCAATGGCGATGTCCGCTTCGCGCTTGGACAGGCTGATGAAGCGCGGCACCGGCATGATGTCCAGGGTGATGTCCGGGAAGCGGCGCTGGAAATCGGTCATCAGCGGCGTCAGGACGTAGCTGCCGAAGCCTTCGGTCGACCCCACGCGCAAGTGTCCCGCGGGAGTCTGCGCATGTCCCGACAGGTTCTCGCGCGCCGTCAGCAGCGTGCCTTCCATTTGTTCCGCGTACGTGAACAGCCGCTGCCCGTCTTCGGTCAGGGTGAATCCCGACGACTTGGATTTGTCGAACAGCACGGTGTCCAGCTCGTGTTCCAGGGCGTGTATGCGCCGCGACACCGTGGTGTGGCGCACGCCCAGGCGGATGGCCGCGGCGCTGACGCGCTGCGTGCGGGCCACTTCCAGGAAGAAACGCAAGCCGTCCCAGTCCAGGGCTTCGGACTTGAACGGCGGGAGGGCGGCCGGGCCGGAGCCGGTCGCGGGTTCGGGCGTTCTCATGTGCATTTATTAGCAAGGAATGTGCAAATATTGTGATGGAAATTGGTTTTTTACACAACTAAACTGGACGGGCCCAGGGGAACGGCCGACGCCATGATCCGGCATTCCCGGTTCGCACGGGCGGGTAGGCGCGGCGCGCAAGGCCGCGATCTCTGACGTACAACAGATAAAGAAACAGGGAGAGACAAGTCATGAAGCAATTCAGTTTGACGCTGGCGGCAACGCTTTGCAAGGGTCTGGCGGCGGGGGCGGCGCAAGCCAAGACGCCGCCTCCGGTCAAGATAGGCATTCTGACCGACATGTCCGGGACGTACGCGGCCATGGGCGGCCAGGGCTCGGTCGTGGCGGCGCGGATGGCCATAGACGATTGCCTGAAGGCCCAGTGCAAGGGGATGAAGATCGGCCTGGTGTCGGCCGACAACCAGAACAAGGCCGACGTGGGGGCCGCCAAGGCCCGCGAATGGATAGACCGGGACGGGGTCACGGCCCTGGCCGACCTGACCAATTCGGCGGTCGCGCTGGCCGTCCAGGACATCGCCCGGCAAAAGCACGTGGTGGCCATGTTCTCGGGCCCGGCCACGACCGGCCTGACGAACGAGCATTGCTCGCCCACCGGGTTTCACTGGATGTTCGATACCTATTCCCAGTCGGTGGGCGGCGTCAAGGCCATGATGGAAAAGGGCGGCAAGTCCTGGTATTTCATCACGGTCGACTATGCGTTCGGGCACTCGCTGGAAAAGAACGCCGGCCAGATGGTCAAGAGCCTGGGCGGCACGGTCGTCGGGTCGGTGCGGTATCCCCTGAACACGCCCGATTTCGCGTCGTATCTGCTCAAGGCGCAAAGCTCCAAGGCGCAGGTGGTGGCGCTGGCCAATGCCGGCCAGGACGTGGTCAACGCGGTCAAGCAGGCGCGTGAATTCGGTATCGTCAAGGGCGGGCAGAAACTGGTGGCGCTGCTGGTGTTCTCGTCGGATCTGCACGGCATGGGGGTCAAGGACGCCCAGGGCCTGACGTATGTCGATGGCTTCTACTGGGACCATGACGATGCCACGCGCAAGTGGTCGGCGCGCTTTGCCAAGGCCTACAAAAACCGCAAGCCGACCATGGTGCAGGCCGGAGTCTATTCAAGTGTTCTACACTATCTGCAAGCTGTGGCGGCATCGGGTTCCGCCGATGGCGACGTCGTCGCGGCCGAAATGCGTAAACTGCCTATTGTCGACCCCATCATGCACCATGCTTCCATCCTGCCCAACGGACGCGTGATCCATGACATGTATTTGTACCGGGCCAAGACGCCCGCCGAATCCACGGGGTCGTGGGACATGGCCAAGCTGGTGGCCACCATTCCGGCCAAGGACGCGTTCCAGCCCTTGTCGGAATCGACCTGCCCGCTGGTCAAGAAGTAACCGTTAGTCAAGCATTATCGATAATCCAAGGAGATACTCATGAGTGATGTGCCGCGCGTTCCACTACTGATTGGCGGTGAACTCGTGCAATCGAAAACCACCGATTGGCGCGATGTCCTGAACCCCGCCACGCAGGAAGTGGTCGCAAAAGTGCCTTTCGCCACCAAGGAAGAACTTGCCCTGGCGGTAGCCAACGCCAAGGAAGCCTTCCAGACGTGGCGCAACACCAGTCAGGCAGCGCGTGCGCGCGTCATGCTCAACCTGCAGGCGCTGGTGCGTGAAAACATGGCCAAGATTGCCGAACTGGTCACCCTGGAACATGGGAAAACGCTGCCCGACGCCGAAGGCGAGGTCGGCCGCGGCCTGGAGGCCATCGAACACGCCTGCTCGATGGGCTCGCTGCAACTGGGCGAATACGCCGAGAACGCCGCGCGCGGCATCGACGTCTACACGGTCACGCAGCCGCTGGGCGTGTGCGCCGGCATCACGGCGTTCAATTTTCCCATCATGCTGCCGTCCTGGATGTTCCCCATGGCGGTGACGGCGGGCAATACCTTCGTGCTCAAGCCGTCCGAGCAAGACCCCAGGTCGTCGCTGCTGCTGGCGCAACTGGCGCTGGAAGCGGGCTTGCCGCCCGGGGTGCTCAATGTCATCCACGGCGGCCCCGACATCGCCAACGGCCTGTGCGACCACCCGGACATCAAGGCGATCTCCTTCATCGGCTCGACCCACGTCGGCACCGAGATCTACCGGCGCGCCACCGGCCAGGGCAAGCGCTGCCAGTCGGGCATGGGCGCCAAGAACCATTGCGTGATCATGCCCGACGCCGACCGCGAAGCGGCGCTGAATCAGTTGATAGGCGCGGCTTTCGGCGCGGCGGGCCAGCGCTGCATGGCCACGTCCGTGGCGGTGTTCGTGGGCGCGGCCAAAGACTGGATCCCCGACCTGGTCGAACGCGCCAAGAAGCTCAAGGTCAATGCGGGCACCGATCGCAAGGCCGACCTGGGCCCCCTGGTGTCACCGGGCGCCCAGAAACGCGTGGAAGGCCTGATTGAAAAAGGCGTGCAGGAAGGCGCCAAGCTGCTGCTCGACGGCCGCGGCGTCAAGGTCCCGGGCTACGAGAAAGGCAACTTCGTCGGCCCCACCATCTTTGGCGACGTCAACGCCGACATGAGCATCTACCAGGAAGAAATCTTCGGCCCGGTGCTTGACGTGATCGGCACCGATACCCTGGACGAGGCGATCGCGCTGATCAATGCCAATCCCAACGGCAACGGCGTGGGCATCTTCACGCAGGACGGCGGCAATGCCCGTTATTTCCAGAACAACATCGACGTGGGCAACGTGGGCATCAATATCCCCATTCCCGTGCCCGTGGCCTGGTTCAGCTTCACGGGCTGGCGCGCGTCGAAGTGGGGCGCCCTGGGGCCCAACGGCAAAGAGGCCGTGCGCTTCTGGACCCAGAACAAGACCGTCACGGCGCGCTGGTCGGCTCACAACGTCAATGTGAACACCACGATCGCCCAACATTAAGCATATAACCATTAATAATATATTTTTGCTTCTTTATTACATATAATAGCTCTTGGGGTGGTCTGAAACAGTATCGCGCCGCGTCGCGCCCCTGTTTCGGGCCACTTTTTCATAGAAGGGCTATTCCCATGAACCTGCAGCAATTCCGCTTCGTTCGCGAAACCATACGCCGCAACTTCAACCTGACCGAAGCCGCGCGCACCTTGTTCACGTCGCAGCCGGGCGTGTCCAAGGCCATCATCGAATTCGAGGACGAGCTGGGCATCAAGATCTTCGAGCGCCACGGCAAGCGCATCAAGGGCTTGACCAAGCCGGGCGTCGTGGTTGCCCAGGTGATCGAGCGCATCATGCGCGAGATCGACAATCTGAAGAAGGTCAGCGACGAATTCGCGCGTCGCGACGAAGGCGGGCTGGTCATCGCCTGCACCCACACCCAGGCGCGCTACCTGCTGCCCAAGGTGATTCCGGCGTTTCGCAAGCGCTTTCCCAAGGTGCATGTCTCGCTGGCCGAGGGCAATCCCCAGCAACTGGCCAACATGGTGCTGCACGAGCAGGCCGACCTGGCCATCGCGACGGAAACCCTCTCGATGACGGCCGGTCTGGTGACCCTGCCGGTCTACACCTGGGAACACACGGTGGTGGTCCGTCCCGACCACCCCCTGGCCGATCTCCCGTCCAGCGCCGCCAGGAAGCTTTCCCTGGAGCAACTGGCCCAGTATCCGCTGGTCACGTACGACAGGGCGTTTTCAGGGCGCTGCACCATAGACGAAATGTTCGACAGCAAGGGCTTGAAGCCCGACATCGTCCTGGAGGCGATCGATGCCGACGTGGTCAAGACGTATGTCGATATCGGCATGGGCGTGGGGATCATCGCGGGCGTGGCGTTCGATCCGCGCCGCGACAAGGGGCTGGTGGGCATCCCCGTGGGCCACCTGTTCGGCAAGCACGTCACCTGCGCGGGCATCAAGTCGGGGGTGTTCCTGCGCGATTATGTGTTCGTGCTGCTGGAGATGCTGGCGGCCGACCTGACGCGCGACGTGGTCACGCGCGCGCTCGAGGCCAAGCCCCCTCTGGCGGCCTGATCCGCGCGGCGCGGCCGTTTTTCGCCGAAAGGCGCGCGGCCGCCGTGGACGGGCTACAGCCCCAGGTACGCCCGCTGCAGGGCGGGGTCGCTGATCAGTTCCTTGGCCGGCCCCTGCTGCACGATGGCGCCGGTTTCGATCACGTACCCCCGGTCGGCCGTGGCCAGCGCCAGGTGGATGTCCTGCTCGACCAGCAATACCGTGACGCCCTGGGCGCGGATATCGACCAGAATGTCCATCAACTGATCGACGATGATGGGGGCCAGCCCCAGGCTCATTTCGTCGACCATCAGCAGCTTCGGCTTGGCCATCATGGCGCGCGCCATGGCGCACATCTGCTGTTCCCCGCCCGACATGCTGCCGGCGATCTGCTTGCGCCGTTCGGCCATGCGCGGGAACAGGGCGTAGATCTCGTCCAGGTCGCGCTGGATTTCCGCGCGCTTGCCGGTGCGGCGGTAGGCCCCCATCAGGATGTTGTCCTGCACCGTCATCAGGTCGAACAGCTGCCGGCCTTCGGGCACCTGCACCATGCCCAGCTGGAACACCTGGTCGGGGTTGAGTCCGGCAAGGGACTGGCCGTCGAAGGTGATTTCGCCGGTGCTGCCGATCAGGCGCGACAGGGCGCGCAGCATGGTGGTCTTGCCCGCGCCGTTGCTGCCCACCATGGCCACGATTTCCGACGGATAGACCTCCAGATCCAGATTCTGCAGCACGGACATTTCGCCGTACCCGGCCGATACGCCGGTCATTTTCAGCAAAGGGAGCCGATCCTGGCTGGTGCTGCTCATACTCTTTTCTTCCCTAGATACGCTTCGATGACGGTCGAGTCAGCCAGGGCTTCTTCGGGCAGGCCGTCGGCGATTTTCTCGCCATGGTGCAGGACCATGATGCGGTCGGACAGGCTTTTGATCGCCTTGATGACGTGTTCGATGACGATGATGCTGATGCCCGAGTCGCGCACTTTGCGGATGACGTCGATGACTTCGTCGATTTCGACCAGGTTCAGCCCGGCCATGACTTCGTCGCACAGCAGGACGCGCGGCTGCATGGCCAGGGCCTTGGCCAGTTCCAGGCGCTTGCGGTCCGGGCCGCCCAGTTCGTCGGCGCGCTGGTCCATGTGTTTTTGCAGGCCGACGAAGTTCAGGCATTCGTGCGCCTTGTCGCGCGCCACGGCCAGTTTCGTCTGCCCGCCGTCGCGCCCGAACAGGGCGCCCACGGCGACGTTGTCCAGCACCGACAGCCCCGGGAAGGGGCGCATGATCTGGAACGTGCGTCCGATGCCCAGGCGCGCCCGCTTGAACGCGGGTACGGCGTTGATGGAGCGCCCGTCGAAGAAGACTTCCCCTTCGCTGGGCGCCAGGGTGCCGCTGATCAGGCTGATCAGCGTCGTCTTGCCGGCGCCGTTGGGGCCGATGAAACCCAGGATTTCACCCTGGTTGAGCGTGAAATTGACGTCGTTGACGGCCACCAGCCCCGCGAATCGGCGCGTCAGGTGGCGTGCTTCGAGAATGGCGGTCATAAGCGGTTGGCCCGAACGTTTTCAATGAAATAATGCCAGCCCAGGCGGCGGAAGCGGCGTATGACGTCGGCCAGCCCCCTGGGCATGAGGATCACGGCCACGACGATGACCACGCCGAAGAACAGGCCGGCGATGCTGGTGACTTCGCTGGACAGGATTTCCGAGACCGAGCTCAGGATGAACGAGCCGACGATGGGGCCCAGGATGGTGCCGGGGCCGCCGAACACGGCCATGATGATCATCTTGACGTTGAGCGTGATGTCGAACGCGCTTTCCGGGTCCAGGAAGGTGATCCAGTAGGCGTGTATGCCTCCGGCCAGGGCGCTGAAGATGCCCGCCAGCAGGAATGCCATGATCTTGTAGCGGGTGGTGTCCACGCCCATGACCACGGCCCCTTCCTCGTTTTCGCGGATGGCGATGAGCCCGAAACCGAAGCGGCTGCGCGTGATCCACCAGATGGTCAGCGTGGTGATGACCAGCAGGCCGAACGATACTTCGTAGAACATGGTGTTGCTGTTCAACGGAGGCAGCACCAGGCCGATGTTCTGGCCCGCCAGCGGTATGTTCGAGACGATGGCCGCCATGATCTGCGCCAGCGCCAGTGTGGCAATGGCGAAATAGTGGCCCCGCAGCCGCAGCACCGGGAAGCCCAGGCACAGGGCGAAGATGACGGCCAGCAGGACGCCGAAGACCAGGCCGACGGAAAACGGCAGGTGCCACTGCACCATGGCGATGCCGACCCCGTAGCCGCCCAGGCCGTAGAAGACCGAATTGCCGAACGAGGCGTACCCGGTGTAGCCGCCTATGATGTTCCAGCCTTGCGCCAGGACCGCCAGCAGCAGGGTGCTGATGCCGAACTGGATCATGACGTCCGACCCGTACCAGGGCAGCAGCGCCAGGGCGACGAAAACGATGGCGATGAGAATGGAGCGTGAGGTGTTCTTCATGCCACTCTTCCCAGAAGGCCGTTAGGCCGCAAGATAAGCACCAGAATCAGGATGCCGAAACTGGCCACGTCCGAAAAGGTGGGTCCCACGTACAAGGTGGTGAGCGCTTCGACGATGCCCAGGAACAGGCCGCCCACGATCACGCCCAGGGGTGTTTCCAGGCCGCCGATAATGGCGATGGCGAACGATTTGGCGGTAAGCGTGCCCCCTATGTAGGGGTTGATCTGCGAGACCGTCCCGTACAGGCCGCCGGCCGCGCCGGCCAGCGCCAGGCCCAGGCCGAACGTGATCGCGTACAGGTGCTTGGGCTCGACGCCGTACAGGCGCGCGGCCAGCAGGTTTTGCGCGGTGGCGCGTATGGCGCGTCCCAGCCGCGAGCGCAGCAGGAAGTACCACATGCCCAGCGTCAGCAGCAGGGCGACGCCGAACGCGGCGAGCCGCACGATGGGAACGGTGATGGCGCCCAGCGTGATGCTGGCGCCGGAATAAGAGGGGTTGATGGTGCGGAAATCGGCCGAAAACGCCAATTGGGCCAGGTAGGTCACCACGACTTCCATGCCGAACGTGATCAACAAGGTGTTGAACATGGGCGCGCGCGCAATCAGGTTCAGGATCCCGCGCTGTATGCCGTATCCCAGCACGAACATGATGCAGGCCGTGATCGGCAGGCCGATGAACGGATCGATGTGCAGATAGGTGAACAGGTGCCAGGAAATATAGGCCCCCAGCATGATGAATGCGCCGTGGGCCAGGTTTACGATGTTCAACACGCCCCAGACAAGGGCAAGGCCAAGTGCCATGACAGCATATAGCCCGCCCTGCAGGATTCCGTTGACCAGGATTTGTAGCAGTAAATCCAAGTTAACTCCTTTTCCTATGCCTTCTTAGCGCTTGGACCACGCCGGCATCGGGTACTTGACCTTGGTGATGAACTTGGAACCGTCAAAGACGGGCTTGGGCACGCCGCCCTGCACTTGCACCACGGTCTGGTCCAGGGAAATCTGCCCGTTCTTGCCGAAGGCGATCTTCCCGTACAGGCTGTCGAAATCGCTTGCGGCGATGGCGTCGCGCACTTTCTTGGGATCCAGCGAATTGGCCTTTTCGATGGCCTTGACGACGGTTTCCACGTCGGCCACGCCGGAAGCGGCATGGTAGTCGGGCTCGTAATTATATTTGGCCTTGTACGCGGTGTTGAACTGTTCCGCGTCGCCGAACCATTGGTCCTTGAGCGTGGGGCCCGGCAGCCATGCCGTCATGCCGAAGGCGTAGTTGGCATCGTTGCCCAGGGCCTTGCGGAAGTCTTCGCTGGGCACGCCCACCGTGAAGGAATACATGTTGGGCGAGACGTTCAGGCTTTTCGCCTGGCGGATGAAATTCAGGATTTCCGTTTCGTGGCCGGCCACGAGCACCGCGTCGACTTTCTTGGATTTGATCTGCGAGAGCAGCGTGTTGAAGTTGCTGGCGTTCGAGCTGTAGCGCTCGTCCATGACCGTGTTCAGGCCGGCCTGCTTGAGCAGGGGCCGGGTGCCCTTGGCCACGGACACGTCGAACGAATCGTCGGCGTACAGCAGCGCGACCGATTTCGGTTCGGGCTTGACCTTCTTGAGCATGGCGATGGTGCTGCCGAAGTAGTTGCTGGCCGGCGCCAGCGTGCCGAATATGTACTTGAAGTTGCGCGAGAAGATCTGGTTGGATGCGCCGCCGCCTTCAACCATGGGCACCTGGTATTTTTCCGAGACCGCCGAGTCGGCGATGGTGAAGTTGCTGGCGAATGGCCCGAGCAGGAAATTGACTTTATCTTTCGAGACCAACTGGGTGTATTGGCGCACGCTCAGGTTGACGTCGGACTGGTTGTCGTACAGCTTCAGGGCCAGCTTGTACGTCTTGCCGTTGACCTTGACGCCGCCTTTTTCGTTGATTTTCTCGATGGCCATTTTGTAGGCATCGCGGTAATAGCGGCCGGTGTTGGCGCTGGAGCCGGTCAGTTGCACCGAAGCGCCCAGCACGATTTCATTGGACGCGGCCTGGGCCGTGCCCACGGCCAGGCACAGGGAAAGCGCGGTAAGGGCGAACGGAACGGCGCGTAGTGATTTTGATTGCATGAATGAAGTCTCCTTTGATGAAGTATTCCCAAGCATTTTGGAAATGGAAGAATTGATGGCATTTTCCAAAATCCAGTTGACGCAGAACTGAATTTACCTGCCTTTTCAGTTCAAATTGTGGGTAAACCCCGATTTTTCGGTAGGGATTGCGTGCGTAATGGCGGAATTTGGCGGCGGTTGGAAAACAAGGCCTTTCCGCGCGCAGACGGGAAGGCGCCCGGTGTGGCGAATTGACAATTGATTTTAATAATAAGAATCATTATCATTAACTAATCGCAATTCACACAACTGGAGCTATCATGTCCGAATCGGTTCACGCGGTAGTCGTTGGCGCAGACAGGCTGGGAAACATTCCCGATTTGCTCAAAGGGCACAACATTTCGATCCGGCATCATATTAGCGGTCGCGAGACGGCGCACCAGAAGAAAACGCCGCAATTGCCCTCGGGCACCGATTTGTTGATCTTGCTGACCGATTTCCTGGGACACAACGTCATGAAGACATTCCGGGCGGCCGCGCAGCGTTCCGGGATTCGCGTTCTGGTGTGTCGGCGCTCGGTGTGCAGCATGAAACTGGCTTTGGCGCAATGCGGCTACGGCGAATGTACGCCCACGCTGGTCAAGACCTGACGAAGGAGGCGCCGGCTGCATCTGGACGGGCGGCTTATTTGCCGGAGGTGCGGATGGCGCCGTTGGCCGCCAGCCGGCGCGCGCCGTTATAGCGTTTTTTCCAGTAGGTGGTGTCCAGGCTTTCGATACGCACGGAAGCGCCTGTGCGCGGCGCGTGGACGAATTTGCCGTCGCCCAGATAGATGCCTACGTGGGAATAGCGGCGCCCGCGCGTATTGAAAAACACCAGGTCGCCTTTTTTAAGGTCTTTGCGCTTGACCGGTTTGCCGCGGTGGGCCAGCGATGCCGAATGATGGGGCAGCTTCAGGCCCAGGGATTTTTCCGCGGCGTACGTGACCAGGCCGCTGCAGTCGAAGCCCGTGCTGGGCGTATCGCCGCCATAGCGGTATTTGATGCCAAGGAAGTCGAGCGCCGTGTTCGCCAGGCCTTTGCGGGCGGGATAGGCCTGGTCCATGGGGTATCCGGACAGGGCCAGATAGGAACCGAGGGGATCCGATTTGGTTTGCGACAGGTAGCTGGCGCGTTCCGCGTGCAGATGCAGGGCTAGCGCGTCGGCCGTCTGGGCCGATTGCCGGTTGGCGGCGCAGCCGGCGAGGGCGAATGACGAGGCCAGAACCAGCAGCTTGATACCGCGCCATATGAAAGAGGAGGTGGGCGAAGGTGGATGAGCTGGTCGATGTGGCGGCATTGTCGGAAATGTTGGTCTGCGCGTTGATTCAGGACGCCGACGCATAAACACGAGCCAGGGCGGGTGTCAAGCGAAAGCATGAAGAAATGTAAAACAAAAAGCCCGCACGCGAGCCATGATTCCGTAGCCTGGAACCAAAATTACCGGTCGAGTTTAACGAAATATGGTCTGTGCGTAAAGCGCGCATTTATGCTTTACACCGTCCGTTCCAGCAGATAGCCTATGGCAAAAGGCGGGGAGACGAGACCGATACGCTTTGTAGCGTTTTTCCGCCGGCACGTTTTCATCCTCTGTATTCGTAAAGGGCCGTCGCCATGCCGTGGCGCACAAGACCCGTCAAGGAGACGCAGTCATGCAGAAAACACGCGAATTTCATCGCCAGTCCATTGAACAACCCGACGAATTCTGGGGCCGCGAAGCCAAGCGCATCCACTGGGAAACGCCTTTCACCCAGGTGCTGGATTATTCCAATCCTCCGTTCGCGCGCTGGTTCGTCGGGGGGCGGACCAATCTTTGCTATAACGCCGTCGACCGCTGGCTGCCCGAACAGGCCGACCAGCCGGCCCTGATCTGGGTCTCGACCGAAGTCGACAAAGACGTCGTCTACACCCGCGCCGAACTCGCGCGCGAAGTCAATGCCGCGGCGGCCATGCTGCGCCGCCAGGGCGTCGGCAAAGGCGATCGCGTCCTGATATACCTGCCCATGATTCCCGAAGCCGCGTTCACCATGCTGGCCTGCGCGCGCATCGGAGCGATCCATTCGGTGGTGTTCGGCGGCTTCGCTTCGCACAACCTGTCGCAGCGCATCAACGACGCGCAGCCCCGCGTCGTGGTCTCGGCCGACGCCGGCTCGCGCGCCGGCAAGGTCATTCCGTACAAGCCGCTGCTGGACAAGGCCATCGCCGATTCCCGGCATCCGCCCCAGAAAGTGATCATCGTCGATCGCGGCCTGGCCGCGTTCGATCGCGTCGCCGGCCGCGATCTGGACTACGACACGCTGCGCGCCGGGCACGATGGGTCGACAGAGCCGGTCCAATGGCTGGAATCCTCCGAGCCCAGCTACATCCTTTATACCTCGGGCACCACCGGAAACCCCAAGGGCGTGCAGCGCGACACCGGAGGCCACGCCGTGGCCATGGTCACGTCCATGGACTACGTGTTCGGCTGCAAGCCCGGCGACACCTATCTGTGCGTCAGCGACATAGGCTGGGCGGTGGGACATTCCTACGTCATTTACGGGCCGCTGCTCAACGGCCAGGCCACCGTCATGTACGAAGGCCTGCCCACGCGTCCCGATGGCGCGGTGCTGTGGCGCATGGTCGAACAGTACCGCGCCCGCGCCATGTTCACGGCGCCCACGGCCATTCGCGTGCTCAAGAAGCACGATCCGGCCCTGCTCAAGCGGCACGACCTGTCCAGCCTTGAACGCGTCTACCTGGCGGGCGAACCGCTGGACGAGCCCACGGCCACCTGGATCTCCGAAGGCCTGGGCAAACCCATCATCGACAACTACTGGCAGACCGAGACCGGCTGGCCGATTCTCGCGGCCCAGCCCGGCATCGAGCACGTCCCCACCAAGTTCGGCAGTCCGTCGTTCCCGGTGTACGGCTACGACGTGCGCGTCGTCGACGAGGCCACCGGCAAAGACCTGGGGCCCAACCAGAAAGGGGTGGTCGCCGTGGTGCCGCCGCTGCCGCCCGGCGCCATGACGACGATCTGGGGCGACGACGAACGCTTCGTGCGCACTTATTTCTCGTCCTTTCCCGGCCGCACCCTGTATTCGACCTTCGACTGGGGGCTGTACGACGAAGACGGCTACTGGTTCATCCTGGGCCGCACCGACGACGTCATCAACGTCGCCGGCCACCGGCTGGGGACGCGCGAAATCGAGGAATCCCTCAACAGCCATCCCGCCGTCGCCGAATGCGCGGTGGTCGGGGTCAGCGACCCGGTCAAGGGACAGGTCGCCATGGGCTTTGCCGTGCTGAAGGATCCGGCGCTGCTCGACGGCGGCGAGCAGGCCGCCCTGGACCTGGAAAACGATATCAAGCGGGTCATAGAAGGGCGCATCGGCGCCGTGGCCCGGCCGGCCCGCATCCGCTTCGTCAATGCCTTGCCCAAGACCCGTTCCGGCAAAGTGCTGCGCCGGGCGATTGTGGCATTATGCGAAAGCCGGGACCCGGGTGACCTGACCACCATCGAGGACCCCACGGCGTTGAACCAGATCAAGGACTCTTTATGAATTTCAAGCCAGTCTTGGGCATTTCCGACGTACAAGCCATTTTGGCGGCCGCGCAGAATCATGCGCAGGCCCATGACTGGCCGGTGACCATCGCCGTGGTCGACGATGGCGGCCATCTTCTCGGCCTGGCGCGCTTGGATGGCGCCGCGCCCGCCTCGGCGCATATCGCCCCGGCCAAGGCGCGTACGGCGGCCTTGTCGCGGCGCGACTCCAAGGGGTACGAGGACATGATCAACCAGGGCCGGTATTCGTTTCTTTCCGTGCCCATGGAGGGCATGCTCGAAGGCGGGGTGCCTGTCGTGATCGAAGGTCAGGTGGCCGGCGCGGTGGGCGTTTCGGGCGTGAAATCCTCCGAGGACGCCGAAATCGCCCGCACCGGGATTGCCGCGCTTCATTCATGAGCCCCGATCCCATGCCGGCGCCTGGCCCGAAAAGGCCGCCGGCCCGCGGCCCGGCGCTCAATCCGGGCGTCACGCGCCGCGAAGCATGGTCGTGGGCGATGTACGATTTCGCCAATTCCGGCTACACCACGGTGGTGCTCACGACGGTGTTCAGCGCGTACTTCGTCGGCGTGGTGGCGGCCCACAAGACCTGGGCGACGCTGGCCTTCACCGCCGCGCTGTCTTTGTCGTATCTGGTGGTGATGCTGACCATGCCCACCCTGGGGGCGCGGGCGGACGCGCGCGCCGGCAAGCGCCGGCTGCTGTTCTCCAGCACGGTGGGGTGCGTGGCGGCCACGGTTCTGCTGGCGGGCGCGGGCCCCGGCGACGTGGCCTGGGGGCTGGTCGCCCTGGCATTGTCCAATTACTGCTACTGCGTGGGCGAATCGGTCATTGCCGCGTTCCTGCCCGAGATCGCCCGGCCCGAAGCGCTGGGCCGCGTATCGGGGTGGGGCTGGAGCTTCGGTTATTGCGGCGGCATGCTTACGCTGGGCCTGTCGCTGGCCTATGTGTCGTGGGCCGGTTCCTGGGGTGCCGCGGCCGCCTATTACGTTCCGCGCGTCATGGTGTTCACGGCGGCCGTGTTCGCGGTGGCCGCGATACCGTCGTTCCTGTTCCTGCGTGAACGCGCTCCCGCCAGCCGGCGGCCCGACCAGGGCATGCTGCGCCGCCTGCGGGTCGCCTGGCGCGAAACCAGCGTCAGCTTCGTCGATTTTCGCCTGCTGCTGTTTTGCGGGGCCTGCTATCAGGCGGGTATTGCCGTGGTCATCACCTTGTCGGCGGTCTATGCGACCCAGGCCATGGGTTTTACGATGGGCCAGACCATGATGCTGGTCTTCGCGGTCAACATCGCCGCCGCGGGCGGAGCCTTCCTGTTCGGCTACGTGCAGGACCGGGTCGGCCACAAGCGCGCCCTGGCCGTCACCTTGTGCGGCTGGATCGTCATGGTGCTGGTGGCGTACTTCGCCGTGCAGCTGTGGGTGTTCTGGATCGCCGCGACGCTGGCCGGATTGTGCATGGGCACCAGCCAAAGCGCGGGCCGCGCCATGGTGGGGGCGCTGGCGCCGGCCGATCGCCTGGCCGAATTCTATTCCCTGTGGACGTTCGCCATCCAGCTGGCGGCGGTCGTCGGGCCGCTATGCTACGGGTTGATCACCTGGGTGACTCTGGGAAACCAGCGCCTGGCGTTGCTGTGCACGGGCCTGTTCTTCGTGGCGGGGCTGCTGGTTCTGGTGCGTCTGGATTTTGCGCGCGGGATAAGGGTGCGCGATACAATGGCCGCTAAAACATAGAACTATAACGTTGAGATATCGGCGATCGAGCCCCGCCGCCGCGGGCCATCGGTCCTCCGCATTTTTATTATCAGCATAGGAGCAAAGCATTATGTCGAACGAGATCGAATCGATTTTGGTGGAGAATCGAGTCTTTCCGCCTTTTCCCAATCTGGTCAAAGAGGCCAGGATCTCCGGTATGGACGCGTATCGGGCCTTGTGCGACCAGGCCCGAAGCCAGCCCGACGGATTCTGGTCGCGTCTTGCCCGCGAAAACCTGGTCTGGACCAAACCGTTCGACACTGTCCTGGACGAATCCGAAGCGCCTTTCTACAAATGGTTCGGCGATGGCGAACTCAACGTCTCCGCCAACTGCCTGGATCGGCACCTGAACACGCCCACCGCCGACAAGACGGCGCTTATTTTCGAGTCCGACGACGGCAAGGTCACCAAGGTAACCTACAAAGAACTGCACGCGCGGGTATGCCGGCTGGCCAACGGGATCAAGGCCCAGGGCTTCAAGAAAGGCGAACGCGCCGTCATCTACATGCCCATGTCCATCGAGGCGGTCGCGGCCATGCTGGCGTGCGCGCGGCTTGGCATCATCCATTCCGTGGTCTTCGGCGGGTTCTCGTCCAAGAGCCTGCACGAACGCATCGTCGACGTGGGCGCGGCGCTGGTCATCACGGCCGACGAACAGGTGCGCGGCGGCAAGCACATTCCCCTGAAGCCGGCCGTCGACGAAGCGATAGGCATGGGCCAGTGCGAATCCGTGCGCCACGTCATCGTCTACAAGCGCACCGGCGGCAAGGTCGATTGGCGGCAAGGGCGCGACGCGTGGATGCACGACGTCACGGCCAGCCAGCCGGACACCTGCGAAGCCGTGCCGGTCAATGCCGAGCACCCGCTGTTCATCCTGTATACGTCGGGCTCCACGGGCAAGCCCAAGGGCGTGCAGCATTCCTCGGCCGGCTTTCTGCTGTGGTCGCTGCTGACCATGAAATGGACGTTCGACTCCAAGGACTCCGACGTCTTCTGGTGCACGGCCGACGTGGGCTGGGTCACCGGCCACACGTACATCACCTACGGCCCCCTGGCCGCCGGCCTGACCCAGATCGTGTTCGAAGGCGTGCCCACGTATCCCGATGCCGGCCGCTTCTGGGAAATGATCCAGCGCCACAAGGTCACGGTCTTCTATACGGCGCCCACGGCCATCCGTTCCCTGACCAAGGCGGCCGAAACCACGCCCAAATGCCATCCGCGCGAATACGACATGAGCAGCCTGCGCATTCTGGGTTCGGTCGGCGAACCCATCAACCCCGAGGCCTGGATGTGGTATTACACCGAGGTCGGCCGTGAGCGCTGCCCGGTGCTCGATACCTGGTGGCAAACCGAGACCGGCGGGCACATGATCACGCCGCTGCCCGGCGCCACGCCCATGAAGCCGGGCTCATGCACCTTGCCGCTGCCGGGCATCGAGGCGGCCGTGGTCGACGAAACCGCCATCGACGTCGAACACGGCAAGGGCGGTTTCCTGGCCATCAAGCGTCCCTGGCCGGGCATGATACGCACCATCTGGGGCGATCCCGAACGTTTCAAGAAAAGCTACTTCCCGCCCGAGCTCAAAGGGTTCTACCTGGCGGGCGACGGCGCCCAGCGCGACACCGACGGCTATTTCTGGATCATGGGCCGCATCGACGACGTGCTCAACGTGTCGGGACACAGGCTGGGCACCATGGAAGTCGAATCGGCGCTGGTGGCGCACGAACTGGTGGCCGAGGCGGCCGTGGTGGGGCGCCCCGACGACACGACCGGCGAAGCCGTGGTGGCCTTCGTGGTGCTCAAGCGCACGCTGCCCCAGGGCGACGAAGCGGTGGAAATAGCCAGACAACTGCGCGAATGGGTCGCCAGGGAAATCGGCCCCATCGCCAAGCCGCGCGACATCCGGTTCGGCGAGAACCTGCCCAAGACGCGTTCCGGCAAGATCATGCGCCGCCTGCTGCGCATCGTGGCCAAGGGCGAGCCCGTGACGCAGGACGTCTCCACGCTGGAAAACCCCGCCATTCTCGACCAGTTGTCGCAATCGGTCTGACGCCGCGGCGGCCCGGCCCGCCCCCGCAGCCCCCGGGGGAGTAGAATTCGGCCTGGATGGGGCTGGAATTCGCTGTGGCATGGATGGCGGACTTGACCCGCCATCCATGCCATTTTTGTCGCCGTGGAGTTTTTCTTGGAATCACAACAATCGGATCGCGGCGCCCTGGTGCTGATGTCGGTCACCGTGCTGATCTGGAGCATGAGCTGGATCGTCATGAAGTCCCTGTCGCACCTGATCGGGCCGTTCGATCTGGTGGCCGCCCGCTACGGCATTGGGTTCGTGACCCTTTTCATCATATTGATCGTCACCCGTCAAAGCCTGCGCTTCCCGCCTTTCTGGCTGACGATCGGGGTGGCGCTGTTCCAGACCACGGTGTTCCAGTGCCTGTCGCAATTCGCCCTGATCGCCGGCGGAGCCGGCCATGTGGTCATGCTGGCTTATACCATGCCGTTCTGGGCCGTGCTGTTCGCCTGGGCGCTGCTGGGCGACCGCCCGACCCGCCGCCACGTGATCGCTTTCATCCTGGCCGGGCTTGGCCTGGTCGCCGTGCTGGCGCCCTGGAACGGCATGGGAACCCTGCTCAGCTCGATCACCGCCCTGGCCGGCGGCATGTGCTGGGGCCTGGGCATGGTCCTGGCCAAGATGATGTTCCAGCGCCACAAGGTCAACGTGCTGAACGTGACGGCCTGGCAGATGTTCCTGGGGGCGCTGTTCACGCTGCCGCTGGCGCTGTGGTGGCCTCAGGCGCCGGTGCAGTGGGGCACGGAACTGATTCTGGGGCTGTTGTACATGGGGGTGATGGCCTCGGCGGTGGGCTGGGGGCTGTGGCTGTTCGTCGTGCGGCGCGTCAGCGCGACCGTGGCGGGCATGTCCAGCCTGGGCGTGCCCGTGCTGGCGGTGCTGCTGGCCTGGCTGCTGCTGGGCGAACGGCCCGGCGCGCCGGAACTGGCCGGCATCGTGCTGATCATGGCCGGGCTGGTCGTCGTAAGCTGGACCCCGTCGAGCCCGGCGCGGGCCATGCCCGCGCGCTAGAACGGATCCAAGCCGCCACGCCGGTCACATCCCGTTGTAGACCGGCCCTTCGCCGCCCTGGGGCGCCACCCAGACAATGTTCTGGGTGGGATCCTTGATGTCGCAGGTTTTGCAGTGCACGCAGTTCTGCGCGTTGATCTGCAGACGGTCCGCGCCCGTGTCGTCCTTGACGAATTCGTAGACGCCCGCCGGGCAGAACCGGGCCTCGGGGCCCGCGTAGCGGGCCAGATTGACCTCCACGGGCACGGCGGGGTCTTTCAGCGTGAGATGGACGGGCTCGTTCTCGTCGTGGTTGGTGTTCGAGATGAATACCGAGCTCAGGCGGTCGAACGTCAGCTTGCCGTCGGGCTTGGGATAGTCTATGGGCGCGCATTCGGCGGCCGGCTGCAGACAGGCGTGGTCGGGCTTGTCGTGGTGCAGGGTCCAGGGCATCTTCCCTTTCAGCAGCCATTGCTCGATGCCCGTCATCAGGGTGGCCACCGTTCGTCCTTTCTTGAACCACTGCTTGAAATTGCGCGACTTGTCCAGTTCGGCGTGCAGCCACGACTGCTCGAACGCCACGGGGTACGCCGTGAGTTCATCGTGGCGGCGATCGGCGGCGACCGCCTCGAAGAGGGCTTCGGCGGCCAGCGCGCCCGACTTGATGGCCGAATGGCTGCCCTTGATGCGCGACGCGTTGAGCATGCCCGCCTCGCAGCCCACCAGGACGCCCCCGGGGAAGCACAGCCTGGGCAGCGAGAGCAGTCCGCCCGCGGTCAGCGAACGCGCGCCGTACGAGACGCGCTTGCCGCCTTCGAACGTGGGCCGGATCGCGGGGTGGGTCTTGAGGCGCTGGAACTCCTCGAAGGGAGACAGCCACGGGTTGGCGTAGTCCAGCCCCACGACCAGGCCCACGGCGACCAGGTTGCCCGACAGGTGGTACAGGAACGACCCGCCGTACGTATCGGAATCCAGCGGCCAGCCCGAGGTATGCACGACCAGTCCCGGGCGCGAGCGGGCGGGATCGACTTCCCAGAGTTCCTTGATGCCTATGGCATAGCTTTGCGGATCGCGGCCGGCACCCAGCTTGTAGCGATCCATGAGCTGGCGGCCCAACTGCCCGCGCGAGCCTTCGGCGAAGACCGTGTAGCGCGCCAGCAATTCCATGCCGGGCTGGTATTGCGCCGTGTGGGAACCGTCGCGCGCGACGCCCATGTCCCCGGTGGCCACGCCCTTGACCGCGCCCGTGTCGGCATACAGGATTTCGGTCGCGGCGAACCCCGGGAAAATATCCACGCCAAGGGCCTCGGCCTGTTCGCCCAGCCAGCGCGTCACATGGCCCAGGCGCACGATGTAATTGCCATGGTTGCGAAAACAGTCGGGCAGCAGCCAGCCCGGAGTGGCGAGCGATTTCGTCCTGCCCAGGAACAGGAATCTGTCCTCGGTGACCGGCGTGTCGAGCGGGGCGCCTTTTTCCTTCCAGTCGGGGATCAGTTCGGTCAGGGCGCGGGTATCCATGACCGCGCCCGAGAGGATGTGGGCGCCGATCTCCACGCCTTTTTCCAGCACGCAGATGCTTATGTCGCGTTCGTGTTCGGCCGCAAGCTGCTTCAGGCGTATGGCCGTCGCCAGTCCGGCCGGCCCGCCGCCCACGACGATCACATCGTATTCCATCGATTCGCGTTCAGCCATTGCTTGGTTTCTCCCGGGTTTTTCCGTTCCGATTGTAGTGTAGTTCGCCCGGCCCGGGCGCCGGCGCCGTCGGCGCGGCCCGCCGGAGCGGGGTGGCTTGCCGTTATACTAATTGCCTGTCCGATCAACTTGAATGTCCAACCTGAAGGTGTGTCCGTTTATGCCAGATAGCCATACCCTGGCGGCGCCTATCGCGGGCGGCGTGTTTCGCCACGTCATGCCGATACGATGGGGCGATCAAGACGCGTTGAATCATGTCAACAACACACTGTATTTCCGGTACTTCGAAGACGCGCGCATGCGCTTGTTCGATCTGGCCGGTTTCGGCTCGCTGACGCCTCGGCTCGTCGTCCTGGCGCACGCGTCCTGCGACTTCCTCAAACCGCTGCATTACCCGGCCACGGTGGTCGTGGACTCGATCCTGGTCAGGATAGGGCGCTCCAGCCTGGAGATCGACGTGGTGATCGAAGTCGAAGGCCAGCCCGGCGTCGCCTACGCCAGGGGCAAAAGCATCACGGTGGGCGCCGATGCGGCCACGGGGAAATCGTCGCCCTGGACGCCCCAGGAACTGGCGCGGCTCGCCCCGTGTTTCCGGCCCCCCGGGCATTAGGGCGGCAAGGCGCTGCGGCCGCCACGTTTTCAAGAAGTAGCGTTACTGGTTCAATCATCTATAAGGATTAAAGTAATGGATAAAGTCTATGCAAGTGCCACAGAAGCACTGAAAGACGTCGTCGCCGACGGACAGACCATTGCCGTTGGCGGTTTCGGGCTTTGCGGCATCCCCGAGGCCCTGATCGCCGCCCTGCGCGATTCGGGCGTCAAGAACCTGACCTGCATCAGCAACAACGCGGGGGTCGACGACTTCGGCCTGGGGCAGCTTCTGGGCACGCGCCAGATCAGGAAGATGATCGCCTCGTACGTGGGCGAGAACAAGGAATTCGCGCGCCAGTTCCTGGCCGGCGAACTGGAACTGGAATTCACCCCGCAAGGCACCCTGGCCGAAAAACTGCGCGCCGGCGGCGCGGGCATCCCCGCCTTCTTTACCCGCACGGGCGTGGGCACCGTGGTGGCCGATGGCAAGGAAGTGCGCGACTTCGACGGCGAAAAATACCTGATGGAACGCTCCCTGGTGCCCGACGTGTCCCTGGTCAAGGCCTATATGGCCGATCGCAGCGGCAACCTGGTGTTCCGCAAGACGGCGCGCAACTTCAACCCCAACGTGGCCATGGCGGGCAAGCTTACCGTCGTCGAGGTCGAGAAGCTGGTCGATATCGGCGCCATCGAGCCCGACGGGGTTCATCTGCCCGGCATCTACGTGCATCGGATCGTGGTCAATGCCCATCCCGAGAAGCGCATCGAGCAACGCACCATCCGCAACGCATAAGGAGATAAAAAAATGGCTTGGACTCGTGATGAAATGGCGGCGCGCGCCGCCCGTAAGCTGCAGGATGGGTTCTACGTCAACCTGGGCATAGGCCTGCCGACCATGGTGGCCAACCATGTGCCCAAAGGCGTGGAAGTCTGGCTGCAATCGGAAAACGGCCTGCTGGGCATAGGGCCGTTCCCCACCGAAGAGGAAATCGACGCCGACTTGATCAACGCCGGCAAGCAGACGGTCACCACGCTGCCGGGGTCGTCGATTTTCGCGTCCGCCGATTCGTTCGCCATGATACGCGGCGGCAAGATCGACATCGCCATATTGGGCGCCATGCAGGTGTCGGAAAAAGGCGATCTGGCCAACTGGATGATTCCCGGGAAAATGATCAAGGGCATGGGCGGCGCCATGGACCTGGTGGCGGGCGTGGGCAAGGTCGTGGTCCTGATGGAACACGTGGCGCGCAAGAAGGACGGCACCGAGGACATGAAGCTGCTGCCCGAATGCACGCTGCCCCTGACCGGCGTGGGCGTGGTCGGCCTGGTCATCACCGACCTGGGCGTCATGGAAGTCACGCCTCAAGGCCTGAAGCTGACCGAACTCGCCCCCGGCGTATCGGTCGCCGACATACAGGCCAAGACCGCGGCGCGCCTGGACGTCTCGGCGCTGGCCTGATGAAGGAATGACTGTGGGCAATCCTGTTTTTGCGCAGCGCATGGACGCATTGCGCGGCGTCATGGCGGAACACGACGTGGACGCGTTCGTGATCCTGTCTTCGGATCCGCACCTGTCGGAATACCTGCCCGAGCGCTGGCAGACGCGCCAGTGGCTCAGCGGTTTCGACGGTTCGGCCGGCACCCTGGTGGTGACGGCGACGTTCGCAGGGTTGTGGACCGACAGCCGGTACTGGGAACAGGCCGAGCACGATCTGGCCGGCACCGGCATCGCCACCATGCGCGCCGGCGCCGACGGTGTTCCCGGCGTGCTGGACTGGCTGCTGGGGGCCGTGCCCGAAAACGGCGCGGTCGGCGTCGACGGGCAGGTCATCGACGTGCAGTCGCATCGCGACTGGTCGACCCGGCTGGCCGGCCTGGGCATACGGCTGGTGTGCGATCAGGATTTGCCGGCCCGTATCTGGGCCGACAGGCCCGGGCTGCCCGGCGCCGCGGTCTACGAGCACCAGGCGCCGTTCGCCTGCCGCCGCCGGGCCGAGAACATCGCCCAGGTGCGCCGGGCCGTCGGCGAATACGGCGCCGACTGGCACTGGATATCCTCGCTGGACGACATCGCCTGGCTTTTCAACCTGCGCGGCGCCGATGTGTCGTACAACCCGGTGTTCCTGGCCCATGCCCTGATCGGACGCGACACCGTCCGGCTGTTCGTGGCGCCCGAGAAAATCAGCCCGGCCGTGCGCACGGCCCTGGATGCCGACGGCGTGCGGATCGAACCCTACGACAGCGCCGCCGCGGCCCTGGCCGGCCTGGCGCGGGATGAAACCCTGCTGGTCGACCCCGTGCGCACCACGGCGGGGGTGTTGCAGTCGGCCGCCGGCATGTCCGTGATCGAGGCGACCAATCCGTCGCATATGCTGAAATCGCGCAAGAACGCGGCCGAGATCGACCACGTGCGCCGCACCATGGAACAGGACGGCGCGGCGCTGTGCGAATTCTTCGCCTGGTTCGAGTCGGCGCTGGGCAACGAACGCATCACCGAACTGACCATAGACGAAAAAATCACGGCGGCGCGCGCGCGCCGGCCCAATTTCGTCTGCCCCAGCTTTTCCACGATCGCCGCCTACAACGCCAATGGCGCCATGCCGCATTACCACGCCACGGAAGCGGCGCACGCCGAGATCTCGGGCAACGGCCTGCTGCTGATCGATTCCGGCGGCCAATATCTGGGCGGCACCACCGACATCACCCGCGTGGTTCCCGTGGGGCGGCCCAACCAGCGGCAGAAGCGCGACTATACGGCCGTGCTGCAAGGCATGATCGCCCTGTCGCAGGCGGTGTTTCCGCGCGGCACGGCGTCTCCGATGCTCGATACCATCGCGCGCCTGCCCATCTGGCGCACCGGGGCCGACTACGGCCACGGCACGGGGCATGGCGTGGGCTACTTCCTGAACGTGCACGAGGGGCCGCAGGCCATCGCCTATCGCGCCGCCGTCACGCCCCAGCGCGCCATGGAGCCGGGCATGATCACCTCGAACGAGCCCGGCCTTTACCGGCCCGGCCAGTGGGGCATACGCATAGAAAACCTGGTGCTCAACGTGCCCCAGGCCAGCACCGGGTTCGGCGAATTCCTGCGGTTCGAGACCCTGACGCTCTGCCCCATAGACACGCGCTGCGTCGATGCGGCGCTGCTGGCCGAAGGCGAGCGCGCCTGGCTCAACGCCTACCACGACCAGGTCCGCGAACGTTTGCTGCCGCTGGTCCAGGGGGCGGCCCGGGCCTGGCTGCTCGAGCGCACGCAGGCCATCTAGCGTCCGCGCCGGCGGACGTGTTGTTTTCTTCCCGTGGGTCCGGGCGATTCGGTCATTTTCGCCTTCGGGCCGGGCGGGTTCCGGCTATAATCCAAATTTCCTGCTGCTGCCCGGCGGCCCCGGGCGTCAATCATAATGACTAAATACGTGTTTGTGACGGGAGGCGTCGTGTCCTCCCTGGGTAAAGGCATTGCCGCGGCCTCCCTGGCGGCAATCCTGGAATCTCGCGGCCTGCGCGTAACCATGCTCAAACTGGATCCCTACATCAACGTCGATCCAGGCACCATGAGCCCCTTCCAGCACGGCGAGGTCTTCGTCACCGAAGACGGCGCCGAGACCGATCTGGACCTTGGCCATTATGAACGGTTCATCTCGGCCCGCATGCACAAGGTCAACAATTTCACCACCGGGCAAATCTACGAATCGGTGCTGCGCAAGGAGCGCCGGGGCGATTACCTGGGCAAGACCGTCCAGGTCATTCCCCACATCACCAACGAAATCCAGGACTTCATCGCGCGCGGCGCCAAGTCGGGCTTCAACGGTTCGACCGATATCGCCATCGTCGAAATAGGGGGCACGGTCGGCGACATCGAATCGCTGCCTTTCCTGGAAGCGGCCCGCCAGATGAGCCTGCGCCTGGGACGCAACAATGCCGCCTTCGTCCACCTGACCCTGGTGCCGTTCATCGCCACGGCGGGCGAACTCAAGACCAAGCCCACGCAGCACTCGGTGCAAAAGCTGCGCGAAATCGGTATCTACCCCAATGCCTTGCTGTGCCGCGCCGACCGCCCCATTCCCGACGACGAGCGCGCCAAGATCTCGCTGTTCTCGAACGTCCCGCTCGATGCGGTGATCTCGGTCTGCGACGCCGATTCCATCTACAAGATACCGTCCATGCTGCACAAGCAGGGGCTGGACAACCTGGTGTGCGACGCGCTGGCGCTGACGCCGCCGCCGGCCGACCTGACCATGTGGGACCGCCTGGTCGACGCCCTGGGGCACCCCAGGCATCATGTGCGTATCGGCATGGTCGGCAAGTACGTGGACCTGACCGAATCGTACAAGTCGCTGACCGAGGCGCTGGTGCACGCGGGCATCCACACGCACGCCCGGATCCAGGTCGAATACATCGATTCCGAAACCATCGAGCAGCAGGGCACGGGCTGCCTGGAACACCTGGACGCCATTCTGGTGCCGGGCGGTTTCGGCAAGCGCGGCACCGAGGGCAAGATCGCGGCCATCCGCTATGCCCGCGAAAACGACATGCCGTACCTGGGCATTTGCCTGGGCATGCAACTGGCCGTGATCGAATTCGCGCGCCACGTGGCCGGCCTGGGCGGCGCCAACAGCACCGAATTCGATCCCTCGGCCCCGCATCCGGTGGTCGCCCTGATCACCGAATGGCAGGATCGCGAGGGCAGGATCGAAAAGCGCGACCAGGCCTCGGACCTGGGCGGCACCATGCGCAAAGGCGCCCAGCGCTGCCCGGTGAGCCCCGGCACCCGGGCGCACGCCATCTACGGCGACGAGGTCAACGAACGGCATCGCCATCGCTACGAGGTCAACAACGTGTATGTGGCGCGCCTGGAAGACGCGGGCATGGTCATCAGCGCCCGCACGCCCACCGAGAACCTGCCCGAGATCATGGAACTGCCGGGCCATCGCTGGTTCATGGGCGTGCAGTTCCATCCCGAATTCACCTCGACGCCGCGCGACGGACATCCGCTGTTCACCAGCTACATCAAGGCGGCCATCGACTATCAAGAGCATCGCAAGGCTTGACCGCTTGGAAAGGCACCCCATGAAACTATGCGATTTTGACGTCGGGCTGGACCGCCCCTTCTTCCTGATAGCCGGCCCCTGCGTGATCGAATCGCGCCAGATGGCCTTCGATACGGCGGGCTACCTGAAGGAACTGACGCAGAAGCTGGGCATTCCCTTCATCTACAAAAGCTCGTTCGACAAGGCCAACCGCAGTTCGGGGCAATCGTACCGGGGCCCCGGCATGGACGCCGGGCTGCAGATACTGGCCGACGTGCGCGCGCAACTGCATGTGCCGGTGCTGACCGACGTGCACGACACCTGGCAGGTCGAGCCCGTGGCGGCGGTGGTCGACGTCCTGCAGACGCCGGCGTTCCTGTGCCGGCAGACCGACTTCATCCGCGCCTGCGCGGCCAGCCTCAAGCCGGTCAACATCAAGAAGGGGCAGTTCCTGGCGCCGCACGACATGGTCAACGTGGCGGCCAAGGCCCGGGCGGCGGCCATCGAGGCCGGCGGCGACGGCGACACGATCATGGTGTGCGAGCGCGGCGCCTCGTTCGGCTACAACAATCTGGTGTCCGACATGCGTTCGCTGGCGATCATGCGCGAGACGCAATGCCCGGTGGTGTTCGACGCCACCCATTCCGTCCAGCTGCCGGGCGGGCAGGGCACGTCCTCGGGGGGGCAAAGCCAGTTCGTGCCCGTCCTGGCCCGGGCGGCGATCGCCGCGGGCGTCGCGGGCGTGTTCATGGAGACCCACCCCGAACCCGCCAAGGCCTTGTCCGACGGCCCCAACGCGGTGCCCATGGACAGAATGGACGCCTTGCTGCAGACGCTGATGACCATCGACCGCTGCGTCAAGCAGGCCGGCGTGCTGGACACGGAATAAATCCTTACAACTATCGTGTGTTTTCCGCAAAAAGTAAGGGTTATCCCTTGATTTCGGGTGGGCCTGCCCGTAGAATTGTTGATTAATCAATCATTGTTCGATCAAGGTTTTTCCCATGGCTCCCATCGTAGCGGCAAGCGCGGCTCCCCACGGTCGTGTTTTATCGGTACGCCGCTCTTTACTGGCCATGCTGGGTCTGTGTTTCGTCTGCGTGCTGGTGGCCATAGACCAGACCGTGGTCGGCACGGCGCTGCCGACCATCGTGGCCGAACTCAACGGCTTCGAGCTGTATGCCTGGGTGGCCACGTCGTATCTCCTGACTTCCGTCATCACCATTCCCGTTTTCGGCCGGTTGGGCGACTACTACGGCCGCAAGCCGTTCGTCGTGGCTTCCGTGGTGGTGTTCACGCTGGCCTCGGTGCTTTGCGGCATGTCGGGCAGCATGCTGCAGCTGGTGCTGGCCCGCGCCTTGCAGGGCGTGGGCGGCGGCATGCTGATCGGCACGGCGTTCGCCTGTATTCCCGACCTGTTCCCAGACGCCCACGTGCGCCTGCGCTGGCAGGTGCTGCTCAGCGCCGCGTTCGGCGTGGCCAACGCGGTCGGCCCGTCCCTGGGCGGGTTCCTGACGCAGCACGCCGGCTGGCGCTCGGTGTTCTACGTCAATGTCCCCATAGGCCTGATCAGCCTGCCGTTCATATGGTGCTATCTGCCGCGCATACGCCAGATCCAGACCGGCAGCATCCGCCTGGACTGGCAGGGGGCGCTGCTGATCGCCCTGGGGCTGGGCAGCCTGCAGCTGTTCGTGGAATTCCTGCCGAAGTACGGCATCGATTTCCCGATGGTGGCGCTGGCCTTGTTCAGCCTGTGCCTGTTCGTGGGCCTGAATTACTGGGAAAGGCGCAGCTCCGAGCCCTTGCTGCCGCTGGACATGTTCCGCAACAAGAGCCTGGTGGCCTTGTTCTTCCTGTCCCTGCTGGTGGGCTTCGCCCTGTTCGCGATCCTGTTCTACGTGCCCCTGCTGCTGCAGGGCGGCTTCGGACTCTCGCCCCAGGCGGCGGGCCTGCTGATCACCCCGCTGGTCCTGTGCACCACGGTGGGCAGCATCTTGAACAGCCGCATCATCACGCGCCTGCCCAACCCCAACATGATGCTCTATGGCGGGTTCGTCCTGCTGATCGCCTCGTGCCTGGGCATCGTCTTCACCACCCGCGGCACGCCCAACTGGGTGCTGGTGATGGAGATGATGTCCGGAGGCATGGGCCTGGGGTTCGTCATGCCCAACCTGACGGTATACGCGCAGGAAATAGCGGGGCGTTCCCTGCTGGGCATCGCCACGGCGATGATCCAGTCGGTGCGAATGATAGGAGGCATGCTGGGCATGGCCATCGTGGGTACGCTGGTGACGCATCATTACGTCAGCAGCGTGCGCGAGGCGGTCGGCCATGCCGGCGCGGGCGCCTGGCATGCCATGCTGGAAGATCCGCAGGTGCTGGTCAACGCCGACGTGCAGGATCACTTCCTGAGGATGCTGCATGCGCTGGGGTTGAACGGCGCCGCCATGATCGAAGCGGCGCGCGTATCGCTGGTCGATGCCGTGCACATAGGCCTGCTGGCGACGCTGGTGGTTTCCCTGGCGGCGATGTTCTGGGTGCGCAAGGTGCCCATCATCAAATTCCAGCGCACGGTGGTGCCCAGCCAGCCTGTGCGAAAATAGGCCATGCCCAACGATTTTCCGCAACTGCAGGTGATGCAGCAATTGGGGCGCACGTACCGCGCTTTGCTGGCCGCCTTCGATGCCCAGATCGGACAGCCCATGCCGCGCTGGCGGGTTCTGCTGGCGCTGTACCAGGGCGGCGAGACCTCGCAAAAAGACCTGGCGTGCCTGTTGCGCATGGATCCGGCGTCGCTGACCCGGCAGGTCAAGGTCATAGAGCGCCTGGGCTGGGTGCGGCGCCAGAACGACGCCGCCGACAATCGCCTGACCAACGTGACCCTTACCCGGGCCGGGCGCCAGGTGGTCGAGGAAACCATGCCGCGCCGCCTGGAATTCATCGAGCGGGCATTGACCGACCTGTCGCTGCCGGAAATGCAGGCCCTGAGCGCCATGCTCGATACGCTCGAGGGCCGGCTGCGCAACGAAAACGCCTGACGGCAACGATCGGGACTTGCGCGAAAAAAAATCCGGCCATCCCGTCGATATGCCGTTCGCGGGGCTTGGCACAGGTACAATCAAGCGTTTAATCTATGGCTTGGCCCGCCGCCGGGCGGGAAACCGGCGCCAAACCCGTTAATTCAGGCAGGACTGTCAATAATGAGTGCAATTGTAGATATCATCGGCCGCGAAATTCTGGACTCGCGCGGCAATCCCACCGTCGAATGCGACGTACTGCTCGAATCCGGCGCAATGGGGCGCGCGGCGGTGCCTTCGGGCGCATCCACCGGCGCACGCGAGGCAATTGAACTGCGCGACGGCGATGCTTCCCGCTACGGCGGCAAGGGCGTGTTGCGCGCCGTCGAAAACCTGAATACGGAAATCTCCGAGGCCCTGATGGGGCTCGACGCGCAGGAACAGACTTTCGTCGATCGCACCCTGATCGACCTGGACGGCACCGAAACCAAGGAACGCCTTGGCGCCAATGCGATCCTGGCGGCCAGCATGGCCGTGGCCCGGGCCGCGGCCGACGATTCCGGCCTGTCGCTGTACCGCTATTTCGGCGGCAGCGGCCCCATGCAGATGCCGGTGCCCATGATGAACGTGATCAACGGCGGCGCCCATGCCAACAACACCCTGGACATGCAGGAATTCATGATCCTGCCCATAGGCGCGCCCAGCTTCCGCGAAGCGCTGCGCATGGGTGCCGAGGTGTTCCACGCCCTGAAGAAGCAGATCGCCCAGCAAGGCATGTCCACGGCCGTGGGCGACGAGGGCGGCTTCGCCCCCAATGTGGCCAACCACGAGGCCGCCATCCAGCTGATCCTGCAGGCCATTGCCGCGGCCGGCTACGAGGCGGGCTCGCAGGTCGCCCTGGGGCTGGACTGCGCCAGTTCCGAATTCTATCGCGACGGGCGCTATCACCTGGCCGGCGAAGGCGGCGTTTCCCTGACCTCGGCCGATTTCGCCAACCTGCTGGGCACCTGGTGCGACAAGTACCCCATCATTTCCATCGAGGACGGCATGGCCGAGGACGATTGGGACGGCTGGAAGCTGCTGACCGATCAACTGGGCAAGAAAGTGCAGCTGGTGGGCGACGACGTGTTCGTGACCAACACCAAGATCCTCAAGCGCGGCATCGATCTTGGCGTGGCCAATTCCATCCTGATCAAGATCAACCAGATCGGCACGCTGACCGAAACGTTCGCGGCCATCGAAATGGCCAAGCGCGCGGGCTATACGGCCGTCGTGTCGCATCGTTCGGGCGAAACCGAAGACTCCACCATCGCCGACATCGCGGTGGCCACCAACGCCATGCAGATCAAGACCGGGTCGCTGTCGCGTTCCGACCGCATGGCCAAGTACAACCAGTTGCTGCGCATCGAAGAAGAATTGGCCGAGGTCGCCGCCTACCCGGGCCGGGACGCTTTCTACAACCTGCGTTAAAAACGCCCGGACCCGGGCCGACCGAACATGCGATTGTTATTGCTGATTCTGGTGTTACTGACGGCTGCCATCCAGTACCCCTTGTGGTGGGGCAAGGGCGGCTGGTCCAGCGCCCACCAGCTTGAACGCACGATCGCCACGCAGAAAGACACCAACCAGGCGCTGCTTGCGCGCAACAATGCCATGAAGGCCGAAGTCAAAGACCTTGCCACCGGCTCGGAAGCGGTCGAGGAACGCGCGCGCGGCGACCTGGGGCTGGTCAAGAAAGGGGAAATCTTCGTGCAGATACTGGCCCCCAATGAACACCAGCCCGGGATCAAGACGCCGGACCTGGCTAGCCCCGAAGAAAAAAAGGGAAACTGAACGGGCCTTGCCGTGGCGCGCGGCCTTGCCGTTCGCCCACCGGCGTGTGTCCTGATCCGGCGTGAATGGGCGCTAGCCCACGCAGCACAGCGTCACGCCGCAGGCGGGGTCGTCGGGGCCGACCTCCAGGCCGGCGGCGGGATATTCCCCCTGCGCGCCGGGCGGCGGGTTTGCGTCATAGAGGCTTGTGTCCATGCCCGGATCGACGATCGCGTCCGGGTCGGGCGGCGGCGGTTGCCGCGCATCGGCGCCCGGCCCGGCCGTGTCGCCGCCGACGCTTTGCGCCGGCCCCGGGTCTGCCGCCTTGGTGACGGTGCCATCGGCAAGGCCGGGCCAATTCACCGGGTGCGACTGCATCGCAAGCTGGACTTCCTGGACTATGGGCAGATAGCCTTGCGCCATCATTTGCCCCGAATACCCCGTGCCGCCCGAACCCAGAATACGCATCATGGCCTTCAAGCCCGGAGTCAGGGGCTCGAGCGGGTAGGTCAGGCGCAGGGTCAGGTAATTGGCCTGGTAGATGGTTTGCCCGGATGCGGCGCCGGTGCCGTCGACGCGGCCCGCGGCGCGGCGGGCGTGGTCTTGTTCCTGCTGATAGTCGTTGTTGATGGCGGCCAGCCCGGTCTGTCGGGCGATGGCCAGGCTGCCGTCGGCGAAATCGGCGAATGCCCGGGGCGATGGGCTGATGATTTCTATTTGCCAGGGCGCACGCCCGGTTGCCCGGCGGCGCCGGTCCAGCGCGCGCTGCACGCGCTGAGCCGATGAATGGGTGGCGGTGGGCGGGTAAAAAGGCCCCAGCGCGGCCTGGAAGGCAATCTTGATGGCCTGGGGGCGGGCGTTCTGGGTGATGCCGGCCCGCGCCGCCTCGAGCAGCGCCAGGCTGAGAGCCTGTTTCGTGTAGAACCCCCGGGCCAGCTCGATGCCGCCCAGACCCAGCAACAGGACGGGGACGGCGGCGACGAGAAATTCGACCACGCCGCTGCCCGCCTGGCCTGGCGCGGGGATGAATCGGGGCGGTGGGATAAGGCCTGCGGCGGGACGGGTCATGGACATCCAGTGTGCCCCGCGCCGCCGCGGACGTCGATTGTGGATAGTGCCCGGTCAGTGCACCGATGGCGTGTCGGTTCCGGCCTGGCCGGCGGCGCCGATGAATAATCCGGCGCAGTCTATGGCGTCGAAGACATACGGTTTACCGCAGAAATTGCACGAGACGTCGACGCGGCCGCGCTCTTGCAGTATGCCGTCCAGTTCGTCCCGGCCCAGCATGCGCAGCATGCCGGCCACGCGTTCGCGGGTGCAGGGGCAGTGCCAGCGGATCGCGGCGGGCTCGTAGGCGATCAGTTCTTCCTGCCAGAAAAGACGGTGGACCAGTTCATCGGTTTCCAGTTCCAGCAGTTCGTCGTGCCTGGTGGTGCCGGCCAGGTGGCAGGCGCGCTCCCAGCCGTCGCCGGCTTCGCCGGCCGCCGTGTCCTGGCCGGGCAGGCGCTGGACGAGCAGCCCGGCCGCCCGTTGGCCATCGGCCGCCAGCCACAGGCGGGTGTCCAATTGTTCCGAATGCTTCATGTACAGTTCCAGCACCTGGGCGACGGAGTCGCCGTCCAGGGGAACCACGCCCTGGTAAGGCTGCATGCCGGCGTTTTTCTTGTCCTCGTCGGGGTCCAGGATAACGATGAAACGGCCCTGGCCCTTGGTGTTGAGCAAGGATTGCAATGTGCCCTGTTCGGGCAGCGCATGGCCTTCGCGCAGCGTGGCCGTGGCCCGTATGGACAGGTCGGCGCGGCATTCGACGACGATCAGCGCCACCGGCCCGTCGCCTTGCAGCTGCAGGACCAGCGAGCCGTCGAACTTCAGGTTCGAGGCCAGCAGGACGGATGCCGCCACGAGTTCGCCCAGCAGCGGCGCGACGCAGTCGGGGCAGGACTGGTGGGCCAGGCCCTCGCGCCAGGCGTCGGTCAGCCGCACGGCCTGCACCCGGGTGCCGTGGTCGGGGAAAAGGTATTTCTTCAGTTGATCGGCCATAGGTGAATCAGGCGAGGCGCTTGAGGCTTTGGCGGTACTCGCGTCCGCGCAGGACGTAGTGGCGGGTATTGGCATGCATGGTGCGGATTTCATCGTCGGCGAGCGTGCGCACGATTTTCCCCACCCCCACGACCAGGGAATTGTCGGGAATTTCCCGCCCCTCGGGCACGATGGCGCCGGCGCCGATCAGGCAGTTGCGCCCCACGACCGCGTTATTCAGGACGATGGCCTGCATGCCTATCAGCGTGCCTTCGCGGATGGTGCAGCCGTGCAGCATGGCCTGGTGCCCCACCGTCACGTTTTGCTCTACGGTCAGCGGCACGCCTTCGTCCACGTGCAGGACGCTGCTTTCCTGGACATTGCTGTCGCGGCCGATGCGTATGGGGGCGTTGTCGCCGCGTATGCTGACGTTGGACCAGATGCTCACGCCCGCCTCGAGGGTGACGTCGCCGATGATGTCGGCGCTGTCGAAAATGAAGGTATCGACGTCGATGGCCGGGACGAGGTTGTCGAATTGATAGATCGCCATGGCGGATTCCGGTGCTTGGACAATACGCCAGTATAGCGCCCCGGCGCGGCCGGCTGCTGGCGCGCCGCCTGCCTACGCGCGGTTGCCGTGCGCGGCGCTTTCGCTGATCTGGCGTTCGCGCGCGCGCAGGACGTGGCGCCGTATCTTGCCGCTGGACGTGGTGGGCAGATGGGTCACGAATTCTATGCTTTGAGGCATTTGCCACGGGGCAAGGCGCTTCCTGACGTGGTCCTGCAGCGTGTGCGACAGGGCCTGGGCGTCTTGTTTCTGCGAGGCGGGGGCAAGGACCACGTAGGCCTTGACCATGGTGCCGAATGTCTCGCTGGGCGTGGGCACCACCGCGGCCGCGGCGACCGCCTTGTGTCCGAGCAGGCAGTTTTCGATCTCGCCCGGATCGATCAGGTAGCCGCCGCTTGTGAAGACGTCGTCGCGCCGCCCGCTGTACCAAAGGTATCCGTCCTCGTCCACGGACGCCAGGTCGCCCGTCAGGCACCAGTCGTTCTGGAACTTCGCCTGCGTCGCCGCGTCGTTGCGCCAGTAGCCCAGGAACAGGACCGGATCGGGGTGGCCGTGGATATCGTACCGGTTCATGGCGATGTTGCCGACGGCGCCGGGGGCGCAAGGCCTGCCGTGGTCGTCGAGCACGGCGACGCGGTGGCCGGGAAAGGGGCGCCCCATGCTGCCGGCCTTGGCGGGCCATTTGGTGTGGCTGTTGCCGATGATGTGGTTCATCTCGGTCTGGCCGAACATCTCGTTGGGCGTGATGCCCAGGTTCTTGCGGCACCATTCGAAGGCGGTCGCGCCCAGCGTTTCGCCCGCCGTCATGATCGAGCGCACGGCCAGGCGGTATCGCGTGGCCGGCGCGCTGATCTCGTTCATGACCAGCCGCAGCAGGGAAGGCGGCAGGAACACGCTGGTGACCTGGTATCTTTCCAGGGTCTGCAGCGCGCGCGTCGCCGAGAACTTCCCGGGCGTGGCCACGATGGGCCGGCCGAAATACAGCGTGGGCAGCAGGGAATTCATCAGTCCGCCCGTCCAGGCCCAGCCCGCCGGGCTCCAGAAGACGTCCCCGGGCTGGGGAAACCAGTTTTGCGCCGCGACGAAGCCGGGCAGGTTGCCGATCAGTGTGCTGTGGGCGAGCATGGCCCCTTTGGGCGCGCCCGTGGTGCCCGACGTGTACAGCAGCATTGCCGGGCTGGATGATTTCGTGGGCAGCGGCTTGAATCCGGTGGGCTGGCGGGCCAGCAGCGTGCGCCAGGGAATGATGCTGTCATGCTGGAATTCCAGCCCGATGATCTGCGTAAGCAGGGGACACTGCGCCTGGGCTTCCAGCAGGTTGGGGCCCGAATAGCTGTCGACGATCGCCGCGCGCGCCTTGGCGTCGCGCAGGCGTATGCCTATGGCCTCGGGGCCGAATTCGCACGATAGCGGCGTGGCGATGGCGCCTACGCTGAAGACCGCCATGAGCGCCGCCGCCGCTTCGGGACGCTGGGTCATGATGATGGCGACCCGGTCGCCGGGCGCGACGCCCATCTTGATCAGGCCGTTGGCCAACTGGTTGGTGGTTTCGGAAAGCCGGGAATATGTCCAGACTTCGCGCTGCCCGAGGCCGTCTTCGTAATAGACGGCGATGCGCCGGCCTTCGAGCGGGTTTTCAGCCCATCGATGCACGCACGCCTGGGCCAGGTTGAATTGGGTAGGGACGAACCAACGGTAAGATGAATACAGCTCCGGGTATTGATCGTTCATTATCTTTTGGGTTTCAGCATGGCATGGGCTACCGCCTGATAACGGACAACGGATAGCGGACCGGCAGAACGGGCAGGCATCTCTACCCCGAAGCATGAACGACAAGCCGGTTCTGCGCAATCCCCCGGATTCAGAAAGCCCAGGACCCTAGGGTTTATGCTGATACCTTGGGCGTGGCCGGCACGTCGATCAGGCGCGTGCCCAGCAGACGGTCGTGCAGGAACTGTCGTTCGGCGTCCAGCCAGGGCCAGATGAACAGGGTGAACGGCGCGAAGACGATCAGCAGGTCCACCGAATGGTCGCCCGTGGACTGGGATATGGCGCGGATCATCTGGGCGAACACCAGGGGGATGGGCCATATCAGGACGTAGCGCAGGATCAGGCGCGACAGGGGGGGCGTGGCGCCGTCGCGGTCGACCAGGCGGATGTTCCAGGTCTTCATGGGCAGCGTCTGGCCGCGGGCGCGCCAGCACAGGACGAAGTAGATGCCGATGGCGACGAAGACGATGGCCTGGCGGCCGTGACGCAGGGTCAGGCCGCTGCGGCTTTGCGTCAGGGTGTCGAAAAGGTAGCTGGCCAGGAAAACCACGCCGAACAGCAGGATGCCTTCGTACATCATGCTGGCGAACCGGCGCCACAGGCCGGGGGCCGCGGGAAGGGATCGGGCGTGGGACGGGGAATTTTGTTGCATTGCAATAGGCGTGGCGCGGGGATCTGGAGTCATGGGCGCCATTATCCCGCAAATCGGGCTCCGGCATGAAAAAAGCCGCTTGCGCGGCTTTTTCGTCAAGGCCCGGGGCCCGCTTCTGGCCCGACGGCGCCCGGATCAGGAATGGGCCATCTTCGAGACGTGGAACAGGCCCGAAACCTTGGTCAACAAGCCTTTCAGGGCGATGCCGGGCTTGAACCGGAACTGGTCTTCAATGGCTTGCATCATCAACTGGCGTTCGAGTTCGTCGGTCAGGCGGATGTTGTTGACTTGGTTTTTCATGGCATATCCTTTTGCATTAGAGTTGAACGTTTCGTCCAAGGGTTAACCCTATTATAGGGGTTAACCCGTATGCAATGCAAATGATATGTTGCGGCGCAGCGTCAGTGTGGCGAAATGGCGATGCTATTTGCGATAGCCCGCGGCCACCATGTCGAACTGGAACAGGCGGCAATCCAGCGCGCCATTGAACAGCGGATACCGGCGTTTCGGCTTCAGGCGCATCTGGCCGGGCAGGTCCAGGTCGCTGGATATGACGCTGACCCGCCAGCCGCTGAAATGGCGCTTCAGGTTGCTGGCCCAGTCGCGCCACAGATCCGTTTCCTGCGCCTCCATGCGCTCTCCGTAGGGCGGGTTGGTGACCAGCCAGCCGGGTTCGTCCGGCGCGGCGACGTGGCGCGCGTCGCCCGTCTCGAAGCGGATCGAGTCCGGCGTCAGCCAGGCGCGCTGGGTGTTTTGCCGGGCGGCGTCTATGGCGCGCGGGTCCAGATCGTACCCGATCAAGGGGCTTTCGAGCTGGGTGGCGATGTGGGTGCGCGCCTCGTCCTTGATGTCGCGCCAGCGCCGGACGTCGTGGTCGCGCAGGCGCTCGAAGCTGAATGGGCGCCAGATACCGGCAGGCACGCCCAGGGCGATCCAGGCCGCCTCGATCAGAATGGTGCCGCTGCCGCAGAACGGGTCCAGCAACGGCCTGGACGGATCCCAGCCCGACAGGGCCAGAATGCCCGCGGCCAGGTTTTCGCGGATGGGGGCGTCGCCCTTGTCCAGGCGCCAGCCGCGCTTGAACAGCGATTCCCCGGACGTGTCCAGGTACAGGGTGGCACTGCTTTCGTCCAGGAAAAGATGCACCCGGGCGTCGGGGCGCACGGTGTCGATGCTGGGACGTTCGCCTTCGCGGTCGGTCAGCCGGTCGCAGATGCCGTCCTTGGCCCGCAGGTTGCAGAACTGCAGGCTGTGCATGGGGCTGCGTATGGCCGAGGTGTCGACCCGCAGGGTCTGTTCCGAGCCGAACCAGCGCTCCCAGGGGGTGTCGTAGGCCAGCTCGAAGATGTCGTTTTCGGTGTTGACGGGCTCGTGGGCAAGCTGCACCAGGATGCGCGTGGCGAGCCTGGAATACAGGTTGGCGCGCTGCACGCCGATCCAGTCGGCGTGGAAGCGGCAGCCCGCACGGCCCGGCTCGGCGTCGTCGAAACCCAATGCCAGCATCTCGGCGGTCAGGGCTTCTTCAAGGCCTTGCGGGCAGGGCGCGAATACCGGGAATATCTCCAGGCGGGCGGGAGCCCGGGCGGGATGGCGGCGCGCGCGCGGCGGTTCGGCGCCGGCGCTTTCCTTCCGTGTCTGGCCGGGGCCTAGGTCGGGCGCGTGGCGTTCGGGCCGCGCGGTGTCCCCCAGGCGTTCCTGCCTGGCGACTTGTTTCGCGCGGGCGCCCGCGCGCTTGCGCGGCCCGGCGCCCGGGTCGGTGGAAGCGGGGCCGGACTTGCGGATCGAAAGCGTCCGGCGCGGCGTGTCGTCGGTCATGGAACTGGCCTGTGCAAACTTAGAAGGGACGGACTACGACCAGGATGATAATGATCAGTAGCAGGATAACCGGGATTTCATTGAACCAGCGGTAGAAGCGGTGGCCGTGCGTGTTGCGGTTCTGCTCGAAGGCCCGAAGCATGCGCGCGCACGTCAGGTGGTAGACCACCACCAGGACGACCAGGCCCAGCTTGGCGCTCATCCAGTCCTGGCCCGCGCCTATCCCGTAGCCCAGGAACAGCCACAAGCCCATGACGATGGCCAGCACCGCCAGTATGGACATGAACCGGTAAAGCCGTCGCGCCATGCCCAGCAGGCAGTCGCGCGCCCCGGGGTCGCCGGCCTGCGCCAGGTTGACGTAGATGCGGGGCAGGTAGAACAGCCCCGCGAACCACGAGACGACGAACAGGATGTGGAAGGATTTGATCCAGAGCATGGGCGGGTGCGGGAATGGGGGAATGAAAAGAACCGGGGTGTCAGGCGCCGCGCAACTGGCCGTCGCCGGTCAACACCCATTTCAGGGTCGTCAGGCCTTCCAGTCCGACCGGGCCGCGGGCATGCAGGCGGTTGGTGGAAATGCCGATTTCGGCGCCCAACCCGTATTCGTAGCCATCGGCGAAACACGTGGGCAGATTGACGTAGACCGAGCTGGAATCGACCTGGCGCTGGAAGCGCGAGGCCGCGCCCAGGTCTTCGGTGACGATGGATTCCGTGTGCTGCGAGCCCCAGCGCGCGATGTGGTCCATGGCCTGGTCCAGGCCGTCGACGATGCGTATGGCCAGGATGGGCGCCAGGTATTCGGTCGCCCAGTCCTCGTCGGTGGCCGGCGCCGCGTGCGGGATCAGGGCCCGGGTGCGTTCGCAGCCGCGCAGCTCTACGCCTTTTTCCTCGAATGTCCGCGCCAGGCGCGGCAGGAAGCCGGCGGCGACGTCGGCATGCACCAGCAGGGTTTCCATGGCGCCGCACACGCCGAAGCGGTACGTCTTGGCATTGACGGCGATGTCGTGCGCCTTGGCCAGATCGGCGTGGGCGTCGACATAGACGTGGCAGTTGCCGTCCAGGTGCTTGATCATGGGCACGGTGGCCTCGGCTGCGAGGCGGGCTATCAGCCCCTTGCCGCCGCGCGGAACGATCACGTCTATGTATTCGGTCATGGTAGCCATCCTGCCTACCGCGGCCCGGTCCGTGGTTTCCACGATTTGCACCGCGTGGGCCGGCAGGCCGGCACTGTCCAGGCCGTGCCGTATCACGGCGCCCAGCGCCAGATTCGAATGGAACGCTTCGCTGCCGCCGCGCAGGATTGCGGCGTTGCCCGATTTCAGGCACAGCGCCGCGGCATCGATGGTGACGTTGGGGCGGGATTCGTAAATAATGCCTATGACGCCCAGCGGGACGCGCATTTGCGCCACCCGCATGCCATTGGGGCGCGTCGTCGACGCCGTCATGCTGCCGACCGGATCGGGCATGTCGGCGACCTGGCGCAGGCCGTCGGCCATGGTCTGCAGCGCCTTGTCCGACAGCGTCAGGCGATCGATCAGCGCCGGGGCCAGGCCGTTGCGCCGCGCCGCGTCCAGGTCTTTGGCGTTTTCGGCCTGAAGCGGGTCTTTCTGCTGCAACAGGCGCCGGGCCATGGCGTGCAGGGCCTGGGACTTGGACCGCCCCGAGGCGCCCAGCATCTGCCGGGCGGCCTGGCGGGCCCGGGCGCCCAGAAGTTCCATGCCGAGGGAATCGAAAGAATGGTGCGGGGTGCTGGCGTTCATCATGTTCCGGTTGGGGGGCTAGTCTGAATTATCCTCGTCTTTTCCATCGGCGTCTTCCCGCCCGGGCCGATGCGCCGGCGCGGCGCGGGTCCGTCAGGCCAGGGGGCTGGCCTCGGGCTGCGCGATGCGCACGACCAGCCGGCCCAGTTCTTCCCAGGGGTCGTCCAGACGGCCCGGCACTTTCAGGCCTTTTATCAGCCTGTCGATGTCGTGCGCGTGCTGCAGCGCGCCCGGCCAGGCCCGCGCCGGCACGCGGCCCAGCGCCTGGCGCACGCCGCGTTCGTGGTTGCCGAACACGCGGTTCCTGCGCATTTCCTCGCCCATGTCCCGGCCGGCCGCGCGCCGAGCCGCCAGCCGCGTCATGATGCGTACGTCTTCGCCCACCGCCCAAAGCACCAGCGGCAGGGCTTCGCCCTCGGCGCGCAGGCCCGCCAGCATGGTCAAGGCTTTGGCGGCATGGCCCGCCAGCATGGCGTCGCGCAGCCCGAACACGTCGTAGCGCGCCACGTTGAGCACGGCGCGCTCCAGTTCGTCCAGGCCGATGGGGCCTTCCGGGTACAGCAGGGCCAGTTTCTGTATTTCCTGGAAAGCGGCCAGAAGATTGCCTTCGACCATGTCGGCCATCCATTCCAGGCTGGCCGCGTCCAGCGACTGCTTTTGCCGGGCCAGCCGCTGCTGTATCCAGCGGGGCAGGTCGCCGCGGGCCACGTCGGGGATGTCGAAGAATGGCCCGGCCTGGCCCAGGCTTGCGGCCCATTTGCTGCTTCGGGTCGTCTTGTCCAGCCGCGGCAGGCTGACCAGCACCAGGACGCCTTCCAGCGCGCCCTGGCCCGCCAGCGCGGCCAGCTTCACCAGCATGTCGCCGCCCGTCTTGCCAGGCTTGCCGGCGGGAATCTTCAGGTCGATCAGGCGTTTTTCGCCGAAAAGCGAATTGTTCTGCGTGGCGGCCATGACCGCCGACCAGTCGCTGCGGGCATCCATGACCAGGCTGGTGCGCTCGGCGTAGCCGCGGCGCATCGCGGCGGCGCGCAGTCCGTCCATCGCCTCGGTGACCAGCAAAGGCTCGTCGCCGGAAATCGTATAGAGCGCGCCAAGCGGTTCCTGCGCGTTTTCCAGGCGGCCCAGGAAGGCGTCCATGTCCGATGCGCGCGCCATGGCCGGCCCTGGCCTAGAACAGCCCCGGCTGGGGCGCGTTCTGCCCCGACCAGGGTGTGGGGGTTTCGAAATTGCCGCCCGGGCGGTCTATGGTCGTGGAGTTGGTATTGTTCTCGTCCACCGGCAGCGAGCCCGCGTTCTGGTACGCCTTGATGACGTCGGGCGAGGTCATGCGGCGCACGACGCGATCTATCATGCTTTCCTGCATTTCCGCGAACAACGAGGCGATTTCGCCCTGCTTGGCTTGCACTACGCTGGGATCGTACGGCAGGTCGCGCGAGGTGGTCAGCGTGGTGGGGGGCAGCAGCAAGTGGTTCTTCGAGTCGGTCAACTGGAACGAAAACACCAGGTTCAGTTCGTATTCCTCGACCTGGCCATTGGCGTTGATGGACAGTTCGCGCAGCGACTGATGGTTCGACAGTTCGATGAGCCGGGCCTGGGCGTCGCTGGCCTGGGGCACGAAGTGCGTCTTGGGCGAGCTGGCCATGATGGCCCGGCGCATGCGGGCGCCGAACAGCGTGGTGTCGGGGATATTGGTGTAGATCGTGTCGAAAGGCAGCGGCGACGTGCCCCGGAGGTGGAATCCGCAAGCGGCCAGCAGGGCGCACAGGGCCGCGCAGACAAGGCCGCGCGCCCAGCGCGAACGATGGGCCAGAAGATGCGGGATGGTTTCCGGGATGGGGCGCATGACTGATTTTAGCCTACGACGTTGACCAGCTTGCCGGGCACGACGATGACGCGTTTCGCCGGACGCCCCTCGAGAAAACGGCCCGTGGCTTCGTGCGCCAGAGCCAGTTCTTCGATGAAGGCCTTGTCGGCCTGGTGCGCCACTTTGATGGCGCCGCGCAGCTTGCCGTTGACCTGCAGGACGAGTTCGATTTCATCGGCGACCAGGGCCTGTTCGTCGACCTGCGGCCAGGGGGCGTCGAGCAGGTCGCCCGACTGCGCGTCGTAGCCCAGGTCGCGCCAGATCTGCCAGGTTATGTGGGGCACCACGGGATACAGGACGCGCAGGACGATGGACAGCGCTTCGGCCAGCGCGCATTGCGCCGCGGGATGATCGGGGTCGCCGAATGCCTCGATGGCGTTGAGCATTTTCATGCTGGTCGAGACCACCGTGTTGTACTGGATGCGCTGGTAATCGTAGTCGGCCTGCTTGAGCAGCTGGTGGATGTCGCGCCGCAGGATGCGGGACGCCTCGCCGGCGCCGGACCAGTCCGGCGCGGCGAGGCCGTGGGCGCCGGCGACGGCGGCCCGCTGCCTGTGGCAGATGGACCACAGGCGCCGCAGGAACCGGTTCGCGCCTTCGACGCCGGAATCCGACCATTCCAGCGTTTGTTCCGGGGGGCTTGCGAACATGACGAACAGGCGCGCCGTGTCGGCGCCCATGGTGTTGATGAGCGACTGGGGGTCGACCCCGTTGTTCTTCGATTTGGACATGGTGCCTATGCCGCCGTACTGGATGGCGGTGCCGTCGGCCTTGAGCCTGGCGCCCACGATGGCGCCCTTGGCGTCGACCACGTTTTCCACGTCGCTGGGCCAGAAGTATTCGATGGCGCCCTTGGCGTTCTTGCAGGAATAAATATGGTTGAGCACCATGCCCTGGCACAGCAGGCGCGTGAACGGCTCGTCGAACTTCAGCATGCCCAGGTCGCGCATGACGCGCGTCCAGAACCGCGCGTACAGCAGGTGCAGCACGGCGTGCTCGATCCCGCCTATGTACTGGTCCATGGGCATCCAGTAGTCGTTGCGCTGGTCCACCATGGCGCCGTCGTTGCCGGGCGAGGTGTAGCGCATGAAATACCAGGACGAATCCACGAACGTATCCATGGTGTCGGTTTCGCGCCTGGCGGACTTGCCGCATTGGGGGCAGCGGCACGACAGGAAGGCTTCGCTCTTGGCCAGGGGGTTGCCGCTGCCGTCGGGGATGAGGTCTTCGGGCAGGACCACGGGCAGGTCTTTCTCGGGCACGGGAACCGCGCCGCAATCGGCGCAGTGGATGATGGGTATGGGGGTGCCCCAGTAGCGCTGGCGGGAAATGCCCCAATCGCGCAGGCGCCAGGTGGTCTGTTTTTCCCCCAGGCATTTCCCGGCCAGATCGGCGGCGACGGCGTCCACGGCCTGCGCGGGGGTCAGGCCGTCGTAGGAGCCCGAATTGACCACGTGGCCGCGTTGCTTGTCGCCATACCATTCCTGCCAGGCGTCAGTGGAATACGTCTTGCCGTCGACGGCGATCACGTCCTTGATGGGCAGGCCGTATTTGCGGGCGAAGGCGAAGTCGCGCTCGTCGTGGCCCGGCACGCCCATCACGGCGCCGTCGCCGTAGGACATCAGCACGTAATTGCCCACCCAGACGTCGATCTGCCCGCCGGTGATGGGGTGCGTCACGCGCAGCCCCGTGGGCATGCCTTCTTTTTCCCGTGTTGCCAGTTCGGCCTCGGTGGTTCCGCCCTGGTTGCACGCCTCGATGAACGCGGCCAGCGCGGGGCTGGATTTGGCCGCGTGCCGGGCCAGCGGGTGCTCGGGCGCCACGGCGCAGAACGTGACGCCCATGATGGTGTCGGCGCGGGTCGTGAATACGTACAGCCGGCCGTCCTGGATCAGGGATCCGGCGTCGTCGTGGATGGCGTGGGTGAAGGCGAAGCGCACGCCTTCGCTTTTGCCTATCCAGTTCTGCTGCATCAGCCGCACGCGGTCGGGCCAGCCGGGCAGCCCATTTTCGACCTGCTCGACCAGTTCCTGGGCGTAATCGGTGATGCGCAGGTAATAGCCGGGGATCTCCCGTTTTTCCACCAGGGCGCCGGAGCGCCAGCCGCGGCCGTCGATGACCTGTTCGTTGGCCAGCACGGTCTGGTCCACCGGATCCCAGTTCACGACCTGGGTTTTGCGGTAGGCAATGCCTTTTTCCAGCATCTTCAGGAACAGCCACTGGTTCCATTTGTAGTACTTGGGGTCGCACGCGCACATTTCGCGCGACCAGTCTATGGCCAGGCCCATGGCCCGCATCTGCTTTTTCATGTACGCGATATTGTCGTACGTCCACTTCGCCGGGGGCACGCCGGACTTGATGGCGGCGTTCTCGGCGGGCATGCCGAACGCGTCCCATCCCATGGGCATCAGCACGTTGTATCCGCGCATGCGCAACTGGCGGGTCATCATGTCGTTGATGGTGTAGTTGCGCACATGGCCCATGTGCAGCTTGCCGCTGGGGTAGGGCAGCATCGAGCAGGCATAGAACTTGGGCTTGGGAGAGCCATCGGCGGCCTTGGCGTTTTCGGTTACGCGGTAGGCGTCGCGCGACTGCCAGTCCTGGTGGCTGGCGGCTTCGACGGCGGATGGGTTGTAATGTTCCTGCATGCGATGCTCGGTATGAATGGTCAGATGTTGGCGGGCGCCGGGTGTCGCCGCAAGCCGCTTTGCGCAAAGCGCGCGCCGGCGCTTCGGGTTTTCGGCTCATGCCGGCGCGATGAACGTAGCATTATAGGATGCGGGGGCGCTGCGCGCCGTTGGGACGCGCGCCCGTCATACGGGCCGGTGGCCGCGGGCGTAAAAAAACCCTGCCAGGCAGGGTTTTTTTCGGAAGACCAGCTGCTTACTTGAGCTTGGTTTCCTTGTAGTCGACGTGCTTGCGCGCCACGGGATCGTACTTTTTGATCAGCATTTTCTCGGGCATGGTGCGCTTGTTCTTCGTGGTGGTATAGAAGTGGCCCGTACCAGCCGACGATTCGAGCTTGATTTTCTCGCGAATACCTTTTGCCATGATGGGCTCCTGTTAGTGGGTAGGCGTCGCGTCAGGCCTGCAGGCCGCGCGCGCGCATATCGGCCAGCACGGCGTCGATGCCGTTCTTGTCGATGGTGCGGATGGCCTTGGCCGAAACACGCAGGCGAACCCAGCGGTTTTCGCTTTCGACCCAGAAACGACGGGCTTGCAGGTTGGGTAGAAAACGACGCTTGGTCTTGTTGTTCGCGTGCGAAACGTTGTTGCCCACTGTCGGGCCTTTGCCGGTAACTTGGCATACGCGTGCCATGATTGCACCCCTTGAAATATTCTAAATGCCCCGAAAACCCGCTTCGCGAGATATCCGGAGCCTGTGTAGGCGCCCCGCCTGTTGCGCGTTTGTTCCACCGCTTGCGCTTGTTTCACCGCTTGTTCAACCGCTTGTTCCACATCAACAAAGCGCGGGGCCTGCCACGACTAAAAACCGAACGCGGCCAGGGCAATTGCCCTAATGCCGTAAAGCCTAGCATTCTAATATGAATGTGGGGGTTTAATCAAGTCGAGGGGTTGGCCGTCGTGGGCGCTGTCATGCGTTGTGGCGTCGCGGTTGCGGCGGCATGGGCGCGTCGCCGCTCGCCTCGCCCGGTCTGGCTGCGCCAGACTGCTCAAGGCCGGAGTCCGCCGCGGGGCGCTCGCGGAACTCCCGCCCGCACGGCCATGCCGTGCGACCCCGGCGGTCAAACAGCCGCTCGCTTGCCTCCCCGCGACGGACCCCAACCTTGGCGGGCTCGAAGCTCGCTTGCCCTGCCCACGCCGCCGCAGCCGCTGGAGGAAATCGAGTGACAAGTTACAAAAGAAGGCCCCTTTTTCGGCGGATGATGTTGAGTGGCGCAAATGAGGGCCGGCTAAGCATGTGTATGCGCCCGCTCGTGGGTAGTTATATCGATCGTCCAGACGTACATCGAGTTTTAGTCTGTTATTTCAAATGGTTATAACATTTGTCGCATCAGTTCACATTGGTGTCGTTTTGTTAGTGGTCTTCGCTGTTCAGTTAAGTAGAATGCCGTCGCAACGCTGTGGCCAGCCGTTGTGTTGGCGCGATAGGAAGGGGTCGTACATGTGGAATGCAGCGTCTGAAAAAGGAACGAGATATTGGCACGTATCCGCTTTCCCCGGTACGTTTTGGTCCACGTCGTTGCTCTGGCCCTGGTGCTGGCGGCCAGCGGCGCTTCGGCCTGCAGTTCTGCCGCTACTTTTAATGGCAGCGAGACGGCTTCCTGCGATATTGCCAACAACGCTTTCACCGACCAAACCTCCTTTAACGACGCCTCAAGCGCCGGTGCTGTCGCGATCGTCAATAGCCATGGCGGGTTTACCTATTTTTATGGCACATCAAGTGCCGATACCGCCACGATCACCAATAGCCCCAGAGGGGGGACTTACTTCCATGATGACTCAAATGCCGGTGCTGCCGTAATCACCAACAGCAGTGGCGGGTTTACCGATTTTTATGACACCTCAAGTGCCGGTACCGCTGCGATCATCAATGACAATGCCGGCGAGATTTACTTTTACGATACCTCAAGCGCCGGTGCCGCCACAATCACCAATAACAATGGTGGAACGACTTATTTTGACCACACTTCCAGCGCTGATAACGCCACGATCATCAACCGGGCCGGCGGAGATACGGATATCTCATTGCATGCTTCAGGCCCGAATTTGGAGATCGGCTCATTATCGGGTGATGGGGACGTGTATCTGGGCAGCAATACTCTGGTTCTGGGCGGGCTGGGCCGCAACGATGTCATCGGCGGTGCCATCCAGGACGGTGGCCTTTCGGGAACCGTCGGCGGTTCGCTAATCAAGATCGGCACGGGCACGCTGACCCTGAACGGGGCCAATACCTACACGGGTGCCACCGAAGTGCGGGCGGGAAGCCTGATCGTGGGCGGGACCGCCGCCGATAGCGGCGCGGCGCTGGACGGCGCCGCCACCGTCGATGCCGGCGCCATGCTGGGCGGGCACGGCACGGTCGGCGGCGATGTGACCATTGCTTCGGGCGGGCGCCTGTCACCGGGCAACAGTATTGGTACTCTGCACGTGGGCGGGGACCTGAGCTTCGCCCCGGGCGCGCTCTACCGGGTCGAGGTCGACCCGGGCAGCCCCGCCGCCGATTCGACCGTTGTCACGGGTACGGCGCACCTGACCGGCGCCACGGTGCACGTCATCGGCGTGGCCGGCGCCTACAAACCGTCCCAGACCCATACCATCCTGACCGCCGGTACACTGGACGGCACGTTCGCCGGCGTCACGTCGGCCTACGCGTTCCTGACGCCGTCCCTGTCGTACGGGACTGACTCCGTATCCCTGACGCTTGCCCCCAACGGCGTCCCATTCTCCCGTTTCGCCGATACGTCCAATCAGCGGGCCACGGCCACGGCTTTGGACAGCCTGCCCCAGACCAGCCGCCTGTACGGATCGGTGGTCACCATGGACGCGGCCCAGGCTCCGGCCGTGTTCGATGCGCTTTCGGGCGAGATCCACGCCAATGCCTTGTCCGCCCTGCAGGCGGGCGCCGCCGCCACGCGCGAGCGCGCCCTGGCGCCGTTGCGCCAGCACTTGTCCGATCCGGCCGGGGTGGACCATATCCGCCCCTGGACCCAGGTGTTTGGCGACTGGCGCAATTTCAACGGCGATGGCAACGCGGCCGCCACCCACGATGCAGCCAGCGGCTTTCTGGCCGGTGCCGGCGTGGCGCTGGGCGCGGGCTGGCGAGCGGGAGCGGCCTTCGGCTACACCGATCACCGCATCCGCACCCACGACCGGGCGTCCACGGCCCGCGTCGACAGCTACAACGCGCTGGCCTATGGCGGCAAAAGCGTGGTCCTGGGCGCCGGGCGCCTGAACCTGATGGTCGGCGCCGGCGTCACCTGGGATCACTTTCATACCGAGCGCGACGTCTCGGCCCTGGATCTGGACCAGACGCTCAACGCGCACTACGACGGCCAGATGGCTCAGATCTTCACCGAACTGGGCTATGCGCTGCCCCTGGCCACGCACAGCACCCTGGAACCCTTCGCGGGCCTGGCGCTAAGCACGCTGCACCGAGGCAGCTTCGACGAATCCGGGGGCAGCGCCGCGCTCGATGGCCAGTCGCAGCGCGACACGCTGAGCACCAGCACCCTGGGCCTGCGCGCGCGCACCACCTGGGCCTCGGGCTCGAAGACCGGAACGCTGACGGCCGCCCTGGGGTGGCGCCATGCCTTTGGCGGCTATGCCCCCGAGTCGGACCAGTCCTTCGCCCAGGGAGGCGACACCTTCACCGTGGCCGGTGTGCCCATCGCCCGCGATGCCGCCACATTGGGGGCCAGCGCCAGCATCGTACTGGCCCCGGGCGCCACACTGGCTCTGAGCTATGCCGGACAGTTCGGCGGAGGCAATCAGGCCGACACCGCCCAGCTTGGCCTGCGCTCGGTTTTCTGACCAAAATACACACCTCCCAGAAAGCACATCTCTAAGGTAAGCACACGCCTTCTCAATTATCCGAAACACAAGCGCCGGGGGTGAGCCGCGCCCTGCACCTTACTCCCGGCGCGGCTTAAGAAAACGCTCCCGATGAGAGAAACGCATCAACACTCCGACACCACATCAACCCGTAACGCCACGCGCCCAAACAGCCAGGACAGACAGGCGCACACCGCCAGCACGCCCGTCAACGGCAGGGCCGTCCCCGACTGCCACGCGCTTACCGCCACCCCCGCCGTGGCCGCGCACAACATCTGCACCGTTCCCATCAGCGCCGAAGCCACTCCCAGGCGCTGCCCCTGCTCGGCCAGGGCCAGCGCCGCGGCATTGGGATTGACGAACCCCTGGCTGGCCATAAAACCCATCAGGCACAGCATCAGCCACGGCAGGGTAATCCAGCCCGCCAGCGTGATCCCCACGCCCGCCAGCGTCATGACCGCCAGCGAAATCTGGGCACGCTTCAGCAGGAACTCGGGCGTCAGCCGGTTCAGCAGGCGGGCGCTGACCTGGGACGCAACAATCAGCGCCGCCGCGTTCAGACCGAACAGGAAGCCGAAATCCTGGGGGGGGACATCGAAAATCTCGATGAACACCCGCGGCGAACCCGAAATATAGGCAAACATGCCCGCCGAACCGAACCCGCCGGCCAGGGTGTAGCACATGAAACGCCTGTGGCGGGCAAGATCCCGGTAATTGCGCGCGATCGTGCCCAGCTCCAGCGGCGTGCGCTTTTCAGCGGGCAGCGTTTCACGCATCGTCCAAAGCGAACCGATCAGCAACAGGGACGAGGCCGCGATCATGATGACGAAAATCAGCCGCCAACTGCCCAGCAGAAGAACCTGGCCGCCCAGGATGGGGGCCAGGATGGGCGTCACCCCCATGACCAGCAGCAGCATGGACAAAGCCTTGGATGCGTCGCGCGTGTCGAAGTTGTCGCGTATGACCGCCCTGGGCACCACCATGCCCGAAGCGCCGCCGAACGCCTGGGCGATGCGCCAGAGCATCAGATGATCCACATTGTCCGTCAGGGCGCAGCCCAGGGACGCGATAATGAAAATGACCAGCCCCGCGATCAGGGGCTTTTTGCGTCCATAGCGGTCGGCGAAGGGCCCGTAGAACATCTGGGCGATCGCCAGGCCGAACAGATAGCTGGCCAGCGTGCGCTCTACCTGGCCCTGAGATGCATGAAGATCGGTGACAATGGATGGAAATGCCGGCAAATACATGTCGATGGCCAGCGGCCCCATGGCGGTGAGCAGGCCCATCAGGATCAGCCAGCCAGGCAGCATGGACCGGTTTTGTGGTTTGGGCATCAGCGGGCGGACAGGGTGGGCGACATAGGGGAGCGTGGGTGCGGACGGCGTTTCCGGACAAGGCGTCCGGGGCATTTGGTGATACATTTATTGTCAGTTGAAAAGTCCGGGGGATGGTATCACGGTTCCCCTATGCCACCTGGTCGGTCGATATGTGGCATTATTTTTATAAATTTTCATCTTGAAGGGAGCAGGTTTTGAGTACGATCTTGTCCGCTGTTGAAAGTAAGCTTGCCGATTTGCCCATACCCGTCGAGCTGGTCATGCCCGATGGAGCCAAGGCCGGCTCGTCCGACGCTCCGGTGCGCCTGACGCTCAAAAACAACGCCACGCTGGCGCATCTGGCCGCGGGCGAGGTAGGGGTGCTGGGCGAGGACTATGTCGAGGGCAGGCTGGATATCGACGGCTCGATGCGCGACCTGATGCGCCTGGCCGCGGCCATCCTGCCGGGCTCTCCGGTGGACGCCGCCCGCAGCGGCTGGTTGACCAGCCTGACGCGCCGCCTGCTGTCGGTATGGCGCCATTCGATCGACCGCGATGCCCGCCAGATCCAGTTCCACTACGACTTGTCCGACGATTTCTATGCCTTGTGGCTGGACCCGCACCGGGTGTATTCGTGCGCGTATTTCCGCGAACCGGACATGACCGTCGCCCAGGCCCAGGAGGCCAAGCTCGACCATATCTGCCGCAAGCTCAGGCTGGCCCCGGGCGAACGCTTTCTGGACGTGGGCGCCGGGTGGGGCGGCCTGCTGCTGTGGGCCGCCGAGAACTACGGGGTCGATGCCACCGGCATCACCTTGTCCAAGAACCAGCACGCATACGTGAACAAGCTGATCGAGGAAAAAGGGCTGGGCTCGCGCGTGCGCATGAGCCTGCTCGACTACCGCAAGCTGGACGAATCGACAAAGTACGACAAGATCGCCTCGGTGGGCATGTTCGAACACGTGGGGATAGCCCAGCTGGAAGGCTATTTTTCCAAGTTGCGGCGCCTGTTGCGCCCGGGCGGCCTGGTGCTCAACCATGGCATCACCGCCGGCGGCGTCGACAACAGCGAGCTTGGCGCGGGCATGGGCGAATTCATTGAAAAGTACATCTTCCCGGGGGGCGAACTCACCCACATCAGCAACGTCCTGTCGAAGCTGGCCGCGGGCGGGCTGGAAGGCGTGGATATCGAGAACCTGCGGCCGCACTATGCGCGTACGCTGTGGGCCTGGAGCGACGCGCTCGAAGCCTGTCTGCCTCAGGCCCGCGCCGTGCTGGGAGGCGAAAAAGGCGAACGTTCCCTGCGCGCCTATCGCATGTACCTGGCCGGCTGCGCCATGGGATTCGAACACGGCTGGACCGCTTTGCACCAGGTGCTGGCCCAGCCGGTTCCCGCGGGGCGCGGCGACGAACTGGATTACCCGTCCGACCTGGTCTATCCGTGGCGGCGCGACTACATATACAAGGACGGCGCCAGGTCGTAGGTTCCGCCACCGCCGGGGCCATGCCGAAGCCGGGCGCGGGGCATGGCCTTATTTATCGACGCGCAGCAGCCGGAACATCTCGTGGCGGTCGGCGTTTCGCTTGCCTTCCCAAAGCACCCGGGCCGAATCCGTATCGGCGAACGGTTCCTGGGCATGCCGTATCTGGTGGATCGACGTCTGCTGCAGCACCAGCGTGCAAGTCGGTTTGTAGCTGAAATTGATGCCGTTAAAGACCAGGAACGACGCGCGCTGGCCGGTGCCCAGTCCCAGGGCGCGCACGCATTCGCCCGGCTTCCGATAGGTTTGCAGCGCGTGCGCAAGCTGGCCCGACACCTCGCGGTAGCTGCGCACGTAGTCCAGCGCGGGCATCCATAGCGTCACCAGCAAAACCCAGGTCACCAGCAGGCCGCCCGCCGAGAGCACGGTGCCGCGCCACAGGGCCAGCGGCTTGGAGTGCAGGCGCCAGCGCACCAGAAGCACCCACATGGCGGTGCCGATTGCCGCGATCAGCACCGCCACGCCATGGATGCGGGGATCATAACCGGTGGTCTGGCGCGCGATGTTGTGCGCGATCTGCTCGGGCCAGCCGATTTGCAGGGCGATCCACCCCAGCCAGGCCGTTGCCGTGGTCAGCGAAAAACACATGACCGCGAACCAGTCCAGGGAATTGACGATGCCGCGCCGCAGGGTGGGCAGGGAGAATGCCGCCAGCACGGCGGCCGGCACGGCCATCAGGCTGTATTCGGGCTCGAACGGGTCCACCAGGAACAGCATGAATACGAACGGCCACAGCAGGAACATGAACGGAATCCAGATGTGGGGGGCGCTTAGCCAGGACCGCCAGCGCCAGATCGCCAGGATGGCGAAGGGCCAGGTGGGCCACAGGAACCACGGCAGGTCGCGCAGCACGCTGAAGGCTTCGTGGTAGTTGGGCCAGGCGAAAGAGTCCACATTCCAGATCCACCAGTTGTGGGTCCAGTAGCCGCTGACGCGAACCGCGGGGATCCACCACAACAGGATCAGGGTTGCGCATACCGCCACCGAGACGGCCAGCCAGTGTTTGGCTTCCCACAAGGGGCCGCGCGGCGTGAACAGGAAGGCGCACGCCAGCATGACCGGCGCGGCGCCGATCCAGCCGCGGGTCAGGAATGTGGCGGCAAGCGCCAGCCCCATGGTGATCGACCCCGAGAACGGCCGGTCCAGCATCCTGGCGGCGGCGTAGAAAGCCAGCGCCTGGAAGGCGATGAGGGCGGGAACTTCAGATGTTTCGTGCGTGCGCCACAGGATGCCGACGGTGGCGACGATCAGCAGCAGCGCGGCGTCGGCGATCATGCGGCCGTAATCGCGCACCGTGGGCTCGCCGCCGAAAGGCAGTGCCAGGGGCTGCGGCTCGGGCCGGCGGCCCAGCAGGTATGTGCCGTACCAGATCGACCAGAGCAGCAGGCCGAACCACATCAGGTTGGGCAGGCGCGATGCGATGATGGCGGCGTTCAGGGGGGTGGTGAAAAGCTGGAACAGGGGCTGGAACAGCCAGATGCTCAGAGCGCCGATCCAGGTGATCAGCGGGCCGCCCTGGGCTTGGGCCAGCGAGCCTATCTGCGGCAGCAGCAAGGCGTGGCCTGAACCGTGCAGGGCGGTGAGCATCGTCGCCAGGCCGACGACGTCGTCGGTTTTCCAGGGGTCGCGAAAGAACAGCCCCGAAAAGATGTACACGACGCCCAGGACCAGCAGGAACAGCCGGGGAAGCTTGACGGTTGCCGGTGCCGTCAGCCGGGCCGGCGTGGAGCGGGAATCGGTAGAGAACACGAAAGGTGGCGTGAGTTGGGATGCGTTGGTGAGGCCAGGGGATATCTTAAATTAAAAAGGCAGCCGCTAGGCTGCCTTTTCGTGCGGCAAGTTGACCAGGCGTTTACGAGGCTTTCTTGGTCGTGCCGGCGGTACGTGCGAAACGGGCGCGGAATTTCTCGACGCGGCCGGTTTCGACGATGCGGGTTTGCGCGCCCGTGTAGAACGGATGCGATTCCGACGTCACGTCGCATTTGAACAGCGGATAGGTGGCGCCGTCGATCTCGACGGTTTCGCGGCTGTTAAGCGTGGAACGCGAAATGAACTTGGTGCCGGTCTGCTGATCCAGAAATACCACTTCGCGGTATTCGGGGTGAATGCCTTCTTTCATGAGAGGGTCCTGTGTATGGTCAAAAACGGGTCGCCAACCGGGCCCAGGCCAAATCGCCGACCCGATCACGTATCCAAGAATTAGCTCTAGATTCTAGCATGCATATGAAATGTATGGCAATCGAGCAAATACGCAGCCCCTTCGAGGGGCGCAATACCGCGATTCCCGGCCCATGCGGCGCGAAAGCCACGCCGGTTTCAGACCTGACCCCGTTCGGCCAGCGATACCGCGCCCGTGGGTGTGACGATCAGGTGATCGAGCAGGCGCACGTCGACCAGGGCCAGGGCATTTTTCAGGTGGCGCGTCAGGGACAGGTCGGCCGCGCTGGGTTCGGCCACGCCGGAAGGGTGATTATGCGCCAGGATCAGCGCCGCCGCGTGGTGCCCGAGGGCCGCTTTGATGACCTCGCGCGGGTATACGGACGCCTGCGAGAGCGTCCCGCGCGAGACCTCTTCGCTGGCGATCAGCCGATACTGGCTGTCCAGATACAAGGCCATGCAGTGTTCCACCCGCAAATGCCCCAGGCTGGCGGTGCAGTAGGTCTTGACGCGCTGGGGCTGGTCCAGCGCTTCGCCCGACTTCAGGTCTTCTTCCAGGGCGCGCCGGTTCAGTTCGTTGATGGCCAGGAGTTCGCACGTCTTGGCCAGCCCCAGGCCCGGGACCCCCAGCAGCGTCCGGGCGTCGGTCGAGAGCAGGCCGCGCAGGCCGCCGAACCGGGAGATCAGGCTGTGCCCCAGGCCGACGGCGTCGCAGCCCTTGGTGCCGGTGCGCAGGACGATGGCCAGCAGCTCGGGCGAGGTCAGCACCCGGGCGCCGTGGGCCAGCAGGCGTTCGCGCGGCCGTTCGGGGTCGCCCCGTGGCGTGTGAAATGTCATAAGAGGCTCTAAAATAGGAAAACACAGCAATGACCCTCTACGGTGACAGATTTTGATTTCCAGCCCTGAACCAGTGAATGCTTTTGTCCAGCCCGATTCCTACCTGACCTTGCATTACCGCATCGAACTGACCTCCGGGCCGGCGGCGGGGTCGGTGTTCGCCGACACGTTTTCCGGGCGCCCCGCCACACTGCAGATGGGCAGCGGCCAATGGGCCCCCGGCATGGAGGCCGCGCTGATCAGGCGCGAGGACGGCACGCGCTTCACCGTCGAGCTTGCGGCCGCCCAGGCCTACGGCGAGCGCAATCCCGATCTGCTGCAACGGGTGACGCGGGACATGCTGGCCAGGAACGCCGCGCCCGACGCGCAGTTCGAACCCGGCGACATGGTCGAATTCGCGGCGCCCAACGGGTCGCGCTATTCGGGCGTGCTCAAGGAACTGGGCGATACCTGGGCGCTGTTCGACTTCAACCACCCGCTGGCCGGGGCCGATTTGCGCATGGACGTCGCGTTGCTGGGGGTGTTGTGATGCCCGGGGTGCGCGATGCGCAAGACAAGCCGGTGGAACTGATCCTGGCCAAGCCCAGAGGGTTCTGCGCCGGCGTCGATCGCGCCATCGACATCGTCGAGCGCGCCCTGGAACTGCATGGGGCGCCGATTTACGTGCGCCACGAAATCGTGCATAACCGCTATGTCGTGCAAGACCTCAAGAGCAAGGGCGCGATCTTCATCGACGAACTGGACCAGGCGCCCAAAGGGGCGATCGTGGTGTTTTCCGCTCATGGCGTATCGCGCGCGGTGCGCGATGAAGCCCAGTCCATGGGCCTGAAAGTGTTCGACGCGACCTGCCCCCTGGTCACCAAGGTGCATATCGAAGTGGCCAGGATGCGCGCCGCGGGCCGGGAAATCATCATGATCGGCCATCGCGGCCACCCCGAGGTCGAGGGCACGCTGGGCCAGGCCGACGGCGGCATGTACCTGGTCGAGACCATAGACGACGTCGCCGCCCTGGCTGTGCGCGATCCCGCGAACCTGGCGTTCGTCACCCAGACGACCCTGTCGGTCGATGATGCCGCGGCGGTGGCCCAGGCATTGCGCGAACGCTTCCCGGGCATCGTCGAACCCAAGAAAAGCGATATCTGCTACGCCACCCAGAATCGCCAGGATGCGGTGCGGATCATGGCGCCCGACTGCGATCTGGTGCTGGTGGTGGGCAGCACCAACAGCTCGAATTCGAACCGGCTGCGAGAAGTGGCCGAACGCAAGGGGGCGGTCGCCTATCTTATCGACGACCCCGGCATGATCGATCCGGCCTGGCTGGCCGGTGCCCGGCGCATAGGCGTGACGGCCGGCGCCTCGGCGCCCGAGGCCCTGGTGCGCAAGGTGGTGGAACACCTGAAAGAGCTGGGCGTGGGCAAGGTGCGCGCCTTGCCCGGCGTGGAGGAAAACGTGGCGTTTCCCCTGCCCAAGGAACTGTCGCGCAAGCTGCAGCCGTAAGCCGGAGTCCCGTCAGCGGCGTGAACCCAGCCATTTGCGTATGTAGTCGAAACGGTCGAACCCCCAGAAAGGCTCGTCGTCGATGAACAGGAACGGCGAGCCGAACACATTGCGGGCAATGGCGGCGTCGATCCGGCTTTTCAGTTCGTCTTTCGTGGTTTGCTGCGCGATGCCGTCGGCCAGTTGCCCCGGGTCTATGCCCACGTCGGCCCCAAGCGCCATGACCACGTCGGCGTTGCTGACGTCTTGTTGCCGCGCGAAGAAAGCGTCGAACACCCGGTGGGCGAATTCCACCGCCTTGTCCGGGCCATGCCGGGCGTCTATCCACGTCATGGCCCGTGCCGCGCTGAGTGTGGAGATGGGGAAACGGTCGGGGTGGACATAGGGAATGTCGAACAGCCTGGCCGTGCGGGTGAAGTCGTGCAGGGAATACTGGCCTTTCATGGGCATCTGGATCAGGGGCGGCGCGCCCACCAGCTTGAATATCGGTCCGAGCAGGATGGGGTGCCACGCTACCGTGCGATCGAATTCGGCCGCCAGGGCCTCGATGCGGGTGCTGGCGAAATAGCCGTAAGGCGACGAGAAATCGAAATAAAAGTCCACCGGTGAGTTCATGGCGTCTCGCAAGTCGGGATTGTGGTGGGAAAGATTATGACATCGTGGCGCGGAATTGTGATAGGGCCCGATCCGGCATGCGCCGCATTAGGTGATAATACGGTGGCCGCGGATGTTCCGCGATAGGGCAGGGAAAGGGAAAAAAATGAAGAAAAGCGCGGCGGTGCTGGGTGTGGTGGTGGTTCTGGGTATCGCGTACACCGGGTCCTCATGGTATGTGGGCAAGAAGGCGCAAGGCGTCATAGAACAGTTCGTGGCCCGGGACAACCGGCAGTTCCTGCAATTGCTGGGGCCCGATCTTGCCGGCGGCGGCGCAACGCTGACCATAGATGAATACAAGCGAGGCGTTTTTTCCTCGGACGCCGTGTATTCGCTCAGGTTCAAGGACCGGGACGGCAAGCCGGTCGTGGTCAGGTTCGGCGACCATCTGGATCATGGGCCGTTTCCCGCGGCGGCGCTGCGCTCGGGCCATTTCGCGCCGGTCATGGCCGTGAGCTATACCCGGCTGATGGCGACGCCGGCCACCCAGGAATGGTTCGATGCGCTGAAAGACAAGAACGGCTCGCCCATCACGGCGGTGACCCGCATCGGGTTTTCGGGCACCGGGCATTCCCTGTGGCAGGTCCGGCCGCTGCAGGTCGCGAAAAAAGACGGCAAGCTCGATTTCAGCGGCGGCACGGTCCGTATCGACCTGTCCAACCACTATCGCAACAAGAATGTCAGGGGCGCATTCGACGCCCTGGACATATCGAACACGGACGGCACGCTCCGGCTCAAGGGCATCGAGCTCGATGGCAAGACGGTGTCGCCCAAGCCCGGCACCTCGGTGGCGAACACGGTGGCCACCATGGATTCCCTGCGGTTCGATTCGGGAGACGGCCGGCCGCTGGCCGTGGACACGTTGACGATCGCCCTGGACAGCACCCAGACCGGCAATCTGCTCGATGGGGCATTGCGCTACGGCTTCGGGCATATCGCCGTGGGCCGGTCCGACCTGGGCAGCCTGGTCGCGGGAGGGAAAGTCCGGCACCTGGACATGGCCGCGCTGGGCGCCCTGAGCGCCGAGTACAACCGGCTGGCCGCCGCGCACCATGGGCGCCTGGAAGGGCTGACCCCGGATCAGGGGGCGGCCCTGGAAAGCGGGCTGATGGCGGTGCTGGCCTCGAACCCCACGGTGTCCATAGACCCGTTCAAGTGGAAAACCGACAAGGGGGAAAGCACGCTGATGCTGGCGGTGAACCTGGGCAGCCCCGGGGATCCGAGCGCTTTGGCCAATGCGTGGATGCTTTTGCCGCAGGTGCTGAAAGAAATCACCTTGAAGCTGTCCCTGTCCAGGCCCATGCTGGCGCAACTGGTGTCCCAGGCGCAGGCCGCCGATGGCCAGCCCGGACAAGATGGCTTCGCCGACATGGTGGTCGACCAATACATGCGGCGTCTCTTGCTGACCGGCATGGCGCAGCAACATGGCCAGGACCTGACCACCGATATCCACTACCAGGGCGGCAAGGTCGACTTGAACGGCCAGAAGATGTCGGTGATGGAATTCGCGCAGCGCGCGGCCGCGGCCGTGTTGCGCTAGCCAGGGTTTTTGCGCTGGCGTTGCCGGCGCCGCGCTTTGCCTGCCCGATCCGCGTTACATTGTGGGCATGATCAGCCCCGAATTGTTGCAGGCGTATCGCGAAACCAGCTATATCGTCGAGTCCGAGGAAACCGGCGGCGCCGAAGGCAGGTTCGTCCTGAGCATAGGCATCGCCAGCCTGCCCCTGATGAGCCTGTATAGGCGCCACGGCGTGAATTGCGCCGCCTTCGTCACGGCGTTCAATCCGCATAGCCGGCGCGCCACCAACGCCAGGAACCACGCCATGCAGGCCCGGCTGCGTTCCTGGACGCAGCATCACGGCTATTTTTTCCTGCAGGGTGTGGGCCGGCACCCCGATGGAACATGGCCCGGCGAACCCAGTCTGCTGGTGCTGGGCATGACGCGCGCCCAGGCCAGGGAAACCGGCCGCGAATACGGCCAGGCCGGGATCGTATGGTGCGACCACGACGCCATTCCCCGATTGATCCTGCTCGATGATTGATGCATTTATCAACATGCATCTATTGTTGACGGCATCGGCCCGCCGGCCCTGCATGCGCTAGTTGTGCAGTATCTGGCTGAGGAACAGTTTCAGGCGGTCCGTTCCGGGGGTGTCGAAAATATCGGTCGGCGTGCCCGATTCGATGATCGAGCCGTTGTCCATGAACACGACGCGGTCGGCCACCTGCCTGGCGAATCCCATTTCGTGCGTCACGCACAACATGGTCATGCCCAGGTCGGTCAGCTCTATCATGGTGTCGAGCACCTCTTTGACCATCTCGGGATCCAGCGCCGATGTGGGCTCGTCGAACAGCATGATTCGGGGCTGCATGCACAGGGCGCGGGCAATGGCCACGCGCTGCTGCTGGCCGCCGGATAATTGCGGCGGGTACTTGTGGGCCTGGTCGCCTATCCGCACGCGGGAAATGAAATTCATGGCCAGTTCCTCGGCGTCCTTTTTCTTCATGCCGCGCACGTGCATGGGGGCCAGGGTGCAGTTCTCCAGGATGGTCATGTGCGGGAACAGGTTGAACGACTGGAACACCATGCCGGCATTGCCGCGGATCTGGTCCAGTGAATTCAGTTCGTCCGACAGCTCGATGCCGTCGACGACGATGGTTCCTTCCTGATGTTCCTCGAGCCCGTTGATGCAGCGGATCAACGTCGATTTCCCCGACCCCGACGGCCCGCAGATGACGACTTTTTCCTTGTCCCTGATGCGTATGTCTATGTCTTTCAATACATGGAGCTGTCCGAACCACTTGTTGACTTTCTCCATGGTGATGGCGTATTTGGTGTCGTCTTGCATGTGTCTGGCTCCAGGGGGGAAGCGGGGCTGGGCCTGGCTTATGGGTGGACAGCGGGGTTGTATTTGCGCTCGATCCGGCTTTGGATGAGTTCCAGGGCCATGGACATGATCCAGTAGATGGCCGCCGCGGTGATCAGCATTTCCATGTTGCGGAAGTCGCGGTTGCCCAGCGTGCTGGACAGGTACGTCAGTTCCCATACTCCCACGACCGATACCAGCGAGCTGTCCTTGAGCATGGCGATGAAATGATTGCCGGTGGGGGGGATGATGATTCTAAGGGCCTGCGGCAGGATCACCAGGCGCATGATTTTCCTTTTGTGCAGGCCCAGGGCTCTGGACGCTTCCCATTGGCCCTTGGGAATGCTTTGGATGCCCGCGCGGAAAACCTCGCTCATGTAGGCGCCGTAGCACAGCGACAGGGCGGTGATGCCCGCCGGTATGGGGTTGATCACGAAGCCCAGCTGCGGCAGCCCCATGTACAGGATGAATATCTGCAGCAGCAGTGGAAGCCCGCGAAACAGCGACGTATAGAAGGTGGCGATGCCCACGGCCACGCCGTTGGTCGACAGCCTGGCGATGGCGGTGACCAGGGCGATGCAAAAGGCGATCATGATCGAGGCGGCCGATACGTACAAGGTGGTGAAGGCCCCCTGGGTGATCAGGTAGCCCACCTTGCCCGCAATGAAACTCAGACTAAGCTGGAAAGTCGCCATGAACAAAGCCAGCAGTCCGAACAGTTCCAGGATGGTGATGACGATCTGCGTGCGCTTGGGGATCTTGCCCAGCAGGAAGAAATTGGCCGCGAACAAGGCCACGCCCAGCACCCATTTGGTCGCCTTGGCATACAGCGCAATCTGGTCTTTCGCCAGCGCGAACCGTTTCAAGGCATCGGAAAGCCAGGCCGTGTCTTCGATGCAGAAGTAGTAGTACAGCCCGATCAGGACCACCAGGGCGGCCGGAGCCAGGAGAATCGTCGATGTCTTGTATTTTTTCTGATTGGTCAGCGGCATGGCGTGGTCTCCCGGGCCGGGTTCCGTGATTTTCGTTCCTGCAGGAAATCATTGGCCTGATAATACCAATACGTCAGTTGCACCGCGGCCCTGCCCAGGATACCCCCGTTCCAGCATAGCCCGAACGGATCGAAAAGACGGTACCTGTCCGATGCGCCAAGAATGGCCTCGGCGACGACCGTGCCGCCTATCGCCGTGGTGTTCATGCCGTGCCCGCCGAAACTCGTGCAGTACCACAGCCCTTGGCCCAGCTTGCCGATCTGGGGCATGAGGTGCCTGGCGTACGCCATTTTCCCCGACCATGCCCGTTCGACGTCCAGGTCCGCCAGTTGCGGATACGTATCGACCATGCGCCGTTTCAACAGCGTGCCCAGATGCGCGGGCTCGGCCTGCCGGGTGGTGATCATGCCGCCCCACAGTATGCGCTCGCCATCGTCGACCAGCCGGTAATAATCGCTGGATCGGCGGCTGTCGCCTATGGAGCAGCGCGACGCGATGGCGGTGGCGATCAGCTCGCGGGCCCGCCTGGTCACGACCATATAGGTCGAGATCGGGACATAGCTGGCGGCCAGGCGGGGCACCAGCCTGTCGGTGTATCCGCCGCAGGCCACCAGCACGTGGCGGGCCTGGACTGAGCCCTGCTCGGTTCCGACGCGCCGGTCCGATCCCGCCGCGTCCATGGCCAGCGCCCGGGTATGTTCAAAAATCTTCCCGCCCAGCCGCTCCAGTTCCCTGGCCAGCCCGGTGGCGTAGTTCAGGGGGTGAAAATGGAAAGCGCGGCGATCGCGCAAGGCGTGGAAATATTTTTCGCTGCGCAGCAGATGGCGGATTTCCTCTTTGGACAGGTATTCCAGGTCGTAGTCGAAGGTGTCGCGCATCCATCGGGCATGCGCCCGGGCCTGGGTCGAATTCTCGAATCGGCTGACCTTCAGCGCCCCATGCATGGGGACGGCCGAGGCGATATGCAGCGAATCGATATTGCCCCTGACGATGTCGACTCCCTCGATGGACAATCGATGAAGCCGTATGGCATTGTCGTATCCGGCCCGCGCGGCGATTTTCGCAAAACTGGTGGCATAGCCCGGGCTGACGACGCCGCCGTTTCTGCCCGATGCCCCCCACGCTATCTGCTCGGCTTCGAGCACGACGACGCGCTGGCCGGCCCGCGCCAGCGTCAGCGCGGCCGTCAGGCCGGCCAGGCCGGCGCCGATGACGCACACGTCGGCCTGTTCGGCCGATGCAAGGCTGGCGTACGAAACGGGCGAGTCGGCCGTCTGGCGATAGTAATTGCTGGCGTAGTCGGACACGGCGTTACGGACGGGAAAGATCCCGTCCGTCCGGTTGGTTGAAAATGTCGATGGCCCGGCGCGGGCGAAAACCTTATTTCGTCGTGATCTTGGTGTAGTCCGCGCCGTACCATTTTTCGCTGATCTTCGTCAGCGTGCCGTCTTTTTTCATGGCATCGACGATGGAGGCGATCTTCTGGTCGAACTGGGGGTCTCCCTTGTCGGTGGCCACGGCAATGGGCTCTTGGTAGGGAATGTCGTTCGGGATGATGCGAACCGGGTATCCGTTCTTGATGGCGTTCTGCGCGGTCTGCTTCTCGGCGATGATGGCCCCGATGCGCACCCCGTCGCCCAGACGCAGGTCTTCGAACGGCAGCATGGACGATTTATAGGTGATCATCTTGGGGGTGAAGTCCAGATAATGGAAGGGCGGGACCGATTTCGCGTCCAATTGCAGGTCGTGGTGCATGTAGTCGTCGGCCGTGGTGCCGCCTTCAACGCCGAAGGTGACGTTCTTCAGGTCTTCGCGCGTCTTGGCCTTGGAATCCTTGTGCACGACGAACACGTACGTGCTGTAGTAGTAGATGGCGGGAAAGTCGATGACCCGTGCGCGGGCTTTGGTGGGGGTGATGGAAAACACCGCCAGGTCCCAGCGTCCGTGCCAGTGCCCGCCGGTGACCAGCTCGAAGCTGGGGGTGTCGAACTTCACCTTCACGCCCAGGCGTTTCGCAATGTCCCTGGCCACGTCTATGTCGAAGCCGACCAGTTGATGCTTGTCGTTCAGGAATGCATGGGGCGGCCATTTCGCGCTGACGGTCACCACCAGTTGCTTGCTTTTTTCCACCCGGTCCAGCGTCTGTCCCGCGAATGCGCTGACCGTCATGGCGGAAATACCCGCCGCGACCGCAATTTGCCCCAGTGTGCGGGCGAATGTCGTTTTTCCCATTGCTGCGTCTCCTGTCTTGATTTATTGAACTGCAAGGAACTAATTCGTTGCGTTTAGCCGAAACTAGTACCAGAATCTAGTTTTCCAATATTAGTCATAAATTTCCTATAAGAAAATCGAGTTTTGGTTTGGTAAATATGAATTTTTGGAATGATTTTCAACATCAGCGGAATTTCGACGGGATAAACCCATGCGCAAGATGATTCCCAGCCTGGCCGCCCTGGAAATATTCGAATGCGTGGCGCGCCACCAGAACCTGACCCGCGCGGCCGAAGAGCTGCACCTGACCCAAAGCGCCGTCAGCAAACAGATAATGGGGCTGGAACACAAACTGGGGGTGGTGCTGTTCAAACGGGTCCGGAAAAGAATAGAACTGACCCATTATGGCAACAACTACGCGCTCAGGATCAGGAATCATCTTGCCGGCATCGAGCGCACGACCGCCGATCTGATCGTGCAGCGCGAAGAGGGCTCGTCGCTGGACATTGCCGTGGGCGCGACGTTCGCCATGCAGTGGCTGATTCCGAAGCTGATGGATTTCCGCAATAAGTACCCGAAGATCACCATCAACCTGACCGTCGCGTCCGATCCGTTCATATTGAACAATAGCCAGTTCGACGCCGTCATCTATCATGGCGGCGGCGTCTGGCAGGACACCAAGGGGGAAATGCTGCTGCACGAGGGCAAGGTGGTGCCCGTGTGCAGCCCCGAGCTGATCAACGATATACCCGATGTCACGCCCGAGATGCTTGCCCAGTTCCCCTTGCTGCACCTGACCTCGCGCGACGGCGCGTGGAAGCAGTGGTTCGCCACGGCCGGGGTGACCGACGAGGTCCGCCCGCTTAAAGGCTGCCGCTTCGAATTGTTCACCATGCTGACCAGCGCCGCCATGGCCGGGCTTGGCATTGCGCTGGTGCCCGAGATCTTCATCGACGCCGAATTGGCCGCCAACCGCCTGGTCGTGCCCACCCCGCATTTCATCTCGAACGACGACGGTTATTTCATTTCATACAATGATGACCCGATAAACAAAGAGGCGCTGGACGTTTTCTCGTACTGGCTGCGGGGACGCTGCGCTCTTCCTGGGTGATGGACATGACTACGGATACATGCAAGGACCTTGTCGAAGGCATCAGGCAATGGGTGACGCTGGAATCGCCCTCGCACGCGCCCGAGCGCGTGAACGACATGATGCGATTGGCGCGGGACGAGGCCTTGCGCCGGGGGCTGGAGGCGCGACTGCTGGACCTGGGCCCGGGTGCGGCAGCGATGCTGTACGTCACCAACCGGCGCGAGGGCGACTCGCGTCCCGGGCTGCTGATCGTCGCCCATCTGGATACCGTGCATCCCGTGGGCACGCTGCAAGCCAATGCCTGCCGCACGGAGGGCGACCGCCTGTACGGCCCCGGGGTCTACGACATGAAGGCGGGCGCCTATCTGGCGCTGGCCGCCCTGGGCCAGGCAAGCCGCGACGGCGGCACGGCCCTTCCGGTCGATTACCTGTTCTCGCCCGACGAGGAAATCGGCAGCCACGCCTCGCGCGCCCATATCGAACGACTCGCCGCCCATGCGCGCTGCGTGCTGGTCACCGAGCCCGCCCGCCCCGATGGCGGCCGCTGCGTGACCGCGCGCAAGGGTACGGGGCTGGTGACGGTCAAGGTAAAAGGCAAGCCGGCGCATGCCGGCATGCAGCATGAAAAAGGGCGCAGCGCCATCAAGGAAATGGCGAATCAGGTGCTGGCGCTGGAATCCATGACCGACTACGCGCGCGGCGTCACCGTCAGCGTGGGCACCATACAAGGGGGCACCGTCACCAACGTCGTGCCGTCCGAATGCATGGCCGTCGCCGATTTCCGCGTGCCCGACGCCGAGGCCACCGAATGGCTGCTGGGCCGGCTCAAGGCGATGAAGGCGGTGGATCCCGACGTGGAACTGAGCGTCGATATCGAACTGAACCGCCCGCCCATGACGCCTGGCCAGGGAACGCAGGCCCTGTTCCAGGCTGCCCGGCGCTGCGCCGGGCGCGCCGGCTTCGCGCTCGAGGAAGCGCCCATGACCGGCGGCGGCAGCGACGCGAACTTCACCGCGGCGCTGGGCATCCCCACCATCGACGGCCTGGGCGCCGACGGCGACGGTGCGCATACCCTGAAAGAGTACGTGCTGGTCTCCACCCTGGAAAAACGCCTGGCGTTCTGGGTGCTGCTGCTGCGGGAACTGAAATAAAGGCGGCGGCTTGTCGTGCCGCCGCGCCGTCAGTCGCCGTCGGCTTGCGCCAGTTGCCGATAACGGTATTGGCCCTGGCGGGCCAGCATCCAGCCCGGGTATTCGGGCGGCGGGGCGCCGGCCTCGTCCAGCCTGGCCAGGTCGTCGCCATTCAGCGTCACGCCCGTCGCGGCAATATTGTCATCCAGCTGATCGATGCGCTTGGCGCCGATGATGACGCTGGTCACCGCCTTCTGGTGCAGCAGCCAGGCCAGCGCGATTTGCGCCACGGACACTTTTTTCGCCTGGGCGATGCCGCGCATGACGTCGATGCAATCGTAGGCGCGTTCGCGCTGGACCGGCGGGAAGTCGAACGTGGCGCGGCGGCTGCCTTCTTCGGGGCGGTCGTCGTCGCGGCCGTATTTGCCGCTAAGCAGGCCTCCGGCCAGCGGGCTCCAGACCAGCAGGCCCAGCCCTTCGCTGCGCAACAGGGGAACCAGTTCCCGTTCCAGGTCGCGCCCGGCGACCGTGTAGTACGCCTGCAGCGATTCGAAGCGCGCCAGCCCCAGTCGTTCGGCGATGCCCAGCGCCTTCATGATTTGCCAGGCCGCCCAGTTCGAGACGCCGACGTAGCGGACGTGGCCGTGCCGCACCAGGTTGTCCATGGCGCGCACCGCTTCTTCAATGGGCGTCGCGGGGTCGAAGCCGTGGATCTGGTAGATGTCGATGTGGTCCAGCTGCAGGCGCTTCAAGCTTGCCTTGACGCCGTCCATGATGTGATAGCGCGACATGCCGCGCGAATTGGCGCCCTTCGTGCCTGTTTCGCTGAACACCTTGGTGGCGACGACCACGTCTTCGCGCGACACGTTCAGGTCTTTCAGTGCCTGGCCGGTAATGATCTCCGAGCGTCCGTCCGAATAGGTGTCGGCCGTGTCGATAAAATTGATGCCGGCCTCGAGCGAGCGGGCGACCAGCTTGTTGGCATCGGCCTGCCGCAACTGGCCGATCTGGCCCCACATTCCGTCTTCGCCTCCGAAGGTCATCGTGCCCAGGCACAGCTCGGACACGAACAATCCGGTACTACCCAATTTTTTGTAACGCATGATGCCTGCTCCCGGGGTTGCGTTTTACCGTTTTACCATTTTACGGCGCAACCACACCCCCGAGGAAGCAGACGACGAAGCCCACGATGCCCGCGGCCAGACGCAGAAGCGGTTTCCTGCCGGAGATGAACGCGAACGAGAACGCCCAGAGGCCGGCGGCGATGCGCACGAAGGCGTACAACGCCAGCCAGGGATGGCTGCTTATTTCGATGACCGCCGGGTTGGCGATCATGGCCAGCGGAATGATGTACAGCCCGATCCCCAGGCGCATGGCCGAACCGGCGACTTTCAGCCAGTTTTCGCCGACGATGCCCGCGGCGATGAACACGGTGCCGCAGACGGGCGGGGTGATCGTCGAGAGCAGCGCGAACCAGAACACGAACAAGTGGGCAAGCAGCAGGCTGATGCCCAGGTGATGCAGCGCCGGGCCGGCGATGGACACGCAAATGACATAGGCCGCGGTCGTGGGCACTTCCATGCCAAGAAGAAGGCAGGCCAGGGCCGTGAGCAGCAGGGCGGGCCACAGGCTGTCCTGGGCGACCGCGAGGATGACCGACGTGACCTTCACGCCAAGGCCCGTCATGCCCAGGACGCCGATCACGACGGACGCGCAGATGATGATGGCGGCGATCATGGATATCTGCCGTCCCGCCAGGATCGCTGCTTCGGACATGCGCTGCAGAAAGCGCCGTATCGATATTTCGAATCGTATGTTCAGGAACAGCAGCAGCACGCCCACCAGTATGGCCATGCAGGCGGAATATTGCGGGGTGACCTGCGCCACGAACATTTGTTCCAGCAGCACCGCGAAGGGAACCAGAAAGAACAGCAAGGTGATGATGACGTCGCGCCGCGCGGGCTGGTCTTCCTGGTCCAGCGACTTCAGGCCGTAGCGGCGGGCGAAAAGGTCTATGCCTATCCAGACCGCAAGAAAGTACAGCAGCGCCGGCAGAAGCGCCGCGGCCATGATCTGGGTGTAGGGTGTGCCGGTGAGTTCCACCATCACGAAGGCGCCGGCGCCCATCAATGGCGGCATGATCTGCCCGCCCGACGAGGCCACCGCCTCGACCGCGCCCGCCAGCGACTTGGGATAGCCCAGGCGCACCATGGTGGGGATGGTCACCGACCCGATCGACGCGGCGTTGGCCGATGCCGAGCCCGAGATCGAACCGAAGAGGGCCGACGAAAGAACGGCGACCTTGCCGGCGCCGCCGCGCAGGCGGCCCGCGGCGGCCGTGGCGATGTTCAGGAACCCCTGGCCGGCTTCGCCCACGTTCAGCACGGCCCCCATGATCACGAAGATGGCGACGACGCTGACGGAAACCCCGGTCAGCGACCCCCAGACGCCGCCCTCGGTGATCGTCAGCGTGCCCAGGGCGCTTTCAAAAGGGACCGCGGGGTGGCCGAACTGGCCCGGAATGTATTGGCCGAAGAAGGCGTAGAGCAGGCATACCAGCGCCACGAGCGGCAGCGGCCAGCCGATGGCGCGGCGGGCCATCTCGAGTGTGATGGCCAGCAGGACGATGGCGACGGCGATTTGCAGGCCGCCGGTAAGAAAACCGTACTGGTCGGCAAGCATGTCGGCGTTGAACGCCGTATAAAGGCACGCCGCTTCGCCCAGGACCATCAGGATGAAGCCTGAAATTTTCTGCCGCCGTGAACGGGCGGCGAAAATGAACAGCCACGGCAGCGCCAGGGCCATGTGCAACGGCCGGGCCACCAGGGCTTGAACCAGGCCGCTGAAAACCAGGCCCAGGTGAAAAACAATGGAGACGATGCCCAGAAATATCCACAGATAAGGTGGTTTCCGGTGCTCCGCCGCGCCTTGCGCGGCCTGGGGCTGGGTTGCTGTCATGTGTCGCGGTGCATGTTTCTGGGGGATGGTTTTAACGCATGCTGTCCGGAATCTTGACGCCGGCTTCTTCGTAGTAGCGTATGGCTCCCGGGTGCAGCTTCACGCCCGTGGTCATCAGCATTTCCGGCGTCACGGCCTTCCACCAGGGGGAATCTTTGCCAAGGACGGCTTTTTGCTGCCAGAACGTCTTGGTCAGCAGGTAGGCGGTGTTGTCGTCCATGGCGGTCGTGGTGAATGCCTCGACGGGCAGGGAGGTCGTGACGACGTCCTGGTCCACGCCGGCGTACGTGCCCGCGGGAATGATCTGCTTGGTGCGGCCCGTCTTGGCGATTTCGTCGTCCGTCATGGTGATGAGCGAAATGGGCGTGCTGGCCGAGGCTTCGATGACGTTGGGCGCCGGGAACGAGCCCGCGGTCACGAAGCCGTCGATCTGCCCGTTCTTCAGCGCGTCCGCCGCGTTCCCGAGTTCGGCCGAGGCAATCTTGACCTTGCCGTCAAGCCCGAACATCTTGATGTACTTGGCCCCTTCGCGGGCGCCGAAGCTGCCCTTGCCCAGAAGAATGGTCTTGCCCGCCAGGTCTGACAGGTGTTCGGCATGCGCGCCGCCGCGCATCACGAAATGCATGGTCAGCGACGGAATGGGAAACAGGGCGCGTATCTTGGAAAATGGCGCCTGGGGCCTGTTCTTGAAAGGCCCCTTGCCGGCCATTGCGCTTTTGACCAGGCCCGGCGGCGAGGTGAAGACGTAATTGCCGGCGCGCACCGACGCTTCCATGACGTTCTGCACGGACCCCTGGCTTTCTTCTATGGTCAGTATGGTGCCGCCTTTGGTGCCGGCCTTGATGGCGTTGGCCAGCTCGACCCCCATCTGGTAGTACGACGTCCCGGTCTTGGCCGACTTGTAGGCGATGCGCTGTTCAGCATGGCCGGTCGCCGCCAGCCCGAAAGTACAGATTACGGTTATGCCGGCGGCCGCGGCCGCCCTGAATTTATCGAACATGTCTCTTCCTTTTTAATATTGTGCACGCCAAGGTGTTCGAGAATAAACGCTATTTTCCCTGCCGGTCAACATGATTGAACAAAAACGCCAACCCGCAAAGGTTGGCGCAAATGTTTAGATTTATTGGTGCCGATGAAAGGAGTCGAACCCTCGACCTTCTCATTACGAATGAGCTGCTCTACCAACTGAGCTACATCGGCACATGTACCTAAAGCCCGCTGCCGGATGCGACCGGGCGCTCTCGGCTAAGCCAAGCATTGTACACATTCCTGATTTTTTTTTCATGCCGCGGGCCCGCCCAGGCAGTCAGGGGGGCGCCGCCTCGTCTGTTGACAGGCTTTATGGGCGAACCTACTATGATTCGGGCAACGCCGCGCCCCGGCTTCCGCTTCGATAAAAAGGTCAGACTCATGAATCATTCAGCGCTTTTGGGCGCGCCGTCCGATACGCGCGCCGTGGTGGTGGGCGGCGGCACGATGGGCGCCGACGTGGCTGTCGTCCTGCTGCGCGCCCAGTGCGACACCGTCATCGTCGAGCCCCGCGGCGATCTGCACGAGGCCATCCGCGGGAAGGTCGCCGCCAATCTGGACGTCATCGATCTGCCGGAAAATCTGCGGTTCCTGCGGGTGGTCGGGTCGATAGACGATGTGGACTGGACGCGCACCGGCCTGATGATCGAATGCGTGCCCGAAAACCTGCAGATCAAGCAGGAACTGTTCGGGGCCCTGGCCGGCAAGGCGCCCGAAAGCGTGGTCCTGGCCAGCAACAGTTCGGGCCTGCCCATCAGCCGGATCGCGCAGGGGCTGCCCACGCGCCAGCGCATGGCGGGGCTGCATTTCTTCATGCCCGCGCACATTGTCCCCTTGGTCGAGGTGGTGCTGGGGCCCGATACCGATCGGGCGACGGCCGATTCCCTGGCCGCCTTCATGCGCCGTTGCGGTTCCGTACCCATACTGGTGCGCAAGGACGTGCCCGGGTTCATCGCCAACCGGTTGCAGCACGCCCTGGGTCGCGAAGCGTTCGCCCTGATCCAGGACGGCATCGCGACCCCCGAGGACATAGACGCGGCGGTGCGCTTCGGATTCGGGTTCCGCTACCTGGCCGCGGGCCCCATTCTGCAAAGGGACCACGCGGGCGTGGACGTGCATGCCGCCGCCGCGGCCACGATCTATCCGTCGCTGGCCGCGAACCCCGTGCCGCCGCCCGTTCTGGCCGACAAACCCGCCCAGGGCCGGCTGGGCATGAAGTCCGGCCAGGGGTTCTATACCTGGACCCAGTCCGGCATCCAGGCCGAAAGACGGCGCTATGACGGCGTATTGCGCGCCGGCCTGGATATCCTGGCCCGCGAACTGCCGGAAATCGACCCCTGAGACCCTGCCGGCGGCGCCTGATTGCCCAGGGCGAAGCTCCGCCGGCCGCGCCGGGGATGGCTCCGTTACATATTGCCCAAAGACAGGTATGATATCAATACGGCTTGGCCATTCTGCCGGTTTGGCTTATCGCCTTGTGTTTCAGCTACGGGGCAGCAATGAAGATTTTTACACTCGAGCATGCGCCAGCGTCATACTTCGCGGATTTCGTGTTGTACCCGCTGGCGATTGCGGCAAGTGTCGCCGCATTGCTTGTACATCAGCCTGTGGCGCGCTGGCCCGGCCTGGCGCTGATTTGCCTGCTGGGGCTTGTGGCCTGGAGCCTGATGGAATACGCCTTGCACCGCTATATTCTGCATGGCGTGCAGCCTTTCAAGCGCTGGCATGCCGAACACCACGACAGACCCTTCGCCCTGATCGGCACCTCGACCATAGCCAGCCTGCTGCTGTTTGCCGTGCTGGTGTTCCTGCCCCTGGCCGCGCTGGTGGGAAAGTGGCCGGCGCTGGCCGCCACCGTGGGCGTGATGATCGGATATCTGTTCTACGTTACCGTGCATCACGCTTCGCATCACTGGAAGGCGCGGGGCGCCTGGATGCAAACGCGCAAGCGCGCGCACGCCCGCCATCATCTGACGGGAAACCACGGCTGGTACGGCGTCACCACGTCGTTCTGGGATCGCGTGTTCTCCAGCACGGGCGATTAGGCCTCAAGACCGCCGGGCTTTTTCGGCCAGGTAGCGCTGCGTGCAGTCGCGGCCTATGGCCAGCGCTCCGGCGACTCGCCCCAAAGCATCGGTGACCAGGCAGAAGTGCAGGTCCACATACAGCTTGTGCCCGTCTTTGTGTATGGCCTTGGTGGTCAGCACCTTGTCGCCGTGCTTGGTCCGGCCGCTTTCCACGGCCCGGTGAAAGCCCAGCCAGTGCGCGTTGCGCAGCGGCTCGGGGATGATCACGTCCAGGCTGCTGTGCCTGGCTTCGTCGGCGGTATAGCCGAACAGGTTCTCGGCGCCGCGGTTCCAGGCCTGGATGGCGCCGTTCCTGTCGGCGAAGATAATGGCGTCGCCGGCCTGTTCGATCATGTTGCGATACAGGACGTCGTCCAGTTCGGCGGGGGCGGGCGGATGTTCGGTCGGGTCGTTCATGATGGCGCTTCCTGCTTTAATCGTCGGATTGCTTGACGGCCGACGGGAACAGGTCCCAGCACGCCATGAAAAGCGCGGCGATCAGGGGCCCTATGACGAAGCCGTTCAGTCCGAACGCGGTCAGCCCGCCCAGCGTCGAAATCAGGATGACGTAATCGGGCATTTTCGTGTCCTTGCCCACCAGAAGGGGGCGCAGCAAGTTGTCGACCAAACCTATGACCAGCACGCCGAAGACGATCAGTATGATCCCCTTCCAGAACGCGCCCGTGAGCAGGAAGAAAACGGCCACGGGCAGCCAGATCAGCGCGGCGCCCACGGCCGGCAGCAGCGACAGGAACCCCATGATGACGCCCCACAGCAAGGCGCCCTCGATGCCGAGAATCCAGAAAATGATGCCGCCCAGTACGCCCTGGGTGGCCGCCACGGCGACGTTGCCCTTGACCGTGGCGCGCACCACGGTGGTGAACTTGCGAAACAGGTGGTGCTTGTGGTCTTGGTTCAGGGGGATGAGCTGGGTGATGCGCCGGCCCAGCATGGGGCCGTCGCGCAGCAGGAAAAACAGCAGGTACAGCATGATGCCCAGGCCGATCAGGAATTCGAAGGTGTTCTGCCCCACGTTGAAGGCCTGGGTGGCCAGGAACTTGCTGCCGCGCATGGCGGCGGTCGAGAGCTTGTCTTTCATGCTTAGGGCGTCGGCCAGGCCGAAATGGGCCAGCAGATCGTGCACCGACTGGGGCAGGGCGGCGACAGCCTGTTCGAAATACTGCCCCAGGTTGAATTTCCCCTCCGAGATATTGTGGTAGAAGACGGCGCCTTCCTGCACCAGCGAGCCGGTGATGAAAATAAGCGGAATGATCACGATCAGCACGCAGACGATCACGGTGGCCAGCGCCGCCAGGTTGGGGCGCCCGTGCAGACGGCGCAGCACGCGGCGGTGCAGGGGCATGAAAATGATGGCCAGCGCCGCCCCCCAGAACAGGGCGCCGTAGTACGGGCGCAATAACCAGGCGAACGCCACGGTGACCCCGGCCAGAAGCAGCAGGAAAGACTGGTACTGAACATTATTCTTGTTGCTCATGGATGCTCCGTAGGGCCTTGATCGGTATGGGCGGCGCGCACGGCGCAAACGCCCGGGTCGGAGATGGATTCCAGGGAAATTGTGCCACAGTAAAACGGCCCGGGCGCGCCCGTTTCATGCGCTTGCCATAATTTGCAAGCCGCAAAATATCTATGCTATAGTTTCGCTTCTTTAATTCCCCGATAGCTCAGTCGGTAGAGCGACGGACTGTTAATCCGCAGGTCCCAGGTTCGAGCCCTGGTCGGGGAGCCAAGAATACACCGTAGTATCAAGCACTTAACGCCACCCTCGCCGGTGGCGTTTGTGTTTCTGGTTCTGACCTTGACCAAAAATTGACCGTGTTTGCATGGGCGGCCACATGGCTCGGGGCAAGGTGGGCGTACTTCTGCACCATCTCGATCTTCTCCCAACCGCCCAACTCTTTCAGCACCATGAGGGGCGTGCCGCGCTGGACGTGCCAGCTTGCCCAGGTGTGTCTGAAGTCGTGCCAGTGGAAGTCCTCGATGCCCACAGCGTCACACGCCCGCTTGAGGATACGCTTGTCGTGTTCCTGAATCAGGATGCCGTCGCCGCCGTCGCGGGTGAACACCCAGCGGTCGGCTGTGCGCAGCCGCCGTTCCAGCACGGCATAAGCGTCGTCGTTCAGCGGCACGGATCGCGCCCGTCCTGACTTCGCCAGGGCGTGCGTGATCCAGGCATTGCGCTGGGGCAGATCGACGTGCGATGGCGGCAAGCCGAACAACTCACTTTCCCGCATTCCGGTCGTCACCGCCACCAGCGCCGCGTCCTGCATCCAAGGCATGGTCATGGCCCGGATTAGTTCGGTGATGACCTCGGGCGGCTCCCAGCGCACCCGCACGTCCGGCTCCTGATACGCGGGCAGATTCGGGGCTTTGTCCATCCAGCCCCATTCAACGCACAGGTTCAGCATGCGCCGGATCGTGGCGATGTAGCGATTCAGGGTGGCTCCGGTCAGGGGTGTGGGCGCTTTCTTCTGGTGAATGCGATGCGTAGGCAGCGCGTCCACGATGTCGTCGGATGTTAAAGAGCGCACCGGGCGGCCCGCGAATTTCTCGCGCCAGAACGCGACGTGCCGCAGCTTCGTGGCGTAGTCACGCTGGCCCGCGCATTCTCGAAGAAAACGCACGGCGGCCTCCTCGAATTCCCGGTCTGGCGCCTCGCCCAGCTTGTCCTGGCGCCACAGTGACGCCTTCAACTTGTCGTGGTATTCCTGCGCCGCCCGGCGGTCGATTGTTTCAGCAGAGCATCTAACTCTTTCGCCGCCTGGCGCCCGGAAATCGACTTGCCAGATACCGGATGTTTTATCTTTGCGGATTGACATGGAGTTTCCTCTATGACCCGCAGCGATAGCCGAGTCACAGTATTGCGTGGTGCGGACAGTTCCGCAAGTCTGGACGGCCACACCCGCCATATCCGGGAGCCGGGCAGACGGAACCCGATCCGGTGGCGCTTGGCGAAGACGGTGCTATAGGCGACCTTCAACCGGTCGGCCACCTCCTGCAGGGTCAGCGCGGTTTCATCGGTCATTGCACTTCCTGCACCTGGATCAGCTTTTCCAGGTAGTGCTGGGCCTTCTTCAGATCCTGCAGGCCGCCCTTCGCCTCGCAGCGGGCCAAATACTTGATCGCGTTGCCGCGCAGAAAACCCTGAAACTCCTCGGGCGACATCCAGGACCGCATCGCGTCCCAGGGCTGCACGCCCATGTCGATATAGTGGGAACCCCCCACCTGCCGCAAGTTCGCCCCGCTGGGGGCGGGTCGGGCTGCGGCCAGCCGGGTAAGTAGGGCGTCCGTCGCGTTCTCAGACAGGCCGGACGAGCGGCAGAGCTGGACAGCTACAGCGTCGTGGTTCATGGTGCTTTCCTCTTCATGGCTTCGAGCAGGATGTCCATGACCTCGCGCTTGGATTCCACGCGGGCCAGGACGGATTCGTCCATCGTGTCGGCGGCCACGATGTTGTAGATGAAGACCGGGCGGTCGTGCCCAGCCTGCGCCTGGCGGGTCGGGCCAATGCGCTCGATGATTTGCAATCGTTCTTCCAGATTCCAGGACAGGCCGAAGAAAGCCAGGATGTTGCCGCCATCCTGCAGGTTCAGGCCGTGCCCGGCACTGGCCGGGTGCGCGAACAGCACCGGGATCTTCCCGGCGTTCCAGTCCCGGATGGTCTGGGGGTTGTCATCCAGCAATCGGCCCTGCGGAAACGTGCGCAGCAACCGGGCCAGGTCGGACTTGAAGTGATAGGCCACCAGCACCGGCATGCCAGCGGCTTCCTGGATGATGGAGTCCAGCGCCTGCAGCTTGGCGTCGTGGACTTCGCCCCACTCGGCGCCGGACTCGTCCTTGTAGATCGCGCCGTTGGCGAGCTGCAGGCACTTCATGGTCTTGCTGGCAGCGTTGAATGCCTCGATCTCGGTGCCGCAGTCGAGCGCCAGGAAGGCTTCTCGCTCCATCGCCCGGTACAGCACCCGGGCGGGGGCGGGCAGCTCCACGCGGATCGTGGTGACAATCGGTTCGGCCAGGTTGAAATAGTCCCGGGCGTCCAGCGACAGGCACAGGTCCCGTAGTGCGTCCTCGATCTGGGTCTGGGCGAACGGCAACGGTTCCAGCCGGATCGCGTGCCGATCGGCCCCGACCTGGATGGATTGAAACCAGCGGTTTTTGAATGCGGTGAACGACCGACCCAGCCGCACGCCCTTGTCCAGGAACCAGGCCTGGCCCCACAGATCCACCAGACCGTTCGGGCTGGGGGTGCCGGTCAGTTCCGTGAACCATTCCGCGCCGACGTGCGCCACCCGGCCCAGGGCCTGCGCCCGTTGGCCGCCTTGGCGCGTGCGGAAAGACTTGAGCCGGGTGGACTCATCGGGGATCACCTTCTTGAACGGCCATTTGCCGTCCAGGTGTTCCACCAGCCAGGGCAGGTTCTCATAGTTGATCGTGTAGACGTTCGCATCGCGGCGCAGGGCCGCCCGGCGCTGCTGAGTGGTGCCCAGGATCGGGGACACTTCGATACCCCGCAGGTGCTCCCATTTCGCGGCTTCGTCGGGCCAGGTGCTGGCGGCCACCCGCTTTGGGGCCAGCACCAGCGCCGGGCGGGGGTCGATGAATTGCAGGATGTCCAGCGCCGTCAGCGTGGACACGCTCTTGCCCATGCCCATCCCGGCCCACACCGCGCAGCGCGGGGTGTCCAGAATGTGATCGATGATGGCCGTCTGGTACGGGCGTGGGGTGAATACCTGCCGGGTCATGCCTGTACCTCGACGGGCTTCATGAAAACCAGCCAGTGCGTCATGCCCCGGCGGCCCGTGGCGTTGCCGAAAAGAGGCGGTACAGGTGTCAACGCCAGCACGTCCTTCAAAGGGACTTGCGTTTCGTTCCACTTGAAAACCAACACGCCATTGCTGGCCAGCACGCGGAAGCACTCAGCAAAGCCGCGCCTTAAGTCTTCGCGCCAGTCTGGCCCCAGCTTCCCGTACTTGGCCGCCAGCCAGGACCGAGGGCCTGCCTGCACCAGGTGCGGGGGGTCAAACGACACCAGATTGAACGTGCCGTCAGGGTACGGAATTGCCCGAAAGTCCATCAGGACATCAGGTTCGATCTGCAGCGTGCGCGTACCTGACGCGTTGCCCCGCGAATTGTCGGTCACCGTGATGACTTCGCGCCGAATGTCACCAAATACCACATTGGGGTGCTGGCGGTCGAACCAGAACATGCGACTTCCGCAGCAGGGGTCCAACACTCTCATGCCAGCACCTCGTCCACGCCTTCGAACGAATCGACCACGACCACGACCTGGCCCATGCGGCGCATCCGGTCGTGTTCGCGCTGCTGGTGGGGCTTTACTTTCTCGCCCGGCGCTTTCAACTCGACCCAAATGGTTCTACCAAGGCCAAGTGTTTCAGCCAAGGTCCTTTGCATTTTCAACAGGTAGGCCGCTACTTCAGCGTTGCTTTCGTTCTCATGATGAAGTTTGAAGCCGGGCAGCATGACCAGCCGATCAGGGGCGCCGTTGCGCCCGATCCAGCGGACCTTGCGGACTTCGCCGCCGATCATCTTGACGCGGGCCACCAGGTAATCCTCGATGTCAGATTCACGCATAACGGGCCAGCCTCCATGCACGGCGTGCAGCATCCAGGCGACCATGGCCCAGGCTGCGGTAGAACTTGACGAACTTCAGGAAGGATCGGACGTGGGTCATGATTTCCGCTCCATGCGCGTCTGCCAATGAATGCCGAACGCGCCTACAAACGGCAAGCCAATGGACAGGCCGCCGGTTCCGGTTCCACGTCGAGCGCCCCAGCGGGAAATGAACGGTCGGCTCAACCAATGCTTAGGTCGAAACCATCGGATTGCCCACAGCCAAGTAATTGAACTGGGCGGGTGATAGCTGGCCAGCGTGGCGATGGTGCGTGAGCTTTCTCCGTTGCCGTGCATCCAGTTAAAACCGACGGTCAAGCCGTTGGAAAACCGGATGGAACGACCAAAATACCGATTGATATTGATCACGGTGTCAATCCTTCTTGTAGTGGTAGGCCTCGAACCCGGCGGCGGCCAGGGGAAGCCCGGCGGCCCATTCAGGGGCGTGGGTCATGCACGAGGCCAGGCGCTGCGCGTCGTAGTCCTCTGTATCGGGGGCCTCGGTGATAATTTCGTCGTGGACGGTCAGCACGATTTCAAAGCCGTCGGCGTCCGCGTTCTTCATGCCGTGGGCCAGCACGTCGCGGGCGACGGCCTGGGTGATGTTTTCCGCCAGCTTGCCGCCGTAGGTCTTGAGTCGCGCCCACTTTCTGCTGTATTGGTCCACGCCCATATAGGACAGCTTGCCGTCGTCCAGTTGCGGGCAGGGGTAGCAGACGAAGCGACCGGACGGCAGGCGCACGCGCAGCCAGGCACCGTCCCGGCGTAGCTTCAACGCCCGGCAAGGTACGACCTTGCCCGGGGTGACAATCGCCATGACAGCGGCCTCGGCCAGGTCGCGCCACAGGCTTACCGTGCGGGGGTGGTTGCGCCGCCAGAGACGTTTCAGCGAGTCGCAAACCATGAAGATTTCAGCGCTCAGGCCCAGCAGGCCCAGCTTCCGAGACTGGCGCCACTCTACGAACGCCTCGGCCTCGGCCCACACATCGCCCGGGATGCCGGGGCGGGCCGCTGCGGCCATGGCCGCCAGGTCGATCCGGTACGTTGCCGCCCCGGTGAGGTACGCGCCTACGCCGCCCTCATAGCCCAGCATCAGCTCCATGACCTTGCCGATCTGGCGCATGATGCCGTCGCCGCTGTGCTTGTTCTCCATCACGTCCTCGGGCGTGACGGCGAACGCCTTGGCATAGGCCAGGGCATACAGGTCGGCGCCGGTGCCGGCGTCGAAATCGCGGAACGCCTGCAGCTTCCACTCTTCCCCGGCCAGCCAGGCCAGCGTGCGCCCCTCGATGTTGGACAGGTCGGCCACCACTAGGCGCTTGCCTTCAGGCGCCTGAATGCACGCCCGCACGGCGCTGCTGGTCAGCTCCATCACGTTGTCGAACAGGATGTCGGCGCAGTTGGCTTTCAGCGCCTCGATGCCGTCATCGATCACGGCCTGCTTGAGCGTGGGCCGGGGTAAGTTCTGCGGCTGGAAGAGGCGCCCGGCCCAGCGCCCGGTGCGGCTGGCGCCGTCAAACTGCAGGGTACCGCGCAGGCGGCCATCGCTGCTTACGCCGTTGACGAGCTTCTTGTACTTGCTGGTGCTTGTGGTACTGGCCTGCAGGCGGATCGCCAGCAGTTCGCGCAGCTCCACCGGCAGGGCCGGGTCATTGATCCGGCGCTCAAGGGTGGATTGCTGCATGTCGGGCAGATCCAGCCCGCACTCTTCCATCAGGTAGCGCAGCAGCACGTCGCGCTGGGTGGCGGCCTGCACGTTGCCGTCGGTGATTTCCTGGGTGCGGGACGCCAGCACCGCCTTTTCCAACTTGACCGCCCGCATGGCGCCTTCGGCCAGGTCCAGATCCACCTTGAACCCTCGGTCGTTGATTCGCTGGTCCAGGCGCCACAGGTCCAGCTCCTCGCCCCTGTAATTCCACTCGGGCAACTTCTTGTGCACTGCCCGCATGGCCTCGATGTCCAGGCCCGCGTACGACACAAACCGCGCCCACTCCACCGGGTGGGTCTTGCTGGTGGCCCGACGCAGCTTGCTGCTGACGGGGCGCGGCTTGCAGAACAATTGAATCAGGGCCTTGCCCGCTTTGTCCTTGGCTTTGTCCTGATCGACGCCCAGGATGTCGCACAGGGCGCCCAGCGCCCCGGGCAGGCCGTGGGCCAGCGCCTGGACCATCGTGTCGTACCACCGGGCCAGCGCGATTTCCGTGCCGGTGTGGCGCAGCACGGTGCGGTCGAACTGGCTGTTGTGCGCCACCACGGTAACGCCCGGATCGCGGATCGCTTCGACCAGCAGCGCCGGGCGCGGCTCCCCGTTGGCTTCGTCCACGACCTGCACCGGCTCGTCATCCAGCGCCCAGGCAAAGAGCATGACTTCCGCGCCCTCAGCGTAGGCGTGCGTGCCGTGGGTGATCGGCACGGCGCTGAATGTTTCGAGGTCGGCCCAGAGCTTGGTCACGGTAGGACCTCGAAGTCATCGGCTGCATCAACCTCGCACGCATGTTCCTTGAGCCTGTTGTGCTCGATGCGCTCGTTTTCAAAAAGGCGCCACCCCCCGCCATCTACGATTCGCCATTTAAGGCCGTGCATGCCGCAGCGCTTGCAAACTGCAGGCCATGCGTTACGCGGCTTTCGGCGTCCGTAGATGATGCTGTCCTCGTTGTCGTCAAAGTAGCTCATGACGCAGCCCGTTCCCCGCCCAGGGCTTCCGTCAGGTCGGCCAGCAGGCGGGCGACTTCACCCGTCATCAGGGTGAAATCCGCGTCGAACTGTTCAGCCTCGTTCTGCGCGTCGGATTTCTCCCGCAGCACGTCCAGGGGCTTCAGGCGGCGGACATCCAGGCCATCCGTCAAGACGAACGAAACCCGGTCGTTCCAGGTCATCGCCAGCTTGGTGCACTGCTTGCCCTCGTGCACACGCTGCAGGGCTTCCTGCGCGGCCAGGGTCTGGTTGCTGTAGTGCACGGTCGCCCGGGACGCGCCGGGGTTTTGCAGCTCCGCATCCTGATCGATGGTGAACCCGGCGGGCGCCTCGTCGTCCACCAGCCACGAGGTCATGGCCTGGGCGGGCGACGTTGCGACGTGGAAAGGCACCAGCGGGAAAGGGCTGATCGTCTTTGCCAGCAGGCCCAGCAGCGCGTCCGACTTCGCATCCGACGAGGTATCGATTGCAGCCCATCGATTCACGGTGTCGATCCACGCCGGGACGAACTGGTGTACGGTGAAGGCTTTGGGCAGCAGCTCAAGCGTGACCTGCTCCTTGATTTCCTTCATTTGCTTGCGGCCTGGCTTGTAGCCTTGCTGGTCTTCGATCTGTCGCGCCCGGGCGATGGCTGCAGCGTTCACGACGCTGGCCGGAAGCAGCTTCTTCTCGATGCACAGGACCAACAGGTACTGGCCGCCCATCGAGTAAAGGAGGTCGCAGTCTGGGCGCACTGGAATCCAGCCTGCCGATTCGGCTTCCTGGCTTGCGCAGGGATGAAACTGGTAGTTTTCCATCCCCGCCTGCAGGCCTGCCAGATCCGCGTCTGGCGCCAGCTTGTAGATTTTCAGATTCTTGAACCACATGGCCGTCCCCTAGAAAAGTTCCGGCGCCAGCGGATCGTTATGCATGGCGTAGTTCCAGCCCGCAGCCCAATCAGCGGCGCGGGTCGGATCGGTCTTTTTGTAGGGGTTGTCCTCAAGGTGCTTGTCATCGGAGTAGGCCTCGCGGCCCTCTCTGTATTCGGTGCTTTCCATGGTGTTGTTCCTTGAATTGGTAGCCGTCAGGCCCGTTGTCTGGATTGCCGGGGAGATACGTTTCCAAGTCCTGCCCGGTTTGCGCACTGCCCGCCGCTTCCAAAATGGCGTGCGGGGACGGCGGGGGTAGCGATCCAGACCTGGGCGCCGCGTGGGCCAGGCGCGGCTTTCGGTATCAGGACTTCCCGCTCTTGCAGAGCTGGATTACGCGAATTCGCTTTCGGCGTCGGCCCCCTGGCTGAGGTCATCGAATTCGTCTTCGCTGGCCGCGCCGCCACCGGCGAACGCATCCCCGTCCTTGACGAACTGGACGCCGCGCAGGCTGGCGTTCACGCGCTTCCCGTAGTTGTTGTCTTGCGCCCAAATATCCAGGCTGGCGATGACGTAGCACCCGGCATAGGGTTTGCCGTCGGCTTCGACCAGCGGCGACTTGTCACGATTCAGGACGGTCGGGCGGGTGGCCGATCGGGCCGACACATAGAAGTGCCCCGCGAAGCCGTCGTACTGCTCCTTCAGGTCGCCGTCGTGCAGGCACACCTTGTCCTGGGCGCGCATCTGCTTGAGCACGGCTTCAGCCTTGGCGCCCCATTTTTCCTTCGCCACCGCGTCGATGGTGGCATTGATCGCCTTGATCTGAGGATCGTTCGGTTCGATCAAGAGGCTGGCGGAAAAGGCCGGTTTGCCCTCGCCGTTGACGGTTTTGGCCTCGAACAAAGCGGGGAAGGCCAGGCGCACGTTGGTCAGTTTGATTTGCATGGTGTTGCTCCTTAGTTGCAGGGGTAGCTGGGTTCAGCATCCGGGCGGAAAAGATCGGGGTACCGCCGCCGGATGCTCTTAGCGGTATCGTTCAAGGTGATGGACCGCTGCAGGGACTCGCCTGGCGGGGTTGCAGGATCGACAGCCGTGGCCGTCTTGAGCTGGTCCTGGGCGCTGGACGGCAGCAGGTCGTGCTGCCACTCAGGGCCGATCAGCGGGCGCGGCGCAGCTTTGCGGCGGGCGGTCATACGAACTCCCCAGCCGCGCCAGCGGTTTCGGTCAGGTCTTCGAAGTCGGCAGCGCTGTCAACGACAACGGCTTCCCGCTTGTCGGACTCGGGCGCCACGCTGAGCGCCCCGTCAGGCTGCGTGATGATTTCGAGCAGGCGCGGCCACTGGCGCGGGCCGATGCTCCCGGCCTTGTGCAGCTTTTCGGCTGTGGTCGGGGAAATCAGCTTCAGGTCGTAGATCTGTTCGACCTTCAGGCGCATGGTCTTCAGCAGAGTCTCGGCCTCGGTCGCGCTCGTCCACGCCCTTGCGCCCTTGCGCCCTTGCACCAGCTTGAAGCCCGGCACGGCGCCCCCGGCCAGCAGTTCGGATTCGACCCGGGCGCGAATGGCCTTGCACCAGCCTTCAATCAGATCGACGGCGGCCATGCGCTTGCCCAGATCCTCGGGCGCGACGGCCCCCACCAGCTCCTGCACGGTCTGTTTCGCTTGCTCCGGGGACTCGCTGTGTGCGGCCAGGACTTCGAAGTCGGCGCCTACGTCAGCCGCTACCTTCTCGGCCAGCGCCGGGCAGGTAGCTTTCGCCTTGCAGAACCGGCAGGGATCGTCCCCCGGGTGCAGGTCAGACAGCGCCACCTGTTCCGGGGGGACTCCGATGTACTTGAGAGCGTGCCGGGCGAAGACCTGAGCGTTCGACGCCCACGTCTGCATGCTCTTGCCGTCGATGGCGCCGCCAGCGGGTTCCAGCGGCATGACCCATTCATCGATGTGGTGCAGCCTGGGCTGCACGATCACCATGCGCACGCGCTTGAAGTCGTTGGTGAATTCGTGCTCGGCCAGGGCGGCGGCGCCGTAGATGCCTAGCTGCGGGTTCTGGTAAGCACCGACGCGCACGCCGCGACCGTATTTCAGATCCACGACCACCAGCTCGTCACCCGCCAGGACCACAGCGTCGGACGTGCCGAAGGCGTCGGGTTCGCCTGTGACGCAGGTAATCGACAGCCGCTGTTCCACCAGCAGCTCGCCGCCGATGGCCCGCACATAGTCCAGATAGACCTGGACGTACTCGGCCATGTCGCCATCAACCGTAAACGCAGGTGCGGACACGGCTAATTCGGCTTCTTCCTCGGTGGTGAGTGGTCTGGCGTGGGGGTTGATTCCAACCCATTCCGCCTCGCCTTTCCAAATCATGATCTGTCGGCCCAGGTGGGCGTCGGCATCCACCCCTTGCGTCAGGCATTCAGACGCCAGGAAGTGGGCTACGGTACCCTCGTCAGCAAACGCGCTGGACGTGTCCGGGTAAACGGCTTCCAGCGCTACGCTGCCGGGGCAGTGCAGCCAGCGGTGTGCGCTGGACGGGGAAAGTTTCGCGTGGCTCATTTGGACACCTCCACGAGCTTGTGGTTGTCGTCCAGGCGGTACGTCGTATCGGGCTTGATGCCGTCTTCACCCACATAGCCGATGACTGTGCGGTAACGCTCGGCCTTTTCATCCCACCACTGGACACGAATTTCGCCCTTGTTCCCGGCGGTGGCCGTGCCGCGATACCCGGCGGTGGCCGTGCCGTAATTCCCGGCGGTGGCCGTGCCGGATTCCCCGGCGGTGGCCGTGCCGTAATTCCCGGCGGTGGCCGTGCCGGATTCCCCGGCGGTGGCCGTGCCGCGATACCCGGCGGTGGCCGTGCCGGATTCCCCGGCGGTGGCCGTGCCGTAATTCCCGGCGGTGGCCGTGCCGCGATACCCGGCGGTGGCCGTGCCGTAATTCCCGGCGGTGGCCGTGCCGTAATTCCCGGCGGTGGCCGTGCCGCGATACCCGGCGGTGGCCGTGCCGGATTCCCCGGCGGTGGCCGTGCCGTAATTCCCGGCGGTGGCCGTGCCGGATTCCCCGGCGGTGGCCGTGCCGGATTCCCCGGCGGTGGCCGTGCCGCGATACCCGGCGGTGGCCGTGCCGCGATACCCGGCGGTGGCCGTGCCGCGATACCCGGCGGTGGCCGTGCCGAGTCCACCAACCAATACGGTTTCCTTGTCACCCACCTTCAGGCACGCGCCAATGACAGCAACCTCATGGGCCAGCGGCTCATGCTCAAGGATGTAGGCCGCCGCTTCGGACTTGGCGCCGATGAACCGGACGACGGCACGCGGGAATTTGCACTTGCCGCCCAGCATGGTGATGCTGTCGCTGGGCACTTCCAGGACGTACCACTTCGCATCCTGGTCTACCCAGTAATCGACGCAGCTATGGTCCCCCTGACCGTACAACCAGCCATGCAGGCCATTGCCGCATTCCTTGTTGCCCTTCCAATCGGGCGCGGCGATCTCTTCGCCCACGGCCTGAGGCCAGGCGAAGCCGTTGCGGCTGGTGTGGTCGGCGCGGCAGACGCGCAGCACCAGCGAAGTATTGACGGTGGCCTTTTTGCTCATGCCGCCACCTCTTCACCTGCCGTCTGCAGATCCGCCAGGAGCGCCGCGTAGTCGTCGGCGGCCACGTCATTCAGGTGCTTGGCACCGTGCGCGGCCAGGACCTCGATCAGCCGGTCGCGGTTCTGGACGGCCAGGGCCTTGATGGCCCCGGCCACCTGGTCGCGGCTGACATCGCCAGTCGGCGCAGATTGAGCAGTGGTATCGGTGGCAGCGGATGCATCGGTCTGCGCAGCCGCATCCGGCTGGGCGTTTCCCTTTTCAGCGGCCTGCGAGTCTTTGGGCGATCGCTTCGTATTGGCGGGCTTGGACGCGGACGCATCGGCCCCCGCCGCCTGCGCAGTAGGCTCGGTATTCGCAGGCTGCGCCGGTTTCGTGGCAGCAGTATTCTGAGGCTTTTTTTCGGTCGTGCCTTGTGTGGTCAGGGCGCCAGATTGCAGGGCCGCCAGCAGTTCGCGCAGAGCGGTTGTGTTTTCAGTGATGGCTTGTTCAAGCGACATGGCTATTCTCCTTGGGTTTCTTCAGTGAGGGTGTGAAGCCGGGTGAAAATGTCCCCGGCGTCGTTGGCAATCTTTCGGAATTTGTCAGCCAGCTCGAGCATGGTTTTGCACTCGTCAGGCTCGGTGATTCCTGCGTGCTCGAGCAGGCGCACGATGCTGGTGAGGTGTTTCACGCCGATGCTGGCCTCGAGCAGGACGCCCAGCATTTCGGTGACTTCGCTGACGGTGAAGCCTTCCAGCGCTTCGACCAGGCGGGACAGATCGCTTGCGGTAAGCTCGGACTCGTTGGCAACCTCGAACAGCTCGGTGTCGGTGTCTTCCAAGCGGCGCAGCAGTTCACGCTCGATTTCGCTGGTGGTGAATTCGTCCAGCTGATTGTTGGCATAGCGCAGGAACTCGCTATCGGATAAGGTGCGCAGGTTCATGCTGATCCCCTTAACGAATCGGCCGGATGACGATGGAGCACGGGGCGGCGCAGTCGCTGAGCTGCAGGCAGGCCACAGCCTGGGCATGCGCCTGGTCGCGGGTGGTGTTGGGCACGACGAACTGGTGAAAGGCCTGGGGCGTGCGCACTTTGACGAGGTAGGTGGTCATGTCGTCGCTCCCTACGCTGCCCAGCCGGGGACGGCGAAGCCGTCATCCAACCTGACACGGCGGGCCATGATGTAGGCCATGAAATCCAGATTCACCGGCTTGGTCTTGCTTTTGTCCTTGGTGGTTTCCGTGGCGTAGGTGACACCCACCACAGCTGCGCCGCAGCTTGGACTTGTTGGACTTGCGCTTTTCTCGTCGCTGTACATCACGGCGAAACTCGGGTCGCGGTCGCCCGTGATGAGTTTCAACGCTTCTACGGCGTCCTTCATCTGGTCAGCGGGCAACGTGCAGCCCGGATTGCCGATGGCCAGTGTGTTGCTGGCGGGGATGACACGGCGCCAGGGCAACTCACGGCTTTCGCCACTGGTGACGCCTTGCACCGTGACGCCCGCGTGCTGGATCGACACTTGGTAGGTCGGAATCGCAGATTTGGATTCCAGTTCAACGATCTGCCAGGTGCAAAGGTCTGCCGTCTTCGAATACTTGAGCCGGTCGATCAGATCAATGGACACCATCACAACGCGGTCGGTCAGCGGGTCCGTTATCGGATCAGCCCACACCGGCTGCACACGATTGACGTGAATGCGGTGTCCATCGGTGCCGACCAGGTACAAGCCATCCTTTTGAAAATCAAGGGTCAGCGTGTTGATGTAGTGCCGGATGTCCTTGCGCCCTGCTGCGAGCGCAGCAGCTTTGACATCGGCCATGTGCAATGAGAACGACGTTTGTACGCCTGCCATGGTTCGCTCCGAAAGTATGGTTGGTATTGATTACTACGGAGCAAATGGTAGCTACTAGCTACCTACAAGGCAAGTAGCTAGTAGCTTTTTTACAATGTTTTACACGTTTGGAGTGGGCAAAAGAAAGCCCGCCAAGTGGCGGGCAGGGTGCTGTAGACAGGTGTCGCTAGTACTGGGTGCAGGTGGTTGAGCTGCCGTTCTGGTCACACCTGGTAGTGGCGCGGTGCACGTCGGTACCAAAGCTGAAGCGCACCTTCGTGCCATCAGACAGCTTGCCGAAGCCGGTGCCCCCGTTGTAATTGCTCTTGGTGAATACAAAGGTGCCGGTGCGGCCGTCGTCGCATTTCAGAGTGCCGGTACCGGATACCGTGGACGGCCGGTGCAGAGTGCCCGTACACGAGACGCCTTGTTGGCTCATTATCTGCATCGTGCCATCACCGACGCCTGCAGTGGCCGACCCCATAAAGTCATCGGTGCTTTGTCCTGCAAAGTTTCCGACAACTGGAACGGTCACTGCGCATCCGGATAACGCAGCACTGAGAATAAGGGCTGTAATTTTGGATCGCATATCAGCTCCGGCTGAGTGCGTCGATTTTCTGTTGTTCTTCGAGCGCCTTGCGTTTGAGAAACAGCCGGATTATCTCCGGTGCGGGCACCACACGCCACAAGGCAAGCAGGTTCAGCAGGGGTACCACCAGCAATAGCGTCACCAGCACCTGATCCTCGGTACTGTTCGGTGCGCCGTGCTGGGCCGTGCCGTAGGCCACAAAAACGAGAAGCGCGATATTCGCAATAACGGCAATGTATTTCATGCTCCCTCTCCTAAGATCACAGTACTGTCTTTTTATTATTAACCCAAACGAGTTTTAAGTGTCGTTCTCTAGGCAACCTTTCCGCTTTTAACCGGTAGCGCACCTCTGATAAAAAAGGTAACCGCTCGGTTTAATTCTGCCTTGCTCTCTTCGGACAGGGCCTCATAGTCAGCGTAGGGCACAGTGAACGGCCACGCCGGACTTGCCGTTTCAACTGCTTGTAGCTCGCCGCTTTCGTCCCACAATTCTGGGTGTTCCTGGTACATCCATGCGGCGGGCCTGTCAAGGATAACCCTTGCTATCCGCTCAGCCAGGTCGTCGCCTAGGCTTCTAGGTTGCTTGTCCTTCGGGCCTTGAAAGCCCCGCATGACCTGTTCGACATACTTGGCATTGCACCCTACGCGGGCCGCAAGTTCTTTGTGCCCGCCTGCTATTTTCACGGCGTAGATGAGGTTCTGTCGGCGCACTTCTCTGGGGTTCATTTTTGTATCTCCAAATGTTAGCTATCGGCTACCAATTGAAGAGTAATACACCTCCTTGACTTTTAAGGTAGCTAATAGCTACTATTGCGGCTATGAAACTACACACTTACTTAAGTCAGGAACGGGGGCGGGCCGCCTTGCTCGCTAAAGCGCTATCTGTCAAACCGCCGACCATTTCAGAGTGGCAGCGCGGGGTAAAACGGGTGCCCATAGCCCGATGCCTTCCCATCGAACAGGCCACTCAAGGGCTTGTCACCCGGGCCGATCTGCGCCCGGATGACTGGCATCTGATTTGGCCGGAATACAAGCACGAGACAGGTGACGCATGAGTTACGGCGCAGCCCACGATGACTGGGTGCACCTCGATTGCGTGCTGGGGCTCGCCTCCGACTTGCTGCCTGTGGTGTCAAACCCCGACGCGGTGGTATCCCCGCAGTCGAAAATGAAGGCTCTGGGCAAGACGCCCAGCCGCTACAACGGATCGCGCCAGGTGGCGGGCATCCCCGCCTGGTCAGAACATCAAGCTACCCCCCGGGAGCTCGAGCGCTGGGCCAAGGAACCGGACTACGGCATTTGTGTGCAGACGCGCCTGGTGCGGGCCTTGGATATCGACGTGCCCGATCCTGCGCAGGCGCAGGCCATCGTCGCCTTCGTGCACGACTGGCTGGCGGCGCAGGCCCTGGTGAGCGATGACGGCCTGGACGCGCCGCTGCCTTGCCGGTACCGGGAAAACTCAGGCAAGTGCCTGCTGGCCCTGCAGGTGGCAGGCACCATGGCCAAGGGCAAGATCATCGTGGCCGGTGGTATGGTGGAATTCCTGGCCAACGGCCAGCAGTTCATTGCCTGCGGTACCCACCCTTCGGGCGCCCGCTACCAGTGGCGCACGGGCGACGTGGCGGGCCTGCCCGGTCAGATACCGGAAATCTCAGAAGCCACGTTCACGGCGCTGTGGGCGGCGCTGGCTGCACGCTTTGCCATTGAACCGACTGATGGCGTGCCAGGCACCATCAACCCGCGCAAGCGCGGGGATAACGTCGCCTTGCCCGATCCCGTAGCTGACTTCCTGCTCGAGCAGGGCCAGGTACTCGGTGAGGATCGAGACGGCGCTCTGCTCATTACATGCCCATGGGAAGCGGATCACACCCAGGGCGAAGTCGGGGATGGGTCTACCGTCTGGTTTCAGGCAGGGACAAACGGGTACGATCGGGGCCATTTTCGCTGCCTGCATGGGCACTGCGAGAACCGCAACGACGGCGAGTTCTTCGAAGCCGTGGGGTACACGCCGGATGCAACGGGGGATTTCGCTGTCGTGGAGTCAGGCGGTGACGGCCACCCTGAGCGCCCAGTCGATTCCCTGGCCGACCTAGGCCTGCGGCGCAAGATTGGCAAAGGGCAATGGGCGGGCTGGTTTCTCGCCACGGCTGAGAACGTCGTCGCGGCCCTGCGCCTGGCGCATGTCTCGGGTTTCGAGGTGCGCTTCGACGTGTTCCGCGACGAAATCCTGCGGCGCACGCCTGAAGGCGAGTGGCAACCGTTCAAGGATGCCGACTATACCCGGCTGAAGCTGGCCCTCGAGAGCGCCCACATTGAACCCATCCCGTTCGAGCTGCTGCGGGCGTGCGTGCGTCTGGTGGCCGACGAGCAGACCTTCGACAGCGCTCTGGAAGTGCTGGCAGGCCTGCAGTGGGACGGAGTGCCGCGCATCGAGGCCTTCTACTCCCACTATCTCAAGGCTGATGACACACCCTACACACGAGCTTGCGGCCTGTACACATGGACGGCGATGGCGGGCCGTGTGCTCAACCCCGGGTGCAAGGCCGACATGGTGCCGATCCTGGTGGGCCTGCAGGGCCTGCGCAAGAGTAGCGCGGTCGAGGCCATGGCCCTGAGTCCTGAGTGGCATGGCGCCCTGTCGCTCTCGGGCAAGGATGCAGACCTGTCGCGGCAGATGCGCGGCAAGACGGTCATCGAACTGCCTGAGCTGCGCGGCCTGCGCACCAGGGAGCTTGAGAGCATCAAGGCGTTCATCACCGAGGGCAGCAATGCCTGGGTGGCGAAATATCAGGAGTTCGAAACCAAGTACCCACGTCGGTGTCTGTTTGTGGGCACCACTAATGAAGAAGAGTTTTTGGACGACGACACAGGCAATCGACGGTGGTTGCCGCTGACGGTCGGGCTGGCCGACACCGATGCGATCCGGGCCGACTGCGCCCAGTTGTGGGCTGAGGGTGCTGTCCTATTCAAATCGGGCGGTGTGCAGTACGAGCAGGCCGAAGCGCTGGCTGATGAGGCGCACGCGGCGCACATGGTTTCCGACGAGTGGGAAGACCCAATACGCAAATTTTTGCAGACTCCTGACGCGCTGACAGATGAAAGGCCCCTTGATCGTGGTTTCGTCACGACCATGCAAATTTTTGCGAATGCGCTTTTTATTGCGCACGACCGCACGGATACGCGCACGTCGAAACGGCTGGCGCGGGCGATGCGGGCGCTTGGATGGCGAAAAGATGATCGCAGAAAGAACATCGAGGGTCGCGGGTGGTGCCTTGAGACACATGAAGGACACAAATGAAAACTAAGTGTCCTTTCAAAACGCGCATGAATAAAGGCTTTGGACACATGGGACACATGGGACACATAAAAAAGTGACTATTACGCACATCCGTTAGTGTGTGGCTGGCTGGGTATATATAAGAGTTTTTGCTGTCCTAGGTGTCCATGCGTCCCAAACACCGGAACATGCAAAAAATTGCAGATAGGAAATGATGGGATGAACACGCAAAAAATTGCAGATTGGAGAGGGGAAAGCCATGGTCGGGTTGGATTTAAGCGAACGTGCAACAAATTACATCCTTCCTATGCACGAGGAGCTAAGCGGATGAAAACCAACAGTTCGGGGCGCCGCATCGGGGAAGACCACCCCAGGGCGGTGATGGCCGACCGGGACGTGGCTTTGCTCATGTCGCTACTGGATGAGCGCGAGTCGCTGCTGGGCCGCCTGCAAGCACGGGGCAGGCCCCAGGCCGAGACGGATGCAGCGCTCACGGCGGCTGGCCTGTCCTATCGCTGCCTGGCTGAGCGGTTCGAGATCAGCAAGTCGCACGTCTACAAGATCGCCAGCGGCAAACGCCGGTGCCAGACCCCGTGGCCTTGATCGTGTGCAGCGGGCCGACAATCCAGGCATGTCAGACCCAGATACCCACCGCAAGCCTGTACGCCAAAAGGCCTTCCTTGCTGCACTCGCCTCCTGCGGTGTAGTCGGCCAGGCGCTGGCTATCGTTGACCTGCACCGCTCAACCGTGTTGCGCTGGCGCAAGGATGATCCCGAATTCGCAGCGGCCTACGACCAGGCGCTGGAAGACGCCACCGACACGCTGGAATCTGAGGCACGGCGCCGTGCTGTCGAAGGCGTGGACGAACCGGTGTACTACAAGGGTGAACGCGTCGGCGCTGTACGCCGGTACAGCGACAAGCTCATGGAAGTGCTGCTCAAGGGCAACCGGCCCGACAAGTTCAAAGATCGGGTGGAGCACTCCGGCACGGTTGAAGTCACGATTGCCGAACGCCTGGCGCGTGCTCGTGGGCGCGTCGGCGCTGACCCTTCCGATGGCAACCAGTGAACAGGACATCACGCTGGCCGACGAGGTAGCGCGGTTCTACGCGGACCCGCTGGGGTTCGTGCTCTTTGCCTACGAGTGGGACACGGACCCGGCCCTGCAGGTCTGCAAGCTGCCTGAACCCTGGTCGTTCATCTACAACTGCGAATACGGCCCCGACAAGTGGGCCTGCGAGCTGCTAGACCGCGTGGGCGAACAGGTGCGGGCCAATGGCTTCAACGGTGTGCAGGCCGTCCAGCCCATCCGCGAAGCGGTGGCCAGTGGTCACGGTATCGGCAAGTCGGCCATCACGGCCTGGCTGGTGGACTGGATCATGAGCACCAGGCCCTACGCCAAAGGCACCGTCACCGCCACCACCGCTCCGCAGCTCGAAGCCAAGACCTGGGCGGAAATCGCCAAGTGGACGAAGAAGTGCATCACCGGCCACTGGTTCGATGTCAGCACCGGTCGCGGGTCCATGCGCATGTCGCACAAGGAAAGCCCCGAAGCCTGGTTCTGCACAGCCCAGACCTGCCGCGAAGAGAACTCCGAGGCCTTCGCCGGACAGCACGCAGCGAACTCCACGTCGTTCTACATTTTCGATGAAGCGTCCGGTGTGCCGGACACGATCTGGGAGGTGGCCGAGGGCGGCCTGACGGACGGCGAACCCATGTTCTTCGCCTTCGGCAACCCGACCCAGAACAGCGGCAAGTTCTACGACTGCTTCCACGCCCAGCGCCACCGCTGGGGGCGGCGTCAGATCGACAGCCGCGAAGTGCAGATCAGCAACAAGGCCACGATTGCCGAATGGGTGCAGGACTACGGCGAAACGTCCGACTTCGTGAAGGTCCGCGTGCGGGGCATGTTCCCGTCGATGTCGGCCAAGCAGTTCATCAGCGTGGCGGACGTGGACGCCGCCTTCGGGCGCCACCTGCGCAAGGACCAGTACTGGTTCGCGCCGAAGATCCTGACCTGTGATCCGGCCTGGGAAGGCGACGACGAGCTGGTCATCGGGCTGCGCCAGGGGCTGCGCTTCGATGTGCTGCGCGTCATCCCGAAGAACGACAACGATGTGCAGATTGCGAACCTGCTGGCGGTCCTCGAAGACGAGCACGGCGCCGATGCGGTCATCATCGACTTCGGCTATGGCACCGGGATCTACAGCGCCGGGCAGACCATGGGCCGCGACTGGCTGCTGGCCGACTTCGGCAGCGCCAGCCCGGACCCTGGGTGCCTGAACTTGCGGGCGTACATGTGGCGTGAAATGCGCGACTGGCTCAAGGCTGGGGGTGCGATCCCCGGCGACAAGGTGCTGTACGCGGACCTGATCGCCCCGAACACCGTGCCGCGTGCGGACGGCGCCATCCAGCTCGAAGCGAAGAAGGACATGAAGCGGCGCAACCTGCCGTCACCCAACCGGGCCGATGCGCTGGCGCTGTCTTTCGCGTTCCCCGTGACACGCAAGCAGCGCCTGGCAACGCCCAGCCCAGCCGCCATTCGCGGACACGATCCGTATGCGGCAGTATCTGCCCGTGGCCTTGAGGGCGCACCGGTTGAGCACAATCCCTACGAAAACCTGTAGGAGCATTGCCCGTGACCGAAGTGCGTCTCGTCACCCCTGACGAGTTTCTTGCCTGCGCGAACTACCAGGCGCTGTTTGCCGAGTACGCGGCTGAGTCCAGCACGGAAGGGCTACCCGCCCCCCAGCCGGACATGGCGCTGTACCGTGCGCTGCATGCAAGCGGCTGCATGCACACGCTGGCCGCCTTCCAGGGCGACACGCTGATCGGCTTCCTCGTGATGTTGGCGCACCGGAATCCGCACTACGGGATCACGCTGGCCGTGGCCGAAAGCCTATTCGTGGCCGCCGCCCACCGTGCAGGTGGTGCGGGGCTGCGTCTCATGCGCGAAGCGGAAGACCTGGGCGCCCGGCTGGGCGCCGCTGGCATTTTCCTGAGCGCTCCCGCTGGGGGCAAGCTCGAACGGATGATGCAGGCCTCGTCCGCGTATCGGCACAGCAACACCGTCTTCTTCCGCTCCTTGCAGGGAGTGGGCCATGGCTGAGCTTGCCACCCTGGGCCAGACCCTGCCAGCGTCGTCGCCTCGTGCGAAGGCGCTGGTGGATGCGCTTGAAGCGCGGTGCCTTGAGCAGCCGCAGCCGCGCATTCTCACCCACCACGTTCTGCACGGCGGCATCTACACCCGAACGATGTGCCTGCCTGCCGGGCATGTGCTCACGTCCACGCTGGTGAAGATCCCCACCACGCTCACGGTCTGCGGCGATGCCGCCGTGGTGGTGGGTGACGGCGAAGTGTTCCGCGTGCAGGGCTACCAGGTGCTGGCCGCGTGCCGTGGCCGTCAGGTGGCATACCGCGCTTACGCCGACACCTGGATGTCCATGGCTTTCGTCACGAAGGCCCACACGGTCGAGGAAGCCGAAGCCGAATTCACCGATGAACCTGAGCGCTTGATGTCGCGCTTCGGGGAAAACATCGTCGTCAACACAGGAGAATAATCATGTCTGGTGCCGTATCGATTGGGACCGCCGTGGCTGTGGGCGCTGCCGCTGCTGGCGCCGTGGCCGTCGGCTCGGGGATGCTCAGTAGCAAGCCCGAAGCCCCGAAAATGCCCGCAATGCCCGCCGCTCCGACGCCGCCCCCCGTCGTTCAGCAGACGCAAACCCCTGACGAACAGGCAAGGCGCAATCAGCAAGGCGCGGCCAGCGCTGGCGGGCCGATGGGCGCGGGCAACTCGTCCACGCTGCTGACCGGCGCCGGGGGCGTCCAGCAAGGCGATTCCACGCTGGGCAAAAACACGCTGCTGGGTGGCTAAATGGCCTTCCCCGACATCCCTCTGAAGCAGCGCCTCATTGCGCGAAAAAGCGTGATGTGGCAGGAACGGTCCACCTGGATCAAGCGGTACCGCGACATCACGGACGTGCTGCTGCCCTACGCTGGCCGGTACTTCAACAGCGACCACAACAAGGGGGATCGGTCCTTCAACTCTATCTTCGATTCCACGGCCACCTGGGCCTTGGACATCATGAGTGCGGGCCTCATGTCGGGCATGACCAGTCCGGCCCGTCCCTGGTTCCAGCTTGCCACGCCCGACCGGGAGCTGATGGACTATCAGCCGGTGCGCCTGTGGCTGGACCAGACGGCGAAGCTCATGCGCGATATATACGCCAAGAGCAACACCTACAACGCGCTGCACACGATGTACGAGGAGCTGGGCGCCTTCGCCACGTCGGCCACCATCATCGAACCGGACTTCGAGGACGTCATCCGCCACCAGGTCCTGACGGCGGGCGAATACGCGCTGGCGACCGACGACAAGGGCCGGGTGAATACGCTCGTGCGCGAGTTTCAAATGACTCTGCTGCAGGTGGTGGAAAAATTCGTCCTGCAGCCGGATGGTCGCTTCGACTGGTCGAAGGTATCGCCCACCATCAAAAACGCCTGGGACACGCACAAGAACCTGGACCAGTGGATCAGCGTGGTGCACTTCATCGGACCGCGCACCGACCGGGACATGACCAAGCAGGACGCCAAAAACATGCGTTTCGGGTCCTGGTACATGGAGCCGGGCCGGGCCAACGGGGACGAGGCCTTCCTGCGGGAGTCGGGCTATTCGCGCTTTCCGGCGCTGGCCCCTCGCTGGAACATCCGAGGCGGTGACATTTACGGCAACGGGCCATCGTTCCGGGCGCTGGGCGACATCCAGCAATTGCAGCAGGAACAACTGCGCAAGGGCCAGGCCATCGACTTCAAGACCAAGCCGCCGATGCAGATCCCGGCGGATCGCAAGAATTCGCAGATCTCCATCCTGCCGGGCGGCCTGAGCTACATCCCCATGGGCCAGAATGCCCAGCCCGCTACGCCGTTGTTTGAATCGAACCTGGATATTTCCAGCCTGCTCGAAGACATCCAGGACGTGCGCGGGCGCATCAACCGCAATTTCTACGTCGATCTGTTCCTCATGATCTCGCAGGACAACCGGCGCACCCCGGCCACGGCCACGGAAATCGCTGAGCGGCACGAGGAAAAGCTGCTCATGCTGGGGCCGGTGCTCGAACGCATGCACAACGAGCTGCTGGCTCCGCAGATCGATCTGACCTTCGCCCGCATGGTCGCCACTGGCATCCTGCCACCGCCCCCGCGTGAACTGCAGGACGTGGAGCTGAAGGTGGAATTCATTTCGATCCTGGCCCAGGCCCAGAAGATGATCGGCCTGGGAAGTCTGGACCGTCTGCTGGGGACTGTGGCGCAGCTCGCCGGGGCCGATCCGTCTGTGCTGGACAAGATCGATTCCGACAAGGTGGTGGACCACTACGCAGAAATGCTGGGCGTGGACCCGACTGTCATGCGCTCCGACGAAGCCGTGGCGCAGATCCGCGATCAGCGTGCCCAGGCCGCCCAGGCCCAGGCCCAGGCCGCCGCCATCCCACCCATGGCTACGGCTGCGAAGGATCTGTCCCAGGCGGATATGGGCGGGAATAACGCACTGACCTCGATCATGGAAAAGCTGCAGGGCTACAACGCCCCGATGCCGCAATAGGAGAACGAAATGCCGCTGGTTTCGATGAAGCTGAGCAACCAGGCCGCCTCGGCCTACAACTCACCCGTCGCCGCTGGCGATGCGCCGATGTACCCGTACGGTCTGACGGTGAATCTGAACGACGATTCCATGAAGAAGCTGGGCCTGGACAAGGCACCACCGGCCATCGGCACGCGCATGGTGCTTATGGCAACCGTGGAAGTCACCAGCGTGCGCAGCGAGAAAGAACACGACGGCGATGCACGCACGAGCGCCGACCTGCAGATCACCGAAATGGAGCTGCTGCCGGAACGCTCCCAGGCGGACCCGCGCAGCATGTACCCCAATTCGGACATGACGTGATACCCCGTGGCCTTGAGCTGCAGAAACCCGCTTACCTTATCGACCAATGACTACCGAGTACGACCCTCTTGATCTCGTCGGGCAGGCACGCGCTGAGGCTGATAAGGCCGAAGAGGAGCGACTTCTGAAGGGGATGGAGCGCAGCGATCTCTGTGTGGTTATGGGAAGCAAGGAGGGCCGCAGGTTCATGTGGCGACTTCTTGGACTGACAGGTGTTTACCGATCCAGTTTCAACGAGAACGCAGCCATCACGGCCTTCAACGAGGGGGCCAGAAACATCGGGCTGATTCTCACGGACCAGATCATGGACGCATGCCAGAACCGTTACACCGACATGCTTCGAGAGCACAAGGAAGCGCGAGAACGACATGAGCAACGAAACGCCGACCGACGCAACACCGACCGATAGCCAGGCGCCCGCCACCACTACGCCAGCGGCGCCCGCCGACGGCGCAGCGGCACAGGGAACTGGCGTCACGCCTGCAGCAGCGCCCGCCGACGGTGGCACTCTGCTGGGTGGTCAGCCCCCTGCGGACGGTAAACCGGCAACCCCCGCCGTGCCTGCAGACCAGGCACCCGAGGATGGGAAACCAGCGGACGGAAAACCGACCGAACCCGTTTCGTACGACGACCTGCAAGCCCCTGAAGGCACCACGTTCAACGCTCAGGCGCTGGGCGACTTCAAGGCCCTGGCGAAGGACATGGGCTTGTCCAAGGACAACGCGCAAAAGCTGGCGAACCTGGGCGTGCAGGCAGTGCAAGCGCACCAGGCTGAAATGGCTGAGGCTATTCAGCAAGAGCAGGCGAAGTGGGAAGCCACGTCGCGTGCTGACAAGGAATTCGGCGGCGACAAGCTGGACGAAAGCCTGAGCCTTGCGAATCACGCCCTGGCGACCTTCGCCACGCCGGAAATGCTCACCCTGCTCAAAGAAAGCAAGCTCGGAAACCACCCTGAATTCATCCGCACCTTCGTCCGCGTCGGGCGGGCCATCAGCGAGGACAGCCTCGTGAAAGGCACGACCAAACCGGCGGTGAAGGACGCTCGCAACTTCTACCCGAATTCTCACCATTCTGCCTAAGGAGCACCCATCATGGGCGTACTTGCTACCACTCACCCCACTCTGCTCGACATCAAGAACCGCCTGGACCCGAACGGCCAGGTGGCGCAGGTGATCGAAATGCTGAACCAGACCAATGAAATCCTGGATGATGCGGTCTGGATCGAGGCCAACGAACTGACCGGGCACACCACCAGCGTGCGTACCGGTATCCCTGAGCCGACCTGGCGCAAGCTGTACGGCGGCGTGCAGCCGACCAAGACCACCAGCGTCAAGGTGCGCGAAGGTCTGGGCATGCTGGAAAACTACGCCGAAGTGGACAAGGCCCTGGCCGACCTGAACGGCAACTCTGCCGCCTGGCGTCTGTCGGAAGAGTCCGGGATCATCGAAGGCTTCGGGCAAAAGCTGGCCCGGTACATGATCTACGGCAACGAGGCCACGGAACCGGAAGGCTTCACCGGCCTGGCGCCGCGCTTCAACCTGAAGAGCGCCGTGAACGGGGCCAACATCCTCACGTCTGCGGCCACGCCTGACAACAACGACAACACGTCCATTTGGGTCGTGGGCTGGGGTCCGAACACCGTGCACATGATCTACCCGAAGGGTTCGCAGGCAGGCCTGCAGATCGCCGACAAGGGCCAGGTCACGATTGAAGACGTGACGGGCAACAACGGCGGGCGCATGGAAGCCTACCGCACCCACTACAAGTGGGACGCGGGCATGGCGGTGCGCGATTGGCGCTATGTCGTGCGCCTGAACTTCGACCTGGAAGACATCACTTCCGATGGCAAAACCGGGCCGATCCTGCGCGACATGCTGGCGAAGGCCATGCGCCGCATTCCGAACTTGAACAACTGCCGCCCGGCCATCTACATGAACCGGGACGCGCTGGATGCGTTCGACCTGCAAATGAACCGCGATCCGCTGCTGTCGTTCAAGACCCAGGAAGACGCTCAGGGCAAGTTCGTCACGACGTTCCGCCAGGTGCCGATTCGCCGCGTGGATCAGATTCTGTCCACCGAGGCGGGCGTCAACTAAGCGGGCGCGGACCAAGAACTCAAGGAGAATCGAATCATGATTATCGACAAGCGCAATGAATTCGCCGACGCCCTGGCCCTGAACACCGGGGGCGCCGGTACCTACCTGCTGGGGGACGTGATCGACACGGACCCGGCGGCCATCGCCCCGAACGATACGGTGGACCTGCAGGGGTCTGAACTGTTCCTGGTGGTGCAGGTGGACACCACGGCGACCTCCGGCGGGGCGGCCACGCTGCAGATCAAGCTGGTGTCCGACGCCCAGGCCGCCATTGCCACGGACGGCTCCGCGACCGAACACATCGGGCTGCAAGCTGTGGCTGTCGCCAATCTGACGGCGGGCAAGGTGATCGGTTGCGTCAAACTGCCTTCGGGCAGCTACGAACGCTACCTGGGCATCCTGCAGATCACTGGCACGGCGGCTTTCACGGCGGGCAAGATCAACGCCTTCCTGACCTCCGATCCTGCGATCTGGCGGCCCTACGCGGATAACGTGGACTGAGGGGGCACGCGATGACTGACAAAGAGCAAACCGTCACCCTGGTGGCCGTCGAACGGGGCTTTCGCAACGGGCAACTGGTCGAGCCGGGGGCGACTTTTCCGTACCCTGCCGACGCGAAGCCCCCGAAGTGGGCGGCCAAGCAAGGCGACCCGCGCCTCGCCCAGGCGGCCAAGCCCGTCACGGCGGCTGACCTGAAACCGCAAGCAGCCCAGAAGGCTGTGAAGACCAAGGCGGCGGCGCTGACCGGGGACGGTTCCGATCTGGTTTAAGCCTGATCTGGCGATCCAGTAGGGGCGGGGTGAGCAATCGTCCCGCCCCATTTTCGTAGGGGCCTGCAGTGGCGTCAAAAATCGACATTTGGAATCTCGCGCTGTCCCATGTGGGGGCGTCCGCCACCATTGCGGACCCCAACGAGCAGGGGGTGGCGGCCAATCACTGCCGCCGGTTCTATCCGGTGGCCCTGGGCTGCACGCTGGAACGGCATTCGTGGAGCTTCGCCACCCGCCGGGTGCACCTGGCCCCTACCACCAACCAGGTCGGGCACTGGATGTTCGCCTATGTCCTGCCTATCCGGTGCGTTCGGGCGCGGGCAGTGCTGCCCCCTGGCGCCGCCGACGATACGCAGGAGCAGCCCTACAGCATCGAAAGTCTGGATTCAGGCGTCGGGGTCATCTACAGCAACACCGAACAGGCCGTGCTGAAGTACACCGCCCTGGTTGAGGATGTCAGCAAGTTCACGCCGTTCTTCACGCTGGCGCTGTCCTACGACCTGGCGGCCATGCTGGTCGGGCCGATGTCCAAAGACGAGCGCATGAAGGCGCGGCTGCTGCAAAGCGTCCAGTATTACATCGCTCAGGCCCAGGCCCAGGATGCCAATTCATCCATGAGCACGGCCTACCGGGATTTCATGCCCTCCCACCTGGCGGCACGCAATGGCTAGTATCAAGACTCTACAGCGCTCGTTCGCCGGGGGTGAAGTCGCCCCCGAACTGCATGGCCGCATCGACCTGGTGAAGTATCAGACGGGACTGGCGCGGTGCGAAAACTTCCAGGTGCTGCCGCACGGCCCGGTGCGCAACCGCCCCGGGTTCGAGTTCGTGAACTTCGCACAGGCGCAGGCCAACGACGGCGACAGTGAAGCGCCCCGCGTGCGCGTCATCCCCTTCGCCTTCAACACGGAACAAACCTATGTGCTCGAACTCGGCGCCGGGTACATCCGCATCTACACCCAGGGTTCGGCCCTGCTGGATGATGCGGCGCTGACGATTGAGGGCATCACCCAGGCTGACCCGGCGGTGCTCACCTATAGCGGCGACACAGACCCAGCCGAAGGCGCTCACCTGTACCTGACCGGCATCGGCGGCATGACGTGGCTGAGCAATCGCTTTGTGCGGGCCGTGAACGTGGACACCGTGGGCAAAACGTTCGATGTCTGGGATGACGACACTCCACTGGACACGACGGCCTACCCCGCCTATACCGCTGGCGGCGCGATCCGTCCGCCGGTCACAGTCGTCACGAGCTACACCGAGGCTGACCTTTTCGACATCCACTTCGTCCAGTCGGCTGACGTGCTCACGCTGGTGCACCCGGGGTATCCCCCCGCTGAGCTGCGCCGCACGGGCGCCACGACGTGGGAGCTGGTGGACATCACTTTCGTGCCCGCCATCGCCACGCCGGGTGCGCCCACGGTGACGGCTACGGTTGCCCCGCTGCCCAGCGGCGCCCCGGCTGACAATCCGATCACCCACCACTACAAGGTCACGGCCATTGCTGACGACACGCTTGAAGAGTCGCTGGCATCGGTCGAGGCCACAGTGTCGAACGATCTGAACCGCCAGGGTAATTACAACTCGATCACACCCCCCACGGTGGCGGGCGCCGTGCGGTACAACATCTACAAGCTGGACGGGGTGTACGGCTACGTCGGGCAGTCCGATGGCAGCGCCTTCAAGGACGTGAACATCACGGCGGACGTCAGTCAGACCCCGCCGGAACTGAAAAACCCATTCGATGCCACCGACACTTACCCGGGGGCGGTGGGGTACTACGAGCAGCGCCGGTGCTTCGCAGGATCGAACGAGCGCCCTCAGAATTTCTGGGCCACCCGGTCGGCCACCGAGAACAATCTGTCCTACTCCATCCCCATGCGGGACGACGACTCGATCCAGTTTCGCATCGCCGCCCGGGAAGTGAACCGCATCCGGCACATCCTATCCCTGGATCAGCTCTTCCTGCTCACGTCGGGCGGTGAGTGGAAGGTGGCCCCGCAAAACTCCGATGTGCTCACCCCGACCACGGCGTCCCCAAAGCAGGTGTCGTCCGAGGGGGCCAGCAACGTCACCCCGGTCGTGACGGCCAGCAGCGTGCTGTTCGTCCAGGACACGGGCAGTCGCATGCGTGAACTGAAATACCAGTGGGAAGCGAACGGGTACAGCGTCAGCGACATTTCACTCATGGCGCCCCACCTGTTTGACGAATACAAGATCGTGGACATGGCCTACGCGAAGTCCCCTTATCGCTTCATTTGGTGCGTGCGATCGGACGGCGTGCTGCTGTGCTTGACCTATCTGCCCGAACAGCAGGTGGTGGCGTGGAGCCAGCACCGGACGGCGGGCCGTTTCAAGTCTGTCGCCTGCATTCAGGAAGCCGGGGAATATGTGCTTTACGCTGTGATCGAGCGCTTCCTGCAAGGCCGCTGGAAAAACTGCATCGAGCGCATGCGCCCCCGGTTCTTCTCTACGCACGAGGATGCTTTCTTCGTGGACAGCGGCATGACCTACAAGGGGCCGGCCACCAAGACGGTGCGGGGCATGTGGCATCTGGAAGGGCAGGAAGTGTCTATCCTGGCCGACGGCGCCGTGCCACGCAAGCAGGCCATCAAGGACGGCGCGATCACCCTGGATCAGCCCGCCAGCACCATCCACATCGGCCTGCCGATGACGGCCTACCTGCAGACCCTGCCCCTATCGTTCGAGGCCCAGGCCGCCGGGCAGGGCTACACGAAAAACATCAACGAGGTCATTTTCCGCGTCAAGGAAACATCCGGCCTCGAAATCGGCCCGGACTTCGATCAGCTCGTGGACTGGACGCTGCGGCGCCAGGAAGCTGTAGGACTGCCTCCGGCCCTGTTCTCGGGCCTGAGCGAATTCCAGATCATGCCTGAATGGGGGCCGGACGCCCAAGTGTGTTTCCGCCAGGCTGCGCCTTTGCCTGCGTGCATCCTCTCGATGACGCTGGACACCGCTGTCGGCGGGTAGTCCGTGGCCTTGAAGCTCAGGCGGGCGGCTACGCTGGGGCCAATATTTTGAGGAGTCATCCATGTCTGGTGCATCCAGTATGGCCGCTGTCGGAATTGGCATGTCTGTGGTGGGCACCGTCGGCAGCATGGCCGCATCCCGTCAGGCGGCTGAAGCGCAGCAGCGTCAACTGCAGCAGCAGGCCAACGCCAACGCCTACCAGGCGCAGGTCAGCCGCAACAATGCCATGGTGGCCGAGTGGCAAGCCCGATCCGCGCTGCAAGCCGGGGCGAAGGCCGAGCAGACGCAGCGGCTGAAAGCAGCAAGCCTCACCGGGACGCAACGCGCCAGGCTGGCGGCGAACGGTGTGGACCTGGGCCAGGGCAACGCGCTGAATATCCTCATGGACACCGAGTACATGAATGAGCGGGATGTCCAGACGATCAAGGACAATGCCTCGCTCAAGGCCTGGGGCTACCGCATGGACGGGCAGAACGCACTGAGCAATGCGGGCCTGTTGGACATCAGCGCGATCAATGCCAGAGACGCGGCGGGGGCCATCAACCCGACGGCTGCAGCCGGGAGCACGATGCTCAGTGGCCTGGGGCAAGTGGCGTCCTCGTGGTACCGGTATTCGCAAGGCTTCAAGCCCCCCACGTCAACAGGCTTCGTGAACGCGGGGGGCGGTAGCACTCTCACGCCTTTCGACATCAGTTCGAGGTTCTGATATGCCGCGTGTGCCGACTTACGATCAGCCTGCCGTCACGCCGGACCTGGTACCGGGCGTGCGGCAGAGTTCCGTCGCATCCCCCGCGCTGTTTGGCCTGCAGGACCGTGTGCTGGAACAGCAAGCCCAGCAGCGCCTCGCTGGCGCCCAGGCCCTCACCCGTGCAGGTGGGGGCGTGCTGGACTTCGCGCTCAAGATGCAGGAGCGCGACGATCTGGAAACGATCTTCACGCAGGAGGCCGCGCTCAAGGATAGCTGGCTGCAGTTCGAGACTGAGGCCCGCAAGCGCCAGGGCGCCAACGCCAAGGGGATCACGCAGGACGCGGACGACTGGTTCCAGCAGCAGCACCGGGATCTCACCAAGGGTTTCACCAACGCGAACCAGCAGCTTGCTTTTGAGCGGATCTTTCAGCGCACCCGGCAGTCGGCCCTGTCTTCCATGTCGGGGTATGAATTCCGTGAAGGGGAAAAGTCCTTCCTGGATTCCGCGCAGGCTTCCATCGATGGCTCTATCCGCATGGCCGCAAACGCCGCGATCGATCCGAAAAACGATCCCCGCCCGGTGCTGTCACAGTCCCGTGGGGAAATCCTGCAGCGCATCGATGCCGTGGCCGCCAGTCAGGGCTGGACGCCGGAAATCGTGGAAAGCAAGAAGGCGGCCATGCTCGATAAGCTGCACACGAGCGCCATTCAGTCCATGGTGGACACCAGCCCCGGGCGGGCACGGGCGTACTACCAGGACGTGAAGGACGAGGTATCACCTGAGCACCGTGCGCAGATCCAGAAATGGTTCGAGACGACCGACCTGCGCGGCATGGTGCAGGGGTATACCGACAAGGTGCTGGCCTCGGGCGTGTCGGAAGCGGACGCTATCCGCCAGGCCCGTGAAAAGTATTCCGGGCGGCAGGAAGAAGCCGTCGTAGCGGGCATCAAGGTGCGCTTTTCCGAATTGCGCCAAGCCAACGAGGCTGGGCAGAAAGAGGCGGCAGACCAGGCCTGGGACTCGTACGCCCGCTCTGGCGACCTGAGCACGGTGCCCGCCTCTGTGCTGGACAACATGGATGGCCGCGCCCGGTTGAGCCTGGAAGACTATGCGCACAAGAAAGCCCTGGGCGAACCCGTAAAGACGGACAAGGGTACCTATCTGGACCTGCGGCAAATGGCCGCCAGCGATCCGGATGCGTTCCAGCGACTGGATCTGCGCCAGTACATGAATCGGCTGTCGGACAGCGACTTTCAGGAGTTCGCCCGGCTGCAGTCCAGCCCCGAGAAAATCCGCACGGCCAGTATCGACACTGAAGACTTCAACCACATCGCCCGCGAAGTCGGCCTCGATCCAGACGCCACCGGCAAGGACCCCAAGGCAAAGGCCCAGCTCGGGGAGCTGCGCTATTCCATCGAACAGAAAATCGATGCGGCCCAGACAGAGAAAAAGCGCCAGCTCAGCCGGTCGGAAAAGCTGGACATCATGCGCGGGGAGCTGGACAACAAGGTGATGGTTGACGAGTGGGGGCGCGATCCGGCCAAGCCCTTGATCATGCTCACGCCCGACCAAACCAAGGACGCCTATGTCGTCGTGAAAAGCCCGGACGGCAAGCCCTTCGATGTGAAGCTCTCGGAGATCCCCGCCCGGGATCGTGCCCAGATCATCCGCGCCCGCCGGGCGCAGGGCCTTCCCACGACTGAGCAGGACATCGCCACCTACTACATGCGCCGCACAAAAGGCTGGAAGTAATGCCCACAAACGAATACGACGACTTCGCCCGCGCCGACGCTGGTGTTTCCGCAACCGAGGGCCTGCTGACCCCCGGCAATATCGATCTGAGCACCCGGCCTGTCGTGCGAAACGACGACGGCACAATCAGCACCGTGCGCTCCATGTCCTTCAATGAGGACGGCCAGGAAATCCTGATCCCAACGGTGGCGGCTGACGGCTCCGGCATCCTGGATGACAGCGCCGCCGTGGCTCAGTATCGGCGCACGGGCCAGCACCTGGGCAAGTTCGACACGCCCGACCACGCCACTCGATACGCTCAGCAACTGCACGCTCAGCAACTGCACGAGCAGCAAGCCACGGAATACGGGCCGGGCAGTGCGAACGACGATTACGCGCAAATGGCGACTGCCGACGCGGAAGCTCGCGACGTGGCTGTGCAGGCGACGGTGAACAAGGCGCTGTACACCATGCCGGACGATGCGGCCACGGTGAAGAACATGGCCGACCGCTCGGGCTTGCCTGAGCCTGTCGTGGAGCGCAATCGGGATGAAGTGTCCCGTGTGCTGCGGCTGCGCGACATCCGCCAGGCGCTGGCCGACTCGCCCATCCTGACGCGGCAAATGACAGACCCGGAATTCGCCCGGCTGGCCCACGACGACGTGGAAAGCCTATCAGCGGTGGAGCGTGAATTCGGTGTGATGCGTGAAACCCCGCGCCCCGAACCGACCGTCATGAATTACATGCGGGGCCTGTGGTCGTCCCTCACGCAAGGCGCCGAACAAATGCGATTGGGCACTGAGCTGCAAAGCGAGGATCTGCTGGGCGACGGCAGCGCCGACAGCCGCATCTACCGGGAAAACTTGCTGCGCCAGTACCGGCAGGCCGAAGGCCGCATTGAAGCCACCACGCCCGCGTTCGAGACGGAAACCGCGCAGGGCATCTACGGGGGGTTTTCCAGCTTGCTGCAACAACTGCCTGGGCTGGCGGCGGCCATCGCCACCCGAAACCCTTACCTGGCCCTGGGCTACGCCGGGTGGCAGGTGCAGACTCAGTCCTACGGGAAATACCGCGCCCGTGGCGGTACGCCGGGTGAAGCCTTCCTGGGCGGCACGGCGGAGGGCGCCCTGGAAGCCGCCACGGAACTACTGCCGATGGGCTTTCTGGTGAACCGTTTCGGGAAGGAAGGCACCAAGGCTTTCCTGGGCGGCCTGCTGCTGCGCGAACTGCCCAGCGAACAGATCGCCACCTTCACGCAGGACGCGGTGGACACGGCCATCGCAAACCCGACCAAGACCTGGGGCGACTTCTTCAGCGAACGGGGCAGCGCAGCCTACCAGACGGCCCTGGCGACACTCGTGCAGTCGGGCGCACTGGCCGGTACGCACTCGCTGGCCCGCCGGGTCGTGGGCGACAGCCTCAAGGTGCAGGAATCGGCGCAGGGCGCGGGCTTCCTGGCCCGGCTCACTGAGCTGGCCCGGGCGTCGAAAACCGCCCAGCGCACCCCCGACACTTTCGAGAAATTCGTGGCCGAAGCCGCCGAGGATGGCCCTGTGAAGGAGGTCTACATCACGGCGGACGCGCTCATGCAGTCCGGCCTGGCCGACCAGGTGGCCGCTGTGTCGCCTGCCGTGGCCGCCCAGCTACCGCTGGCCTCTCAGACCGGCGGGCAGATCGCCATCCCCGTCGAAGAGTATGCGGCCCACATTGCCTCCACGGAATTCAACCAGGGCCTGCTGGACCACCTGAAGACGGACCCGGATGGCTTCAGCCAGGCCGAAGCGCGGACCTACCTGCAGAGTCAGCGCGAAGAGCTGGAACAGGAGGTCGAGAAAGCCGCTCAGGATCAGCAGGCAGTGGATGCGTTCAGGGCGTCGGCGGACGCCGTGCGGGCGCAGGTGAAGGCCCAGCTTGAGGCCACGGGCCGGTTTACGCCGCAGGTGAATGACGCCTACGCCGCGCTGTGGGCAAACTTCTTCAGCGGCCAGGCCGCCCGCCTTGAGGGCGCAACCCCTGAAGGCTTGTTCAAGCAGTACTACCCCACCGTGGTGGCCGAGAACGTGGCCGCCGGGCCAGTGCTGGATCAGACTGCGCCTGAAAATTCGGCCCTTAGCGCAGTCAATCCGAATATACTGAAGCAGAGCCGGAGGAAGCGCGATGACTACACAATCGACATGTTCGGGGTACCAGACCCCGCCGGAACGACTGAAACCCCTGGACCCGCAGCACCCGAAATTTCTGGGGACGTACACCCCCAGGGCACCCTATCGCGTGACGACGCTCCCGGTCGATTCGCAAACCGAACCATCCTTGTCGAAGACACCGAACGGAAGATCGGGGCAAGCCAAGTAACCAACGCCGAGGAAGCAGCCCAGGCTTTGGCCTATCTCGGTCGGGGCGCTGTTGAGCGCTTTGACGCGCTGGTCACTGATGCCAACGGTAAACCCCTTGCTATTGTCGGCTCGTTCAAAGGCGCGATCTCGCAGGCGTCAGTATTCCCCGCAACGCTTGCGGGCGAAGCGTTCCGCGTGCCAGGGGCGGCGCACCTGTGGGCGGCGCACAACCACCCCAGCGGCAATCCGACGCTAAGCCCTGCAGACATCAACCTGACCCGCGCCCTGGGGAATATCTTCAGGGGTAGCGACATACAACTGCACGGGCTTTTCGCTATTTCTGGGAGCGCACCGGGAGCCGCCCGGCAGTGGACCCTGGTGGACCCTTACACCAGCGAACAGTCGGCAGGCATTGCCGCCCCCAGCAAAGCCACGATGTCTGTCCCGGCGGTTGACCGCATCTATAGCGAAAAGGGCCAGCTCGGACCCGCAGTGACGACGCCAGCCGCCGCCCGATCTGTTATTCCCCGGGTGGCGGGCAACCAATCCGGCCTGGTTCTCCTAGACACCCAGCTCACGCCTATCGGCTTCATGCCGTTGCAGCCGAACGAAATGGGTGTGCTCCGCCGCGACGGGCGCATGGACGCCTTGTATCGCGCCATCTCCATGGCAAACGCCTCGGCGGCCATGTTCGTTAACCGGGACGGCGCGTACACCACGCAGCAAGTTGGCAATGTCGCGGGGCTTCTCAATTCCCTTGACGTGCGCGTGCTGGACGTGCTGGACGTTGCGGGGGATACGGTTCAATCTCAAGCTGAACAGGGCGCCTCTTTCAGCGGTACGAAATTCGATCAGACCGCCCGGGGGTCGTTCAACCCTAGCACCAACACCATTGCTCTGCTGCAGGCGGCTGACCTGTCCACCTTCCTGCACGAGTCGGGGCACTTCTTCCTGGAAGTGCAGACCGACATCGCGGGCAAGCTGCGCCAGCAGGCCGAGATCTTCGGCGCCGACACGCTCAAGCCCGAAGAGCGGCAACTGCTGGCCGATACGGACGCGCTCATGCAGTGGTTTGGGGTGGGCACGCTGACCGACTGGTACAGCATGGACCTGGAACAAAAGCGCACCTATCACGAGCAGTTTGCCCGGGGGTTCGAGTCCTACCTGTTCGAGGGCAAGGCCCCCAGCATCGAGCTGCAGGGCCTGTTCCAACGCTTCCGGGCGTGGCTGCTGAGCGTCTACAAGGATCTGAAGGCGCTGAACGTCACCCTCACCGATGACGTGCGTAGCGTCTTCGACCGGATGCTGGCGACCAATGACCAGATCACGCTGGCGGAACAGGGCCGCAGCATGATGCCCCTGTTTGAGTCGGCGGAACAGGCGGGCATGACGCCCGATGAATTCGCGGCCTACCAGGCGCTGGGGTCGAGCGCCACCGCCGATGCCATCCAGGATCTGCAGGCCAAGGGCCTGCGGGATATGCAGTGGCTGCACAACGCCCGGGGGCGCGTGCTGAAGGATCTGCAGAAGGAAGCCGCCGCCCGCCGGTCCGAGGTGCGCATGGAGGCCCGCCGGGAAATCTTGAACGAACCGGTGTACCGGGCCTGGCAGTTCCTGACGGGCAAGATCGGCGCCGATGACAAGATCGCGCCGCGCAAGGATGGCACGACCGGTCCAGACCTTGATCCGGTCAACGACTCGCTTTTCGTGGCGATTGCCAAGCTGGGCGGGATCGACCGCGAGGAAGCCAAATCGCAATGGGGCGTAGACCACAAAGAGGTCGGGCCGGGATCTGTGTTCGGCAAGCCCATCCTGCGCAAGACCGGCGGGCGGACGCTGGACGACATGCGCCAGGCGCTGATCGAACAGGGGTATCTGTCGCCGGAAGACGCCACGGGCGACTGGAACCCCCGAGAGTTTGAAGACCGCTTCGACGCGGAACTGCGGGGGGACACGCAGTACTCGCTTTCCCATGACTTCGCTGCCGACCAGGACATCCAGGCCGGGGGCGAACTGGCGAACCCGACAGCGCTGTCAGCGGGCCGTCTGGACGCCGGGGAGCTGTCCATCATGAACTTGCCGCAGGAGGTGCTGGACGCCCTGAATGCCCGCAAGATGGTGGCAAAGCACGGCCTGCACCCGGACATCGTGGCGGCGCTGCCCGGCATCGAAATGACATCCGGCGCTGAGCTGGTGCAGAAACTGGCCGAAGCGCAGCCCCTGCACGAAGTCATCGAGGCGGCTACCGACGTGAAAATGCTGGAACGCTACGGGGATCTGTCCAGCCCCGAAGCCATTGCGCGGGCGGCTGACAAGGCCGTTCACAACGAGGCCCGCGCCCGATTCTCTGCTACTGAAGCCGAAGTGCTGCAGCGGCTTGCCAATCCGACGGCCCCCACGGGCAAGATCGACCGCCGGGGACGGGCCGTATCCCGTGGCATCCTGTTGCCCGCCGCCAGGGAGTTCGCCCAGAACGTGATCGCCCGCGTGCGCGTGCGCGACCTGCGCCCGGCGCAGTACGCCAACGCAGAGGCCCGGGCGGCCCAGAACGCCGTTCGGGCGGCGAAGGCTGGCGACGTGATGACAGCAGCCGCTGAGAAACGCAACCAGGTCATACAGCAGCAGCTCACGAAAGCGACCTATGACGCCCAGGATGAAGTCGGCAAAGCCGTGCGCTACCTGCGCAAGTTCGACAACGCGGGCACGCGCAAGAGCATCGACGCGGACTACCTGGACCAGATCGACCAGCTACTGGAACGGTTCGACCTGCGGGCCAGCGTCAGCAACAAGGAAGCCGCCCGGCGTAAGAGCCTGCTGGAATGGGTGCAGGCCCAGCAGGAGCTGGGCTTCGACCCAGACGTGCCCGATGTGCTGCTGGCGCGGGCCCAGCGCAAGCCATACCGGGAACTGACCGTCACGGAATTGCGGGGCGTGCTCGATACGGTGAAGCAGATCGAACACCTGGGCAGGCTCAAGAACCGGCTGCTCACGGCGGCGGACAATCGGGCCTTTTCCCAGATCGTGGATGAAATCTCGGCCTCGATCCAGGACAATGCCAAGCGCACCGTGAAGGAGCGGCGCACGTCCGACCGGGGGCGCCTGGCCGACATCGGTTCGCTGTTTCGCAACTTCACGGCGGACCACCGCAAGTTCGCCAGCCTGGTGCGCGAAATGGATGGCTGGCAGGACGGCGGCTCCATGTGGGAATACCTGGCGCAGTCCATGAACCGCGCCGGGGATCGTGAAGCCGTCATGCGCGAACAGGCCACCATCGCCCTGTCCAATCTGCTCAAGCCGATCCTGAAAACCGGCAAGCTGGATGAAAAGACCTTTTTCCGGTCGGTCGGCAAGTCCTTCACCCGAGAGGAACGTATCGGCCTCGCGCTGAATATGGGCAACGAAACGAACCGGGAGCGCTTGGTTTCTGGCGAAGGCCTGCCGCCTGCCGTGCAGCGGGAGATCCTGGACACCCTCACCAAAGAGGAAATGGATTTCGTGCAAAGCGTCTGGGACTACCTGGACACCTACTGGTCGGAGATTGTCGCCAAGCAGCGCCGGGTGCAGGGCATCACGTCAGAGAAGGTGCAGGCCCTGCCGGTCGAAACCAAGCACGGCACCTACCGAGGCGGCTATTACCCGATCAAATACGACGCGCTGCGGTCCTCACGGGCCGAGGCCGATACCGCTGCCGAAGTGCAGCGCCAGATCGAGCACGGTCTGTATTCCAGCTCAACCACCCGACGCGGCCATGAGAAAGCCCGGGCGGCGTCTGTGGGGCGGCCCATGCGCTACGACCTGGGCGTCATCATGCAGCACGTCGATCAGGTGGTGCATGATCTGTCCTGGCACGAATACCTGATTGATGCGAACCGGTTGCTCAAGGCCCCGGCCATCGACAAGGCGATTCGGGCACACTACGGTCCTGAAGTGCTGCGCACCATGCGCGAAACGCTCACGGACATCGCTGTGGGCAATCTGGCGTCTCAAAGCAGCGGCGAACGCATCCTGAGCTACATCCGCAAGGGCGCCACCATCACGGGCCTGGGCTGGCGTCTGACGACATCGCTTATGCAGCCGCTGGGGCTGTCGCAGTCCATCGTGCGCGTAGGGGCGAAATGGGTGGCTCGTGGCGCCTGGCGCTGGTTTGGGGACGCGGCACACTTCGAGAACTCGGTGCGCAAGATCAACGAGAAATCGGACTTCATGCGCCTGCGGGCCAAGACCATGCAGCGGGAAATCAACGAAATCCGCAACCGGGTCAAGGGCAAAGACAGCCGCCTGGAAGCCAGCTATTTCTACCTGATCCAGAAAGCGCAGCTCATGGCCGACGTGCCGACCTGGTGGGGGCAGTACGAGAAAGCCATGGCCGAGGATGGGATGACGGAAGAACGCGCCGCAGCCCAGGCCGACCAGGCCGTACGCGACACCCAGGGCGGCGGCCAGACCGGGGATCTGTCGAAGGTCCAGCGGGGTAGCGCTGGGTGGATGCTCTTCACGAATTTCTATTCGTTCTTCAATACCACCTACAACCTGACCGCCGAAGCCGTGGGGCGCACGGACTTCAAGAAGCCGGGCGACATCGCCATGCTCGGGGCTGACCTGCTGCTGCTCTACACCATCCCGGCGCTGCTGGGCACCATCGTGCATTCCGCGTTTGCGGGGGATTGGGACGACAAGGACTTCTACAAGAAGCTCGCCTATGACCAGCTCAGCTACCTGCTGGGCACCATGGTCGTAGTGCGCGAAGCGGGCAGTGCCGTCTCTGGGCTTCTGGGCATGTACAGCGACTACAGTGGCCCGGCGGCTGTCCGTTTCTTCGGGGACCTGGCCCGGTTCTCCAAGCAGGCGGGGCAAGGCGATGCGGATGAAGCCTTCTGGAAATCACTCAACTCGCTGGGCGGCCTGATCTTCCACTACCCGGCTGGGCAGATCAATAGCACCCTGCAGGGCATCAACGCCATGCTTGAGGGGCGCACCAGCAACCCCGGGGCGCTCGTGGTCGGTCCACCCCGGAAGTAGGCCCGTGGCCTTGACGGCCCGGTAGGCGGTGAAAATCCCTGCAAGTTCCGCCGGGATTTTTGCCATGACCGTTTCCAGCACCAACCGCAAGACCGCCCCCTTTCTGGGGGACGGGTCTACCGGGCCTTTCAACTTCGACTTCTACATGCCGGTGGGGTCTGAGAGTTCCGTGGTGGCTGTTGTAGCGGACCCGAATGGCGCAGAAACCACGCTGGACTATGGCGACCCCAGCGGCCCGGGGGTGGACTACACCGTCAGCCTGAACAACGATCAAAGCAACAACCCGGGCGGGTCTGTCACTCTGACGGACGTGCTGCCGGTCGGCTACAAGCTCGTGCTCACCAGCGCGGTGCCAGGGCTGCAGCCAACCGATATCACGAACCTGGGCGGTTTTTATCAAGAATTGGTGACGCAGGCTTTTGATCGCGTGACCGTGCTCGTCCAGCAAGCCGACGAAAAGATTAATCGCGCCGTGAAGGTGCCGATTTCCAGCACGATCACCCCCGACGATCTGATCAATCAACTCACCAATGCGGCGTCCGACGCGGTGAATGCCGCTGGTGCTGCCGCCGTCAGCGAAGGCAACGCTGCTGCATCGGCCAGCGCCGCGCTGACCAGCGAAGGCAACGCCCACGATTCCGAAGTCGCCGCTGCGCTGTCCGAAGGTAATGCCGCCACTTCCGAGGGCAACGCCGCCGCATCGGCCAGCGCCGCGCTGACCAGCGAAAACAACGCCCACGACTCCGAAGTCGCGGCGGGCCTGTCAGCCGGTGCTGCCGCCGTCAGCGAGGGCAAGGCGCACGACTCTGAACTGGCCGCTGCGCTGTCCGAGGACAACGCCGCCGATTCAGCCGGTGCAGCGCTGGCAAGCCAGAACGCTGCACACGATTCCGAGGTGGCCGCCGCCAGTAGCGAACTGGCCGCCAAGACCTACCTGGAAACCCTGGTGCAGCCCTTCGCTTTCATGAAAGCGGACTATGACACGCCCTGCCTGAAAAAGACCGGCGCACAGACGGTCAGCATCAAGGCCGGTACCGTGGTCGTGGTCGCCGGGGTCGCACGCGCTTTCGCAGCCGATACGCCGGTCACCATGCCCGCGCTCACCGCCGGGGAGGACTATTCGGTATGGGTCAAGACCGACAATAGCGCAGTCGCTGTCGTTGATTCGTTCCTTGCCCCGGCCAGCGCCCCCGACGTGGGGGCCATCCGCATCGGCGGATTCCATCATGGCCTCGTCGCGCCGGGCGAGACAGTGGCCGGGGGTAGTTTCTCTACCAGCGGTGTGACTGCGGGCGGCGGGTCGATGCTGTGGACACAAGCCGACGTGGACAAACTGGCCGGGATCAACGAATTCTCGATTTGGGACTTGGCCCTGCGCCACCGGGGCGAACAGTACGGCATGTCGTACGACCCGTGGGTCGATGCCTGGGGCGGTATTTATTTTTGCAATACCGCTCCCCATTTGAACGGCATCAGCCGGTACAACACTGACGTTTGCAGCGGCACCGTACAGCCCTTCGTGCCTCCGTCCTTCGGGGGCGACGGCGTGCTCAAGTACAGTGCCTTCCGGTCGTGGGAAGCTATTGAAATCCTGGCCGACCACGGTTGTCGTCCTGTTTTGTACAACGAGTTTGTCAGCATGGCCTTCGGCGTCACCGAGGGCCAAAGCCTGGGGGGCGCGTCCGCGACGATTCCGGCCACGGCCCGCCAGCCGGGCTATACGTCGCGCATTGGTTTGGAACAGGCCACCGGCCACGTCTACACCATCGGCGGCCCGATGATCGGTCAGGGTGGATCGGCGTGGGCGGGTAATGGCCGGGGGTCGAACTACGGCGGTGGCGTCGTCCAGTTGTTCGGCGGCAACCGTTCGATCACGTCCTCTTCGGGGTCTCGTTGCGTCTCCTTTGACGCCGGCCTCGCGTACTCGGACTGGAGCGTTTCGCTGCGTGCCGCCGGTGACCCGCAAAAAACAGTCGGCCCGGCCCTGTACCAAGAGGCCGCGTAATGAACATCGCACTGCCGCTTGACTGCGCCATGCCAGTATCGGCAGTGCATCGGTTTTTGCTGTCTCTCGGGGCGGCAAAAAGGGTGGAGCAAGATAACAGCGGCAACCGTACGAACACGTCCAATTCGGGGTCTCGTTGCGTCAACTTTAACAACGGCCTCGCGAACTCGAACTGGAACATTTCGCTGCGTGCCGCCGGTGGCGATTGGCAACCCGCCGTGATGCAAGCCGCGCATCACGACACTTTGGTCAGCTTGCTTCACCTGCTTCGGCAAATACCTACCTGGGTGCGGAGAACGGCGAGTAGTGAAAATCGAAAGCCGCGCCGCCTTGTTATGGGTAAGAAATACAAAAACCTCTACGACACCGTCACGTCGATGGACAACCTGCGCTCGGCGTACCGCAAGACCTCGCGGGGCAAGCGAAAAACGCGCAGTTACCGGACATTCACCGGACATCTGGACAGTCGCCTGCGCTCGGTGCGGCGCAGCTTGACGACGGGTTCGTACCGTCAGGGCCAGCCCCGCCAGTTCACGATCTACGAGCCGAAGCAGCGCCTGATCTCCGCGCTGCCCTTCCGCGACCGGCTGGTGCAGCACGCGCTTTGCAATGTCCTTGAGCCGATTTTCGATTCGGTGTTCCTGCCGCAAAGCTACGCCTGCCGCCGGGGTAAAGGCACTCACGCCGCAGCCCGCGATGTGCAAGCCGAACTGCGCCGGATGCAGGCCAATGGCCTAGACATTTGGGTGCTGAAAACGGACTTCTCCAAGTATTTCGCCAGCATCCCGCTGGACGTGCTGCACCGGGAATATCGGCGCAAGATTTCCTGCAAGCCCACGCTGGCCCTGCTCGAAAAGTTGATCCCCACCGAAGGCCGGGGTATCCCCATCGGGGAACTGGTCAGCCAGCTTTCGGCCAACTTGATCGGCCACGTCGTGGATCGCTGGCTCGTCCACGGGCAGGGCGTCACGGCGTTCTTTCGCTACATGGACGACATCGTGATCCTGGGTTCCGACCGGGCGGCCCTGGCCCGCCTGCGCGTCGATCTGGAAGCCTTCGCCCACGACGAGTTGGGCCTGCGCTTCTCGCACTGGTCGCTGCAACCGATCAGCCGGGGGATCAATTTCGTGGGTTACCGCATCTGGCCGCGCTTCAAGCTGCTGCGCCGGGATTCGGTCGCCCGTGCCAAGCGCAAGGTGCGCCGCTACAAGGCGCACGGCGCGGTCGAGCGCCTGCGCATGTTCCTGGCCTCGTGGCTGGGCCATGCCAAGTGGGCCGACTCGCACCACCTGATTGCTTCTATGGGGGTCGCATGAACGACTGCTACAGCCCGCACACGGGCGAACACATCGCAACCAGCACACGGGCGTCCTGGATGGGCCGCGCCGGTGTGGACTGCCCGGCCTACGACCGGCAGACGCAATCCGCCTATTGGCGTGGCGGCCCGGCCTGGGTCGTTGAAGACGTGACGCCAGCACCAGCTGGTCGCACCGTACTGTCGGCGCGTGAGTTTCTGGACAGGTTTACGAACACCGAGTACGCCGCCGTGCGAGCCAACACCGATGTCAACCTGCAACGGGCCTACGACAACCTGATCGCCGCCGACTTCGTTGACCTGACCGATCCGGCTGTCGGCCTGGGGCTTGATCTGATGGTGGCGCTGGGCGTCATCGACGCAAGCCGCAAGTCCGAACTGCTGCAACCGGAGGGCGCCTGATGCCGCTGTCTGACGACGCAATCGCAATCATTCAGGCCGTGCGGGAAACCACGTCTGATCTGGAAGCCAAGCTGGCGGGCATGCAAGCCCGGCAGGAGCAGCTATTCGCGGGCTTCCCGGACGGCGACCCGGACAGTCATCGTCGCTATCACGAGTCGGTCATCGAGTGGCGCGAACTGCGAAACCAAATGGTCAAGTCGGCCCTGATGCAAGCAGCGAAAGTCGGCGGCCTGGGGGCCATCGGCTGGATCGCCTACGCACTTTGGACGGCCCTCAAGATGGAGATCACGAAATGAAACTCATCCCCGAGTGGCGGCAGTGCCACCGCTTCTGGTCTGTCCGTTTGCAGGCGGCGGGCCTCGGCATTCTTGGTGTCCTGCAAGCATTCCCGGAGGCCGTCGCCCATGTCTGGCTTATTCTCCCTGCTGAAATCCATTCTGCGATCCCTGACGAAGCGCTCAAGTGGGTCGGCTACGCCTGCCTCGTCGCCGGAGTCGTCGCCCGCATCATCCGACAAGACCGGCTCCACGCCGCCGATGGCGTGGGGGGCGGTGGTCAGCCCGGAATTCCGCGCGGCGGTCGTTGACATCTGCGACGGCCTCGGGATCGACCCATCGTGGCTCATGGCGTGCATGGCTTTCGAGTCGGCGTACAGCTTCGACCCGGCCAAGCGCAACCCCGGCAGCAGCGCCACGGGACTGATCCAGTTCATGGCGACCACGGCGCGCGGCCTGGGCACGACGACGGACGCCCTGGCAGCCATGACGGCGGTAGAACAACTGGATTACGTGCGCCTGTACTTCAAGCCCTACGCGGGCCGCATGGCGACCCTGGCCGACGTGTACATGGCGATCCTGTACCCCAAGGCCATCGGCAAGCCGGACGACTATGCGCTGTTCGTTGACCCGGCGAAAACGTACCAGCCGAATTCAGGGCTGGACGCCAACCGGGACAAGAAGGTGACGAAGGCCGAGGCCGCCGCGTCCGTGCGTGCCGCGATGGATCGCGGCCTGCGCCCCGGCAACGTGTGGAGCGGATCGTGATCGCCGCGCTGCTGTCGCAAATCTGGCCCTACTTGTTAGCCGCTGTCGGAGCCGTCGCTGCCGTGCTGGGCTTCGGCGCAGCGCAGCGGGCGACGGGCAGGAAACAGGAACAGGCGAACCGCCTGCAAGAGGCCCAGGAGGCCAGAAGGAAAGCCGATGAAGTGGCTGATAAAATCGCTACGCTGGATGATCGTGCTGTCATTGATGCCGCTCGCAAGTGGGTGCGCGACACCAGCGACGAGTGATTATTGCAGCATCGCTCGTCCGATTCGGTGGGCGACCACGGCGGACTTGACCGCGACGCCGGTGGACATCACCCGGCAGGTGGTGCAGCACAACGAGCAGTGGGCGGCCCTATGCAGGGGCCGGTGACCTTGACCAAACCTTGACCGGAATAGACGAAAAATGGTCAAAATAGGAGCAAAAGCGCAGCCGTTGTAAGGGCGGCTACCGCTGCAAGTTATTGAAAATGCTGCGCTTTTGATTTTCGTCTATTGGTGACCTACAGGACTGTTAATCCGCAGGTCGCTGGTTCGAACCCAGCTCGGGGAGCCAGAAAATTCAAGCACTTAGGTTCAAGTACTTAGGCCAATTCTTCGGAGTTGGCCTTTTCGCTTTCTCGTGGTGAAGGTTAAGGCTTGCGACGCCATTGTACGGGTCAATGCAGGGCGAACTCCACACGCGTCGCTTCGCCGCCTTTTGCGTCTTTCGCACCGAGCTTGGGGGCCACGACGAAGACTCGGCGGGTCAGATTCTGCGTGGTCTTCTGTAACTGTTTATACACGGCCTGCGCCCTCGCCTCGGCAAGGTTGCGCAGAGCCTGCCTGCCCAAAGGGGCAGCCGCGAGCAGCATGGCCTTCATCTGATCGGGGGGCAGCGACTTGGCCATGCCGATGAAATTGCGTGGCTTGCCCTTGATGCCAGTGTCGCGGTAGGCCTTTTCCAGATACTTGGCGCGGTCGGCGTCGGTCAACGTAACGCTCTTGGGATCAGGCGTTCGCCCCCGGCTGGAGGTATCCCTGGCCTTGGCCCTGCGCAGCTGGGCGTCCAACCAGGCCTGGCGCAGCCCAGCCTCGTCGGATTTCGGATCGGCGCGGCCGATGATGTCCATCTTCAGTGCCGGGCGGTCGGCGAGCGCCTTGGCTAGAGTCGCGATGCTGGACTTTGCCTTGTCGTTCAGCGCGGCGCTGCCCGGTGCGAAGTCGATGTATGACAGGTCCTCCTGGCTGCCGCCGAAGGCGGCGGCCAACAGTTTGAAGGGCGACGACACCACCTTGACCAGCGTGTTCACTATCACCCGCACGATGATGCCGCCCACCGAGAACTGCGGATCGTCCAGCGAGCCGGAGATCGGCAGGTCGATGTCGATGTTTCCGTTGGAATCCTTCAGCAGCGCGACCGCCAGCAGCACCGGCAGCTTGAGCGCGTCCGGGCTATGAGAGGGTTTGCCAAAGGTGAGCTGGTTGAGCTGCACCTTGTTGCTGGCCTGCAATGCATGGTTCTTGATCTGGTAATGCAGATCAACGGTGAGCTTGCCGCGCTGGATGGCGTAGCCCACGTACTTGGACGAATACGTCGTGAATCTGGGCAGGTCCACGCCCTTGGCGGAGGCCTTGATATTCAGCGCCAGATGCCGCGAGAAAGGCTGCATCGTGCCTGACACCGAGAAGGGCGCGGTGCGATAGACGCGGCCTGTGACGCTGACCCTGGCCGGTGCCGGCTTGACCGAAGACACGGCTGTGAGCGTGCCGTGAATGGACGACAGTTCGGCACGGTAATTGGGTCGTACGAAATGATCATTGAACGTCATGCGGCCGCGCTCGAGTCTGACGCTGCTGATCGAGATGTCCGGTTCGCCGCCGGTGCGCCTGGACTTGGACCTTGCCACTGATTTCTTCGCCGCCCTGGCCTTGGGTTCTTCGGACCCGGCATGCCCTTTCTTGGCCGTGTCGCCGCGGCGCGTCTGCGTATCCTGCGTGATGGAGCCCGCGGCCTTGCCCTTGCCGACCATGATGTCCGTGACATTCAGGTGCGCCTGGCTATTGAGCAGAATGTTGCCGTAGAAATCGTTCAGAACAATGTCGCCCAGGCCCAGGCGAAGCGTCGGCCCCGCCATCGAGACATGCATGTTGCTCAGGCCCAGGTGCTTCCAGTTGAGGAAGTCGGCCTTGTTGACGCGGTCTTTGAGGTCGAGATTGTTGACCTGCACGCCGCCGCGCCAGTCCACGCTCATGGGTTTTCCACTATGCGCCGCGGCGAATTCGGCGCTCCCGCGCGCGCCCAGCAACACGCTGCGCACGGTGGCATTCAGGCTGGATGCGATATACGGAGCCAGCGATGCCGCGTCGAAATGGGCCAGATTGACCGAAGTCTTTACCGACAGCGGTTGCGCCACGAAGGTTCCCTTGAGAGCCAGCGTGCCGCGTTTCTGGATGCCATCGGCCTGCAGGGCGAATGTCGTCGGTGCGGCGTCGGGGGCCAGCCGGTCGGCTTCCAGCGTCAGTGAGCCGATGGACAGGTTCACGCCGGGCTTGACGGCTTCGTCGCGCGCTTCGAGCTTGCGCAGGCCGAGCTTCACGTCTCGCGCTTCGATCCGCGAACCCGCCACATTGACTTTGCCTTCGAGGTTCAGCCGACCGTCGCGCACGGCAATGGGCGCGACATGGCGCACCGCCGCCGCGAAAGGCGCCAGGGCCAGATCGCTTAACTGGATTTGCGCGTTCACCGAGAGAGGCTGCAGCACCACGGGCGCGTGGATTTGCAGCGAGCCGCCGCCCGGAACGTTGCCCACACTCAGTTGCAGGGCCATGGGCTGACCCGCGGCTTGCGGCATGGCGACGTGCGTGGCCTCGCCGGCCATGCCGGCCAGCGGATAGTCCAGGCCGATCGGGTCGTCGCGCAGATGCACTTCGCCGGCATTGAGCTTGACGTCGTCGACGGAGACCTTCCAGGCCGATGACGTGGCAGGCGCGGTGCTGGTCGGCGCGGCGGGTACCGTATCAGCTGCGGGTGCGCCCGACGCGGATGTGGCGGCCGCTTTGGCGGGTGGAGACGTGGCGGGTGCGGACGCGCCGCCCAGCTTGGCGAAGCCTTCGGCCACGCGCTGCCAGTTCCACTGTCTGGCATCGCGGTGCATTTCCACGCGCGGTTTCGTCAGGACTACCGTCTCGACGGAGGCCGTCCGTGCGCTCTGATCGATGTCGATGTGTCCGACCTGCAAGTCGTCCCAGGCCAACAGCGGCGCACCCGATGCCTCGCTCACGTCGAGCTGGCGCAGCGCCAGGCCGCCCCGTACGCGAATGTGCGGCGCAGCGCCAGGAGGCTGTTCGAACAGTACCTGCAAGTTGGAGTCGAGCAAGGCGTGCTTGACCTTGACAGGCAGAGGCAGGGGCCAGAAATCCGCCCACTTCGCAAGCCCCAGCCCCGTGAACACCACGTTCAGCGTGGACACGGGAACTTTGTCGAAAGGCCGTGCCGTCCCGGTCAGGTCGAATGGGCTGCCGTTTATGCGCATGTGCACCTTGGGCTGCACATCGATGTGCGTGGCATAGCCGAACGACGAGATGAAGGGTATGCCCAGCGTGAGCTGGTCGATCACCTGCCGGCGGCCTGTGACATGGTCGTCCAGGCTGATGACGCCGCGGGTCAGCGACATATTGTTCAGGGAGAAGCGCGGCAGTCCGGTCTTGGCCGGCTTGGGTCCGGCGGGTTTGTCGGCCGACATCCTGGCAATCCGGTCGACAATGTCGGAAAAATTGAAATGTGTGGCGTCCTGCCGTACCAGCGTGAATGTGGGCTGATCGATATGGATCCTGTCGATGACCGGCGCGAACATCACGATTGACCGCCAGGCCACGCGGAGGTCGACCTCGCCGATTTGCAGCAGCGGCGTCGCCCGGGGCCGGCCTATGGTGATGTCGTGCGCTCGCAGCGCGAGCGTGAAAGGATTGAATGTGATCTTGCCCACATTCACTTGGCGGCCCAGTACCTGGGAAACATTCTGGGTCAGCGCATTGTGTACCACCTTGGGCATCAGCCAGGCAGCCAGGCCGGCCAGGACGAGCAGCGTCAACACCGCGCCAGCCAGTATCCTGCCTGTCCGTCGGCTGAGTCTTGGCACCGGTATCCGCAAACGCATACATATACTCCCGACTAGATTTTCGTGCCTGCGCCCAGCCCGCAAACATCGCCGCCACGCCGCTTATATGCCTATGGGCCCATGGTGCCTGTGATTTTAGCGCCCATTATCGCCGCCAGATCCAAGGTCCGTCCATCTTGCGGCGGGGAATCAAGTAATCTAGGCCTATGCCACAAACCATCTCGTGCGCCGTCGAGAGTGAACTCGTCATCAGGAAGAGCCGTTTCATCGGCTGCGTGCGGCCAGTCGTGGATCGCGCTGCTGCGCAGGCCGTGGTGATTGCGTTGCGCGGGCAGCATCCGGATGCTGCCCATGTCTGCTGGGCGCTTCTCGCTGGGGGCCAATCGGCCGCCGTCGACGATGGCGAGCCCTCGGGCACAGCGGGACGGCCAATGCTAAATGTTTTGCGGCATCAGGACCTGGACGGCGTGCTGGCAACGGTGGTGCGTTATTTCGGGGGCGTAAAGCTTGGGGCGAGCGGGCTGGTCAGGGCGTACACCGGGTGCGTGGCCCAGGCGCTCGCGGGGGCAACTCGGGTGCCCGTTGTTTCCACGAAAACCTTGTGTTGCCAGATTCCCTACGCGCTGGAAGGGCTCATACGGCGCAGGATCGAGGCGGCGGGTGGTGCCCTGCTCGAAGTCAGGCACGGTGCGCAGGTTGAATTCGTTTTCGAGCTGACGGAGCGCGCTGCTTGCGATGTCGTGACCGGGATGGATGAAGCCGGAAGAGGGCAGGTGGTCTGGCATACGGCATAGTTGGCGCCCGACATAGTCTTACGCCAATCTTTGCGGATTGGCGTTTTTGTTTTCCGGGTTACGTACTCCAGGTTATCGCTTGGCAATCGATTGTATCTAAACCTGTCTTTCGATATCTGAAAGGGTTTTCGATCGCGTATTCAAAGAGCGCTTCCGTCTGGCTTTCCCTATAAGCGCGAATAATATTTGGACGGCAAGTAGCAAGGCTGACGCACCTATGAACCATGCGCTGATGGGTCTGTCAATAAATACCATCAAATCTCCTCGTGAGAGCAGCAGCGCGCGGCGGAAATTTTCTTCGACCATGGGGCCCAGAACATAGCCCAGCAAAATCGGGGCCACCGAAAAGTCCAGAGCCACCAGTATCGCTCCGGCCACTCCGAAAAATGCCACTTCCCCCACTTCAAACAAACTGTTTTGAGTGCTGAAGCATCCAACAGCGATGAAAAACAGCGCTGATGGGAATAGATACTTATAAGGCACTTGCAATAATTTGACCCAAAACCCGATCAAAGGGACGTTGAGCAATAACAGCAACAAGTTGCCAACCCAGAAACTGGCAATCAGCCCCCAAAATATGTCCGCATGCATCGTAATAAGCTGTGGACCCGGTTGTATGCCCTGTATCATCAAGGCGCCAAGCATAAGCGCCATGACTGCGTCGCCGGGAATGCCCAGGCTCATGGTGGGAATGAAGTCGACCTGGGTTTTGGAGTGTGATGCCGCTTCAGGAGCAGCCACGCCTTCGATGGCTCCGTGGCCGAAGCGTTCCGGGTGCTTCGAAACCTTCTGCTCGAGCGCATACGCCACAAAGGTCGTTATAGTGGGGCCGGTACCGGGTAATATCCCGAAGAAAGTACCTACCGCTGTACCGCGAAGCATGGGGAAAAAGGCTCGCTTCAATTCCTCCTTGGTGGGGCGCATGTCTTTGAATCGCATCTTCAGGCCGCTGCCAATAACCACCATCCGATTAACGCCGAGCAGAAATTCGCCCACGCCGAACAAACCCATCGCCAATGCAACCAGATTGACGCCATCCTCCAGGTTGATCATGCCGAAAGTAAATCGCATCTGGCCGGTATTGACATCGGTTCCCGTTACACCGATCAGCAGGCCCACCAGAGTCATGGCGATTCCTTTTACTGGTGAGCCCTTGGACATCGTGGAACCCGCTATCAAGCCAAGCAGCATAATGGAAAAAATCTCGGCAGGTCCAAACTTGAACGCCACTTTCACCAGCAGGGTCGAGAAAAACACCATTACCGAGATACCTACGCTGGCGGCGAAAAATGATGCAAGCATGGCGATGCCCAGCGCAGCGCCGCCTCTGCCCATTTTCGTCAACGGGTAGCCGTCCAGGCAGGTTACCGCATGGGGAGCGTGCACCGGCAGGTTGAGCAGAATTGCGCCAATAGCGCCGCCGTACATGGAGCCGTAAAAAATGCCGGCCAACATCAGGATCGCAGGAACCGGGTGTAAGGCATAAGTCAGGGGAAGCAAAATCGCAATTGCCGACAGAGCACCCATTCCCGGCAAAACCCCAATCAAATTTCCAACAATCACTCCAAAAACAGACCACATCAAATTATGTGGCTCAAATGCAATTCCAAATCCATACATCAGGTCGAGCAGTGATTTCATTATCATGAGTCAACCCCAGCGAATAAGCGGAAACTGCAGTTGTAGCGCCCACCAGAACACCACAACAGCGACGACGCTCATTGCCATGGACAGAAGAAATGCGGCCTTGACGGTGTTCTTTCTGTCGCCCAATGCCGAAATAAAAACGATGGCAAAAGTGGCGGGCAGCAAACCCGCATATTCGCCCAGAACAATAAACGCGACAATACTGCCAAGGATGCATAGCCATCCGCGCCACTCCGGAGGCAATCTTTTTTGCGAGTGGTCTTTCGTCTTTCCTATACCGCCCATGGCGATCAGGATGCCTGTCAACACCAATAAGACGCCAATCGCCGCAGGGAAAAAACCGGGTCCCATACGGGCCAGTGCCCCAACACGATAATCCGTCCCTTTCCATACGGCCCCGAGTCCCAACAGAATCATTAGAATTCCGCCGTAATAATCTTTGTTGATAGGGTGCATTCATGTCTCCTGTTTTAAAGAGACGGCCGCGCGCCTCGTGTCGGGGTATTTTTATATCGCGACAGATCAGTGTCAGTATTCTTGGAGAGTCCTGATATCGTCGTGGGAATCCTTGCGACAATAGACCTGCGAAGTGATTATCGCGGTTTGATACCGGCGGCTCGCACCACTTTTTTCCATTGCATTGCCTGTTCCGATTCCAATTTTCCATAGTCGTCAGCCGATTCGGAAACCACTGTTGCTCCCAGACCTTTTAGCGTTTTACGCAAACCGGGTTCACTTAATGCCTGGGCAGCCGCCGCACCCAATTTTCCGACTATGTTCTTTGGCGTACCCGCGGGAACGCTTAGCCCTACCCAGCCGAACACTTTGGCTTTGGGGTATCCCAGTTCGGCCATGGTCGGAATATCGGGAAGTACCGAAAGCCGTTTTGGGCTTGTTACGGCCAAGGCACGCAACTTTCCTGCTTTTACTTGTGGCAGTGCGGAAGGCAAAGACGGTGTGGCTATTTGCACTTCGCCACTGACGGTGGCCAGAATGGCTGGCCCCGCTCCTTTAAAGGGAATATGAGTCCATGTCATGCCAGTCGCCAGTCGCAAGACTTCGCCGGCGAGATGCAGAGGAGAACCCACGCCGCCCGAGCCGAAATTGAGCTTTCCAGGTTCTTTTTTTGTCAGGGCGATCAAGTCTGCGAGGGTATGGACCTTCAGTGCCGGGGTAACGACCAAAACGTTTGGCACAGTTACGAAAAGGTATACCGGTTTCAGATCCTTGAGCGGATCGATCGGCAATTTCTTGTAAAGGCTGGGGGTCGTTGTCAAGCTGGCATCGCTAACCAGTACGGTGTAGCCATCGGGCGCGGCCCGTGCGACGTATGTCATGGCAATCCGACCACCTGCCCCAGCCTTGTTTTCGACAATAATGGATTGGTGCAGTTTTTGGGCCATGGCGTGGGCAATGTCCCGTGCGACCACATCGGTGGTACCGCCAGGCGGGTAAGGCACTACCCAGTGGATGGATCTTGTGGGGTAATCGGCTGCGCTGGCTGCCGGGATGGACATGCATGCTGCTAAAGCGATGAGCAGGCATTTTGTGGAAGTCAATAAGGTCGTTTTCATGGTTAATCTCCTGACTTTGGATTTATGTCAGTGACTCGGCTCGACACTTCATAAAGAAAGCCGTATACACCGAAGTTTTCCACGGCCCATCCCATCTGGTGCAAGCCATGCTCGGATAGCAATGTGTTTTGAACCGCGTGGATGTCGCTAAGCCGTGCTGCTTCGATAAACAATACGTAGTCGGCAACGCCATCGGTTTGACCTGTCACACGGACTTTATCCATCTGGGCACGAATGTCCGGTGCACTTTGCAGCCAATGGACGCCGACCACCCCTGGATGCCGGAGAATGTTGGGCGCCAGCGCATCAATGCCATCCATGTCTATGGATTTTGCATTGACCGGTGTTAGTCTGAAGCTCGCGATCAAAGAGCTGACGCCGCGCCCGAGCGAGACACGAATCCGGAAGGTGTTTCGCACCACATTCGAAAACCCGGCGCGGATGTGCTGGGATTGGTGACTAATCTTTTTAACGAGGCTCAGATACCCGTCGCTTGCCAATGCTTCGGGTGTGTGAGCTTCGAACAATGAGAGATAGGCTGGCGCTCCCTGCACGGCTTGATATCGCCGAGCACGCAGATATCCACCCACGTCTACGCGATCAGGCATATGTTCATCCATATACCAGTGGTCGGTCTCTTCATTCAGCTCGGGTGCGACATCCAGCCACAAAACGAGCGCGCCCAAGCCTTTTAATATACTCATGGTGCTTCCTTGTGTGCGTTTTCCAAGCGAAGAGCATTAGTCAAGCGGAGAAATTCCCGCCGTTTTTATGACCTGCGCCCAGCGGGAAAAATCGTGGCGGATTTCATTGGAGAATGCCGCAGACGTTTCAGTTATCGGCTCGGCTCCGACCGAGGCCAACTTTGCCGCAATGTCGGGCTCGGCCATGATTTTGAGCAATGCCCGATGAAGCCGGTCGACAATAGCGGCGGGCGTGCCTGCTGGGGCAAGCATCCCATTCCAAGTAATGACGGTTAACGGCAATCCTGATTCTTTGACGGTCGGGATATTCGGCAAGACCGGCGAGCGTCGCTTTCCAGTAACCGCCAGCGCTTTGATTTTTCCGCTTTTGATCAACGCCATGGCCGAAGGCAAAGTAGCGAACAAGGCGTCCACCTGCCCCCCCATCAAGCCGACCAAGGCAGGTCCGCCACCTCTGTAAGGGACATGCAGGATGCTTATCTTTGCGGCATTCTTGAAGAGAACCGCCGTCAAGTGATTGGTGCTCCCTATGCCGGACGAGGCAAACGTCAAGCTCTTGGCCCGGCTATGCGCAACCTTGATCAGATCGTGCAATGATTTGACGCCATGAAGGCTTGGCCCCACAACCAATACGTTGGGAAAATCGGCTACAGGTGTTATTGGAGTGAAATCCCGAGTCGGGTTGTAAGGCAACGACTTGTAAAGCGACGGGCTCATCGTGATTTCATTGGATGTGCCGAACAATAAGGTATAGCCATCAGGCTTGGCGTGGGCGACAATTGCCGCGCCTATAGTGCCTGTTGCGCCCCCGCGGTTTTCCACGACGACCGATTGTCCCAGCATTTGACTCAATTTTTGAGCAATTGGGCGGGCTATAAGGTCGGCGACACCGCCCGGCGGAAAGGGCACAATCAGGTCTATGGTTTTGGTGGGATAAGTCTGTGCCTGGCAAAGCCAGGGAATCAGCAACAAGATGCCCAGAAGCCTTGCTATATGTCCGTTGGATCGATGGAAAAGTTTGTACATATTTGTCTCCTTTGTCTCTTTATAGAAAGTATTTATTTGCTACATGGGTCGTGGTTCGCGCGGCGCCAGTAGTTTGGTCAAGTCGGTCAGGTCGGAGCAGTCCTCCAGGCCATAAATGACGTCGTGCAATGCCTGCGCATCCCGGTGGGATAACACGGGGTCCGCATGGGAATAGAATTTATTGGCAATGTCGTGCCGGCTCATTGCAAGGCGCGGATGCCCGGGTGGGAACGGGCAGCGGCGGCTGCGTAGTGCACCGTTATGCATGTGAAGTTCCACGGCGCCCCCCGCGGCTTGCGGCCATAACCGGGTGAATTCATCGTCTTGTACTAATTCGATTTTGTCCAATAATTCACGTAGGGGCGCCGAATTCAAATGGTCCGGCTCAAACTGATCGCTGCCACAGGCGCCGTCAAGCAAGGCCACGGCCGTACAGTAATAAAAACTATGTTGGGCACTTTCGACACTGGGGGCGTAGCGGCGCTTGGGGTGTGCTGAAGGCGAGTTCAGCGCAAAAGCGGAAAGCCGGACGACTATTTTTTTTATGTCCGTCGCTAAGATAGGGCCTTCGCGATATAGTTCTATAGCGGCGTGAATGAGTGCCATGGCGGTGGCAACGGCCGGATAGGGCTTGATACAGACATCGAGTAGGCGGTAATGCGTGGAAACAGGGCTGGTCAGTTGATCGAAATCAACCTTCCCGGCAACGCTTGAAGCCCAGCCATTCGTACCTTCCATGAGCAGCAGTGGGCCGGTTACACCATATGCAGCGAGTAAAGCGGCTTCAACTCCAGCCTTTGCCACCCAAGCCTCGGCCGTTGCCTTGATCATGGATATGGCTCCGCTTTGCAGTTGAGCCAACGTATTTTGGTGGCTTCCTACGATCGCCATGGCATGGGCAGTGCAAGTGGGATCGTCCGCGGTCAGGCGAGAGGCGAGCGCGGCGTTTGCAAATTGGGCATTGGTGGCGTGATGCCAGCCGCGTTTCCATAGCGACGGCTCACCGGCGAAATCGCATAGCCTCAGGTGGATTTCGTAGGCGGCTACTAGGCCGGCGATCAGGTCTTTGCCGCTGCATCGCTGGCGCTCGCCTACGGCAAGCGCCACGGCCAGGCTTCCGCTAGGATGGGCGGGGTCCCGGGAAAAATAATAATCGTTGCTGTCGAGATACCGCATTAGAGTGCCATTGACCAAAGTGGCGAGTGGCGCAGAGGTTTTTTCGCCCGTCCCGATCAATGTCGATTGAGAAGCCCCGCCGCAGGCCGATGCCATACGAAGCACTGCGGTACCGACATCGCTATGAAACCCTCCATAGGCACACCCCAGCGTGTCCAGAGCCAGATCTTTGACCGCACCCACGACCTCGGTGGGTAAGTCCTCATAATGTATCGAATGAACTGTTCGAGCCAATCGTTCAAGGACGCTGAAATCACTATTGGCGGTATTCATATTGCGGTTCGCCTGGTCAGAAGGCAAAGCGGCTGGATCCGCCGTCGACTGGAATGGTTGTCCCTGTCACGTAACTGGCCAGCGGTGAAGCGAGGAAAACGGCTACTGCGGCTATTTCTTCCGGCTCGCCGAACCGACCCAGCGGAATTTCGGCCTGTGCATAGGCACGCTCGCTCTCGGGGGTGGGATAGCGGCGAGCTATCTGCTCACTACGAATGCGGCCCGGTTTCAGGCAGTTCATGGTGATGCCGAATTCTGCCAACTCGCGCGATAGCCCTTTGGACCAGACATGAACGGCAGCTTTGGCCGTAAAAGCGGCGTTGAGCATGCGCGGTTCCGACGTGCCTGTAAAAGTGATAATGCGGCCCCATCGCTGCTTTCGCATACCCGGCACGATTGCGTGTGTCAATTCTCGAATGCGGAAGAAATTAAGCACCATTCCTTCCTCCCACTGTTCTTTATCGGCCTCGAACGTAAGCGGGCGACTGGCGCCGGCAGCGTTTATCAGGATGTCGACATGGCCGAGTATGTGTTGCGCCTCGGCGGCGACGCGTTCGGGTGCGTCTTTGTCGTAGAAATCCGCCTTCAGGGCAAATATCTGGGACCCTCCTTGGTCCTTGACTTCGCTGGCCAGTTTTTCGACCAGTTCGTGACGTCGCGCCACGCCCACCACGGTTGCACCGGCAAGCGCAAGCATACGTGCCGTGGCACGCCCGATACCCTGACTGGCTCCTGTGACCAACGCAGTACGGCCTGAAAAATCCAAATTCATGGCTTTCCTTTTAGAGTAGGTATGAGATATAGTTATGTCTCATTAATTGAGATAAATGTCCAATGTATGATAATTATCGGTGCAGGAAAGATGGATGTCAATAAACACGACGAGCGTTGGCGGGCTCAAACAAACGTCACCTAAAATAATTGGAAGCACTGAATGTGTATGAGGATGGGAAATGAAAGCAGTGAAATCCGCTAATGAAACCGGTACCGGGAATGCTTCGACGACATCCACGCAAAAAGTCAGGGAAACCGGTACGGTAAAGAGGGTTCTTATGCTGCTGCGCGGTCTTGTCGATCATCCGGACGAAAGTGCTCAAAGCCTTGCCCAGCGCCTGGACCTGCCGCGAAGTACCGTGCACCGTCTGCTTGCGACGCTCCGTGCCAATGATTTTGCGCTGACTCGACCCGACGGTACGTTTGGCCCTGGCTTGGACCTTTATCGCATGGCCGGCAAGCTGGGTCCTCAGATGCCGTACAGCAAATTTGCCGAGCCTCGCCTACAGGCTTTGTCGGCTGAGTTTCATGAAACATCCATTTTGACGCTATTGGTTCGCCAGCAACTCAAGATGTATCACGCCGCCACTGGCACTCCCGCTGATCCCATGCGCTACAACATAGGTTTGAATCAGATGGCTCCCCTGTTATGGGGGGCGACAGGCAGGGTACTGCTTGCGTACTTGACCGAAGTCGAAATTGATCAAGCCATTCAGGGCGGCGAATTATCGCCCGTGAAGCGATTTGTTCCAGACAAGGTTGAAATTGACTCCGCTCTAGAGGGCATTCGTCATGACGGCTACGCCATTACACACTCGCATCGAACCGCCAATACAGTGGGTATTGCCGCGCCGTTTTTTGACTCAGAAGGAAAAATCGTCGGCAACCTTGCGTTTCTCATTCCAGAGTTCCGGTGGAATCTGGCATCGCAAGATGCCGTAGTTGCCGCGTTGAAGAATGCGGCCGCGGAAATGTCCAGGGAACTGGGAAGGGCGACGGATGTTGCCGGAAAAACTTTTAACTCCGGCCCTGAAGGCTAAATCACGTATCTAAAGTTCACCGATGATTTCGTCGGCCGAAACCACGGTGGCTTGCCGCGGGAAAACCTTTTCGGTAAGGACGTGGTGGACCTGTTCGTCGCTGTCCGCGCAGCAGTCCTTGACGACGAAGAGCCGGTAGTCGGCATCGGCGGCATGGCGAAGCGTCGAGAGCACGACGCCGCTTGTGGCGATACCCGTGAGCAGCAGTGTCCCGATGCCTTTCGATCGCAGGATCATTTCCAGGTCTGTTCCGGCGAAAGCGCTGACTCGATGTTTCTGCACTACGACCTCATCGGGCCGCGCGGCGACCGCGGGGTGGATTTGCGTGTTCGCGGCGCCAGGGGCAAAGCGATTCGTCTCTTTAATGGTGCGGAACGTCATGTTGTCGTCGCTGATTTCCGGAAAACCCGGTCGAAAGCCCACGACGACGTAGATGACCGTCATGTGGGCGTTCCGGGCGGCGGCGAGAAGCTTCGCCGTCCGGTCGAGCAGCGGCTGCTTGTCGCGGGCGTGTCCGTCGACGATAAGCGTTTGGAAATCCATGGCAAGCAGGGCCGTGGTCTGGGGGGCGATGCGCGTGTTGTGCGTCATGATGCATTACTCCTGGAGTGATTGGGTTTTGGGCCCGGTTTGCTGATGGATCAGCACGGGAAGGCGGCTGGCGGCGCCAAGCACGAGAAGATTCAGCCCGATCAGAAGCAGAAACGCAATCATGAAGGTGCGCGGCCCGAAGGCGGAGGCATGGGTTCCCGACAGCGACATGACGATCGCCATGATCGTCACCGCAAGCGGGCCGCCCAATCGTTGAACGATATTGATCGCTGTATTGGCCACCGCCAGCCTGTCTCTTGACACCGAGGCATACGCGGCCGATATGGAGGGAATGTTGATCGTGCCCTGGCCCGCGCCCGTGACGAACAGGCATACGACCGCCGCCGGCAGTGAAACCTGGCCGTGAATCATCCAAAGAAATGGACACATGCCCAGGAGGGCCAGGAACGAGCCGCCGGCGGACACGGCGCGACAGCCGAATCTTTCGGTCAGGAAACCCAGCATCGGAAACGAGCACATCATGCCGAACCCCATGGCCGCCATCATCCAGCCGACGGTGCTCGCCGATAGCGCGCAGCCGGTGATCAGATAAAGAGGAACCAGGAACTGCCTGGAAAAAGTCAGCCCATTGGCGCAGAACTGGGTTGCGGCCGCCGCTGAAAAAATACGATTCCTGAAAAGCTGCATGTCGATGAGCGATGCGCTGCCCATGCGGATGGCATGCCAGATGAATACGCCCAGCAGTATCGAGCCGGCCAGCAGGACCCATCCTCCTTTGTGATGCGTTGCCTGTTCAAGCCCGTAAAGAATGCACGACAGAGCCGGTGCGATGATCGCGAAACCCACCACATCGAGCGGGCGTTTTTGAATCGAGGACTCGTCGCGAGGAAGCAGGAACGCGGCCAGCGTGACGCCAAGAAGCCCCACGGGCAAATTCAGGAAGAAGAGCCAGGGCCATGTGGCGTATTTGAGGATGGCCCCCGCCAGCGCCGCACAGCATCGATGCCAGCGTAAATGCCGAGAAACACCCCAGATAGAGCCGCTTCGCCCCTACGCGATCCACGAGCCAGCCGCTGAGAGGCAGCGTAAGCGCCAGGGCCAGCAGATAGCCGCTGACGATCCATTGGGTGACGGCGATCGTCGCGTGCAGATCCTGGTGGATGGTCGATAGGGACAAGTTGACGACGGTCGAATCCAGTTGCGTCATGAAAGGGCCCAGGAATACGACGGCCGAGACGCGCCAGATTTTTGGATCCAGGCCGCCGGAGGGGTTCTGGCTTGTGCTGTCGCCTTTCATCTATCGGTCATGTGTTGCGCTGGCATGAGCCGATTTCCCGGCATTACGAATGCTGTGTGGCCGCTTTCAGGCCCGGCACGACGGCAATGAAGGTTCCCAGCGTGGGCAGATCGACCATGTCTTTTCCTTGTTGTCCGGTATATGGGCCCGAGTGCGTGCGGCGGGCGGGGCGCCTGGGCTTGCGGGAAGCGACGGCCCGGCGGCCATGGTGCTATCTTAGCGCCATCTTCGCGCTGTGCGATATCGGATGAGCCATCATGAAAGTCCAGGAAATCGATATTTTTCGCGTTGCCTTGCCGTTCGACGCGGGCCGCAAGCCGGCGGCCGGCATCGGCGAGGGCGGTGGCGACGCGTTCAACGCGGCGTCGCGGTCCCTGGCCAGGATGGAATCGCTGATGGTCCGCCTGACCACGGACACCGGGGTGCAGGGTTGGGGCGAGGGATTCGGGCACCTGATCAATCCGGTCACGTTCGCCGCGCTGGCCGGCAGCGTGGGGCGTTTTTTCCTGGGGACCGACGTGACCGGCCAGCCGGAAAGCTTTTCGGGCCGCATGCGGCAGGCGCACCGGGCGTTCCACGCGTTTGGCGCCACCGGCCCCGTCATGTACGCGTTGTCCGCCCTGGATACCGCCTTGTGGGACATCTGCGCCAAGGCGGCGGGCGTGCCTTTGCGCAGGCTGCTGGGCGCCGGCCGCGATGCCGTGCCATGCTATGCCAGCCTGGTGTGCTACGACAACGATCCGGCCGAAGTGGCCAGGCAGGCGGTCCGGGCCGCGGATCTCGGGTTCCGGAAAATCAAGCTGCATGAAACCGTGCCCGCGGCCGTGCTGGCGGCGCGCGATGCCCTGGGCGATGGTGTGGAACTGATGGTGGATGTGAACTGTCCCTGGTCGCGCCGGCAGGCGCAAGAGGCCGTGCGGCGGATGGCCGGCGCCCGGCTTGGATGGGTGGAAGAGCCGATATGGCCGCCCGCGGACCTGGCCGGCCTGGCGCAGTTGCGCCGGTTGGGCGTGCCCGTCGCGGCCGGCGAGAACGCCGCGGGCGTCCAGGGGTTTGAACAGCATTTCCAGGCCGGGGCGCTCGACGTCGCCCAGCCCAGCGTGGCCAAGATCGGCGGCGTCTCGGGCATGATCGAGGTCGTGCGCCTGGCCCGCGAACACGGCGTGAAAGTCGTGCCGCATTGTTTTTATTATGGCCCGGGCCTGTCGGCGGCCGCCCAGATCGTCGCCAGCCTGTCCGACGATGTATTCCTGGAAGTCCCGTTTCTGCAGTGGGCGCGCCCGTTGCATGCCCAGCAGCAGCCGGTTCCGGTGTTGTCGCTGCCGGATGCCCCAGGCATAGGCTTTGAGCCCGACATGCGCGTGCTTGAAAGCCATCTGCTGGATCGCGCCAACCTGGCGTGACCGGGTCCTGGTCAACGGTCTTCGATCCGGTTTGCCCACCACCATTCGCAGGCCAGCACCGCGGTTTGCCGCTGCACGTCGTGCGCGAATGCGAAGTCTTCGCCGTAAATGGTTTCGTCGGGAAATTCGGTGATCAGCGTCACGCCCGGAGCCTGGCCGGGAAATTCGATGGCCGTGCAGGCCATGCCGTTTTCCACCTGGAAGGGCATGGCGCCGCAATAGCGCTGGTAACGCTCCAGTTGTTCGCGATTGAACCGCAGCAGGCGGGCGTTGGCCTGCAGGCCTTGCGTGACGTGGCGCAGCAGCGCCACGGCCGTGTCGCGCCATGCCTGTTTGTAGCGCAGGATCAGGAAAAACCCCTTGGGCAGGCTCCACATCTCGAAGCCGCGCGGCAGATAGCCCGTGCAGGGCCGCGTCCATTCGTGCGCGGGGTAGCCGTGCAGGTTCAGATGCAGTTGCGCGCCGGACATCCGGAATGCCTGGTCGCGGGCGGCGCGCTCGTACCAGGGGGCGTGTTCGCGGTATTCCACGTCGTCGCCCAGCGCGGTGTAGCGCGCGGCATGATGCATGTGCGTGGGGTTGGCCGCGCAAAGCGCTTGATGCAGGACGTAGCCGTCGGGATTTTCCACCGGCATCAGCACGAAGTGGGCGCCCGGATGGGTCTTTAGCTGTTCGGCCGCGCGCAGCGCGCCGGCCACGCCCGAGGTTTCGTTGGCGTGCTGGGCGCCGCTGATCAGCACGGCGGGCCGGTCGCCCCGTATGTGGACACCGTTGACCGCGCGGCCTTGCCTGGAGGCCGCGGCGAAATGCCGTCCCGGGAATGCGCGCAGGGCTTTTTCCACCTGGATCAGCGACAGGGGAGCCTGGGCATCGCCAGGCGCGGTCCCGTCGGCGGGAATGTCCCCGGCGTCCACGGCGGGCGGCGGTTTCGGGGCGGACCGGGCGGGCTCGGCCGCGGGCCGGACCGTTATCGTCGCGTGCGCCGGCGCCCGGTTGTCCAGGTATATTTCGGGCACGATCTGGCCCGGTTGCAGGCCGCGGCTGCCGGGTGGGCGCCCCGAGTAATGCTGGAAATATTCAAGCACCGAAAAGTAGATCTCTTCGTGCATGGCCTCGGTGGTGCTCATGGTTTCGTGGCCGACGCCCAGTGTCCGTTCCACGCCGGGCAGGCGCAGGGCGATGGTCAGGCGGTCGAAATAGGGCTCGGCATGGCCCCAGTCGTGGGCGGCCACGGCCGCCATGACGGCGTGATAGGCCTGCGTGTAATCGGCCCGGATCGCGGTGCCGGAGACGGCGCCGTCCTGGTCCAGGACCAGCCATGCCGAGGGGGTGTAGGTGCGGCGGCCCAGGACGTCGTGGTCGATCACGTTCGGGGCGAACACCTTGTGGTCTTCGGCGCGGTCCGTGTAGCGCAGCGCGACCTCGTAGCAGCTCCCGGGCGCGGCATCGGTAGTGGTGTCGGCGTCGATGACGACATTGGGCGCGGCCGCGAAGGCCATGGCCACGCCGGGGAACAGGTCGGCCAGCGGGTAGGCTTCCAGCAGGAAGCGGTTGGCTGCGCAGTCCGGATGCCGTGGATACACGATGTGCGCCGACACCAGGCCGTTCGGATCGACCTGTTCCAGGAAATAATGCACCAGGGGTTTATAGGCGCAAAACACCCGGGCTTGCACGCCGTGCCGGGCCAGGTCTTCCTGCATGGCGCGCCGCTTGGCCAGGTCTTCGAACAGCCAGATGTCGGCGCGCGCGCCCGGACGCGCTTCGGCGCGCAGCCTGTGCGCCAGTTCGTCGGCCGTGCGTTCGAAAACCCGATCCAGCAAGATATGTTTCGCCATGGCTCCCAAGCCCGGGGTTGTTGCGGCGGCGGCCGCGTTCGCGCCGCCGCCGCGTCAGTGGGCCGCCGCCGCGCCGCCCGAGTCGCTGCCTGGCGCTTGCGGCCGCGCGAACCAGATCAGCGTGATCATCAGCAGGAACAGGATGGCCGAGGCGTAGAAATAATCGGCGGCGGACATGGTGAATGCCTGTTCGTTGATCATGCCGTTGATCAGGCTGGCCGACTGCCCGTGGGTCAGGCCGTGGTGGTGCAGCATGGTCGTTACGCTGTCGAACGCCGGTTCCCCGGGCTTGACCACCTCGGTAAGCTGGGAATGATGCAGGGCGGCCCGGTTTTCCCAGATCGTGGTGGTGATCGAGGTGCCGAACGCGCCGCACAGCAGGCGGACGAAGTTGGTCAGGCCGGCGGCGGCGGGCAGGCGGCCGTGATCCAGCCCCGACAGGGTAAGCGTCGTAAGCGGTATGAAGAACGTGGCCATGGCCGCGCCCTGGATGAATGTGGGCACCATGATGGTGTAGATGTCGACGTCGGTGTTGAACCGGGATCGCATATAGCTGATCAGGGCGAAGATCAGGAACGAGATGGTCGAAATATAGCGCGAATCGTACCTGCCCAGCAGCTTGCCGACGATGGGCGAGAAGATGATGGCCAGGATGCCGACGGGGGCCGAGGCGATGCCCGCGTCGGTGGCGGTGTAGCCCAGGGTGTTCTGCATCCACAGCGGCAGCAGCACGTTGGTGCCGAAGAACACGCCGTAGGCCACCGAAAGCGTGATCGTGCCCGAAGTGAAGTTCAGCTCCTTGAACAGGGTCAGGTCCACCACGGGATGCTTGTCGGTGATCTCCCATATGACGAAGAACACGAAGGCGATGACGGCGACCACGGCCAGGGTGGTGATGACGTCGCTGGAGAACCAGTCCAGGTCCTTGCCCTTGTCCAGCATGATCTGCAGGGCCGCCACCCAGGCGACCAGCAGGAACAGGCCCACGCGGTCGATGGGAAGCTGGCTGCGCGGCGTTTCGCGTTCCCGGTACAGCCGCCACGATGCCCAGCCGGCCACCAGGCCGATCGGCACGTTGATGTAGAAGATCCAGGGCCAGTTGTAGTTGTCCGAGATCCAGCCGCCCAGCAGCGGCCCGGCCACGGGGCCCACCAGTATCGTCATGGACCACAGCGCCAGCGCCATGCCCGCCTTGTTCTTGGGATAGGACCCCAGCATCAGCGATTGCGACAAGGGGATCATGGGGCCGGAGACCGCGCCCTGGATGACGCGAAAAGCCACCAGCGAGCCCAGCGACCACGAAAACCCGCACAGCCAGGAAGACAGCACGAACAGCAGCGTGGACAGCACGAACAGGCGCACCTGGCCCATGCGCTGCGTCAGCCATCCGGTCAGGGGAACCGTGATGGCGTTGGCCACGGCAAACGAGGTGATGACCCAGGTGCCCTGGGTGGCGCTGACGCCCAGGTCGCCGGCGATGGTCGGTATGGATACGTTGGCGATGGACGAATCGAGCACGTTCATGAACACCGCCGCCGACAGCGCGATGGTGCCGAAGACGCGCGCCTTGCCTTCCAGCGGAGGATATGAGACGTGCCTCGCGGGGGAGGCGGCCCTGGTCTTGTCTTTTGTTTTGGAGGTCATGGATTTGCGGGTGAGGGTGTTTCTTGTTCGGCGTGTTCGTGTCGGCGCGGCCAGGCGCTCGCGGCGCCCGGCCGCGAGTCTTGCCGTCCGCCATCCGAGGTCATGACCCGAGGTTTTCTTTGATGATCTTTTCTATCAGTTCGTCGGCGCCGTCTTTGCTGGTCTTGAACACGTTGGTTTCAAGCGTCGAGTTGGCGGCGGTGACGCCGGTTTTCGTGCCGGGGCTGGACAGATCGACCTCGACCGCCATGGACAGGCCCACGCGCAGCGGATGCTTGACCAGTTCCTTGGGATCGAGCGTGATGCGCACGGGCACGCGCTGCACCACCTTGATCCAGTTGCCCGAGGCGTTCTGGGCCGGCAACAGGGCGAAAGCGCTGCCCGTGCCCGCCGAAATGCCTTGCAGCGTGCCGTGGTAGACCACGTCGTCGCCGTACAGGTCGGAGGTCATGGTCACCGTCTGGCCGGGTTTCATGCGGGCCAGCTGCCCTTCCTTGAAATTGGCCTCGACCCATACCCGCTTCAGGGGAATGACGGTCATCAGCGGGGTGCCCGGCGCGACGCGCTGGCCGACCTGCACCGAGCGCTGGGCGACCATGCCGTCGACCGGGGCGGGCAGCTTCGTGCGCGCGTTGGCCAGCCACGCCTTGCGCAGGCGGTCGGCCGCCTGCCTGACGTCGGGGTGCTGGGCGACGGTCGTGCCGGCGGTCAGCGCCTGGTTGGTCGCCAGTTTGGCCTTGGAGACCGCCAGTGCCGCTTTCGCCTGTTCCAGGCTGGATTCCGCGGCTTTCTGGGCCGTCCTGGCGTGCAGGATCTCTTCGCCGCTGATGCCGCCCGACTTGGCCAGCGTCAGGCGTCGCGTCAGGTCGCTTTTGGCCTTGGCCAGATCGACCTTGGCCGTCTGGATGTCGGCCTGGCGCATGGCGATGTCGGATTCCAGCGCGTCGTTCTGCACGAAGACGGTGCGGGTGTGGCGCACGGCCTGGGCCAGGGCGGCCTCGGCCTGCCTGAGCGCGACCCGGGTGTCGGTGGGATCGAGCTTGACCAGGACCTGGCCTTTCTTGACCAGTTCCGTGTTGTCGGCGTCGATGCCGATGACGGTGCCGTCGATTTGCGAGGTGACCTGCACCAGGTTGCCATGCACATAGGCGTCGTCGGTGCTTTCGTAGTGCGAAGCCACCACGGCCCACCAGATGGCGTAGCATACGCCGATGACAATGAAGATCAGGGCGGCGGTGATGAGCAGGCGTTTACGTTTCGGGGCCGATTTTTGTTCGGTAGTCATGTAAGTCTCGTGTCTTGATCAGTGGTTGGGTTCAGCGTTTGTCTTGTGCCGGGGCTGCGGAAGCGGATGGCTTTGCCCGGCCTTGTCCGTCCTTCGCGTTGGCGACGTTGTAGCCGCCGCCCAGGGCCGTGGCCAGCTGCACGTCCAGGTTGTAGGCCCGCGCGCGCAGCTGGGTGCGCAGTATGGCCTGCTTGTGGACCTGGTTCTGCGCCTGCAGCACCTGCACGAAATTGCCCAGGCCGGACTTGTAGCGCTTGACGGCGATGTCGTAGGCCGATGAAATGGCCTCGTAGCTGGCATTCTGGTCGGCGATCTGCTGGCTCAGGTCGTGGATCGCCGTCATGGCGTCGGCCACTTCCCGCACGGCGGTCAGCAGGGTCTGGTTGTAGTCGGCGATGGCCAGGTCGCGCTCGGCGCGTTTGCCGCTTAACTGGGCATTGAGCGCGCCGCCGTTGAAGATGGGCAGGCTGACGGCCGGCCCCACGCCGTACACTTTGCTGCCGCCCTTCAGCAGGTCGCTCAGGCCCAGCGAGACGAAGCCGGCGAACGCGGACAGGTTCACATCGGGATAGAACGCGGCCTTGGCGGCGGAAATATCGCTGGCGCCGGCCTCGACGCGCAGCTTGGCCGCGACGATGTCGGGCCGCCGGCCCAGCAGGTTCAGCGGAATGTTCCGAGGCAGGCCCGCCGGGGGATGCGACAGCGTCACGCGCTTGATTCGCAGCCCGCGATCGGGACCGGAGCCCAGCAGCGCCGCAAGCTGGTGGCGCAGAAGGCTGGAATTGGTCTTGGCCTGGCTAAGCTGGACCTTGGCCGCCGACACGGCCGAATCGGCCTGGTTGACTTCGACGCGGGTGTCCAGCCCCGCCTTGACGCGCTGGCGCGTGATGCTGGCGACGTTCTCGAGCTGCTCGACGATCTTGCCCAGCACTTCCTGCTGTTCCATCGCGCTCTGGAAGTTGAAGTAGCTTTGCGTCACGGCGCTGACCAGGGCATTGCGGGCCACGTCCGTGTCGGCGCGGCTGGCGCTGGCCTGCGACAGGGCCGCGGCGTATTCGGAACGGTGCCTGCCCCACAAGTCCAGGTCGAACCCCAGGTTCAACTGCAGGTCCGCGTCGGTCCACCACGAACCGCCGTACGGGGGCGGGTAGATGTAGTTCTCGGAAAAGCGTTCGCGCGTCTGGTTGTACGTGGCGTTCAACTGCGGCAGGCGCACGGCGCGCGCGCCCTGCACGGCGGCATTGGCTATGCGCAGCCTGGCCTGGGCGGCGGCCAGCGACGGGTTCTTCGCCAGGGCTTCGGAAACCAGGGAATCCAGCTGCGGGTCGTCGTAGCGGGTCCACCATTGTTTCGTGGGCCAGCGTATCGACACGTCCGACAGGCCGGCCTGGGCACCCTGGATTTCGTGCAGCGATGGTTTGCCGGGGTCTATGGTTGCGCAGCCGGAAAGCGTAATGGCAAGAAGGATGGGAAGTAATGGCTTCATTCTGACAGGAAACTGAATATAGTTGTTGAGTACGTATCTGACTAGGCAATTAGATGAATATCGTGGGTCGGCGGCATGCGATCATGAGGGGTTTATAGAGTAAAAGACCGGGCGTCGTTTGCAGGCGGACTAGTGTTCTTCCGGCGTGTCGCTGTCGGGCTTACAGGAGCCATTGTCGATGATCCGGTCCAGAAAACTGAACAGGGTTTCGATTTCCTGGGTGGAAAAACCGGCCAGGTGGGCATTGAAGGCGTTGGCCACCGCGGGCAGGATGCCGTTGACCACCTCTTTGCCGGATTCGGTCAGTTCGACGTTGACCACGCGGCGATCGGTTTCGCAGCGCTTGCGGGTCAGGAAGCCCTTGGCTTCCAGACGGTCGAGCGTGCGCGTCATGGCCCCGGTGTCGACCATGGCCCTGCGTGCGATTTCGGCCGGAGTGTTCAGGTTCTGGTAGCAGATCATGACCAGCGGCTTCCATTGCATGGCGGTCAGGCCCAGCGGCATGACGTTTTCGTCGATCATGCGGTTGAGCGAGACGTACGTCTGCTTCAGGAGGCGGCCCAGGTTGTTCTTCAGGCGAAACGTGGCGTCTTCGCCACGATAATAGGTGGACGGCTTGAGTGCGGCGGCCGGTTTGGCGCCAGAGGCCGACGGTTTTTCCGCGGCACGGTCCGGTGCGCGCGCGTGCCCGGCGGCGCGGTCCGATGCCGTGCCCGCCTGGGCGGGATGAGAACGCGTTGTCCGGGAATTCTGTGCCATGGCGGAAATTTTAATGCGATTTAATTGCCTAAGCAACTATTGTCTGTGCATTATTTTGCCAGGCAAGTATTTATTGGGCAAAATAGCGCCCGGAGCGTTGTTTCTGTCTGGTTCGGGCAACATCGCGACCAGCGGGCCCAATGGCCGATGCGCCGCGATGCGCCGGCCGGGTGTTTCAGATAATCCGGGATTTTGAAAACGATATGGATGCCACTCAGGTAGCGAGCGACGCGGCGAAATCCCGCGAATTCTGGGTGGGGTTTGCGCTGGCGGCCCTGGGGGCCGTGCTTTTCTCCGCCAAGGCCATTGTCGTGAAGCTGACATACCGCTACGGTGTCGACGCGGTCACGATCATCGGTTTTCGCATGATGCTGTCGCTGCCTTTTTTCGCCGTGATCGGCGGGTTCCAGGCCCGCCGGGCCAGGCGCGGCCAGTTGCCCGTCCTGACGCCGGGCGAGCGGTTCAAGATCGTTTTCCTGGGTTTCATCGGCTACTACCTGTCCAGCTTCCTGGATTTCCTGGGCCTGCAGACGATATCCGCGGGCCTGGAACGCCTGATCCTGTTCCTGTCGCCGACCTTCGTGCTGCTGATATCCCGGGTGTATTTCAAGCGGCCGATCGCGCCCAGGCAGTGGCTGGCGCTGTCGTTGTCGTACGTGGGCGTGGTGCTGGTGTTCTTGCAGGACCTGTCGTTCAGCGGCGATCAGGTGTTGATCGGATCGGGCTACGTCCTGGCTGCCGCGTTGACGTATTCCGTCTACCTGATTGGCTCGGGCGAACTGATCAAGCGGGTGGGGGCGACCCGGCTGGTGGCCTACGCGATGACGGTGTCGGCCGTGGTCACCATAGCCCAGTTTTTCCTGGTGCATTCCTGGCAGGGCCTGGCCCAGCCCTTGCCTGTGTACGAACTGTCCCTGGTTCACGCGGTGGTCAATACGGTCATTCCCGTGTTCATGATCATGTGGGCGGTGGCCCGCGTGGGCGCTCCCCTGACCGCGCAACTGGGCCTGCTGGGGCCCATATCGGTGGTGCTGCTGGCCGCCTGGCTGCTGGCCGAGCCCATCACCCCCATGCAGCTGGCCGGCACCGTGTTCGTGCTGGTGGGCGTCGTGGTGTTGGGCAAGCGCTAGTCTTCCTGCGTGCGCTCGATCTCCCGGCGGTGCACGTCGTGGGTGACGAATCCCGATTCGGTCTTGGGCATGGCCAGGTATCCGGGCGTCTTTAGCGTGGCGCGGATGTCCTCCAGGCCGCTGGCCCAATGATCGCGCATGGTCGCGAGCCCGAACTGGTAATCCTTGTAATGCTGTTCATAGGGCTTGTCGCGGTAGATCAGGTGCACGACGTTGTAGCGCTTCGCGCAGGACAGCTCCTGGGCCATCCGGCAATACGGGTCCTTCGCCCTGGTTTTGGCCGGTACTTTTTCCAGCAGGCGCGCCAGCAGATGGGTCATCTGCTGATGCCGGCGCATCTCTTCGGTGATGAGCCGGGTGCGGCTGGAATACCGGATCTCCTTCACGCGGTCCGATACCTCGCCCATGTTCGTGGGAGCGCGTCCGCGCGCGCTCCACAAGTCCACCTGGAACGCCAGCGTGTCTTTGCGCGGCCGCGATTCCAGCACGTACGCCAGCGGCGTGTTCGACACCAGACCGCCATCCCAGTAATAGTCGCCGTCGATCTCTATGGCCGGGAACGCCGGGGGCAGGGCGCCCGACGCCATGAAATGCTTGGGCTCCAGGCGCGTTCTGGTGTTGTCGAAATACACGAAATTTCCCGTGCGCACGTTGACCGCGCCGACCGAAACACGCTGCCGGCCCGAATTGATCAGGTCGAAATCGCATAGTTTTTCCAGCGTGCCGCGCAGCGCTTGCGTGTCGTAGTAGCTGGCCGTGGCCGTGTCGCCGGCCATGACCATGGCCGGCGGCGGCATGCGCGGCTGGAAGAAGCCTTTCTGGCCGCCCAGCACCGCGCCGGCGGCGTGCAGCGCGCTCATCGCCTGGCGCATCGGGTCGTTCAGGTTGAACAGGCTTTGCTCTATGAATGGAAGCGGCCCCAGGCCGCTGTTGGGCTGGCAGATGGTTTCCCAGAATTCCCGCAGGCGCTCGACCCGCTTTCCGGGAGGGTTGCCGGCGATGATGGCGGTGTTTAACGCGCCTATCGAAATGCCCGACAGGAAGCCGGGTTCGATGCCGGCCTCGGCCAGCCCCTGGAACACGCCGGCCTGGTAGGCGCCCAGCGCGCCGCCGCCCTGCAGGACCAGGGCGATGGTTTCGTACGGGGGCAGCGCCGCGTTCCTGGCGTCGGTTTTCTTCGTGGCGGTCATGGGCTTTCCGGTTCGGGTTTGTCGAGCACACTGCGTACGAAGGCGTCGATCAGGGCGCCGCGGTAGCGCGCGCGGTGCAGCAGCAGCGACAGGCGCCGCTGCAGATCCAGGAACGGGGTGTCCAGGGCGACCAGGCGCCCCGTGGCCACGGCGTCCGTCGTGGCCGCGCCGGGCAGGCAGGCGATGCCCAGTCCGGCGATCACGGCCTGTTTGATGGCTTCGACCTGGCCCAGTTCCAGCAGAATGCGCCCGCTGGGCAGGCTGGCCAGGACCCGTTCGGCCTGCACGCGCATGGCCGAGCCGGGTTCGCGCAGAATCCAGCTGGCGCCCTGGAAATGCCTGGCCTGCAATGCGCGATGGCGCGTCAAGGGGTGGCCGGGCGCCGCGCAGACCAGCAAATCGTCGTGGCGCCATCCTATGGTGTCGATTTGCGGATCGTTGACCGGGCCTTCGACGCAGCCGACGTCGATGCGGTGTTCCAGTATGCCCGCCACGATGGTGCCGGTGTTTTCCACGCTGACTTTCAGCGATACGCCGGGATGGCGGTGGACGAATTCGCCCAGCAGTTCGCCGACCAGGTAATTGCCTATGGTGTTGCTGGCGCCCAGATGCAGCTTGCCGGTCAGGGCTTGAGGGTGCGCCCCGGGTTCGCGCAGCATTTCGTGCATGCGCTCTATGACTTCCTGGGCGCAGGGCAGCAGTTCGCGTCCGCGCGCGCTCAGGCGCAGGCGCCTGCGGACGCGATCGAACAGCGGCGCGCCGATCTGCCGTTCCAGTTCCGACAACGCCATGCTGACGGCGGGCTGCGTCACCGACAGGCGTTCGGAAGCGGCCAGGACGGTGCCGGTGTCGGCGATCGCGACGAAGACTTCCAGTTGTCGAATACTGATTCCGATCATCAATAAATTTTATAACAACGAAAAATTTATGACTGTTTTTTTTATGGAATCGGCCCGTGGCGCCGCCGGGTCAGGACAGCCACGACATGGGGTTGTGCGCCAGGGCCACCCCCACTATGTAGAAGAAGATGGCGATGGCCACCAGCGCGGCCACGCCGCGGGTGAACGCTGTTTTGCCGCGCTTGATGGCGACGGTGCCCACGACGATGTAGAGCACCAGCGCGATCAGCTTGGCGACGATCCAGGGCCGCAGGCCCCCCAGCATGACGGTCAGGATGACGCCGCACACCAGCAGGACCGTGTCGACGATGTGCGGCAGCACCTTGACCGCGCGCCATTGCAGCCGGGCCGAATTCGTGACTGACCACCACGCGCGCACCACGAAGAAAATAATGCTCAGGGTGGCGGCGCTGACGTGCAGGTGTTTGACTAGCAGGTAGTTCATGGCGTTTCGGATCGGATCGGTTCAGCGTGCTTTATACCAGTTCCCATTTGCCCCCGCCCTGCAGGACCAGCTGGTGCGAGTGATGGGCGACCAGGGTGCTGCGATGCCCCACGCTGACCAGGGTCGTGCCGGGAAGCTGTTCGCGCACCAGCCGGTACATGGCGTCTTCCAGGCCTTCGTCCATGGCGGACGTGGCCTCGTCCAGGAAGGCGGCGTCGGGCGCGGCCAGGATCAGGCGTCCGAACGCCAGCCGCTGCTGTTCACCCAGCGACAGAATGCGCCCCCAGTCGGCGACTTCGTCCAGGCGGTCGGTCAGGTGTCCCAGTTGAACCTGCTTCAGGACCTGCCCGGCGCGACTGTCGTTCGAGGCGTCCGGCAACCCGGCGTCCGCCTGCGGCACCCCGGTGCCGGCCTCGTCGGACAGCAGCCCGCTTTCACGGGTCAGGGCGCTGCTGGAAAATCCGGCCCGGGCCAGGTCCTGTTCCAGAATGCCTTCCAGCGCCGGCCGCGCCTTGCCGTCGCGCACGACCTGGCTCGGATAGTGCAGGGCATCGCGCAGGCTGCCCAGCGGCAGATAGGGTTTTTGCGACAGGAACAAGGCGTTGTGTTCCGGGCGTATGATGTCGCCGCTGCAGTAAGGCCACAGTCCGGCGATGGCGCGCAGCAGCGTGGTCTTGCCCGAACCCGAGGGGCCGCGGATCAGCAGGGGCTCGCCGGCGTATATCTCCAGGTTCAGGTCCTGCAGCAAAACACGCCCGGCGGGGGTCTTGACGGTAAGGTGGCGCAGGGCGATGCGCTTGCCTTCGCGCAGCACGTCCGGTTCGGGCAGGGCGTACGATTCATCGATGGCCGCCGTAAAGCCCGTCAGGCGGTTCAGCGTGGCGCGGTACGAGGCGAAGCTGTCGTACGCATTGCGGAAGAACGACAGGTTGTCCTGCAGGCGTCCGAAGGCCTGGGCCGTCTGGATCAGGTCGCCCAGCGTGATCTGCTTGGTGAAGAACCGCTGCGCCTGCAGAATGAACGGGAACACCACCGCGGTCTGCGTGGCCGCGAAGTTGAATCCCAGGAATTTCAAGGACCGGTACACGATGGCCCAGGCATTGTTGATGACCTGGCCGAACCGGCTGCGCAAGAGCGTGCCTTCCACTTTTTCGCCGGCATAGAATGCGATGCTTTCGGCGTATTCGCGCAGGCGCACCAGCGCATACCGGTAATCGGCGTTGAAGCGTTCGTTCAGGAAGTCCAGCAGAATCAGCGGACGGCCGATCTTGATGGCGAAAACGGTGGCGATGAGCACGTAGACGAACACCAGGAACACCATGGCGCGGGGAATGTTCAGGCCGAAAATCGCCAGCGGTCCTGACAGATTCCAGAGAATCAGGGTAAAGGCGAAGGTCGATACCAGCGCATTGACCAGTCCCATGGAGAGCGTCAGGGAAGACTGCACGAAGCCGGTCACGTCCTGCTGGATGCGCTGGTCCGGGTTCTCGACCGTGGTGTCCAGATACTGGGTGCGGAAGTACGCCTGCTTTTCCAGCCATTCGCCCAGAAGCTTTTCATTGAGCCAGACCCGCCAGTGGATGGTGAACGCCTGCTGCACGTAGAACTCGATCAGCGAGCGCACCACGTGGATGGTCGCCAGTATGGCGAACAGCAGCATGGCGAACCAGAACGCGGCCTCGTCGAGTTTTTGCAGCGAACTGTACATGCTGTTGTACCAGTCCGAGAACAGCACGTCGAGCCGAACCGCGCCCAGAGTCAGCAGCAGGATGAGCGCCACGACGACGATGGGCCGCCAGCTGCGCCTGGGCGAGAAATAGGCGCCCGATATGGCCCAGAACTGCCTGCCCCACACGGTCAGGCGGGCCACGGCCCAGACCGCCACGCAGAACAGCACGGCGGTGATGGCGTAGGCTTTCAGCAGCCAAACGCCGCTGTCGAGCAACTGGTGGTTCCAGTCCATGGGTTCTCCGGTAGAGATTTCAGGTTTGCGCGCACGGGTGCGTTTCGACGGTGTACATAGTAGCCGCAACCGGCTTTCGCGGGTAAGACCCCGGCCGGTTTGTTTGCGTGCGCGGCGCGCTGCGGCGATAATGACTTTCCTGTTCGAATCACTTCAACGCCGGGACCAATCCATGCCTTACGTCACTATTACGGCCAGCCGCGGGTTTTCCGCCGACCAGAAAAAGAAACTTCTGCAGCAATCCAGCGACGCCGTCGTGCAAAGCATAGGCGCGCCGCTGGGCAGCGTGCGCGTCATGCTCAACGAACTGCCCGATGGGCATTACCTGAATGCGGGCCAGTTCGACACCAAGGCCCTGATGTTCCAGGTCGATTTCATCGCGGGGCGCACCGAAGAACAAAAATCGGCGCTGGTCGCCGCCCTCAGCCGCGCGGGATTCCAGTCCACGGGCGTGCCCGAGGCCGAAGTGCGCGTGCGCGTGGTCGATTATCCCAGCGCCAACATGGGCATGGCCGGCGGAGTCACCGCCAAGCAGCTGGGCCGCTAGGCTTCCCGCGCCCGGAGGTTTGGGGTCATGGCGGCGCTGGTGGTATGCTTGGTGGTACCGACAACCTTGGAAGGCCGCCTGGATCCCCTGGCGCAGTCCGGGCGGTACAAGACCCATGACCCAGAACACCCAACCTTTGCAGTGGGTAGCACCTAGCGCCGGCCAGGCCAATGCCTTGAAACCCGGCAGCCTCAGCGAGGCCCGCACGGTGGTCGATTTCTGGCGCGACGCCGGTCCCAAGTCGTGGTTCTCGAAGTCCGCTTCGTTCGACCAGGCCGTGCGCACCGCTTTTTATGAACTGCATTTCGCCGCCGCCCGGCGCGAACGCGACCATTGGCTAAGCGATCCCTACGCCTGCCTAAGCCTGATCCTGCTGCTGGATCAATTTCCCCGCAATGCGTTTCGCGCCACCGGCCACATGTATGCCACCGATTCGCTGGCGCGTTGCTATGCGCGCGCCGCGGTTCATTTCAAGCACGTCAATCACATAGAAGAAGCGCTGAGGCAGTTCGTGTTCATGCCCTTCATGCATTCGGAAAACCTGGACGACCAGCACTATTGCGTCGATCTGTGCCGGCGCCATGCCCCCGAAAGCCTTGAATACGCCACGGAACATTGCGACATCATCCAGCGTTTCGGCCGCTTCCCGCATCGCAATGTCGAGCTGGGCCGCGCCACCTCGCCGCAAGAGCAGCGGTTCCTGGACGAGGGCGGGTTCGCGGGCTGATCAGCCCGCGGCGGCAAGCCGGCGCGCCGGGCGGGTCAACATCGCCAGCGCGAAGGTCAAAACCAGCGTGGGCAATGCCGAGCCCAGATTCGGCGCCCATTGCGCCAGGCCCTGATAGACGACGATGCCCAGCACCCACACGCCGGCGGCCGCCATGTCGGTTTTGGATTCTTGCGCGGGCAGGGCGCCCTGGGTGAAGCCCAGCCGTCCCAGGATCACGCCGTACAGGGGGACGAACACGGAACTGAGAGTCAGCAGGAAAGGCTCCAGGCTGTGCATGGGCAGCGCCAGCGCCAGCGCGATGCTGGCCGCCGCCAGAACAAGCCCCCAGCGGCGGATGCCCCAGCGCGGCGCGATGCTGTGCGCGCATACCGAACCCGAATACACGTCTCCGTAGGCATTGTCCAGTTCGTCTATCAGTATCAGGCCCAGCGCGACCAAACCGCCCTGAGCCAGCAGCAGCGCGCCGACCAGGTCGGCGCCGGGTTGCGCCACGCTGACCACGATCATGCCCAGCGCATAGCACCAGATGTTGGCGACGGTATAGCCAAGCCAGGTGCCGCCCAATGCGCCGCGTCCGCTTTTGCCGTGGCGGGCATAGTCGGCCACCAGCGGCAGCCAGGACACGGGCATGGCGATCACCAGGTCCAGGGCCGAGAACATGCCCATGGACCCGTCGCCGTGGCGGTTCCAGATGGCGGCCAGGCCGCCGGCCTGCAGCCGGCCGGCGAACTGCCAGGTCAGCCATAAAAGCGACAGGATCACCAGCGGCAGGCCGATGCGGCTGATGATCCGGCGCACCAGCGTGATCATCGAGCCCGCCAGCAGGGCGGCCAGGACCAGGCCCCAGAACAGGGTCGCCAGGACCAGGCCCGCGGCGTTGCCCGTGTCGATGCCCAGGGCGTGTTTCAGGATGCTGATGGTGCCTTCGCGCATGATGACCAGCTCGAACGTCGTCCAGCCCAGCAGTTGCACGATGTTCAGGAAAACGGGCAGACGCGCGAACGAGGCGCCGTACGTGGCGTGGATCAGGCCGGCGCTCGATAAGCCGCTGTCGCAGCCGATGCGGGCCACCCAGGCCAGCAGGCCCGAGCCGATCAGCGAACCGGCGACGATGGCGAAAAGCGCTTCCCTGGTGCCCACGGACGGCACCAGGTAGGCGCCGATCTGCATGACCAGAAGGCCCACGCCCAGGCTGAACCACAGCGAGGCGTGCTGATGCCAGCCGAATACGCGGCCGGCGTCGGGCAGGGGGGTAAGGGCCTGGTTTTGCGGGACAGCGGTCGTGCTGGTCATGGAGGCTTGCCAAAATGGATGGCAGGATTCGACAGGCACTGAACCGGCGCGTGGCGCCCTGGTTGAATGGGTGTCGCTTTCCTGCGCGAGGATGATCTCAGTCAGGTTCAAAGGGACTTTCTCAGTCGCGCCGAGCGCGACACCCCTAGCGATGGCATCTGATGCGTGAACAAATTGTAGAGCAGCCGGGCCCGGGCTTCAATGGCACCGGATTTTCCCGGGCGGGGCGGGCATCCGGCGGCGCGGCGGCTGCCGGTCACGATACCGGCGCGGGAGTCGCGCCGACGCGCCGGCCCAGCGTGGCCATCAGTTCCTCGACGAAGGCTTCGGGGCCGCATGCCGACCGTTCAAGGATATCGTGCAGCGAGGCGATCTTTTCCGGGGCGTAGCGCTGTTCGCGGCCCAGGGCCTGTTCGAACCGGTTGGCCACGTCGGTGATGCGCGCCACGTCGACGGCGGCGAGCACCAGGGCATGCACCAGCACCACCTGCGCCGGCGGTCCGGACTCGGGTGCGATGCGGCGCCATAGCTGGGCCGTGCCGGCGATTTTCCGGGCATCGTCGCGCGAGCCCCAGGCCAGGTTGTAGCGCCCGTCGCAGAACGAGCCGGCGACGGCCTGAGCCCGCGTGGCGATGCCGAATTCGGCCAGGGCGCCCGAAATGATCGAGCAGATGCACCGGTACGCGGCGTCGGAATGATTCAGCGGCGCGCCGCTTGCGGCATAGGCCAGGCTCAGGTTGACGATGCCCGGGCCCTGGGGCACCAGGCCCCCGCCCGACTGCCTCACGGTGACGGGCCAGCCCAACTGCGCGAATTCCATGCAGGCCTGGGAAAACGATGCGTGGCGCCGATAGGTGCGCGGCACGACCAGCCCCTGCTCGGCCTGCCACAGGCATGCGACGGGTCCGGCCTGGACCGCCCGCCGCATCAGCGACTCGTCGAAGCGCGAAGGCTGGCGCGGGCCGCCGGGCAGGGTGTGTAAATGAAATACCATGCCGGTCATTCACGCGGGCCGGGGGCCGGGCGGTCCGCCGGCGGCCAGCCGCCACAGGGACGTGGTTTCCTGTCGGCGCGCGGCGTGCAGCGGATCGCTTTCGTCGAACGCCTTGGGATGGCGCGGCCGGGCGTCCAGGCGGCCCAGTGTCTGAAGACCCGCGGCGTCGATGGCGCGGGCCAGGAAATCCGCGTCGCGCAGCCCTAGGTGCACGGCCAGGTCTGACATAATCAGCCACCCCTCGCCGCCATCGGTCAGGTGCGCGGCCAGGCCGTCCAGGAACCCCAGCAGCATCCGGTGATCGGGGTCGTAGATGGCCGATTCGATGGACGACGTCGGCCTGGCGGGAATCCAGGGCGGATTGCAGACGATCAGTCCGCACGCGGCCGCCGGGAACAGGTCCGCGTCCTGCAGCTCGACGCGCCCGTCCAGGCCTTGCGCGTCGATGTTTTCGCGCGCGCACGCCAAGGCGCGCGGGTCGCGGTCCGTGGCCACGACCCGGGCCACGCCGCGCCGCGCCAGGATGGCCGCCAGCACGCCGCTGCCGGTGCCGATGTCGAAGGCAATATCCGTGGCGGGCAGCGGCGCCTTGGCGACCAGGTCCAGGTATTCGCCGCGAATCGGGGAAAACACGCCGTAATGCACGTGGATGGGGTGTTCCAGCATGGGCACGGCAACGCCTTTGCGGCGCCACTCGTACGCGCCGATGAAGCCTTGCAGCGCGCGCAGCGGCAGCAGGAACGACTCGTTCATCTCGCCCAGCGCGTCGCGGCAGGCGTCCCTGGCGTCCACGGCGCGCCGCAGCGCGATGACGCCGCCGGCGTCGACCTGGATCAGGATACTGTTGAGCAGGCGCGCGCGCTGCGATTGCGCCAGCCGGTGCAGGTTGAACGCCTCGTGCGGCGATGCCGCCGGCGCACGCCGTTTTTTTCGGCGGTCCAGGCGATGCGCCAGCGCCGTCAGCAACTGGCGCGCGTTCTGGAAGTCTCCGCGCCACAGCATGGCCGTGCCTTCGTTGGCCAGGTGAAACGCCTGATCGCCCGTCAAGGTGTCGTCGACGGCCTGTATCCGCCTGGGCGGCGGATAGCCGCTTGGCGCGCCCCACAAGGCCTGGCGTGGTTCGCCGTTTTCCGTCCATGACGCGTATTCGCGCGGGGCGGGATCATGAAGGGCTGATGGCATGCGGAGCGCCTGGGGTGGAATCGTTCTAGTCCAGACAGGTCTGTCTGACGGCGTGTTCCCAGCGCTGCATCGATGCCCGCGCTTCGTTCTTGTCCAGCCGCGGCGTGAACGTGCGTTCGACGCGCCAGAGCTTGGACAAGGCGTCGGTGCTGGCGAACACGCCGCACGTCAGGCCGGCCAGGTAGGCGGCGCCCAGCGCCGTGGTCTCGATGATGGTCGGGCGCACCACCGGTATGCCCAGCAAATCGGCCTGGAACTGCATCAGCAGGTCGTTGACGCAGGCGCCTCCGTCGACCCGCACCTCGGCCAGGGGCGCCGCGCCCGCGGCCACGGCGTCGCGGCTCATGGCCTGCAGCAGCGCGGCGCTTTGATAGGCGATGCTCTCCAGCGCGGCGCGGGCGATGTGGGCGATGGTGGTGCCGCGCGTCAAGCCCGTAATGGACCCGCGCGCCTCGGGCTGCCAGTAGGGGGCGCCCAGGCCGGTGAACGCGGGCACCATCATGACGCCGCCCGAGTCCGGCACGCTTTGCGCCAGTTTTTCCACGTCGCCGCTGCTTTGTATGGCATGCAGGCCGTCGCGCAGCCATTGCACCACGGCGCCTCCCACGAAGACGCTGCCCTCGATGGCGTATTCGGGGCGCGCGGTGGTCTGGGCGGCGCTGGTGGTGATCAGGCCGTTTTGCGAAATCTGGAACTTCCCGCCCGTGTGCATCAGCGTGAAGCACCCGGTGCCGTACGTGTTCTTGGCCATGCCCTCGGTGAAGCAGGCCTGGCCGAACAGGGCGCTTTGCTGGTCGCCGGCCACCCCGCAGATGGGGATGGCCCGCCCCAGAAGATCGGCGCGCACGTCGCCGTATTCGGCGCTGGAGGCAAGCACCTTGGGCATCAAGGCGGCGTCGATGCGCAGTGCCCGCAGAAGCTCGGCGTCCCACTGGTTCGTATGGACGTCGAAGAGCATGGTGCGCGAGGCGTTGCTGACGTCCGTGGCGTGGACCCGGCCTTGCGTCAACTGCCATATCAGCCAGGAATCCACCGTGCCGAAAGCCAGTTCGCCGCGCCTGGAAAGCGTGCGCGCGTCGGGCATGTTATCCAGTATCCATTGAAGCTTGGTGGCGGAGAAATAGGCATCGACGCGCAGGCCCGTCTTGTTCAGGATGACGTCGTCCAGGCCCTGGCTGCGCAGTTCGGCGCAGGCCGGCTCGGCGCGCCGGTCTTGCCAGACGATGGCGTTGTGGATGGGTTTGCCGGTTTTGCGGTGCCACACGATGGTGGTTTCGCGCTGGTTGGTGATGCCCACCGCGCGCACGTCGGCGGCAGTCAGGCCCGCCTTGGCCAGGGCTTCGCGCGCGGTGCCGATCTGGGTCGTCCAGATTTCCATGGGGTCGTGTTCCACCCAGCCGGGCCGCGGGTAGTGCTGCGTGATTTCTTTCTGCGCGATGGCCACGGCCTGGCCCGACCGCGCGTCGAAAACGATGCTGCGTGAACTGGATGTTCCCTGGTCCAGGGCAAGTAGGTAGGTCATGGTGAATAAATGATGCTTGAAACGTGTGCGGCGGATTCAGGCCCGTCCGGGTCGCGGAATGGATGTTTTGGGAACTTTACACGAAACGGGAAGAACCTGTTACGGGGCGTTCGTCAAGAGAATTTCCAGTAAAAGTTGCATTACACTTGCCTCCGATTCATTTTCATTTGCCAGGTAGTTCGCCATGACGGCTCACGTCGCGCCATTGATCACCGATCGTCCACAATTGCTGGCCGCCCTGGCGCGGCCCAAACGCTATGACGTGGCCGTGATCGGCGGCGGGGCCAGCGGCCTGGGCGTGGCGCTGGATGCGGCGTTGCGCGGCCTGTCGGTCGTGCTGCTGGAATCGCACGATTTCGCCAAAGGCACCTCGTCGCGCGCGACCAAGCTGGTGCACGGCGGGGTGCGCTATCTGGCCCAGGGAAACATCGCCCTGGTGCGCGAGGCGCTGCACGAGCGCACCACGCTGCTGCACAACGCGCCCCATCTGGCGCGGCCGCTGCCTTTCGTGATGCCGTGCTACCGCTATTGGGAAATCCCGTTCTACGGCTCGGGCCTGAAGATCTACGACATGCTGGCCGGCAAGGCCGGGCTGGGCAATACCCAGTTTCTGGGCGTGCGGGATACGGAAAAATGCTTGCCCGGGGTGCGCACCGACGGATTGAAGGGCGGCGTGAAGTACTGGGACGGACAGTTCGACGATGCCCGCCTGGCCCTGACCCTGGCCCGCACGGCGGCGGCCCAGGGGGCGTTGCTGCTGAATTACTGCGCCGTCACCGATCTTGTCCACGAACAGGGACGCATCTGCGGCGTGCGCGGCGTCGATACGGAAACCGGGGTGGCGTTTTCGGTTTCGGCGCGATGCGTGATCAATGCCGCGGGCGTCTGGGTGGACGAATTTCGCCAGAAGGACGGCCAGGCCATTTCCCGCGACGTCCAGCCCATGGTTGCACCCAGCCAGGGAGTGCACCTGGTGGTCGACCGCGATTTCCTGCCGGGCGATCATGCCCTGCTGGTGCCCAAGACCCGCGACGGCCGCGTGCTGTTCGCCGTGCCCTGGCTGGGCAAGGTCATCCTGGGCACGACCGATACGCCCAGGCACGATTTATCGCGCGAACCCGATGCGTTCGCCAGCGAGGTGGAATTCATCCTGGGCGAGGCCGGCAATTACCTTAGCCGCCGGCCCACGCGCGAAGATGTGCGCAGCATCTGGGTCGGGCTGCGGCCTTTGGTCCGCCCGCCCGACGACGAGCAGGGCGGGAACACCAAGAAGATCAGCCGCGAGCACACCGTGCTGGTCAGCCCCAGCGGCATGGTCACCGTGACCGGCGGGAAATGGACCACGTATCGCGCCATGGCCGAGGACGTCCTGGATAAATGCGTCCAGGCCGGGCTGTTTGCGCAACTCCCTCCCAGCTCCACCGTGGACCATCTTCTGGTGGGGGCGGGGCCCGGCGTGACGTATCGGGCCACCTTGACGCGCACGCCCGGGCTGGAATCGTACGGGGCCGAGGCCGGCCTGCTGCAGACGCTGGAAGGCCACGACATCGTGCTGGCCGATGGCCTGACCGAAGCGATGGTGCGTTTTGCCGCCCGCTATGAATACGCCCGCACCGTCGAGGACATGCTGGCGCGCCGCTACAGGCTGTTGTTCCTGGATGCGCGCCTGGCGGCGCGGATCGCGCCCCGCGTGGCGCAGATCCTGACGCAGGAAACCGGCGCGCCCGCGCGGCTGGATGAGTTCCTGGACCTTGCCCGGCATTACCTGGCCCTGCCCGCCTAGGACGGCTGGACCGGCGCGTCCCGCCGGCCCGTGATCCGCCGCTTGCCATGACCCGCCGCTTGCCGTGGCCCCCGCCCGCGCGGCTATTGGCCGAACAAGGTGCGCGCTCCGTCGAAGCGGCGGGCGTAGTACCTGTCGTGCAGCGTGTCTATGCGCACGACGCCGCCCGACGAGGGCGCATTGATGAAGCGCCCGTCGCCCAGATAGATGCCCATGTGCGAATACGGACGGTGCAAGGTGTTGAAAAACACCAGGTCGCCGGGGCTTAGATCGTGTCTTGCGATGGGCCGGCCGATCTGGGCGATGCTCTCGGTACTGTGGGGCAGCGGGGTGCCGGCGGCTGTGTCGAACACGTAATCGACCAGGCCGCTGCAATCGAAACCCGTCGAGGGCGAGGCGCCGCCGTAGCGATAGCGGATGCCCAGTTGCGCCAGCGCCATGATCACTACGTCGCTGCGCTTGTCCTGGCCTATGGCTGCCGGGGCCGGCGTGGAATAGGCCGTGCCTGGAGCGTGGCGGCTCGTGCCGGCGCAGCCCGCCAGCATGCACAGGACCACCGCCAGGGCCGGCAGACGGGCCCATCGGGCGCGGATTGGCACGATGTCAGTCATGTGATGATTATTCATGGAAACGATGGCGGGTTCAACCGGGCCGTGCGCATGGCGTCGTGTTGAAAATTGCCTATCATCCGGAAAAAGGACGGCGCTTCCCCTTGTTTGACTGAAACAAATGTTCCAACAGGGTTACTTTTCCGTTGTATGTTTTTAACAAATATGTAACTTAAATCTGTGTACGTAATTTTGTAACTTTCTTATTTTTGCCACTAATTCTTCTATATTAGTTTATTTTCTTCTAAAACTACTTTAAAAATAATTAATTTCAACCATAGTATCGCTATTATCTGATTATTGTTATTCGTAGTATTGACACAAGTTGCTGGCAATATGATACAAAAAGCTAAGTTTCGGTTTCACCCGTAGTTTTTGAGAGTCATCCGCCTATCCGGTTTGTGTGCGAGATTCCAAGACGCCATAAGGCGTTTTTTTATCCGGAATGGGTTTTAACTACACACACCATGCAGGAGTGTCAGTATGCGAGCAGTCGATGATGCGTTGTTAAGCGATATTCACGAAGTGAATTTGTCCTACCTGTTGCTGGCTCAGCGTCTATTGCGGGAAAACTACGCATCCGCAATGTTCCGGCTGGGGTTCACCGAGGATGTCGCTGAAATCGTGCTTCAGCTATCCCCGGCGCAACTGGTCAAGCTGGCCGGTTCGGGGTCGCTGGTTTGCGGCTTTCGCCTGAACGATTACGGCCTGTTGTCCGCTCTTACGCAGGATGTCCTGGACGGGGTGCTGCAACAAGCCCATTCCACTATCTTGCTGGCCCAGCGTCCGGCGATCCAGGCGGCCTGATACCGGTTTCGGGGATTCGTATAAAAATGTCCATAAAAAGTGTTTCCAGGGAAGCCGAGGAAATCATGTTGGCAAGCGACATGATTCAATTGGGGGCCAGGCTTCAGGTGCTGCAGGCCGAGACGACGCTAAGCTACGATCGCCTGGCCCGGCTGTACAGGGAAATCAAGGGATGTTCGCCGCCCAAGGGCATGCTGCCGTTCTCGGTGGACTGGTTCATGACCTGGCTGCCCAATATCCATTCCAGCGTTTTCTACAACATCTACCGGTTCATGGATACCCATACGCCGGTCAAGAAATCGCATGCGCTGATCGAAAGCTATCGCCTGTATCTCGAGCAGGCCGAGGCGGGGCGCCTGGCGGTCGTCGCCGAAGAGCCCGTGCTTAGCTTCACCCGGGCCTGGATGCTCATCCGGTTCTTCGACAGCGATCTGGTGCAATTATCGCGCTGCACGCGCTGTACGGGCGAATTCGTCGCGCACGCGCACGACCCCCAGACCGGCTTCGTCTGCGCCATCTGCCGTCCGCCGCCCCGGGCCGGCAAGACGCGCGCCCGGGCGCAGGCCCGCAACAAGACGCAGGCGTAGCGCCCGCACCCACCGCCTGGCCATGCCAGGCCCTAGTGCTTGATTTAGGCGCAAAACACCCCTCTGACGATTGTTTTTACGGCGCGCGAAACGGGCGATCATTGCAACCATGTGTTTTACAGAGGCTCGTCCGTGATAATCTTTTTTGGCTTCCTGGTCGTTCTGGTATCGGTCTTTGGCAGCTACGCCGTATTGGGCGGCCACCTGGGCGCTCTGTATCAGCCATTCGAATTCGTTCTTATCGCGGGCGCCGCGGTGGGCGCCTACATTGCGTCCAACAGCGGCAAGTCGATAGGACTGACGTTTCGCTCCATTCCCGTCGCCCTGCGCACCAGTCCGTACAGCAAGGCCCTGTACATGGAACTGATGGCGCTGTTGTACGTATTGCTCAACAAGGCCAGGCGCGACGGCCTGATGTCGGTCGAATCCGACATCGAAGACCCGTCCACCAGCGCGATCTTCGCCGAATACCCGCTGGTGATGCGCAACGCGCGGCTGGTGGAATTCATCACCGACTACCTGCGGCTCATCATCAGCGGCAACATGAGCGCGTTCGAGATCGAAACGCTCATGGACCAGGAAATCGAGACGTTGCGCAAGGAACACCACATTCCCGTGCATGGCTTGCGCGCCGTGGCCGACGCCTTGCCGGCGTTCGGCATCGTAGCGGCCGTCCTGGGGGTGATCAAGGCCCTGGCCTCGGTCGACCAGCCGCCAGCCGTGCTGGCCGACCTGATTTCCAAGGCGATGGTGGGCACGTTCCTGGGCGTGCTGCTGGCCTATGGGTTCGTCGCGCCCATGGCGGCGTCCATAGACCGGCGCAACGCGGGGGCCGAAAAAGTCCTGGAATGCATCAAGCTGACGCTGCTGGCCAACATGAACGGCTATCCGCCGCAACTGGCGGTCGAATTCGGACGCAAAGCCCTGTATTCCACGGTTCGCCCCACGTTCATGGAGCTTGAAGACCACGTGCGGCAGACCCGGTCCCTGGCCAGCAAGAAAGCGTAGCGGGCCCGGAATATGAGCGGAACTCAGCCGGGGCGCATTGTCATTCGCCGCAGCAACTCGTCCCATGACGAGGCGCACAACGACAGCTGGAAGATCGCCTATGCCGACTTCGTGACGGCGATGATGTCGTTTTTCCTGGTGATGTGGCTGATTTCGGTGGTTCCGCACAAGGACCTGCACGCGATAGCCGAATATTTCCGCATGCCGCTGATGACCGCCGTCACGAGCGGACGCAAGGTGGATTCGTCCTCGTCGGTGATTCCGGCGGGCTCGCCCAGCATCATTCCCAACAAGAACCCCTTGCCCAGGAACACGGACCAGAAAGGCATGGCGGAGAGCGACCGGCGCGACCAGCACCGCCTGGAAAACCTGAAAGGCGACCTGGACCAGTTGATCAAGACCGATCCCGTGCTCAAGCAGTTCCAGCCGCAATTGCTGCTGGACATGACCCCCGACGGCCTGCGCATCCAGATCATCGACAAGCAGAACCGGCCCATGTTCGCCACGGGCAGCGCCAAGATGCAGCCCTACATGACCGCCATTTTGCGCGAGCTGGGTCCGGTGCTCAACAGGCTGCCGAACAAGATCAGCATCGCCGGCCATACGGATGCGATACAATATGTTACAGGAGAGCGGGAATACAGCAACTGGGAGCTGTCGGCCGACCGGGCCAACGCCGCCCGGCGCGAACTGATCGCGGGCGGCATGGACAAGGACAAAGTCAAGCGGGTCCTGGGGCTTTCGTCGACGGTCAGCCTGATTAAAGATAACCCGGATGCCGCCGTTAACCGTCGTATAAGTCTAGTTGTGCTGAATAAACGCGCCGAACGCCGCATCGACGCCCAAAACGCCACCGCGGCGTCGGTCGTCAATATGCACGAGATGCTCGAACCGGACGATCTGACCGGGCCCGCCCCAGGTCCGGCGTCCGGCGCAACGGGTTCGTCGCATACCGTGCCCGCGCCTGGCGCCGCGTCGGCGCCGCCGGCGGGCGCGGCGCCGACGCTCGGTCCCACTGGACGGCTCCTGCCGCCGGCGCCGTTGCCGCCGGCGTTAAGGGGGGAAGGACCGCCCGCTCGACCGTAAGTCGAGCCGGGCGGCAAGACGACGGGGTGAGGGCATGCCGGGACGTGACTGCGGCTAACGGAATCGGTGACAAAAAGGTGCGAGCATGAGCGCGGGAGTGGATCTAAGCCAGTTTTTTGATACGTTTTTCGACGAGGCGGACGAATTGCTGGCCGATATGGAGCGCCTGCTGCTCGACCTCGACATCGACAAGCCGGACATCGACGACCTCAATGGCATATTCCGCGCCGCGCATTCCATCAAGGGAGGCGCCGGCACCTTCGGCTGTTTCGAATACCTGGCGCAGACCACCCACCTGCTGGAAAACATACTGGATTACCTGCGCCGCGGCGAAATGACGCTGCGCAAGGACATGATTGATCTATTTTTGGAAACCAAGGACGTGCTTACAGAACAGGTCGCCGCGTACAGAAATTCCAGGGATCCGGATACGCACGCCTACGAGCGGATCTGTGAACAACTGCGCGAACTGGCCCTGGAAATCCAGGGCGGCGCCGAACCGCCGGCGCGTGCGCCGCAGGCGCGGGCCGCTCCCGCGAACGACGGCCCAACGACCGCGGCCCCCGCCGCGGCGGCCGGCGGCCCGGGCAAGCCGGTCCTGCGGGTCGATCTAAGCAACATCAGCGATCAGGACGCCGAATCCCTGCTGGGCGAGATGGGCCTGCTGGGCCATGTGCTGCGCCATGAACGCCAGGGCGGCGACTGCTCCATCTGGCTGGACACGACGTGCTCGTCCGACGATATCGAGGCTGTGTGCTGTTTCGTCGTCAATGCCGAACAGGTGCGCGTCAGCCAGGAATCCGGCGCGCCCGCCGCGGCCGGCGAACCCGCGGCGCCGTTAGCCGAGGCCGGCGATACCATCGACAGGTCCGACATCGACGAAATGGAAGCGGGAATGGCCAGCTTCCAGTCCGCGCTGGCGGATGCGTCGTCGGCTTCGGGCGGTTCGGCCCCGGCGCGCGAGAAAGCCGGCGCATCGTCGTCGGCGGCGCGCAAGGAATCGGGCACGATCCGCGTGGGGGTCGAGAAAGTCGACCAGATCATCAATCTGGTCGGCGAGCTGGTCATCACGCAGGCCATGCTGGTGCAGACGGCCTCGAAGCTGGACCCGGTCGTGCACGACCACCTGCTCAACGGCATAGAGCTGCTGGAGCGCAATGCGCGCGACCTGCAGGAAGCGGTCATGTCCATTCGCATGATGCCCATGGATTACGTGTTCAACCGCTTTCCCAGGGTGGTGCGCGAAAACGCTTCCAGGCTGGGCAAGCGCATCAAGCTGACCACGCACGGCCAGGCCACCGAGCTGGACAAGAGCCTGATCGAGCGCATCATCGACCCGCTGACGCATCTGGTGCGAAACAGCCTGGACCACGGCATCGAAGCGCCCGACGTGCGCATCGCCAAGGGCAAGAACCCCGAAGGCCAGCTGATGCTCTCGGCCCAGCACAATGGCGGCCAGATCATCATCGAGGTCTCCGACGACGGCGCCGGCCTGAACCGCGAGCGCATCCTGGCCAAGGCCGCGGCCCAGGACATCCCCATCAGCGAAAACGCCAGCGACGAGGAAGTCTGGCAGCTCATCTTCAATCCCGGCTTCTCGACCGCCGAGAAGATCACCGATATTTCGGGGCGCGGCGTGGGCATGGATGTGGTGCGTCGCAATATCCAGGGCATGGGCGGACATATCCAGCTGTCTTCGCGCCCGGACCAGGGAACGGTGACGCGCATCGTGCTGCCGCTGACGCTGGCCATACTGGACGGCATGTCGGTGCAGGTGGGCGCGGAAACCTTCATTCTGCCGCTTAGCCACGTCACCGAATCCATGCAGCCCACGGCCGACCAGATCCACAACATATCGGAAGACGAGCAGGTCCTGTTCGTGCGGGGGGAATACCTGCCCATCGTCGCGCTGCACGATGTGTTCGCGGTGGCTGACGCCCAGACCGATGTGACCCGCTCCATCGCCGTGATCCTGCAGGCCGAGGATACGCGTTTCGCGCTGCTGGTCGATCATCTCATCGGCCAGCACCAGGTCGTGGTCAAGAACCTGGAATCCAACTACCGCAAGATACCGGGCGTCTCGGCGGCCACCATACTGGGCGACGGCAGCGTCGCCCTGATCGTCGACGTCTTCGCCCTGGTGCGCCTGACGCGCACCAAAACCGCATAGCGACCCGCACAGACCTGGAGAAAACAATGTTGAACAAGTTCGAGTCCAATACGGAACAAGCCGATTCCACGGGCAGGGAATTCCTGGTGTTCACCCTGGCGTCGCAGGAATACGGCATCGATATCCTGAAAGTGCAGGAAATCCGCGGCTACGACAGCCAAAGCGTGACGCGCATCGCCAACGTGCCGTCTTTCGTCAAGGGCGTGACCAACTTGCGCGGCGTCATCGTCCCCATCGTGGACATGCGCATCAAGTTCAATCTTGAAAACGTCGAATACAACCACCAGACCGTCGTGGTGATCCTGAATCTGGAGACGCGCGTGGTCGGCGTGGTGGTCGACGGCGTGTCCGACGTCCTGATGCTGCAGCAGTCCCAGATCAGCGCGGCGCCGCAGTTCGGCACGGCGTTCTCGACCGAATACCTGACCGGCATCGGGACGATAGGCGAGCGCATGCTGATACTGGTCGACATAGAGCGCCTGATGACCAGCAACGAAATGGCGCTGGTCGAACAGGCCATTGTCTGATCGCCCGTGGCGACCGGACGCCGGACCGGGATCCGGCATAAACATTCATAGAGAGTTCTCCTGCCATGCGAAAAATATCTCTGTTCTCGAATCTGAAGGTGCGCACCAGCCTGATCCTGGTCCTGGTGTTTTTCATGCTGATGCTCATGGCCGGCGCCGCGCTGGGCCTGTGGTCGCTGTATGCCGATAACCGGGCCTTGCATCAGATCGCGGCCAACCAGGCCGTCGGCCGCACGCTTAGCGAGTCCGTGGCGCAATACAAGAACATCCAGGCCTCGCTGGGGCGGGCGCTGGCCAGCTACGTGGCCAACAACGACCGGCAGCAATACGCCATCGCCAACCAGTGGGGCGGAAAAGCGGCCCAGAACACCAGCGAGCTCAGCGGCGAATCGCAAAGCTATGTGGACGACGCCCAGCAGGCATTCAACACGTCCGAGGACAACTTCAATTCCTACAAGAAAATGGTCCAGAACCGCAAGGACGAGTCCTACGCCAAGGTCGAGCAGACCTACGACGCCTTGATGAACAAAGGCGTCAAGCCCTTGTTCGGCCTGATCACCCAGGGCGATATCGCTGGCTACAACAATTATCTTTCGAGCACCACCAAGAATCTCGAAAACGATTTTTCGCAGGCGCTGGGCTTTGCGCGCGCGCATCAGTGGCACATCATCAACCAGGCCAAGCAGGCGCAGGCCGACTACTACCGCCGCGTCATGATCCTGGTGGGCGTGGCCATGGCGGTTTCCCTGCTCATCGCGCTGCTGTCGTACGTCTTCCTGGGGCGCGTGGTGCTGCGCCCGTTGCGCACGGCCCAGTCGCATTTCGACCGCATCGCCTCGGGCAACCTGACCCAACGCGTCGAGGTCAGGACGCGCAACGAGATCGGCGTGTTGTTCGACGCATTGCGCCGCATGCAGGACAGCCTGACCAGCACGGTCTCCGCGGTGCGCCAGGGCGTGGACGAAATCACGCTGGGCTCGCAGGAAATTTTCGCCGGCAACACCGATCTAAGCAGCCGCACCGAGCAGCAGGCCGCGTCGCTGCAGCAGACCGCGGCCAGCATGGAAGAGCTGGCCAGCACGGTCAAGCAGAACACCGATAACGCCATGCAGGCCGACCAACTGGCCAAGAAGGCGTCCGACGTCGCGCAGCGCGGCGGCGCGGCGGTCGGCGAGGTCGTCAACTCCATGGGCGCGATCTCGGCCAGTTCGGGGAAAATTTCGGAAATCGTCAGCGTCATCGACGGAATCGCCTTCCAGACCAATATCCTGGCCTTGAACGCCGCCGTCGAGGCCGCCCGCGCGGGCGAGCAGGGCAAGGGCTTCGCGGTCGTGGCCGGGGAAGTCCGGTCGCTGGCGCAGCGCAGCGCCCAGGCCGCCAAGGAAGTCAAGACGCTCATCGAGGAATCCATGGATCGCGTGCAGGCCGGCGCGGCCCAGGCCAAGAAAGCGGGCGAAATCATGGACGACGTGGTCGATTCCGTATCCGGCGTCACCACGATCATGAGCGAGATCTCGTCGGCCTCGCGCGAGCAGTCCGACGGAATAGTCCAGATCAACCAGGCCGTCACCCAGATGGACGAAGTGGTGCAGCAGAACGCGGCGCTGGTCGAACAGGCCGCCGCGGCCGCGGGGTCGCTGCAGGAACAGGCGGCCCGGCTGACCGAGGCGGTCGCCGTATTCAAGATCAACACCAGTGAAGTCATCGAGGTGCCCGCGGCGCAGTTGACCGCGTCGGGGCGTGAACCGCAGCCGACCAATGCGCCATCATCCGAATTTTCGCGCCCTGCGCTGGCGGGGTAGACAACGTGCCTGTTTCACCTCTGGCGCAATCGTATTCCGCACTGATCGGCCTGCCCAAGGCCGGCGGCGACGACGTCGCGCTGTCGATCCGGCTGCTCAAGACGCGCGCCGGCCTGGTGGTGGGCCCGCACAAGCACGACATGGTCGCGCGCATCCTGGGGCACCGCGCCAAGAGCCTGGGGGTCAAGAGCGTGGCGGAATACCTGGCGCATCTGCAGGGCAACGCCGCGTCCGACGAATGGGACCATTTCGTCAATGCGTTCACCATCAACCACACCGCGTTCTTTCGCGAACGCCATCACTTCGAACTGCTGGACAAATTCGCCCGGGCGCGCAAGACGCCGCTGTCGGTCTGGTCCTGCGCGGCCTCCACCGGCGAAGAGGCGTATTCAGTGGCCATTACGCTGCGCGAGGCGCAGCCCGGCGTCAACCTGCATCAGGCCGTCTGGGCCACGGACGTCGACACGCAGGCCATTGCCCGCGCAAAGGCGGGCATGTATTCGCAGGAACGGGTCAAGACCGTGTCCGAGCCGCTGCTGAAGAAATACTTTCATCGGGGCCAGGGCGCGCGCGCCGGCTGGGTGCGGATCAAGCCGGCATTGGCCGACACGGTCCATTTCGACGTGCTCAACCTGTGTTCGCCTGCCTGGCCGATCGAGCACAAGTTCGACGCGATCTTCTGCCGCAACATCATGATCTATTTCGACAGGGATACCCAGATCCGGATACTGGACCGGTTCGCCCCTTTGCTCAAGCCAGGCGGCCTGCTGTTCGCGGGCCATTCCGAAAACTTCACCTACCTGACCGACAAGTTCCAGTTGCGCGGCCAGACGGTGTACGTGCGCAGCGAACGCAAATGAACACGACCGCATCGGAGCCCTCCGGACCAAGGACCCGCCCATGAAAAAGATCCGTGTTTTGTGTGTGGACGATTCCGCGCTGGTGCGCGGGCTGATGACCGAAATCCTCAACGGCCAGCCCGACATCGAAGTCGTGGCGGTGGCGCCCGATCCGCTGGTGGCGCGCGACCTGATCAAGCAGCATAATCCCGACGTGCTGACTCTGGACGTCGAGATGCCGCGCATGGACGGCCTGGATTTCCTGGAACGCCTGATGCGCCTGCGGCCCATGCCGGTGGTGATGGTGTCGTCGCTGACCGAACGCAATTCCGAGGTGACATTGCGCGCGCTGGAGCTGGGCGCCGTCGATTTCGTCACCAAACCCAAGCTGGGGCTGCGCGATGGCCTGCTGGACTATTCCGATTTCATCGCCGACAAGATCCGGGCCGCGGCCCATTCGCGGCCCAGGCAGCGGCAGGCGGGCGACGACGCGCCGCGCCGGCGCCTGGAACGGCCGTTCACCACGACCGAAAAACTGATCCTGATCGGGGCGTCCACGGGCGGCACCGAGGCCATCCGGCAAGTGCTGGAACCGCTGCCGGCCGACAGCCCGGCCATCCTGATCACGCAGCACATGCCGGCGGGCTTTACCCGGTCGTTCGTGCGGCGCCTGGATGGACTGTGCGCGGTGCAGGTGCACGAGGCCGAAGACGGCCAGCGCATTCTTCCCGGACACGTGTATCTGGCGCCCGGCGGCATCGCCCACATGAAACTGGCCCGTTCCGGCGCGAACTACGTGGTCAGCCTGGATTATTCCGAGCCGGTCAACCGGCACAGGCCCTCGGTGGACGTGCTGTTCCATTCGGCGGCTCAGGTGGCGGGCAAGAACGCGGTCGGCGCGATCCTGACCGGCATGGGCCGGGACGGCGCCCAGGGCCTGCTGGCGATGCGCCAGGCCGGGGCCATCACTTTCGCGCAGGACGAGGCCAGTTGCGTCGTCTTCGGCATGCCGCGGGAAGCATTGCAGATAGGCGCCGCCTCCGAGGCGGTGCCGTTGATGGAAATGAGCGAGCGCATTCTGTCCAGCGCCGGTTCGTATGGACACAGGGTTTGATCGCGACGGGGCAAGGTCGCACTAATTCATTATTCACGGAGAGCGTTACGTGGTACAGAAATCCATAAAAATTCTTGTGGTCGACGATTTCCCCACCATGCGCAGGATCATCAAGAACCTGCTCAAGGACCTTGGGTACGAAAATGTCGACGAAGCCGAAGACGGGGCCATGGCGCTTGAACGACTGCGCAATGGCAATTTCGATTTCGTGGTATCGGACTGGAACATGCCCAACATGGACGGCTTGTCCATGCTGCAGCAGATACGCGCCGATGCGCAACTGGCGAAGCTGCCGGTGCTGATGGTCACGGCCGAGGCGAAAAAGGAAAACATCATCGCCGCGGCCCAGGCCGGGGCCAGCGGTTACGTCGTCAAGCCTTTTACCGCAGCGACTCTGGAAGAGAAGCTCAACAAGATCTTCGAGAAGAACCAAGGCTGAGACACCAGGGGAAGAACATGAATATGGAATTGGCTCATCAACTTCAAGACGGGGACGACCAGTCCGTCGACCTGATCCATCGCATCGCCCAGTTGACGCGCATGCTGCGCGAGAGCATGCGCGAACTGGGCCTGGATCAGGCGATCAAGGACGCCGCCCAGGCCATTCCGGACGCCCGCGACCGCCTGCATTACGTGGCCAGCATGACGGAAAAAGCGGCCAACAGGGTGCTCAACGCGGCCGAGAAAATGCAGCCCGTGCAGGAAAGCCTGCAGCGCGACGCGCGCGCGCTGGATCAGCGCTGGCAGGAATGGTTCGATCATCCGGTCGAACTGGATCAGGCCCGCGAACTGGTCGACGATACCCGGACCTTGCTGCGCACCATGCCCGAAAAGACCCAGATGTCCCAGGATTGCCTGATGGAGATCATCATGGCGCAGGACTTCCAGGACCTGACCGGCCAGGTCATCATGAAGATGCTGGGCGTCGTGGGCGCGATAGAGCAGGAACTGGTCCAGGTGCTGCTCGACAGCGTTCCGGCCGAAAAACGCAACGAAGCCACGTCGCTGCTCAACGGACCCCAGATCAGCCCCAGCGGCAAGGTCGACGTCGTGACCAGCCAGGACCAGGTCGACGACCTGCTGTCGAGCCTGGGTTTCTAAGAAGGTAAGAGGGCGGCGCCGGCATCCGGCGCCACGGTCGGGGGGGCCGCAGCAAGGGACATACGGCGCGCAGTCGCCGGGGAATCGTGAATTCCGGATAACAGGGAGGGCGGGACATGAGACAGACAAGCAGACGCACATTGGGCGTTTTCAGGTTGTTGCGGAATCTGGGCAGGGGCCGGGCGACGCTGTCGGATCGGGCCTGGACGCTCAGCCCGGTCGCCTGGCCCCTGTCGACGTTCCTGGCCGCGCTGCGCAAGCGCTTCATCACCATGCGCCAGGCCAGCATAGACATTGCGCTGAACACGGCCCGCCTGCAGGCGCAGGCGCAGGCATGCCGCGAAATGGCCGGCGAGCAGGCGGACCAGGCCGAACGCCTGGCCGACAGCGGCCGGCGCATCGAGGCGCTGTCGGACCAGACGTCCACGGCGGTAAGCGACGTCGCGGGCATGTTCGACGTCCAGGTCCGGGTGGCCCACGAAACCCTGGCCCAGTTGACCGACCTGCACGAACGCGTGCAGCGCGTCACGGCCCAGATGGAGGTGTTCTCGGCCGTGGTGTCGCAACTGAGCCAGCGCGCCCAGTCGGTGGGCGACACCAGCCGGCTCATCAAGGATATCGCGCTGCAGACCCACCTGCTTGCGCTCAATGCCGGCGTCGAGGCGGCCCGCGCCGGGGACGCGGGCAAAGGGTTTGCCGTCGTGGCCAGCGAGGTCGGCAAGCTGGCCGAGCGGGTCAATGCGGCCACCGGCGAGATCGTCTCCCATACCGGCGAAATCCTGGAATTGGTGTCCGATACGCGCGAAAAAACCGACAGCATCCACACCGATATGGCGTCCTCGGACAAGGTGGTGACGCAATTCACCCAGAATTTCGATCAGTTCGTCAAGGACTTCGACCGCATGGGCGCCCAGATGAACGACGCCGTGCAGACGGTCTCGCAGGTCAACGACGTCAATCACGACATGGGCCAGGCCATCGCCCGCATCGCGGCGCTCAGTTCGCAGGTGCAGAACCGCATGGCCACCATGAACGATCAGGTCATGGCCGTGCGTGGCAAAACCGAGAGCCTGCAAGAGATGCTGGCTTCCCTGCGCACCGGCAACACGCCGTTCGATTGGCTGGCCGGCATGCTCGACACCTTGCGCGGGGCCTGCGTCAAGCTGTTGTCGCAGGCGCACCGGCAGGGCGTCGACATCTTCGACCGCCAATACCGCAAGATCCCCGACAGCAACCCGCCGCGCTATCGCACGGGCTACGACGCCATCATAGAGCAGCAACTGACCCAGATCCTGGACTACGTCCTGGAGCAGCTGCCGGCGGGGCGCTATGTGTTCATGACCGACAAGAACGGCTACACGCCGGCGCACAACACGCGCTATTCCCACGCCCCCACGGGCAACGTCGAATACGACACCCTGCATGCGCGCAACAAGCGCATTTTCGACGACGAGGTCAATCGCAACGCGGTCCGCAATGAAGGCGGGGTCCTGTGCCAGACGTATATGCGCGACACCGGCGAAATTGTTACAGACCTGTCCGTTTCCCTGGACGTGGAAGGCAGCCGCTGGGGGACCGTGCGGGTGGGCATAGACTACGGCCTGTTCGAAGAAAAGCTGGGCCAGGGCGGGCCGGCCTGATCTGGTCCAAGAATTAAGCATGTTTATCGGGCTTGCTTGCCCGATCATGGTTTCGTGGTTCATCTAGAATTTTTGATTGATTCAATTCTGGATTCCGGCCGCGGATGGCAGACGAAAGCGATCTCGAGAAAACCGAACCCGCCACTCCCCGGCGCCTGGAAAAGGCGCGCGAGGAAGGGCAGGTCGTGCGTTCGCGCGAGCTCAACACGTTCCTGCTGCTTGCCGCCGGCGTGGGCGGCCTGTGGGCCGGGTCGGGCAGCCTGTATCGCAGCCTGTACACCACGGTGCACACCAGCCTGTGGGTCGACCCGCGCGTGGCGCGCGATACCGGCGTCATGCTGTCGGTGGCTTCCCGGTCCGTATACAACGTCCTGGCGGCGCTGCTGCCCCTGTTCGCCCTGCTGATGGCCGTGGCCGTCTTCGCCTCGGTGGTGCTGGGCGGGTTCCTGATCTCGGCCAAGGCCCTGGAGCCCAAGTTCGAGCGCCTGGATCCCATCAAGGGCATAGGCCGGCTGTTTTCCGCCCAGGTTCTGGTCGAACTGATCAAGACCGTGGCCAAGGCGGCGCTGATAGGCACCGTAAGCGCCATGGTGATCTGGCACTACCGCGACCAGATGATAGCGCTGATGTACACCACGCCCACCGAGGCGCTGGCGCGCGGCCTGGGCCTGGTGGCGCTTTGCTGCGTGCTGATCGTCGGTTCGCTGGCGTTCATCGTGCTGATCGACGCGCCCTGGCAGATATGGAGCCACCACAAGAAAATGCGCATGTCGCGCGAAGACGTCAAGCAGGAAAACAAGGAAAGCGAGGGCGATCCCCACGTCAAGGGGCGCATCCGCCAGCAGCAGCGGGCCATGGCGCGCCGGCGCATGATGGCCGAGGTGCCCAAGGCCGACGTGGTGGTCACCAACCCGACCCATTACGCGGTGGCGCTGGCGTATCAGGAAGGGCGCAGCTCGGCGCCTCGCGTCGTGGCCAAAGGCTCGGGCCTGGTCGCCGCGCGCATACGCGAGCTGGCCTCCGGCAGCCATGTGCCCATGCTGTCGGCGCCTCCGCTGGCGCGCGCGCTGTACCACCACGTGGACGTGGGCAGGGAAATTCCGACGGAGCTGTATTCCGCGGTGGCCCAGGTGCTGGCCTGGGTGTACCAGTTGCGCCGCTGGAATTCCGGGCTGGGCGTGCAGCCCGCCATGCCCGTCGACCTGGACGTGCCCGTCGACCTGGACGTGCCCGTCGGCCTGGATCCGACCGGTAACGCGGCGGCGCCGGCGGGGGCCGCATGAACAGCCTGATCGCACTGCTCAAGAACAATGGCGCCGCGCACGCCCGCCTGATGGCCGGGCCCGTGCTGATCCTCATGGTCCTGGCCATGATGATCCTGCCTCTGCCGCCCTTCGTGCTCGATCTGCTGTTCACGTTCAATATTTCGCTGGCCGTGATGATACTGCTGGTGGCCATGTTCACGAAAAAGCCGCTGGATTTCGCGGCTTTCCCCTCGGTGCTGCTGTTCGCGACCTTGCTGCGCCTGGCCCTGAACGTGGCATCGACCCGCGTGGTGCTTCTGAACGGCCACAAGGGTCCGGACGCGGCGGGTCAGGTCATAGAGGCCTTCGGCCATTTCCTGGTCGGCGGCAATTTCGCCGTGGGGATCGTGGTTTTCGTGATCCTGGTCATCATCAATTTCGTCGTCATCACCAAGGGCGCGGGCCGTATCGCCGAAGTCGGCGCGCGCTTCACCCTGGACGCCATGCCCGGCAAGCAGATGGCCATCGACGCCGACCTGAACGCCGGCCTGATCGGCGAAGACGAGGCGCGCCGGCGCCGCGCCGAGGTCGGCCAGGAGGCCGAGTTCTACGGCGCGATGGACGGCGCCAGCAAATTCGTGCGCGGCGACGCGGTGGCCGGCCTGCTGATCATGGTCATCAACATACTGGGGGGGCTGATCGTCGGCGTCGCCCAGCACGGCCTGAGCTTCTCCGACGCGGGGCGGGTCTATACCCTGCTGACCATAGGCGATGGACTGGTCGCCCAGATTCCCGCACTGGTGATTTCGACGGCGGCCGGCGTGGTCGTCTCGCGCGTGGCCACCGACCAGGACGTGGGCCAGCAGATGGTCGGCCAGCTGTTCGCCAACCCCACCGTGCTGTTCATCACCTCCGGCATCCTGGGGGCCATGGGCCTGATTCCCAATATGCCCCATGTGGCATTCCTGACCCTGGCCATTGCCCTGGGCGGCGGCGGCTGGCTGATGTACCAGCGCCAGCAGCGGGAACGCACCACGCTTGCCCAGGAGCCCATGAAAAAACAGGCGGCGGCCGACGCCGCGGCGGCCGAGGCCAGTTGGGACGACGTCGCCCTGGTCGACCCCCTGGGCCTGGAAGTCGGGTATCGCCTGATTCCGCTGGTCGATCATGCCCAGAACGGGGAATTGCTGCACCGCATCCGCAGCCTGCGCAAGAAGTTCGCGCAGGACATCGGCTTTCTGGCTCCGGTCGTGCATATTCGCGACAACCTGGATCTCAAGCCCAACGACTATCGCATCCTGCTCTCGGGCGTGGAAGTGGGGCGCGGCTCGGCCATGCCGGGGCAGTGGCTGGCGATCGACCCCGGGGGCGCCAGCATGACGCTGCCCGGCACGCAGACCACCGACCCCGCCTTCGGCCTGCCCGCCATCTGGATAGACGTGACCTTGCGCGAACAGGCCCAGATAGCCGGCTATACCGTCGTGGACGCCGGCACGGTGGTCGCCACGCACCTGAATCACCTGATGCATCGCTACGGCGCCGACCTGTTCGGCCGCCAGGAAGCGCAGCAGTGGCTCGACCATATTGCCCGGGAAGTGCCCAAGCTGGTCGAGGACCTGGTGCCCAAGACCATCAGCCTGACGCTGCTGCAGAAATTGCTGCGCGGCCTGCTCGACGAAGAAGTGCCTATCCGCGACGTGCGCACCATCATCGGGACCCTGGCCGAGCAGGCGCCCCGGCTGGCCGGACTGAACCCGACGGGCACGGGCCCGGATCCGGGAGAACTGCTGGCGCAGGTCCGGATGGCGCTGGGACGCGCCATTATCCAGCAATGGTTCCCGGGGGACGGCGACTTGTGCGTGATCGGCCTGGAACCCAGGCTGGAGAGCGTCCTGACGCAGGCCGTCAACACCAGCGGCGCGCTCGAGCCCGGCCTGGCCGAAACCCTGCTGCAAGGCGCGGCCCGGGCCGTGCAGGACCAGGAATCGAACGGACATTCGCCGGTGCTGGTGGTGCCGCCCGCGCTGCGCGCGTCGCTGTCGCGATTCCTGCGCCACCATTTGCCGCAAATGGGCGTTTTGTCCAACACTGAAATACCCGATGACAGGATGCTGCGCGTAACGTCCGTGATCGGAGGGAGCGTCGCGCCATGAACCTGAGCCGGTTCTTCGGCAGCACCAATCGCGAAGCCCTCAGGCAGGTTCGCCTGGCCCTGGGGCCGGACGCGCTTATTGTGTCCAACAAGCGGGTCAACGGCGGGGTCGAGATCCTGGCGTCGGATCCGACGGCCCTGGCAAGCGCCGATGGCCAGTCTTCCATCGCGCCGCCGGCGGGCAGCGTGATGGATGCCATCGGCGCCTTGCGCGGCGCGGTCGAGACGCGCTTCGACGAGTTGCTGTGGGGCAGCCAACTGCGGCGCGCGCCCCAGGCCGCGCAGTTGTTCCAGGCCTTGCTGGGGCTGGGTTTCAGCACGGCGTTGCTGCGCGCCATGCTGCAGCGCCTGCCCCCCGATTTGTCCTGGTCCGCCGCCATGCAGTGGGTGCGCGGCGAACTGACCGCGCATCTGCCGGTGCTGTCCGGCGAAGACGAGTTGTGGTCGCCCGGGCGCATCCTGGCCCTGGTGGGACCCACGGGCGTGGGCAAGACCACGACGCTGGCCAAACTGGCCGCGCGCGTCGTCAAGAGACAGGGGCCGGGCTCGCTGATCCTGCTGACCACCGATACCTACCGGATCGGGGCGCACGAGCAGTTGAAGATCTACGGCGACATGATGCGCGTGCCGGTGCACGTGGTGCGGGACGCGGCCGAGCTTAGGCGCCTGGTCGCATCGGCCGGGCTCCGGCAGACGATACTGATAGACAACATGGGCATCAGCCAGCGCGATCGCCATGTCGCCGAGCAGGCCGCGATGCTGGCCGACGCCGGGCGCCCCGTCAGCCGGCTGCTGGTCCTGAACGCGTCCAGCCACGGCGATACGCTCGACGAGGTGGCGCGCATCTACAGCGCCGATGGCGCGGGCCTGCAGGGCTGCATCGTGACCAAGACCGACGAGGCGTCCAGGCTGGCGCCCGCGCTGGATACGGCCATACGCTACAGGCTGCCCATCCATTACGTGTCCAATGGCCAGCAGGTGCCCGAAGACCTGCTGTTGCAGCCGGCCGCGGAACTGGTCGACCAGGCCTTGATGCACCAGCATTCGACGCGCGACTTGTATGCGCCCACCGAGGCCGACTTCGCGGTGCTGATGGATATGGCCAGGGCGCCGGATACGGAAAAACAGGCTCAAACCGCCGAGCAGCGTCGCAAGCGGCTGCTGCCGCGCCTGTTTCCGGGCGGCGCGCACGGCGCCGGGCCTCTTGCATTGGAAGACCTGCAGGGCGCCTGCGCAAGCCTGGACGCGGCCGCGGCGTGCGCCCAGGGGTTCGATCTGTGGACGTCGTGGGCCGACGCCGCCGGCGACCCGGACGTGGAACCGGCCGTGCGGCATTTGATCCGCGGGGCCATGGACCGCCATGCCCGGTCCGGCTGCGCCCAGGCGCTGGCGCTGCACGGCCATGTCCGGCTCGAAGCGTCCCAGGGGGTCTACGGCCGGTTCAGGGGCGCCATGCTGTTCGACGGCGACATGACGGCCATGGCCGCCCCGGTCCAGCAGTGGGCGTTTGCCGATGGCTGGCAATCCAGTTGGGGCGACACGGCGTTGATGGCGCCGCGTCCCGAAGAGGCCCTGCTGCGGCAGATTTTGTGGCTGGAGCGGGCGCGCCAGACGATGCCGCTGGTGCACATGATCGAGGGGGCGAGCCCGGCGCTGATGCTCAAGCTGTCGTCGCTGGGCCTGGCGTGGCTGGCGCAGTGCGCCGGCGCCACCAGGGTGGTGTCGGATTCGTGCCCCACCCATCTTGCCGCCCTGGCCAACAGCCTGGTGTTTCGCCCCGCTCAGGTGCCCGACGGATCGTTCCCGCGTGCGATGCTGCCGGCGGGCGCCGCGCTATGGGTGGCGCACGGGCCTGTGCAGCTGCCGCGCCGCCATGGTTCGGGGCCCGACGCGCAGGCGGTGGTCCTGCGCGTCGCCGGCCGCGATGACGGTGCCGTCGCCACGACCCTGTATGGCCTGGGCGGCGTGGATTCGTCCGATATTTCCCCCGATGTGTCGGCGGCGTGGCTGCTGGGGCAGTTCCAGGCCCGGCCGCTGTGGCGGCACGTGGGGCATGCCTGGCGCCTGCTGGCGCAGACCGGACCCCGCGACGCCGCTATCGGGCGCCGGGCCCTGATGGCCGCGCAACTGGGACTGGCCGCCTGGCAGGCCGGCGACAGGGCGGAATTGGCGCCCGTTCTGGCGGCGCTGGGGGCGAAACCTTCCTGCGCGACGCTGCCGCCCGCTTTGCTGAAGCTGTTCGCCTTGAAGGAAATGCTGGGCTGACAAGAAAATGCTGGACCAATAAGAACCAGGACCCGGCTCGCCTTGAGAAGAGGTGAGTCAGGGCCTGGCCTGGCCCTTCGCGTCGTACAGGTTTCCGGTGCCGGCCAGGCTGCGCAAGGTCTTGATGGCGCGCTGATTGTGCGCCAGGTAGATCTCGATGATGGCCCCGTTCTCGGCATTTTGCCGGCGGGCCTGCTCGGCCAGGGAAAACAGTTCCGCGCACGTGGGCTCCAGGGCCGGGTTCTGCCGTATCGCCTGGTCCAGGCCCGTTTTGTCTGTGTCCAGGCCCAGTTCGGCCAGCAGCGATTCGCGCACTTTGGCGGCCTGGGCCAGTTGTTCGGCGAAATGGTCTTTTTTCCGCGTGGACACCGCAAGGGTGGCGGTATTGTCGGGCTGGGCCAGCGCCTGCGACTCGTCGCGCAGGACATCCAGGAATTGCCGAACCAGGTCAAGTTCGTGATCGAGGCAGTATCGCAAGTCGTCCAGGGTAGTGCTCATGGCGCGGGAACCGGGAAAGTCTGTGGAAAAAGCGCGGGCTTTACTTCAGGAGATCGCGAGCGCTGGCGATGACCGCGTCGGCGATGCGGTCGGGGTTGATCTGCAACTGGCCCGAGGCGATGGCGTCGCGCAGTTCGCTGACGCGCTCGACATTGATGTCATTGTCGCTGTTTTGCAGGTTCGACAACTGCCGCGCGGCCGGGCTGAGATCGACCACATCGGAGGTGGACACGGAACCCGCCGACTGGCCGCCCGCCGAAGCGCTGCCGTCGAGACGGGAACCCGACTTGGGACCCGCGATCGGGGGTTGGGCGGAAGAAGTGTCGATTTTCAAGGCGTGCTCCGGGTTTTCGGCGGAATAACCGCGCATTGGCGGTCAGTATAGTGTGTAACGGCATGGGCCATGGAAACTTTAGACGGCATGCCCGGCCCTACAGGATGACCCGGACGGTATGGGCATTGACGACGGTTCCGCTGATGATCCGCCCCGAACCGGTGCGCACCTGAATCTGCGAGCCCGGCGGCCCGCTTTCCAGCGCCTTGCCCGAGCCCATGACGACGAATCCCGCGCCGCGCGCCACCGTGCGCACGGATTCCCCGCGCTGGATCGATTCGGGACTGCGCAGGGTGCGGGCCAGGAACACCTGCCCGGCGCGGATGCGCTGCGTCGCGATGCGCCCGATCAACTGGTCGGGATCGAGCACGGCGCCGCGCGGCAGCCCAAGCAGGTCGCCCTGGCGTTTGTCCAGGTCGTCGGGGGCGATCGCCGCGTCCGGCGTGATCGCGTGGGCGGCGACGTAGTAGGGCCCTTGTATGCTCAGGCTGGCCTGCACGTAGGTGGTCCACAGCCGGGGCGCCACGCAGCGCACGCCCACCGACTCGCGCGCGGCCAGGCGGCCCTGGTCGCGCAGGAACACCTGCAGGCGATCGCAGGCGGCAAACCGGCTGGTGTCGGGGGGTTCCACCACCACCTGGGCCGTGCCTGGATAGGCCTTGGCCTGTTCCTGCAGGAACAGGCGCACGCGCTGGGCGACCGCATCCGGATCCTGCGACGCGGAACTAGCCGTGGCGCGCGCCGCGTTCGAGGCGCCGATCAGCAGCAATAGAAGAAGAAAGAAGGAAAACCGGGACATGCTTGCATTTTATAGATGACGCAGTCCCGGCATAAACGGAATTGACCGGCAAAACGAGGCTTGTTTCGTATTTTATGCGCCGGACCCAGACCGTACTATGGCAATCAGAATATTGCCTGCTGTAACCGGTTCCCTGTTTTTTTACGACCGGCCGCAGGCGATCTTTAACTGTTTCCCGGGTGCCTCATGGATCCCCTAGATAAAGATTTCGGCTTTTACCAGACAGCGATAAACCTGCGCCAGCAGCGCCAGGAAGTGCTGGCGTCGAACATCGCCAATGCCGACACGCCGAACTACAAGGCGCGCGACTTCAATTTCGACAAGGCCCTGAGCAACGCCATGGGCCAGAGCATGCGCCTGCCCGACACGCATCTGACGCTGACCTCGCCGCGCCACATACCGGGCGGCGCCGTCACGCCCGATCCGGCCAAGCTGCTGTACCGGACCCCGGCGCAGCCCAGCCTGGACGGAAACACCGTGGACATGAACGTCGAGCGGGTCCAGTTCGCCGACAACACCATGCATTACCAGGCCGATCTGGACCTGGTTTCGCAGCGCATCAAAACCATGCTGCTGGCCTTGCAGCAATAGGCATGAAGGAGGCCTCCCACCATGATGAACATTCTTGAAATCGCCGGCTCGGCCCTGACGGCGCAGTCGCAGCGCATGAACGTGTCGGCCAGCAACCTGGCCAATGCCGACAGCGTCGTGGGGCCGGACGGCCAGCCGTATCGGGCCCGCCAGGTCGTGTTCCAGACCGAGCCCGAACTGGGCCGGGACGGCACGCAGGCGGTGGGGGGCGTGCGCGTGGCCGGGGTGGTGCAAAGCGCCGCGCCGCCCAAACTGAAGTACGACCCGGGCAATCCGCTGGCCAACGACCAGGGTTATGTGGCGATGCCCAACGTGGACGTGGTGGCCGAGACCGTGAACATGATATCGGCGTCGCGCTCGTACCAGGCCAACGTCCAGGTCATCAACACGGCCAAGGACCTGATGATGCGCACCTTGACCATAGGCCAGTAGCCGCTGGCGACCCCGCAGGCCATTCTCAGGAGATTTATCCATGACGACCACAAACAGCGTAGCGTCCAGTACCGACACCTCGGCGGCGTTGGCCGCGGCCAACGCGTCGACGGCAAGCACGATGTCCGACACGCAGAGCCAGTTTCTGACCCTGCTGGTCACGCAGCTGCAGAACCAGGATCCGCTCAATCCCATGGACAACGCGGAGGTCACGTCGCAGATCGCGCAGTTGTCCACGGTCAACGGCATCAACCAGTTGAACAACACCTTGCTGGCCCTGTCGGGACAGGTGGGCGTGTCGCAGTCCATGCAGGCCGCCAGCCTGATAGGCAAGGGCGTGCTGGTGCCGGGCTCCAAGGTATCGCTGGGCTCAGACCCCAGCGATCCCACGGTCAAGCAGGCCACGCCGTTCGGTGTCGATGTGATTTCGCCGGCCACCGACGTGGTGGTCACGATCAAGGACAGCACCGGCAAGGCCGTGCGCCAGATGGATCTGGGCGCGCAACCCGCGGGAGTGGTGTCGGTGTCGTGGGACGGCAAGGGCGATGGCGGCGTGGCGCTGCCCGACGGCGCCTACGATGTCTCGGTCGCGGCCAAGAGCAGCACCGACGACGTCGCGGCCCAGACCCTGACGTACGGTGTGGTCTCGGGCGTGCAGTATTCGTCCGATGGGCCCATGGTCAACCTGGGGCTGGCCGGCAATTTTTCAGTGAAGGATATCTACAAGATCATGTCCTGACGCGATCCGGCCTTATGCCGTGTCGTTCGGGCGCGTATCGGTACAAGATGTAATACATCAACTTTCAACGAGGTAAATCATCATGGGTTTCGGTCAAAGTTTGAGCGGCTTGAACGCCGCGGCGAAGGATCTGGACGTCATCGGCAACAATATCGCCAACTCGGGCACGGTGGGCTTCAAGTCGGGGTCGGCCACGTTCGCCGACGTCTATTCCAACGCACAGATCGGCATGGGTGTCGAGGTGGCAAGCATCAACCAGAACTTCACGGCGGGTACCGTCGACAACACGGGCAACCAGTTCGACATGGCCGTCGACGGCCCCAACGGCCTGTTCCGTGTGGTGGACACCAGCGGCAATATTTTCTATACCCGCAACGGGCAGTTCCATCGCGACGACAGCAACTATATCGTCAATGCGCAAGGCCAGCGGTTGACCGGCTTCGACTCCACGGGCACGAACCTGGTGCCCATCAAGGTGCCCACCTCGAACATGAAGCCCGCGTCGACGAGCGCGATCACGTTCACGACCAACCTGGACGGCAATGCCGACGTGATCACAGCGGCGTTCGATCCGACCGACCCGACTACCTACACGCACCAGCAGCCCATGACGGTATACGACTCGCTGGGCAATACGCATCAGTTGACCCAGTATTTCGCCAAGCGGGCACCCACGGGTACGCCGCCCGAAAGCAACTGGGACGTGTATTACCGGCTTGATGGCCAGCCTATGGATATACCTGACGCTACCACGACACCAGAAACGCCCGTTAAGTTGACCTTCGACGGCAACGGAGAGCTGGACACCACCACGAACCCGGATAGCACGACCATTGTCCTGAACTCGCCGGGCGGCACCGGTTCGCCGGCCTCCACACTGAGCATGAACGTGAACTACGCGGGGTCGACCCAGTTCGGCGGCGATTTCGCGCCGAACTTCGTGCAGGACGGCTACGCCACCGGCGAATACGCCAGCATGTCCGTCGCCGCCGATGGCACCATCATCGCCAGCTACACCAACGGCAAGACGCAGAACATCGGCACGCTGGTGCTGGCCAATTTCAACAATCTGCAGGGCCTCAAACCCGTGGGCGGCAACGCCTGGGCCGAGACCGCCGACTCGGGTCAGCCCATTCTGGGCCAGCCCGGCACCAACAGCCTGGCCAACATCAAGGGCCAGTCGGTGGAAGACTCCAACGTCGACCTGAGCCAGGAACTGGTCAACATGATCATCGCGCAGCGCACCTACCAGGCCAATGCGCAGAGCATCAAGACGCAGGATCAGGTGGTTCAGTCTCTGCTCAACATGTCCTAGGTTCCGCGGTATGGATCGCATCATCTACACCGCCATGGGCGGGGCCCAGCGCACGCTGGAGCAGCAGGCCGTGATCAGCAACAACCTGGCCAACGTCGGCACCGATGGGTTTCGCAAGGAATTGTCGATCTACCGCTCGGTGCCCGTGACCAGTCCCGACACCTTGCCCACGCGGGTGGGAACGGTCATGTCCACGCCGGGTTCCGACTTCCAGCAGGGCGCCATGCAGGAAACCGGCCGTCCCCTGGATCTGGCCATTACCGGCCAGGGCTGGTTCAGCGTGCGGACGCCCGCCGGCGAAGCCTACACCCGCGGCGGGTCGCTGGCGGTGAACCAGCAGGGCCAGCTTGTGACGGTGCAGGGCGGCTATCCGGTGCTGGGCGAGAACGGCCAGCCCGTGGACATTCCCGACCGCGCCAGCCTGACTTTTTCCAACGACGGTTCCATAACGGCCCTGGGCGCCGGCGACGATCCCACCGCCATCCAGACCCTGGGGCGCCTGAAGCTGGTCGATCCGGCCACGACCACGCTGGAACAAGGCGGCGACGGCCTGTTTCACTTGGCGCCGGGCAATGGGTTCAGGGCGCCGGCCGATCCGAACGTGCGCATCGTGTCGGGTTTCGTGGAAAAAAGCAATGTCAGCCCGGCGGAAGCGATGGTCAGCATGATGAACAACGCCAGGCGTTTCGAGATGCAGATGCAGGTCATCACGGACGCCAGTTCGAACGAAGATCAGAGCAACTCGATCCTGTCGGTCAGCCGATAGCCGGGCCGCCAGCGAATAACGCGCCCGCTTGGGGTGCAAGTGAAAGGAAAAGACATGATACGGTCACTCTGGATAGCGAAGACGGGGCTGGAAGCGCAGCAAACCGATATGGACGTGATTTCCAACAATCTGGCGAACGTGAACACGAACGGCTTCAAGCAGACCCGCGCCGTGTTCCAGGACCTGATGTATCAGACCCTGCGCCAGCCGGGCGCCCAGGTCGGCGCCGACAACCAGCTGCCTTCGGGCCTGCAGATAGGCACGGGCGTCAATACCGCGGCCACGGAACGCATACACACGCAGGGCAATCTGAAGGAAACCGACAATCCGATGGACCTGGCGATCAATGGGCGCGGGTTTCTGCAGGTGGCCATGCCCGACGGCACGTTCCGCTACACGCGCGACGGCAGCCTGCAGGTGGACCAGAACGGCCAGCTGGTCACCGCCGGGGGCTATCCGATACAGCCGCCCATCAATATTCCCGACAACGCGCTAAGCCTGACCATTGCGCGCGACGGCACGGTGTCGGTGACGCAGCCCGGCGCGGTCGGCACCAACGTGCCCGTGGGCCAGCTGCAGCTCAGCACCTTCATCAACCCCACCGGACTGCAAAGCGAGGGCGAGAACCTGTACGCCGAGACCGACGCGTCGGGTCCGGCCAACTTCGCGCAGCCCGGGCTCGACGGCGCGGGCCTGGTCATGCAGAACTATGTGGAAACGTCCAACGTGAACGTGGCCGAGGAACTGGTCAACATGATCACGACGCAGCGCGCCTACGAGATGAACAGCAAGGCCATCCAGACTTCGGATCAGATGCTGGCCCGTTTGACGCAGCTATAAACATGTCCAACCCTTATCGCGCCGGGCTGGCCTTTGCCGTCCTGGCCTTGTTGTCGGGGTGCGCGCTGATCCCGCCCGAGCCGGTGGTGACCGGCCCGCTGACGGCGCCGCCGCCCCAGCGCATGCCGCCCCCGTCGCCCAACGGTTCCATCTACCAGCCCACGGTATATGGCGATTACCCCTTGTTCGAGGATCGCCGCCCGCGCAACGTGGGCGATATCGTGACCATCATCATCCAGGAAAAGACCAATGCGTCCAAGAACGTGGACACCTCGACCGACAAGACCGGCTCGGCTTCGCTGACCCTGGACGCGGTGCCCGATTTCCTGCCGGATTCGATCAATTCCAGCCAGAACCTGAAAGCGGCCGGCGGCAACCAGATGGAGGGCAAGGGGTCCAGCAGCGCCGACAACACGTTCACCGGCACCATCACCACGACGGTGATCGGGGTTCTGCCCAACGGCAATTTGCAGATCGCCGGCCAGAAGCAGATCGCCATCAATCGCGGCAGCGAATATGTGCGGTTCTCCGGCGTCGTCGATCCGCGCTCGATCACGGGTTCGAACACGGTCCTGTCCACGCAGGTGGCCGATGCGCGTATGGAGTACCGCAGCAAAGGCACCATGGACGAGGTGCAGACCATGGGTTGGCTGCAGCGGTTTTTCCTGAATATTTCGCCGTTCTGAGAAAGCACATGATCAAGCGCATGGGTTCCGACCTGTTCAAATTCCTGGCCCGCCACGGCATGTCCGCGCTGGGCCTGGCGCTGGTGTTGATGTTTTCCGCCGCGCATGCCGAGCGCATCAAGGATCTGGCGTCCATCCAGGGCGTGCGGGCGAACCAGCTGGTGGGCTACGGCCTGGTGGTGGGCCTGGACGGCACCGGCGACCAGGTGCGCCAGACGCCGTTCACGCAGCAAAGCCTGACCAACATGCTCTCGCAGCTTGGCGTCACGGTGCCCCAGGGCACCAACATGCAGGTGAAGAATGTGGCCGCCGTGATGGTCACGACGAGACTGCCCGCGTTCTCGCGCCCGGGGCAGACTCTGGACGTCGTGGTGTCGTCCATGGGCAACGCCAAGAGCCTGCGCGGCGGCACGCTGCTGATGACCCCGCTCAAGGGAGCCAACGGCCAGGTCTACGCCATGGCCCAGGGCAACCTGCTGGTGGGCGGCGCGGGCGCCGAGTCGCACGGCTCCAGCGTCCAGGTCAACCAGTTGAACGGCGGGATCGTTCCCGACGGCGCCATCGTCGAGCGCGATGTGCCCACCCAGGTTTCCCGCGACGGCACCATCCGGCTGGAACTCAACAACACCGACTTCGGCCTGGTTCACAACGTGGTGACGGCAATCAACCACGCGATGGGCGCGGGCACGGCCACGGCGGTGGACGGGCGGCTGGTCACCCTGCGCGGGCCCGTCGACGCGTCGGCCCAGGCCGCGTTCCTGTCGCGCGTGGAAAACATGCAGGTCAGGTTGCCGCCGGTGCGCGCCAAGGTCACCATCAATGCCCGGACCGGCTCGGTGGTCATGAACCGCAGCGTCACCATAGACGAAGCGGCCATTGCCTACGGCAATCTGTCGGTGGTGATCAGCAACCAGCCCCAGGTCAGCCAGCCCGATACGCCGTTTACCCGCGGCCAGACCGTGGTCACCGACAGCACCCAGATCGAGATGCATTCCGACACGGGCACGATCAAGCGCGTGCGCACCAGCGCCAACCTGGCCGACGTGGTGCGCGCCTTGAATGCCCTGGGCGCCACGCCGCAGGACTTGCTGTACATCCTGCAGAACCTGAAAAGCGCCGGCGCCCTGCACGCCGACCTGGTCGTCATATAAAGGGGGTACGCGTCATGTCGCTCGTCCAGTACATACACCAGCCCGCCGCCACGAATTCGATTTTCGACCTGGCGGGCCTAAGCAACCTGAAACGCGGCGTGTCGGCGGGCGCCAACGCGCCGCTGGCGCAGCAAAAGAAGGTGGCGCACCAGTTCGAGGCGCTGTTCATCCAGCAGTTCCTCAAGCAGGCACGCCAGGCGTCCATGATGTCCGGCCCGTTCGACAGCGATCAGACGCGCATGGCGCAAAGCATGGCCGACCAGCAACTGGCCACGCAACTGGCCACGCCCGGCATAGGGCTGGCGCGTGCGCTGCTGCAGCAGATCCAGGCGGGCCGTTCGCAGAACGACCCCGGCGCCGATGCGGATACCAGCCAGGTGATCGCGCCGTCGTCGCGCGTGGCGGGGCTCAGTTCGCAGGTGGGACCGGACGAATCCGGCAAGATTCCATCGATTTCGGCGCTGATCTCCATGCTGGGCGGCAATTCGATCAGCGGAGCCGTTGTCAACGCCGTCAAGGAAGCGCCGCAATATATTCACGACTTCGTCTCGAAAATGTCCGGGGCGGCCAAGGTCGCGTCCAGCCAGACCGGGGTGCCGGCCAAGCTGATCCTCAGCCAGGCGGCGCTGGAATCGGGCTGGGGCACCCGCCAGATTCGCGGGGACGACGGGAAGAACAGCTATAACCTGTTCGGAATCAAGGCCACGCCCGACTGGACCGGGAAGGTGGTCAACGTGACGACCACGGAATATGTCGACGGCGCGCCCCAGAAAGTGGTGCAGCCTTTTCGCGCCTACGATTCCTACGCGGAGTCGTTCGCCGATTATGCCAAGCTGATTGGACAGAGCCCGCGCTACAGCAGTGTGCTGAAAGCCGCCTCGGCCGAGGACGCCGCCCAGAAAATCCAGGCCGCGGGCTATGCCACCGACCCGAATTACGCCCAGAAACTGATTTCCATCATGGGCCACTTCAACCAGGCGGGTCAGGCGTCGATCTGACCCGAGGGCCGCGGGGGGCTAAACTGTTTCGCCTTCCCGCCGTTAATCATGCAACGATTGCCGATAAAACCTGCAAACCGAGCATATATTCAATGACGGGCGACACGATATGAACTTAGCGGATCTTGGCCTTACCGGCATTACGGCGGCGCAGGCGCGCCTGATGACCACCGGCCACAACATCAACAATGCCGCCACCGACGGTTACAACCGCCAGACGGTGCTGGTGTCCACGGCGGGCGCGACCAGCACGGGCAGCGGATACATAGGCCGCGGCGTGCAGGTCGACAGCGTGCAGCGTTCCTACGACGATTTCCTGTACAACCAGCTTACCGATTCCCAGAGCACCGGCGCAAGCATCGCGTCCTACGGCAACCAGATCACCCAGATCAACAATCTGTTCGCCGACCGTACGGTGGGCATCAGCCCCGCGCTGCAGAACTTCTTCAACAGCATCCAGTCGGTGGCGTCCGCGCCCGCCGACCCGGCCGCGCGCCAGGAATTGCTGGGCAGCGCGGGCAGCCTGGCGGGCCAGTTCAACGACGCCAACGCGTTCCTGGATTCCCAGCGCACCGACGTCAACAACCAGATCACCACGGTGGTCACCCAGATCAACAGCTACGTCGGGCAGGTCAAGGACCTGAACCAGCAGATCACCAACGCCCTGGCCAGCAATCCCAACCAGCCGCCCAACGATCTGCTGGACCAGCGCGACCAGACCGTGTCGCAATTGAACCAACTGATCAACGTCAAGGTCGTCAAGCAGGACAACAATTTCAGCCTGACGGCCGGCAACGGCCAGGTTCTGCTGGGCGGCAATACGGAATATCCCCTGCTGGCCGTCGCCTCCAAGGACGACCCCTCGCGCACGGTCGTGGCGTATTCCGCCGTGACGGGTCCGGGCACGTCCGTGCCGGTGGAAATGAAGGAATCCTCGATTACCGGCGGAAGCCTGGCCGGGCTGCTGCAGTATCGCAGCGAGGCCCTGGACACGGTCCAGAACGACCTGGGCCGCATGGCCACGGGGCTGGCCATCGCGATCAACCAGCAGCACGAGCAGGGCGTGGATCTGAACGGCAACCCCGGACAGGAGTTCTTCAGCGTGGGCAGCCCCAAGGTCATCTCGAACGCCGGTAATAGTGGCGGGGCGGCGGTCGGCGCCCAGTTCGACCTGGCCGATCCGGACGTGGCCAACAAGCTGACCGCGCAGGACTACAAGATCGCCTACGATGGCACCAATTACACGGTGACCCGCGTGCAGGACGGCACCCAGGTATTTACCGGCGACGCGGCCACGCTGGCCAGCACGCCGATCGACGGCTTGTCCCTGAGCGTCGATACCACGGGCGGCGCTCCCCAGGCGGGCGATTCCTGGCTGGTCCAACCCACGCGCACCACGGCCGGCAGCGTCCAGCTTGAACTGACCGATCCCGCCCAGGTCGCGGCGGCCGATACCACGGGCGGTTCGGCCAACGGCAACAACGCGCTGGATCTGGCCCAATTGCAGACCGGCAAGACACTGGGCAACGGCACCATGAGCGTGAACGAGGCCTTTTCGCAGATCGTCAACCAGGTCGGCGTCCTGACCCAGAAGAATTCCAGCGCCGCCAAGGCTCAGGCCACCCTGATCCAGCAGAACTATTCGGCCCAGCAGAATGTGTCCGGCGTGAACCTGAACGAGGAATACGTCAACCTGGACCAGTACCAGGAGCAGTTCCAGGCGGCGTCGCGCCTGATCAGTGTCAGCTCCACGTTGTTCAACGCCTTGTTGGGCATGATGAGCTAGCCCCGCCGACTCGACGCTTACAGGCGGCACGGCCGCCGCTTTCAAGGTTTTCGCCATGCGCATCAGTTCTACTTTGTTCTATCAGACCGGGCTCAATTCCATCAATGCCCAGCAATCCGACCTGGTCCATCTCTTCCAGCAGATCGGCAGCGGCCAGCGCATGGTGACGCCGGCCGACGACCCCCTGGCGGCGGCGCAGGCCATCAATATCAGCCAGTCGCAGTCGATCAATACGCAGTATGCGGCGAACCGCAATGTCGCCAAGACCAACCTGGGCACCGAGGAAAACGCGCTGAATTCGGTCACGACGCTGATGCAGGACGTGAAGTCGCGTCTGGTCCAGGCGGGCAACGGCACTTTGTCGGACACGGACAGGGCCACGCTGGCCGACGTCCTGAGCAGCGCCAAATCCAGCCTGCTGGCGCTGGCCAACACCACCGATGGCAACGGGCAGTACCTGTTCTCGGGATCCAAGGGCGACGCGAAGCCGTACGTCCAGGGCGGCACGGGTTCGGTGACCTATAACGGCGACCAGAGCCAGCGCAACATTCAGGTCGATCAGACCCGGCAACTGGCGGGCAGCGATCCCGGCAGCGATATATTCCAGCGCGCCACGCCGGGCACGAATGCCTATCTGACCGAGGCGGCCGACGCCAATACCGGCACGGCGCTGATCAGCTCTCCGCAGATCACCGACCCGTCGGGCGCGAACGTGGGCAAGGATTTCCAAATCGATTTCACCAGCCCCACCAGCTATACCGTCACCATCACCGATAACTCGACCACGCCGCCCACCAGTACGACGACCGCCCCCACGGCGTATTCCTCCACCGATACCAGCATCGATCTTCCGGGCGGGGTGCAGGTCGCGTTCTCGGGGCAGCCCGCCGCGGGCGACAGCTTCACGGTCGAGCCGGCCAGTTCGTCGGGCACGGACCTGAACATTTTCGACTCGTTCGACACCATCATCGCCGCGCTCAAGGCGCCGTCCAACGGCGACGCCGTGGCCCAGGCCAAGCTGGGCAACGCGATAGCCAGCGTCATGCAGCGCACGGACGTCAACTACGACAATATCCTGACCGTGCGCGCCTCGATAGGCTCGCGCATGGACGAGATCGACGCCATAGACGCCAACGGCAGCCAGCGCGGCCTGAGCTACAGCACGCAGTTGTCCAGCATCGAGGACCTGGACTACTACTCGGCCTCGGCGCAGCTGCAACTGCGCCAGTCGGCCCTGGAAGCGGCGACCGACGCCTTCAAGAAGATCGAATCCACCAATCTGTTCAGTTCGGGCTCGAGCTAGGCGCGGGCCGGCGGCGCGCGCCGCGCAACATCATCCGGAGTAGTTCGTCACAGGGCTGGCGCTGGCGCCAGCCGCGCAGGGTAATCAGGGACAAAGAATGAAGCTTAGGCAATTACAACTCAAAACCAGTCTTTCCATGATGGTGTTCCTTCTGTCGCTGCTGACCCTGGTGGCGGTGGCCATAGGCTGGTACAACCAGCAGCAGGGCCGGATGCAGATGGACAGCATGCTGGCCGTGGGCATCAAGGCCAACAACAACGTCAAGAAGTCCTACATCGACGCGCTGCTGGCGGTCAACAGGATCGACCAGGCCATGGACACCAAAGACCCCAAGGGCCGGCAGGACACCCTGGATGTGGCCAACAGGCTTTTGATCAGTTCGCGCCTGCGCCTGAAGATGTTCCTGAACAACAACGACGGCGCCATGAACGGCGACATCAAGGACGTGCTGAGTTCGGCTTTCGACAAATACTGGGGCATGGCCGAAGCGCTGGCCAAACTGGCCAAGGCCGGGGATGCGGCGGGTTTCATCGCGGCCAAGAACAGCCAGGCCAGTACCGCGTCCATGGTGATCGGCTCGGCCTTCTCGCGCTTCGACCTGTTCGTCGACGCCCAGAATCAGAGCTCCATCGACGTCTTCACCCGGTTTACGCAGCGCAGCCGCTATGTCTACGGCGCCCTGGTCGGGCTTGCCGTGCTGCTGGCGCTGATGGCTTACCTGACGGTATCGCGCACCGTGCTGCGCCCCCTGAAGAAAGTCGGCGCGTATTTCGACCATATCGCCTCGGGCGATCTGACCCAGCGCATAGACGTATCGTCGCAAAATGAAATCGGGGCGCTGTACGTGGCCTTGAAGCGCATGCAGGACAGCCTGGCGCGCCTGGTCGGCACGGTGCG